>Ga0066378_10000228_pt1 | contig 24894 bp, 12 predicted proteins | sample Knorr_S23_td_DCM_FD_70947 | JGI IMG/M metagenome (GOLD analysis project Ga0066378, IMG submission 70947) | Marine microbial communities from Southern Atlantic Ocean transect - Knorr_S23_td_DCM_ad_71m_LV_A | ecosystem: Environmental > Aquatic > Marine > Oceanic | place: Southern Atlantic ocean...
AAGTCCGGCGTAGAAAAGGACGACCACACGATCCAACGTGCAGTCAATTGGCTGAAGCAGGTCTCATGCGAGGACACGTACTCAGCAGGGTGCTTGCTGATGCTGCTCGCCTCCCTCGAGGATGAGGAGAACATGGACTGGGCAGAGGAGGTCACTGAGTTTTTGATCGACACCCAAGGGGAGGGAGGGGCGACCGGCCTCTGGGCGTACCCGTGGGGATCATGGGACTTCTCCTGTAGCCAGTACGCTGCGCTAGGGCTCAGAGCCGCCTCAAAGATGGGCATCAAGGTCCCCCGCAAGACCTGGGAGCGACTCATCGAGGGCACCCTAGAGAAGCAGTACGACCCGCAGATCATCGACGCTCCGCCTGGGATGGAAGGCAGGAGTGGAACGGGCTACCGCCTCGCCGGCTTCTCCTACAGAGATCCTAATGAGAATGGGCCCACAGGCTCCATGACTACAGCTGGCATCGCCTGCCTCAAGATCGGCCTCGAGGGCGTAGGGCCAAGGGGTACATACGCCCAGCGCGTGAAGAAGGGCGTCGACCACGCGCTCAACTGGCTGACCGCCAACTTCTCGGTCTCGCGGAACCCCGGGATGAATGGGCGCCACCGCTACTACCTGTATGGGCTTGAGCGCGTCGGGGGCTTGCTCGATCAGAAGATGATCGGGCCCTACAACTGGTATGAGGCGGGCGCCCAAAACCTGACCAGCAGCCAAGGCGGCGGCGGTGAGTGGAGCAACGAGACGGAGACGTGCTACGCCTTGCTCTTCCTCAACAAGGCCACCGCGTCCTCCACCGGCGGCAGCGTCAAAGCGCCTGGCGGAAAGTTGAGCTTTGCTGCCGAGGGAGAAGAGACTGAGCTATGGATTCGAGGCTCTAGCTCAGACGTCCTCACCGCCTGGCTCTCAGGCTTCCCGGACTGGGTCATCGAAGACTTCACTCCCGCAGAAGAGCTCGTCCCTGAGAGCGCCCGCGGGCTGCGCATCGTGCGGGTCGAATACTCCATAGACGGCGAGGTCGTCGCTCGAATCCCCGGAGACCCGAGCAAAGCCTGGCAAGGCGAGCGCTACCCCTTCCGGCACTCCTTCGACACCAGCGGAGAGTACGAGATCACCGCGCGCGCCTTTGTACTCGGGCCTGAGGCCTTGCCAGGTGACGCAGACGGCGTCGAAGAGCTTATGAGTGGCTCCTTCAAGGTCCCCGTCGATGACCTGCTCGAAGACTGGATGATGGATTACTCCGAGGCGGGCGCGAGGAACCTCCTCAGCGCGACCGACGCCTCTGCCGTAGTCTCCAGTGAGCGCAATCGCGGAAACCACGAGAGCAAAGAGAAAGAGAACGAGGCCCTCGCACGAGAGGCCGCGCACGTCATAGACGGCTTTGAGTTCACTGGCTGGGCCTGCGCCGCTGATGATCCAAGCCCAACGCTCACTGTGCGCATCCCTCGTCCGGTGCGCGCGCGCAGGATCTTGCTCTCCCCCACCGGCTCGAACGCCCTCGAAGTGAAGTCCTTCGATCGCATCGTGAAAGCGCGGGTGACGATCAACGGCGAGGATGACGAGCCCTACGAGGTCCTCTTCCCTGCGGACAACTTCCAAAAGGGGGTCATCGAGTTCGATCGGGCGGAGAAGATCCGTTCGTTCAAGGTCGAGATCCTCGAGCGAGCGCATCAAGACTACAACCACGGCCAAGCCGGCTTCGCCGAAGTCTCCTTAGAACGCTGAACCTCTGCGCGCTTGCATCCGTCCCATAGAGGGCTATTCAATCCCTGTTCCATGCTTCGCGCCCTGCTCACGACCACCTCAACCTTAGCGCTCGCTCTCAGCGTCTCAGCAGAGGAGCGCCTCGGCGCTTACCTAAAGACCCTCGAGGCGCACCCTAGCCCCAACGCCGTCTCCTTTGACGCTGGGGGCGATCTGCTCGCCATCGCAGACCCGCTCCGAGGGAGGGTCACAGTACAGCGGATCGACCGGAGCGTGCCGCTCGTCCCTAATGAGGACGGGTCCTTCCCTGCGGTCAAGATGACGGACCCGGCGCTCAACAGCTACCCCATCACATACCAAGGGCGCCACCCGAGCGGTCTCAGCTTCAGCCCCTTCAATCGCCTCTGGATGACGGACAGCGTCACCGGCCGGCTCGCTTCAGCGGCGCTGGGGAGCGCTCAATTGGAGACCTATCCCGAGAACGCGGTCCATGAGCTCCTTCACCAGCCTGGGGCCATCGCTGCGAGCAAGCGCACCCTCGCGATCGTCGAGCCACTCCTCCATCAGGTGCTGCTCCTCGATCACCCGCGGCACGAAGGAGATGAGACCGAGTTCCAGCTGCGCGCCCGCGTCGGCGCGCGTGGTGTGGACGCTGGCGAGCTGCTCTTCCCCACCGACGTCGCCATAGCAGAGGACGAGCGCGTCTACGTCTGCGACCGCGGCAACCATCGCGTCCAGGTCTTCTCCCCACAGGGGGAGCACCTGTTTTCATGGGGCGACTGGGGTTGGGCGCCGGGCTTCTTCGCAGACCCCACCGGCCTCGAGGTCGCTCAAGGGAAGGTCTACGTCACCGACAGCTCAAACCACAGAGTTCAGGTCTTCGACTTAGAGGGCGAGTGGCTCTATGAGTGGGGCCTTCACGCCCTCATGCCACGCGAGGGGGAAGGGAAGCTCCACTATCCGGGTGGACTCGCCGTCACGGGAGCCGGCGACCTCGCAGCTGTGGCTGAGGCGATGGACGACCGCGTGCAGCTCTTCGGCGTCGGAGAGGCGCCCGAGCGCTTCAGTCGCCTCGACCGCTCCTGGCAAGACCTCACCGCGAGCCCCCACCTAGGGGAGACCATCGCTGTCGGCGGCGGGCTCTTGTTCCTCGGCGAGCCTGAGGGGAACAGGGTGAAGCCATATGAGTGGAGCCGCTACGGGCCACGTCAGGTGAGTGAGCTCGGCGGACGCGGGACCGCGCATGGCAGGCTCCTCGGCCTGACAGGGATGTGCTTTGTCTCTGAGACTCGCTCGCTCCTGACCCTAGATCCAGGGAACCAGCGCCTTCAGCTCTACCGCCTCGGAGAGGTAGACGCCGAGGTCCCAGCCTTCAGCCTCTTCCTCGGCCGCTTCGTGAAGGGGCTCCACCTAAAACAGGGCGTCGAAGGCGGCGCGCTCGCGATGCGCGCTGACGGCTCCTTCGATCTCATAGACAGGAGCGCGCGCGAGATCAGGCGCTACGACTCGAGCTGGCGCCTCAGCAAGACCTTTGGGGGAGCGCAGCTTGTGAACCCCACCGACATCGAGTGGGATCCCGCTGGCCAGCGCCTCCTCGTCACGGACGCCAACACCGAGGTCGCCGCAGACGGAGCCTCTGGCAGGGTGCTCAGCTTTGCTGACGGCGCGAGTGAGGCGAGCGTCTTGGTGGAGGGCCTCTCTTCCCCCGCAGGGCTGGGCGTCGCCGCCGACGGCGGCTTCTACGTGACCGAGCTCTTGGAGCACAAGGTCAAGCGATTCGACGAAAGCGGTGAGCTACTCCAGAGCTGGGGCTCGAAGGGGCTCGGAGAGGACGAGTTCTTCCAGCCTCGCGACGTCGAGGTGGATGAAGACGGCCGGGTCCTCGTGGTCGATCACGGGAACCACAGGCTGATGGTCTATGACGCTGAGGGCGCCTTCTTGGAGACCTTTGGCCCGCGCCTCTACACCCGCGAGGCCCGCGGGGTCGATGGAGGTGATGGATGAGAGCCCTCATGCTCATAGCGCTGACCCTCGCCTCGTGCGCGGCCCCTCCCCCGACTTGGTCGGTAGAGGGTGAAGAGCTCCTGTCCAACGACGGCGCATGGCGCATCCGCTGGCGGACCGAGCCAGCCGAGATCCCCCTCAACGCCCCCTTCACCATTGAGGCGCAGGCCCTGCCGGCAGACGGCACGCGTCCCAGTTCTGCCATCGCGCTCGCAGTGGATGCAGCTATGCCTCACCACCGGCACGGCATGAACAGGCTCCCGCGCATGGTCCCGCTCGGAGAGGGTCAGTTCCGAGCAGAGGGGATGCTCTTTCACATGGAGGGCCGCTGGGAGCTCTACTTTGATGTAACCGACGGCCCCATGACCGAGCGAGGTCAAGCGGAGGTCTTCCTCGAGTGATCGGATCCCTCCTCCTCCTCTCAATCGCAGCGCTCTCACCTCAAGAGGGGCTGTCCCCCGAGCGCTTCGCGCGGAAGCTCTCCCGTATCAGTCCGCGCCCCGAGCTGCGCCCGGACCCCACCAACGCCGTCGCATCCGATGAGGACGCTGCGCGCTTCGGCCAAGCTCTGTTCTTTGACGCCCGGCTCTCACCTGATGAGCGCTTCTCATGCGCCACCTGTCACGACCCCGCTCTCGCGTTCACTGACGGTCGCTCCCTGCCTCAGGGGCGCGGACCACTCATGCGAAACACCCCCACGCTCTTCGATGTGGGGCGTCGGCGCTGGCTCTTCTGGGACGGGCGAACGGACACTCTCTGGGCGCAGATCCGGCACCCCCTCGAGAGCCCTCATGAGATGGACGGGGACCGGCTGGCGCTTGCGCACCTCGTCCGCACGGACAAGGGCTATCGCGCCCAGTACGAGGCCCTCTTTGGCCAGCTGCCCGAGCTAGAGGACAGACAGCGCTTCCCCGCTCGCGCGAAGCCCATGCCAGAGCACAGAGAGGACCCCCGCCACCTCGCGTGGCAAGCGATGAGCGCGTCCGACCGCGCCCTCATTGACGAGGTCCTCGTCAACGTGAGCAAATCTCTCGCCTCCTATCAGAGCAGGCTTGAGACGGGGCCCTCGAAGCTAGACCTGTTCGCTGAGGCCTACCTCGCAGGCGACCCGGCAGGTGGCGGACACTTGAGCCCTGAGGCTCGCCGCGGGCTCGACCTGTTCTTGGGCAAGGGCCAGTGCACCCTCTGCCATATGGGGCCAGAGCTCACTGACGAAGAGTTCCATCACCTCGCCGTTCCACCGCTGAACAATGAGCTACCCATCGACGCGGGCCGGCACCTCGGCGCCCTCCTCGTGAAGAAGGACCCCTTCAACGCCAGCGGCGAGCACTCAGACCAGCCCAAGGGCGAGCGCGCAGACTTCGTCCAGCTCCTCATCTCCGACGCCGACCAGTTCGGTGAGATGCGCACCCCGAGCCTCCGCAACGTCGCCCAGACAGCGCCTTATATGCACCAAGGCCAGTTCCAGACCCTCGAGGAGGTCGTGCGCTTCTACTCCACCCTCGAGGGCGCCCAGCGCACAGGCCACCACCAAGAGCTCACCCTGACCCCTGCTGAGTTCACCCCTGAAGAAGAGCGAAACCTGATCGCCTTCCTAGACTCCCTCAGCGCCCCACTACGGGATGACTCCTGGGCAAACATGGCTAGAGGAGACAAATAAACTTGCCCACAACCACCTGGTACACACTTGCAGTCCAGAGAAGCCTAAACCTCTAACGTCAAAGAGATTAGGTGCTAGCGGCCACCCCCCGAATAGAGCCAATAAGAGCCTCTGGCTAGGCCCCTACAAAAGACGTCCACTTCTATTTCCCTAGTCTCACTTCAGGGCGAGCGAAGGGGGGAACGATACATATCTCGTCCCCATGAGCCCCATCGTCCCCTCACTTCTAGCGTTCGCGCTTCCCATTCAAGCGTCAGAACTGCCATCGAAAGCGGAGCGTGTCTTAGAAGTCACCATCGAAGACGCTCTTCGCCTTGCCACTGCATACTCCCTCACATTACAAGCCGGAGTAGCAGCTGAGGACGCCGCTCGTTACGAGCGAGACGCGCGATGGGGACAGTTTGACTGGAACTTGCGAGTCGAAGGCTCCATCACTGACGCTGAGTACGAGGGAAACTCTGAACTGTCCGGCGCCCCCATACTCGATCAACGAGACCAAGGGCTCTCCCTCTCGCTTACACGCCCCACGACATTTGGGCCTACTTTTGAATTGCTATACGAGTCACAAGAGTCGTCCACAAATAACACCTTCGCGTATCTGCCACACTCAACGACTGGAACAATGACCCTGGGACTATCCCAGCCCCTTCTAGCCGGAAGAGGCCGAGACTACGCAACGGCCATGCAGTTCCAAGCCGAGAATGAGGTCACTTTTCAATCAGAGGCTGTCCGCGCCATACGCCGAAGGCTGATTGAGCAAGTGATTCAATCCTACTGGTCACTCGCTGCAGCCGAAGGCTCACTTAAATCAGCAGATCTCGGTCTCCAATATGCCAACGAATTTTTACGCATTGCGGAAAGCAGAGCTGCCGCAGGCATCGGCTTAGAGTTGGATGTACTTCAAGCGCAGACAGAGCTAGCAAGGAGACAGGAAACACGCACGCAGGTTCAGATTGCAAAGATGAACGCTGAGGACACGCTAAGGCAATTCCTATACACAACAAACAACCCGCTTGCTTGGGAAGAAATCCTGGTGACGGCCGACCCACTCCCCTCCCCACCGGAGTCACCCGAAGAGAGAGAGTGGATAGAGCTGTATACACTCGCAAGAGACAGGCACCCGGAACTCCGCCAGCGTGAACTAGGTCTTTTAAACGCAAAACGCTTACTGCACGTTGCCGAGTCAGATGAGCAAAGCAATTTGAACCTCCAAGTTCGATTGAGGACACAAGGGTTTGAGCAAAGCGCCTTTGACGCATGGGAAGAGAGCCTAGGCTTCGAATACCCAGCCATCTCTGCCGCCCTGCGCTGGGAGCTTCCACTGAGTGGAACTCAACCAGCCGCCCGGACTAGAAAAGCCAGAGCCGAACTCCGGAAAGCACAATTTGACCTGGACAGCACTGAAAGGCAGCTGACTTCCAGCATGCGAGTAATCATCCGAGCGCTGAGCCTTCAAGCGCTTGCCTACAAGTCCTCCTTGAAGACCATCGATCTGACAAAACGGCAACACGAGATCGAGACCTCCCGTTACAAGGAGGGTCGGTCTACAAGCGTCAGGGTGCTTGCAGCCCAACAAGCGCACCTTGAAGCCCTAACTTCAGCCCTAGATGCACAAGCTACCTACGTCATCGCGAGAGGCCAGCTCGAGGTGCTGCTGGGAAAGCACGATCAGTAAGACCGAGCTCATCCCGGCCAAGGGCTCTAGCAAAGAGTTCTTCTAGCCCAGAGAAGGTCACATCAAGGGCGTAACGACTACGAATGGTCTCCAGTCCAGCAGCACGAAGATCTGCAGAGAATTCCCTGTCATCTAAGACACGTTCAAGCCCATCGGCAATCTCTTCTGGATTATGAAAGTCTACGAGCAAGCCGTTCTCTGAGTCCTTGATGACCTCCTCCACGGGAGGAGTGGATGACCCCACAATGGGCGCTCCACATGCCATGGCATTGAGCATGGACCAAGAAAGAACGAATGGCACTGTCAGATAAAGATGTGCCTCTGACATGGACAAGACCCGTGCAAGCTCATCTCTTTTGAGTCTCCCAAGGAACCGGAAGCGAGATTCATCCGCTCCAGTCTCCTCGAAGATATGCTGCTTCATTCCTTTTGGACCGACATGCTTTGAGTCATTTCCGTAGTGCGTCCCCTCTTCACCGACAACAAGAAAAACGACATCCGACCGCCTATCGGAGAGAACCTTGGCCGCACGAATAAATTGGTCAAACCCACGCATAGATTCAAAACCTCGAGAAACGTAAGTGACGAGTCTAACGCTCTCGGGAAACACCTCCCCGTTAACTGTTCGGTCGTGCTCCATGGGGTACCAGACATCAGTCTCGATACCATCGTGCACTACCTCAAGAGTGTCGCGAACCGCCTCAGGAAAGAGGCTCCTCTGGAACTCTGTTGGCGTGTAACCGACTGCGCAGGTCATCGCATCAATCAGAATCATCGCATTCCGCATACGAGCGCGAAGCCTATCCAACTCCGTTGAGGGGAACTTGGGACGAAAATCCATATCCGTCCCCCTGCTCCGATAGAAGTATTCGAAGAGGTTTACGATGGGGGCCCCATAAAGCTCAGACAGCATCGCCGTGCTGCCAAAGCCGGAATGCCCAACAATAAGATCAGGAGACAACTCAGCAGTCGCCTTGCACGTCTCGTAAACCGCGTGGGCATTCCAAACAGAGTTTTCAAATGTTCTTGAGCAGTAATGGTTTTGCTTTGTGGCCCCACCCCTTAACTGATATTGAACGCAATCGAATCCCCGCTGCCTTCCCGCAGCGTTCCTCGACACAAAGACACACTGAACACCCTCACGTTGACTAAGGCGCTCACCGACAGGACCAAACTGTGCCGGAAAGTTGGGATGAACAAAGAGAATTTGCATTAAGGAGCAACCCTTACTCTTGGAATTGCACTTTGCAACGAAGACCAGAGGGAACAGACAAATCGTCGTTAGGAACCTCTAAGCGAATGCGAAACGTACCCGAGGCTGCATCCACAAGGGGGTCAACCACCTTAACACTAGCCTCATAGACACCTCCGATAGGGTTCTCAGGTGTAACTAAGGCCTTCTGACCGACTCGAACCTTCCCGTACAGAGATAGAGGAGCGATCACATCGACTTTAAGAGGGTTGACTTGCGCAACCCGCACAATCTCCCCCTGAGAACCCCTATTGACCAATTCTCCAGGGGAGAGGAAGCGCTCAACAACATAGCCATCGACAGGGCTTTTAACTGTCCGCCTCTCCAAGAGAGCCTCAGCAACGCGCAGATCTAGGGCCGCACGGGCAAGTGACTCTTCCATATCACGAACAGCCAGCTTCGCAAGATCTGCCTCGGTCTGCACTGTCTGCATTTCCTCGAGCGTAACAGCGCCCTCCTCATAGAGAAGAAGACTCCGCGCTGCGCGCATCGCAGCCAACTTCTCTCGAGTCTTTGCTGAATCAAGACCTGCACGCATTTCTGATGTAGCCAAGGCAAGGGCCACCTGAGCCTCTTCCACGCTTGACTCTAGCCGAGCAATAGGATCTCCCGCATTGATAAACTCACCTCGACTCACATAGACCTCTTCGATTTTCCCATCAACTGCCATGCCGATCCGCAAATCCATCCATGGCTCCATCAACCCCTCAAGCGCCGGCGTTGAGGAAGTAGAGTCAATCTGGGGAGTAGATGAAACAGAGGCCTCAAGATCTGCCCCAACAGGGCTCACAGCCATTGCAAGGGCAATGGCCAATACAACTCTATAGTTCATATCTGTTTTCTTCATATCATTTCTCTATTGGTGGATCATGCGCTTGGCGGGCCAGTGAACGACAGCTGCTTGTGCTCGTCTTCCTCCGCTTTTGCGTAAGACTCCCTCATGCTTCTTCGGACCTTTTCAGCGCGCAAAAAGAGAACCCTTGTGAGTCGCATTGCAATTATCGAATGAACTCTAGGAGTAAGACCAGCCAACCATCGCAAGGCCTTCAAATACCATGCTGGCAAAAGCCTCACGGCCAACGGATCTTCAAACGAAACGCATCTATAGATCTGTGCAGGCTGAAGACGGTCTACAAGCTGGCGCTCAACATGAAGCGCGTCTAAGCAGGTGTAGATTATGACTGTGGGAGGCCCGACAACAAATCCCTCAGGTCCAAAGGGAAGCTCACTTCCAAGCTGCACACAAAGGACATGCGAATCTCTTGGGTCAGAGCCGGACTCTTCCCATTCCCTAAATTCCACCCCAACCTTTTGACCTATCTCCTGAACCTCACCCACAGAGTCAGGAGTAAGACACAGCACCCATACTCCTTCACCAGCTTGTTTCATGGACTCTAGCTTTAGCCGAAACCACTCATCACGATCGGCAAGCGACTCATGAAGGAGCCTGTGTTCAGCAACTCCTGAAGCACGACGACTCATCTTCACCACAGGGATCTCAAACCCACGACAAATCTCCAAACTAAGACCATCGCATGAGTTCGCGGCGCCACCAATTGCTAGATATCGCTTAAGCGCCCTGCCTAACGTGCTATGCAATCCGGACGTAGCCCCCTGGCTCGGAGCAATGCCTTCCTTCACCTCGAGCATAGACTTCAACGCATTACTGGGTTGAATTGATGTTCCAGAAATACAGCCACCTTCAACCTTGAAGCTAAGGCGGCCTTCAGCCACTTCATAGTGGCGATCAAGGGCGTACAAGTGATGTGCAACAATCGCTCCCTCAACTAAAAGTCGCCGGGACAGAGGCCGAGCTAATGGACCACTTACGATCCCTTGGATCGAGTCTAGCCGCTCTTCCCCAGCAGGGGTCAGCTCAGCCTTCCCCTCTTTAGCATTTAAACGAAAGTCAACCCCCTCAACGAGCTCTTCAGCAAGACGTGTGGCCAACCCCTTAGCCCGGTGATCTTCTTCACTGAGCTCCTTGTCTTTTACTACGTAGGGCTTCGTAGAAAAATCGCAGAGCAGGCCACTAGCATCGTCAAGAAGTGCAAGCTGCAAACCTCTAAGCCTCATATCGGAGACCGCTCCTTTCCCTGCCGTAAGCCTTGTTACAAGTCGACCTACCCTGCCCCCCTCACGATGGCCCGACCTCCTGTCCTTTAAAAAGTCATCCATCATCGCTGCTACGCCAACAAAAGCCACATCACAATTCCAAGTCGACTTCCGCTCTTGACTTGATCCTCTTTGAGCCAAGGATCCAGACGTTAACCCCATCCGATCGAACATTTCACGAAACCGCTCACCAAGCTCCTTAGCCCTTTGCTCCCGGGGACATAGGACATGGACCCTAACGCCTGAAAGCGCTGCAACACTAGATGCAAGAGCTAGACAAGCCCCTCTATCACAGTCTGGCCCGTGCACAACGATTTGCCCCGAGAGGAGTCCAGAGGCCACCTCCATTTCAAGAGGTGATGGCATCTTTCCAGTTGCCCTAGACATGGCAAGCGATGAGAAGGCTATAGCCCTAGCAATGAGCTCCGGCCCCAGAAATGAATCCCGAGCCAACAAACCACGAAGCGTTTCACAATAAGATGACATCCAATCATCATCCCTACTGCTAAACCCCTCTAGCTCAAGCGCAACTTGAGAGCCAATTTTCTGCCCTATGCTGCGCCCCATCGCTCCTCGCAAGCGATGACTCCATGCGGAAAGAAGAACATCCGCCTTACCTCGCTCAACGAGAGGTTTTTCCGCATAAAAGCCCCTAGAGACACCTAGCCTAGGACGAAATGAATATCCACTTGAACGCAAAGTCATAGATCGAACTCCGACAAAAAGACTCGTCGCACAAACCGATACCACCGGCCTCCAAGAGGCTCAAATCCATGGCTAAAACGTACGTGTGTTCGACCTCCCGCCTGAACTGTCCCCTCCTTTAAAGGGACCTTCAACTCAAGCTGAAACCACCGCTCAAAGGCCTTCCTCCCAGAGGGATCCATTGGATCCATGGTGACCTCCCCTCCGCCTTGAGTAGCGAAGGCACCGCTAGGTAACTCTTTGCTGGCGGTTGGCGTTTCCCTGACCAAAACGGCCTCATAGACATTTTCTAATTCATTTGCGAACCGAACATGAATGAGACCTGACCTCCCCCTAATTAGGTCAATTTCATCTTGGTGCACAAGGACAAGGACGTTCCAACTATCCTCACCCATAACGGTTCCCAAAACCTCTCCTCGTTGAACATAACGCCCTTGAAAGTCAGGGCCAGGTGAGGAATGGAATTCTCCCTCACTAAATGCCCTAACGGTCAATCGCTCTATATCCGCCTCAACTTCATCTACAAATTCAAGCGCAGCTTCAAGTCGGTCTCTTGTCACCTCCATTGAGACAACATCATCAGGTCGGTATGACTGCATCGTAGCAGATAGCTCTTCAACTTGAGCCTCAGCAATATTTGCCCTTGCTTCAAGTAGTGAGTCCTTTAGTTGAAGTACTGGCTGACCACCAACAACCACTCCTCCAGACTGTACGACAACTTCTTCAACCCACCCTTCGACCTCGGAGCGCACCAAGCTCTTCTCTGGGAACCATACCACCCCCTCTGCCATCGAGTTCAAAGGCACTGGCACCCACATTGGGATAAGAACTAAACACCCAACAAAGCCTCCTGTAATCCCCATCGCCCGCCCCCTAACCTCCCGCAAGCGTGGACTTGTCTTTAAATAAACCCAGGCCTTCTTTATCGGAACCAAGACCCAAGCAATAGTAGTAGAGATGCCAATAAGAACGCCTACAAAGAAGAATTGGGTTGCGATAGCCCAAATTATACCGGTAACAACGAGCACTCGATAAGCCAAAGAAAAGGGCCCAAAGACTGCGAGCCAATTCCTCTCCGAATCATCATACGCTGGGCTCTCCCTATCAGGAACCTTATAAATATACCTCTCCAAAAGGTAAGTAAGATAGTTCATAGACTTCGCCCTGAGATTTGGAATCTCAATCAGGTCAGCCAAGATGTAATAACCGTCGTACCGAAGGAGGGGGTTTAAGTTAAATACAATCGTAGAAACGCCCGCGGTGAAGAAAACGTTATACGCAATTGATCTCCCGAGCCCAGGCTCAATATTAAGCCACACAATAAGTGCGGCGGTCCCCAAAACCATCTCAACCATCATGCCAGCCAATCCAACGAGCACGCGCTCCCGCCTTCGCCTAAACCGGCTTGCAGACGATGCGTCAACATATGGCAACGGCATCAAAAGCAATAGCATTACCCCCATCTCGTGCGACTCTCCCCCAAACGCCTTCGTCATAAATGCATGCCCCATCTCATGTAGAGCCTTGACGGCAGGAAACACAAACCACATCAGAACCAGATTCTCTTCCGCCAAGACGCGGTCAAGTATGTCTACCGATAGGTCCTCCCAGTGGAGAACAGTCAAGTAGAAGCCGATTGCAGAAAAAGCAGCCCACAAAGCAAACCCGTAGACCGTAAAAACTGGCCGTAGAAACTTCATACCCCAAACAGTGATTCTCTCAGGATCAAAAAGAGGAATCTTGAGGAATAACGGGTTAACAAGCTGACCAACAAGCTTCATCCTCTTCATCTTGGCCATCCGATCCAGGAAGACCATTGTGTCAGGCTCTACCTGGGTAGACAACGCATCAGCCGAATGAAGCTGGGCCAGTAGTCCTATTACCTCTTTTTGAGTGGGAGCATCATTCCCGAGTATTTCCTCTGACAATTCGTAGATTTCATCAACCGTATGATCACCATCGAAGAGTTGCAGAACTTCATATATTGATGGGCTAAATCGGTGAAACCTCTCTGCTGTTGGGTCCTCTAGTACGTACCAGACATCGCCGCGATACCTGTGCCTGTGAATCTGGGCATGCTCTCTTAGAGCAGGCTTTAAATCAGCTACTCGATACCAGTAAGGACTTTGCCCCTTCTCTTTATCTGATTGCTGATTCATGGAGACCACTTCCATACAAACATACGGAACCAATCAACTGTGCCATGCAGCCAGGTCCATATAAGTGGCCGCTGACCGACACTGACCTTCCCTACACCTTCCATGCCTGGGCGCAGCAAGTCTTTAGGCACACTACCCTCCAAGTTCGCTTCCACCCGAAAGTAGTTCATGCCTTCTTCGCTCGAAGATATTGGCGTCACTTGTTGAACTCGCAGGCTAAACTCCTTTGAAGGCATTGAAGTCAACACAAGAACACCCTCTTGCCCCACTTCACATTCATCAATCTCTGAATCTTCAACCTTAAGCACTATTCGAAACCCATCCAATGGCGCGACAGTGAAAGCAGGTTTACCGCGTTCAATTGGAGAACCTATAGCCTGTGTTAAGTCGCCCGAAACAACCACCCCATCGATTGGGGCTAAAACACGCGACCTCGACAACTGCTCCTTAGCCAAATCCACCTGTGCTTCAAGTTGCTTGGCCTGGGCCGCAAGGATTCTTACTTCTGAAGAAGACCCTGATGCCATAGCCTGAAGGTGCCGTTTCTCTACCTGCTCGATCTCGCTGGCTAACCGGACGACTTCTAATCGAAGGTCTGTTTCATCTGTCGCATAAAGCAAGTCTCCCTTCATGACTACATCCCCTGCTCGCGCCGGAGCCTCGCGTACGTACCCCTCTAGAGGAGCAGATACGATCATTTGCGTTCTTGGCTCAATGAACGCATTCGCGGTTACGCGGTAGTCCGTCTTTTTCAAGCACACAAACAATGCTGCAAAGAAAACTACCCCCAAGGCCAACCTTACAGCCCGTGCCCTCGGGCCCAAAATCTTCCGAACTGCCTTTTTACCGCTATACGCTAACTTGTACCCAATCCATCGCTCTTCGCTTTTAGACAAGTCCAGTTGCGGCCCCGCTAAAGCTGCAATGGCTTCAACCGCTAAAACTTCTTCTTCTGCGAATGGGTGACCCTCAGGCCGCTCTAGTGTGATGGCGCCAACAATCTCGCCATTACGATCAAACGGGACACTTAAAATTGACCTGTGGCCATATGCTCGTGCATGAGCTCTGTGTGCTATCGAAGCATAAAACGGAGCGTCTACCGGTGTCGGATGCTGAATCGTAGTCTCTTGATCACAAGCCTCCTCCATTGCGCTCTCTATGGATCTTACAAGGTTTGTCTTCTGAACGAATTGAGGACTAGTTGATACAGCTTGAGTTGTCACCCGTCGCTTTTTCATGAAGCCCACGCTGACTCTTTCGCATTGAAGCTCCTTCTCTAAACGAATAGACAACCCCAAAGCCTGAGCTTTAAATCCCTCCTTCTCCGCGAGGGAGGCGATCGCTTCAAGCACTAGTCTCGCTCCCTCATCACCCTCATCTGCTATCGTCACCGTTCCATGGGGGTCCAAGGTTCTAAGCCAACCACTACTAGCTTGCAGACCTAGGATCACACCACGAAGTCGATCTTCAGGCCGACTTTCTATCTCTAATGCTACGACACCCCAAGACTTGCCATCCGTCATCAAGGGGTGAGCGACTTTTGGACGCTCTGACGTACCTTCTTCACCAGTTAGAAGGACAGGTTGCCCTGCCTGGAGCGCCTTCTGGGCTGCCCGGCCCAAGCTGTCCAACTTCTCGGCGCCCTCAGGCCAAATTGCGACCGGAATAAATCCCTCTCCCTGATCCTCCCTTAGTAGCACGATTCCACGAGTGACCCCTTGGATCAATGTGGAGAGTAGGCTTAACCAAGCTGCACTTAGCTCTTCACGGTCTGTAAGTTCTGAGAGCTTTGACCAATCTCTACTGGGCACTCCAGCACGCCTCTCTGCACGAACCGCTCTTCGCGGATTCGTGCTCCTTTCGCTGCCGCCAATTTCACTTTCACTCATGGGTGCCCCTGACACCCCCCCCCTCATAGAACCGCCCGGCACCGCTGCAGGTACCGGGCGGAGGTGTCTAAACCCCAATAAGCCAAAAGCCTACTTGGGGAATCTACTTATGCGTTGGCCGGTTCACCTGCGTCCATGCCGAGAGCGCCGAAGCGCGACTCATACTGGGCAAGCAAATTGCCCAGGAGGGCCTGCAAGCGGCGTGCGCCATGCGGACTCATGATCATACGCTTAGCAAGCTTGATCGTGATTTCATCCTGACCACCATGCCAGTTTTGATTCATGCCGAAGAGGAGGACAACTTCTTCTTGGGTGAAGGCGACGTTACTCACGTTTGCGTACGTAGTCGCCATGTTGTCGTCATTCCAGTTGACCTGGGGTGTGTTGTCTTGTTCTGCCATTTTTAAAATACTCCTTTAAAGAGGTAGGCTTTGCCTACTCCTCGGAAGTCTCCTCTGCGGGTTCAGGGGTAGGCTCAGGCGCCGGGGTTGAAACACGGCCTTCCGCTGCGTTTCCCCCGCCAAAGCGAGCGTCGAAGTTCTGCAGGGTGCCTGTAAGCATCATGTGCAGGCGCTTAGCTGCGAAAGGGGAAAGCACGACGCGGTCCGACAGGTTGATGTCTACGGACTCTTGGCCGCCATGCCATGCTTGATTGACTCCGAAGAGCAGAATGACCTCTTCCCGGCTGCTTGTCGCGTTAGCGACGTTCGCATAGGAGGTTGTCATCCCCTCGTCTTCCCAGCGAACACTGGGTGTCTGATCGTTATTGTTTTCAGCCATTTTGAGGTGGTTGGGGTGTGGTAGCAGATGAAGTGCCGCTGAGCGGCAAACGACCCCATATCAGCAGCCATGGCCTAAGCAATAGCAGTTCATAGGAGGTCCCAATTGAGTTCGCGATCATATCACGCAAGCTCACAATTGGTGCTTCCTATGTCCAAAATTAGATCAGGGGCCCTGAAAGCCCCGTAAGCCCTACTTTTCGCCATTACGCCACGGGGAAGGTTGGGCCCCGGTAACACCGAGTAGACCCTGGCTGGAGAGGTCCTCAATGAGATCCGACAAGAGGGCGCCAGCAGAACTGCCTAACACCTGAGTCGTTCACCCCATCGGGCTAAGGAGTACCCCATCGAGTCACCAGCCCTGCGTGCGTGGAGATCCACCGCCCTGAAAGGGCTCGATCAGCATCTCCTGCACCTACAACCTCTGCCCTCTTTGCCGACCACAAGGGATCGTTCGAGAGCGCCCAGTCCCGGCGCTCTGAGAGCTGTGATGCGGAGTTCAAGAGGTCGTTGGCCTGGCAACATGTCGCGCCTGTCCCAGAGCCGAAGGGCGTCCATGCGTCTTGGAAACCAGCGCCTACCAACATGTTGTAAGCGGGAGAGCCAGGCGTGGAGGCGAAGTCTCCTGCCAGTACGGCGTGCTCTGTGTTTTCAGGACTAGGGACGATCAAGCGCGTGAGGAGCTCTCCCGCCTGAACAGCCTGAAGGCCTGCGGACGATGAGGGGTCCAAGTTCGTGAAGTGGATCCAAGGGCTGGATCCGTCTTGAGCCCTGAAACCACGCCAGCCGTAGGTGGGGGACCACTCCCCTATTCCACCCACGGAGCCAGTCAGCTGCTCATTGAAAAAACCCAGGTTTTCATGGAGAGGTTGGGACTCACGCATATAGCTAACCTGATACCCCTGCAGGCGCACGTCGGCATAGCCATCACAGGTAATGACTGGGATGACGATGTCAAAGACCTGGCTCTTCCCGAGGTAGCTCCCCCACCCTAAGTATTCCATCGCCTCCTTGAGGATCTCCGCCTGATCGAAGGCGGTGATGTAGGTCCCCTGCGAAGATCCGCTCAGGACGCCCCCAACCGGTCGGACGCGCGCACGGATCAAGGTCTCTGTATGGAAGATATATGGATCCTCTTCCACTACGAGCTCTGCGAGGCGATGAAGCCGTTCCTTGTAGCCGTTGTCCCGTAGCTCCTGCCAGTAGTTGCTCGCTGCGACGAGCACCTCCGCGGGCGACTGGGCCGTGACGACCGGCTCAATTCGCTCCCCAGCGCTGAAGTTCCAGGTCATCACGTCGATGTAGGCGCTGCCTTGGTAGGCCTCTGCGCCCATATCGGCTCTAGAGCCGTCCGGATCGGTAGAGATGGAGGGGTTTCCAGCGTCAATGCATGGCGAGCCTACGTCTAGGCCAAAGTCACCACCCAGGATATCTCGGAACATGGGATCCGAAGAGATGTTGCCCTGCCCCACAGGCCACCCACCTTGAACGCAGCTGTAACGCACAGCATCAGGGAAAGCCACAGGCGAGACCTTGTTGCCGCTGGTAGCGCCAGGTGTCACCTCGACGCGGACCTCGTCTGGCGTGTCCCCCCAGAAGATGCAGCTGTCTAAGGTCGGCGTGGAATACTCGACGAGATAAGCCCCGCCGCCGCCTAGGCCTGCAGAGTTTTCAGAGCTAGTACAGCGTCGGATCCAGCCACCCTGGGCCGCGAGGAAAAGGCCGCCACCTAAGGTCCCAGCGCTGTTCCCTATGAGCTCGTTACCCTCAATTTGGACATGTGGGGCGTTGGCCACATAGAGGGCGCCCCCGCGCCCAAGCGACTCATTACCTCTCATAGAGTTGCCTATTAAGACTACGTTGACGGCGTCGAAGGAGAGCGCTCCACCGCTCTCTCCAGCCACATTGCCATCAAAGGAACAGTCGTCAAACGAGGGCGTCCCTGTCGCGTTTCGCACAGCGACTCCCCCGCCAAGCTCTCCAGCGCTATTCAAGCTGAACTCGCAGCGGTCGAAGCTCAAACCTACGCCATCAAGGAACGCGCCACCGCCATCTTCTCCATTGGCCCGGTTCCCACGGAAGGTACAGGCTCTGACGACACCGTTTGCGCCGTTCCGCGCAAAGAGACCGCCCCCTGAATCATCTGCGCTGTTGTCGATGAACTCGCAGCGATAGAGCTGAACCGTGCCGTTGTCGACGATCATCCCGCCGCCGTTGCGGCCGGTGTCATTGCCCACAAAGACGCAGTCGTAAAAGCGCGGGTGCGCGTTGTTCCGCGTGCTCGCGCCAGCCCCGAAGTCTGAAGAGGTATTACCCTGGATACGACAACCCCGGACCGTGGGAGAGGCGCTTGAGATCGCCACGCCTCCCGCTTGGCCACCAGAGGCGGACCCACCGGTCACAGTGAAGCCCTGCAGCAGGCAGGCAGGCGACTCGTTCGCTTGGAAGCGAACCACAGGCCCGTTTCCCTGGCCGTCGATAAAGGTCACACCCATCCCCGCTGCAGACTTAAGCGAGACGTTTCGCCCGGCGAAGTCGATGGTCTCTTGGTAAACACCTGGGAGAGCCATGATCACATCCCCAGGGCTCGAAGCGAAGATAGCCTGCTGAAGGGTGCAGTGGGGTGCGGACCAAGAGCCATCCCCGTTGCAGTCCACAGCCGAGACGTCTACCCAACGGATGCCATCACACTCGTCAGGTAACCCGTTCAAGTCACAGTCTCGACTGACCGCGAGCTCTATGTCGCAGTTGTCAGGGAGCCCGTTCTGGTTACAGTCCACCTGGCAGTCGTCAGGGACGCCATTCGAGTCGCAGTCGAGGCCCTCCACCTCGACGAGATCACACGCGTCAGGCCGCCAGTTTGCGTTGCAGTCTGGGTCGCATTCGTCCGGGACACCGTTCGTGTCACAGTCGTTCCCGTCAAGCTCGCACTCATCCGGCACGCCCGTGGCATTGCAGTCAGGACTAAAGCCTGTAGCGATATCCTCAGTGTCCCAGACTTGATTGTAGTTACAGTCCTCAAGGACCGTGAGGATCGCGACAGCTTCGCTAGACGCGTCACCGTCGTCGTCCGTGATCGTGTACTTGAAAGAGTCGGTCCCAGCAAACCCAGGCCCGCCCGTGTATACGACGACACCCTGCGAGGGGTCTACAGAGGCTGTCCCGTGAGCAGGCTGAGTCGTGATCGTGATCCCGCTAGCCTCGATCTTCCCGTCGATGTCGTAGTCATTTGCCAGAACATCGACAGCCAAGGGGAATTCTTGGAAGCCGGTCGCTGCGTCATCTATCGCGACAGGCGGGTCGTTCACATCGTTTACGATCACCGTACAAGTGGTAGCCTCAGTCCACAGCCCGCCGTCGTCTTGCACCCGATATGCGAAGGAGTCTGTTCCGAACCAGTTGGGAGCTGGCGTGTAGAGGATGCCCCCTTGGGCGTAATCAATGACAGCGGTTCCGTTCGAAGCCCCGCTCAAAAGCTCAATCGTTGAGAACACGGGTGCGCCATCGACGTCCGTGTCATTCGCAGTGACAAACGCCAGCACAGGGACATCTTCGTCCGTGACGACCTCGTCAGCGACTCCGACCGGAGCATCATTCACCGGCAAAACAGTAATCGTGACCTTCGCGGGGAACCCTTGGGCTCCGTCATCGTCTGAGAACACATATTCGATGGTCGCCTCACCAAACCAGTTGTGCTCAGGGGTGAAGGTGACTCTCTCGTTCGTGAAAGAGACGCTCCAGCTCCCCTCGCCAGTTAGGTTAGAGAGCGACAAAGTCGACCAGACGATGTAGCCGTCGTGATCCGAATCGTTCACTTCGGGATAGAAGACCAGAGGCGTGTCCTCATCCGTCGTATAAAAATCGTCTACAAGTGAGGGCGGCTCGTTTATGTGCTCTGAGAGAATCCAGACTCGGCCTGCGACATTGGACGCACCATCCGTGCCAACGGCGAAGTCTGAGTACTGGTCATAGTCGACGCGCCCTAGCCCAGCGACACTAGAACCCAGGCGTCCAAAAGGGCTCTCTCCGTCTTGACTCATAAGGAGGCTGAAATCAGTTCCCGAGAAGAGCATCACGGAGCCAGAGTTCGGCCCTGAGGGATCCGCGCCAGGAACCCCTACAAGGAGATCTTCAGTTCCGTCAAAGTCGGCGTCCCCCGCGCTCGCTATGGCTTGCCCGAGGTTGTCCCCTTGAGAGGCACCCGAATAAGAAGAGATGATCGCGCCATCTTCAGAAGAGTAGACGACGACAGAGCCTGACGCAGAGCCGCCTGCGTCTGCCAGCGGAGCCCCGGCGGCGAAGTCAGCAGCGCCATCTCCAGAGCGATCACTCGCACGGCAGACGGAAGTACCCAGCTGGTCGCCTGCAAACCATCCCTCCGCACTGCAGATGACCGAACCATCTGCACCTGAGCAGACGAAGACCCCGCCAGAGTTCACGCCTCTAGTGCCCTCATAGAGAGGCGCGCCGACGACGATGTCAGGGACTCCGTCTCCATTGACGTCACCGAGGGCATCCATGCTCACGCCGAAGCTGTCCCCCGAGGAGCTCCCGTAGATTGCTGAGTTTTGTGCATAGGGAGCGAGGCTCTGGGTGCTGTAGATCTGAACTGCTCCAGCACCGGAGCCAGCGGTGTCTTCGCCAGGCACACCGATCCCAAGCTCGTCTGCACCATCTTGGTCCAAGTCTCCCAAGACGCATAAAGATGTGCCTAGGCGGTCTCCCGCGTCCGCGCCCTCAACAGACCACAGCTCCACTCCAGTAGACCCGGAGAAGATGATCACCTTTCCTGCATCAGGACTTCCTGCGGCATTCCTAGCACCAGGGTCAGCGATCGCATAGTCGATGTGACCATCACTGTTCACATCTCCCACACCTGCAAGAGCTGCCCCAAATTCAACAGAGTCACGCCCGCCTGTGTGGGTGCGAATGATCTCACCACTCCAACCAGAAACGATGTTGACCTCTCCAGCTCCTAAAGAGGCGATGCCGTAGTCAATGAATCCGTCCGCCTCGAACCCACCGTTTGCGCCGTGTAGATCACCCAGTGCGGCGACGACTCCTCCGAACCTGTCTCCTGGGTTCAAACCGTCATGAGTCCGTATGACCGTCTGACCATACGAAATGGGCGCTATGCCTAGAACGCCAGTCAACGCCACTAAAAATAGGCTCAGATAGAGGTGTAACACTCTCTGGGCAGCCTGATGGTGCTTCATAGACCCTGGCTCCTAATCGTCATCAGAGGACCTCACAGGGGGAGCTGCTAGTCGCCCTAATCCACCCGCTGCGATGTCGCGCAGAAGCCCTTCGGAGAAGTCTTGATCTTCTCTCTGGCCCTCTTCGAGAGACAGCTCAATCTGGAACTCCTCTGAGCTCTCCTCGACCTCAACCCAGCGTCCGAGCCCTTCGTCGAAGCGCTTGGCGAAAGTGACCTCTTCCGGAGCGCCGCCGATGAACGGCGCGACAGGCGCGCCTCCGTTGCCATTCCCGGCAGCTGCACCACCCTGCTGAGGGGCCGCAGGCCCTTGCGCTCCGCCAGCTTGCGGAGCGACCGGAGCTTGCACTCCCCCACCGCCTGCACCACCGCCTGCTCCGCCACCGACGCCAGGACCACCGGCCATGCCAGCGCCGCCTGGCACACCAGCCGGGCCACGTCCGCCGCTGAGACCCACGCCACTCAGGCTGCCAGGCCCGCCGAAGGTGAAGGCGCTGGACTCTCCGTCCTCATGGACGCTATCGCCTGCACCTGAGTAGAACTCGTCATCACCATCACCACCGACCAAGGTATCGTCACCGTCGCTCTGACCTTGAGCCGGGAGCTCCTCAATGCCGGACAGGACATCGTCAGTGTAGGTGAGGCGTCCGTGCTCGCCGAAGAGGATGTCGTCACCCTCCTCACCCTTCACGTAGTCATCGTGCGCTCCACCGAGGAGGATGTCGTTTCCGAGGCCGCCCTCTATGTCGTCATCACCACCGAGATCCAACGAAGTTGAGACGACCTCTGTCTTCTCGCCAGCGTCATTGAAGAAGGCCTGGAAGTGATCACCAAAGATCACATCAGCGCCACCGTCGCCGCGCAGGCGGTCGTTCCCGAAGCCGCCGCCGATGATGTCGGCGCCGGCGCCGCCGTAGACTTCATCATCTGCGCCCAGACGCGGATGCGACTCTGAGACGTGCTCACGCGCTCCGTCCGAGTGGAATGAGAACCAGCCGTTATCTCCGAAGAGATAGTCCGCACCGTCGTCTCCGTAGACGTAGTCTGTACCGGCGCCGCCAGCGGCGTGGTCATCGCCGATACCGCCTCGCAGCGTGTCCGTTCCGCCAAGGTGCGGCTGATCCGCCCGGCCCTCGAGGAAGCGGCCGTTCGCGTGGAAGTTCATCGAGCCGTGATCGCCGAAGAGCATGTCGTTCCCACGCTCTGCGAAGAGGTCATCATCGCCTTCGCCGCCGAAGAGACCATCGTCATCTTGGCCACCGTAGAGCGTGTCGTCCCAGCCGAAGGTGAGCCCAGTGGTGCCCGCAGACTGCAGGACGTTCGAGTCCCAAGCCGCGGAGCCGTGGTCACCGATCAGGATATCGTCGCCGATCCCACCCCAAGCGGTGTCTTCGCCGGCGCCACCTGCGATCACGTCGTTGCCGCCGTCACCGAAGATCGAGTCCACTGCGCCGAGCGCATAGGTGCTGCTCGACATGTTGTTCCGCGTCCTGCCGACGTTCAGCTCGATGCGTCCGAAGTCACCAAGGATCACGTCGCTCTGCGGGCCGCCGTAGAGGGTGTCCGTCGCCGCGCCGCCGAAGATGTTGTCCGCACCGTGCTCACCGTAGATCAGGTCCTCAGCGCCATGGCTGGTGAAGGTGGTCTGATGGACCGCGTCGCCCAAGGTCGTTCGGTCGACCATCCCGAAGTCCCCGAAGAGGAGGTCGTGGTCCTCCGGGAGGAAGCCAGAGTTCGAGCCGCCGTAGAGCGTGTCCATCCCTGCCCCACCGAGGATCGTGTCCGGCCCGGCGTCGCCGTAGATCGCCTCGCCTTCGCCATACTCCGGATCCTTAGCCGCGAACTCCTCGCGAAGCTCGAGTGCTCCGGCGCCTAGGAGTGTGGTCTCACGCGACCAGCCGAAGTCACCGAAGATCAGGTCTGCCCCATCGCCACCGCGAGGATCGTCCGAACCGAAGCCAGCGAAGATCCGGTCATCACCCGCCTCACCCCGGATCATGTCCGGAGCGCCGAAGCCTGGCTCGATCGTCCAGAGCTCGGCCACCAGGCCATCGCTCGTCCGAGAGAGCTCAGAGTGGTCACCGAAGATATAGTCGCCGCCGTCACCGCCGTAGAGCTGATCTTCACCGAATCCGCCGATCATGGTGTCGTCGCCGCCGTCACCGCGGATGTCGTCCCAGGCGCCTGCTGTGATGTCCGTGCTCACGTAGCTCAAGAGGAAGCCGCTCTTGCTCCGCGTCAGGTGCCCGTAGTCTCCGAAGAGGACGTCGTCTCCTTCCCCACCCTTCACCGTATCCACGCCCTCACCGGCCAGGACGACGTCGTCGCCCTCGTTGCCGAAGATCTCGTCGCCCGCGCCCTCCGTGGCGGTCGTGTACGCCTCGATGACATTGTCGGCCTGGCGAGCGACGACCCCGAAGTCACCAAGGATCACGTCCGCCCCGTCCGGATCAAGGGCACCGTTCGGATAGGGTGACTGCAGGTTGAAGCCGCCGTAGATCAGATCGGTCTGCTCACCGCCGAAGATCACGTCGTCTCCGCCGTTACCCTCGAGGTGGTCCTCATCACCATCACGGTTCGCTTGCGTGAAGGACTCGTCCCGACCCGGCTCAGGCTTGCTGTAGTCCCCGTCATCGCCGAAGAGGATGTCAGGCCCGGCGTCCCCGAAGCCGAAGTCGTGCCCTGCGTTGCCCCAGATGACGTCCCCTGCAGGGCCGCCATAGATCGTGTCGTTCGCCAAACCGCCCCAGATCGAGTCGCGCCCGCCGATCTCGGAGATCGGGGTCTCAAAGGTCGTCGCACCGTTCACGACGCTGAAGCGCCCGGAGTCACCGATCAACAGGTCGTCATGCGCCTCACCAAACATCGAGTCGTCGGCAGCGCCGCCCATCGCGGTGTCCTCAGCCAACCCGCCGAACATCGTGTCGTCTCCGCCGAGCGCGTGGTCGATCGTCTCAAACTGCGTGGGCAACGAGTCAAGGAGGCTCACCTGCGCGCCGTCACCGATCAGGACGTCACGGTCGTCATCGCCGTGGAGGAGGTCGCCAGCGCCGCCGCCGATCACGACGTCGCGCGCGTCGCCGCCCGTGATGGAGTCTGAGCCGCCGGAGCGCATGTCTGCCGTACGGACGAAGACCAGCGCGCCTCCGACCCAGTCAGCGAGGCCTTGGTCTCCGACGAGGATGTCCTCGTCTCCTGCGCCATCGATCATGTCAGCGCCGAAGCCGCCGAAGGCGAGGTCGTGGCCTTCCGCGCCATAGATCTGGTCACCGTTCGCAGCCTCAAGCTCGCCCGCGCCCATGCCCAGCGTCGACAGCGAAGCGTCAGCGCTCGGGTCACCGAGGAGCTCTGCGTAGTCACCGACAAGGACGTCGTCGCCGACGTGTCCCTCGAGGAGGTCTACGCCGAAGCCACCGAAGAGGAAGTCAGCGCCTTCGTTGCCTTCCAGCAGGTCGTCATCGCCTTGCCCTGACTCTTCGGTGCGGACAAAGACCACAGCGCCTAGTGCGTCGCGCTTGGCAGCGCCGAAGTCACCGAGGAGGTAGTCATCATCGCGGTCTCCGTAGACCTCATCAGAGCCTGCGCCCCCAAAGGCCATATCAGAGCCGTCGTGACCGTGGATCACATCAGCAGCGCCAATGTGAGGATCCATCGTGGAGGCCTCGCGGGCGTAGGAGGTCCAGTCCCATGCAGAGCTATCACCGAAGAACTCCCAGCGGCCCCTGTCTCCGATG
>Ga0066378_10000231_pt1 | contig 24754 bp, 26 predicted proteins | sample Knorr_S23_td_DCM_FD_70947 | JGI IMG/M metagenome (GOLD analysis project Ga0066378, IMG submission 70947) | Marine microbial communities from Southern Atlantic Ocean transect - Knorr_S23_td_DCM_ad_71m_LV_A | ecosystem: Environmental > Aquatic > Marine > Oceanic | place: Southern Atlantic ocean...
GAATAAATTCTTTCAAAAATTAACTCACAATTTGGTTTAGAAAAATAATCTCCATCGGAGCTATAAGCAGGTCTGTGATCCTTTGAATGTATAGATATCGGTTTTGAATCTAAGTAAAAATAACCGTCCTGCTCTTCAATAACTTTTTGCATCATAAAAGCACTAGCACCTCCTGAAACATCTTCATCAGCAAAAACAACTCTACTAGTTTTTTTAATAGAATTTACAATTTCTTTATTTTTATCAAATGGCAGTAAAGATCTTACATCAATAACTTCACATGAAATTCCAATATCATTTAATTGAGATGCAGCCTCTAGTACAATTCTACACATTGAACCATAAGTAACTATAGTAATATCAGAACCTTCCCTAATAATCTGAGGAACTCCAAATTCAACAGTTATTTTTTCTAAATTATTAGGTAAATTTTCTTTTAATCTGTAACCGTTTAATGGTTCAATTATAATACCTGGTTCATCTGATAATAATAATGTATTATACATACCTGACGCTTCAACGAAATTTCTTGGGACGAGTACATGGATCCCTCTTAAACTATTAATTAATGTACCCATAGGGGAACCTGAATGCCATATACCCTCTAATCTATGCCCTCTAGTTCTTACTATTACAGGAGCTTTTTGTCCACCTTTTGTTCTATAGTGTAAAGTTGAAAGATCATCTGATAAGGTCTGAATAGCCCAATAAACATAATCCAAATATTGAATTTCTACTATTGGTCTCAAACCCCTCATAGCAGAACCAATGCCCTGACCAATAATAGATGATTCTCTGATACTTGTATCTGTAATTCTAAGTTTACCATATTGTTTTTGTATACCAGCAAAACCTTGATTAACACCACCAATCATACCAACATCTTCTCCAACTGCAAATACCAAAGGATTATTTTTAAAAGTATAATTAAAAAACCTATTAATTACTTCTCTTCCATCAACAAGATTATTTTTTTTATCATATTGAGGTTTTATTTCCTTAACATTTAATGCTGATTTTTTTGACTCGCTGTAGAGATGTGAATTATAATCCAATGAATATTTTTTATCTTTCTCATTAATAAGATTTAACAAATAATTTTTTGCCAAATTATTTTCTGATCTTATTATTCTTTGAACATACTTTAAAGACTTATATATATCAGATTTTAAAGGATTAATAATATTAATTAACTGCTTTCTTATATTAATAATTTCATTTTTATTTTTTGGACTATTTTGAGCTACTCTAGTTATAACTGCTAATGCATCATCGAGATCTTCATTTATTGAACTCCTATAGTCTCTCCATGATCTATCTCTGGACTCTTTTGCAGATCTTTCAGCACTAACCTCAATCTCAGAAAGCTCTTTCAAAGTACAAATGTCATTCTCAATAATCCATTCCTTCATTTTTTTAATACAACAATTATCTTTTTCCCATTGTAACCTTTCTTTAGATTTATATCTCTCATGAGAACCTGAAGTAGTATGACCCTGTGGCTGAGTAACTTCTTTAACATGAATTATACATGGGACATGATTTTTTCTTGCAAGATCTGCAGCTTTTGAATATGTTTTTAATAATTCAATATAATCCCACGCATAAACTGTAAATAATTCATACCCCTTATCACTTTTAGAAGATCTTTGAAAACCAGATAAAGCTTTTGATAAATCATTTCTAGTTGTATGATATTCAGATGGTACAGATATTCCATAACCATCGTCCCAAATTGACATAACAACTGGTAATTGTAGTACACCACATGCATTAATAGCCTCCCAGAAGTGTCCTTCGGAAGTACTTGCATCGCCTATTGTTCCAAAAATGACCTCATCACCATTAACTGAAAAGTTTTGTAAATCTTTAAGTTCTTTGTTTTCTCTAAATAGCTTCGAAGCATAAGCTAAACCAACAATTCTTGGCATTTGACCTGAAACACATGATATATCACTAGATGAATTCTTCATATCGGTTAATGTTTTCCATTCACCTAAATTATTTAACATCCTCGTTCCAAAATGACAATTCATTTGTCTTCCTCCCGAATGAGGTTCTTTGTCAATATCAGTATATGCATATAATTGAGCAAAAAATTGATCAGGAGTTAATTGATCAATTGCCATCATAAATGTCTGATCTCTATAATAACCAGATCTAAAATCACCATTCCTAAAGAATTTAGACATAGCAATTTGTGGTAACTCTTTTCCATCACCAAAAACACCAAACTTTGCTCTACCCATAAAGACTTCTTTTCTACCTATGTAACTAAGGAATCTACTTTCATTTATCAGATAATAATCATTAAGGATTTCTTTTTTTGATATTTTATAAGATTTATCTATTTGAATTTTAGGTGAAGGCATATAGTTATTAATACATACAAATATAAATAAAATAGAATTAATTAAATTTTAATTTTCAAAATAAAATGTTATAAAATATTACAAAACAAAATAAATAAAGAATATAATTTGGTTAAAATAAATAATTCAGAATATTATTTTTAAATAATATTATTTTTAAAAATAAAAAAAAAGATATTTTTTTTAAATAAGAACCTATAATAATAGATTTACAAAAAATTTAAAGTATTATGATTATTGGCGTTCCAAAAGAAATAAAAAATAATGAATTTAGAGTTTCAATTACTCCAAAAGGAGTAAAAGAATTAATAAGAAATAACCATTCAGTAATTATTGAGAATAATGCAGGATTAAATTCAAGCTTCAATAATGAGAATTACATTGAAGCTGGCGCAAAAATAATTAAAGATAGAAATGAAATTTTCACAAATTCTGATCTGATATTAAAAGTAAAAGAACCAATTGAAGAAGAATATTCTCTTATTAAAGAAAATCAAATTGTATTTACTTATTTTCATTTTGCTTCTCATAAACCACTTCTTGACGCAATGGTAAAAAGCAACTCTATATGTATAGCTTACGAAACTATAGATGATGATAGTGGCCAGTTACCACTTTTAGCTCCAATGTCAGAAGTTGCTGGTAGAATGGCAACTCAAGAAGGAGCAAAATATTTAGAAAAACCAATGGGAGGAAGAGGAATATTATTAGGAGGGGTTACTGGTGTTAAACCAGCCTGTGTTTTAATAATTGGTGGTGGTATTTCAGGTACTGAAGCTGCTAAGATGGCAGTTGGACTTGGAGCTCGAGTAACTATTCTTGATACGAATAAAAATAGACTTATTGAACTTCAAAAACTTTTCAAAAATAAGGTAATATGTAAATTATCCTCAAAACAAATCATTGAAGAAGAAGCAATTAAAAGTGATTTAATTATTGGAGCTGTACTTGTTGCTGGTGCTAAAGCTCCAAAATTAATTACAAAAAACCTTCTAAAATCTTTGAAAAAAGGTTGTGTTTTAGTTGATATTGCAATTGATCAGGGTGGGTGTTTTGAAACATCCAAACCAACTACACATGAAAATCCTGTTTATATGGTTGATAATGTATTACATTATTGTGTTGCAAATATGCCCGGTGCAGTTCCATTTACTTCAACTTATGCCTTAACTAATCAAACCTTACCCTACTTAATTGAGATAGCTAATAAAGGTTGGAAATTATCAGCAAAAGAAAATCCTGGTTTAAAATCTGGAATTAATATAGTAAAAGGGAAAGTTGTACATAAAAATGTTTCTGATGCTTTTAATTTGAAATATTTTAATATTGAAGAATTGATTTAATCAATAAAGACAGGTATCGATTTTAAGAATTTATATTCGTTCTTTTTAGAAAAAAACTCACATACATAATGATCAATTCCATTTGATATCATTATATACCTGCTCTTATATACCTTATTATATATTGATACTTGTTTAAAAAAGTTTTTATTTATTTTTAAATTATACGATTTACACTCAACTAATAAATAAAACCCCATACTTCTATCTCTTACAATAATATCAGATCTTTTTTTTAGGTTATTATATTTTATAGATGATTCTGTTTTAATTAATCCCTTTGGATAGTTAAGATCATTTACAAGGTGAGATACAATATTTTGCCGTACCCATTCTTCGGGAGTTAAAATCAAATTTTTCTTTCTGGTAAAATCAAAAATATATTTTTTTGAATCAATCTCCTCAACTTTTAAATTTTGATCAGGTAAATTAAGAGATTGCATTAAATAATTTATTTTTTAATTTTTGTAAAAATCAAAAAAGTTAAACCTAATATAAAAAAAAGAGTTAGAGCAAGGACACTTGATCTCATACTACCCGTAACTTGTTCAATATAACCGTAAGAAAAAGTTCCAATTACTACAGAGATGTTATAGGAAATTCCGTAAAAATTAAAAAAAGAAGCAGTGTCACCAATTTCTTTTGGTATTAACTTAGAATAGGTAGACCTAGATAGTGATTGAATCCCCCCCATCAAAATGCCAACTGCTGCTGCAAGAATATAAAATTGAGTTTCATTTGTAGTATAATACGCGGTAAGACAAACTATAATCCAACAAATATTCATTATTACCAACGAAAATTTATTTCCTTTTAATCTTGAAACATAAGCAAAGAAATAAGCACCAAAAATTGCGATAAGTTGAATAATTAATATTGTAAATATTAATTTGTTTTGATCAAGATTTATCTCTTTATCTCCAAAATAAGATGCTACTAACATAATGGTCTGTACACCCATACTATAAAAGAAATATGATAATAAATAAAGTTTTAAGTTTTTTATACCATTAATATAGTTCCACACCTTAATTATTTCTTTAGCCCCATAAGTTAGTATCGTTTTATTTAATATAATTTTTTTTGGTTTTTCTTCTAAATAATATAGTGTTATTTGCGCAAAGAAAATCCACCATATTCCAACTAATAAAAACGTAAACTTAGTTGCCTCTTTTGATGATTCAAAACCAAAAAATTCAAAGCCTTGAATCAAGACTAAACAGATTATTAATAATATAACACTTCCTATATAACCAAAAGTATAACCTCTAGCACTTACTTTATCAAAGTTTTTTTCATCAGTAATTTCAGGTAAAAAAGCATTATAAAAAACTAGACTTCCGGTAAAACCAATACTTGCTAGAATTGAGCATATTATACCAAACTCAACATTATCACCATCAAAGAAATACAATGAAATACATGAAAATGAACCTAAAAACATAAATATCCTAAGAAAAAGTTTTTTATTACCTGAATAATCTGCAATTCCCGAGAGAATTGGTTGAATAAATGTTAGCACAAGAAATGAAAATGAGAGTGAATAAGAATAAAGAACTGAGTTAACAATTTCAATACCAAAAAAAGAAACTAAATAGGAACCTGAATCTGATGTAGTGACTGAATTATAGTAAATCGGGAAGATTGCAGTTGTTATAACTAAAGAATAAACTGAATTAGCCCAGTCATACATACACCATGCATTGACTACCTTTCTTGATGATTTAATTTTACCCATATTTAATTAAGAATTTAAACTTCTTAATTATATATCAATTGCTTGTACTGAGCTATATAGAATTTTTCTAGCATTGGCTTCACGCAGCTCCTGTTGAACGTCAGATACAATCCCCATTTTTGATTCAACATCAACCTTCATTGACATAGTAATCTGATCTCTTTCTGCTTCATTTAGCTTATCTTTCTCTTGATTCACAAATTGAATTATCTCATTAACTTCAACAAATACATCATTAACTTGGATCTTTGGCTCTTTACCAAAAATGCTACTTTGCTTAGGTTCACCTATGTAAATATAACTAACTAATGATTTTCTCTCAAGCTTTGTTAACTGGACAGCTTTTGGTAATTTTTGCTTTACAAGAATATCTGTCTCTCTTAAAACAGTCGTTACCATGAAGAAAAAAAGCAACATGAAAATTATATCTGGTAATGCAGCAGTAGGTATATCCTGAGATGTATTAGATTTTTTTCCAAATTTGGCCATTATTTTGCTATTTTGTTAGGTTCAGCAATAGAAATTGCTCTAGGAATTCCATTTCTAGCTTCTAAATATTTTTTTTCTTGAATTGGATCATCTCTATCAAGTTGAAGAAACTCAGAAGCAGAAAGACCAACTCTTTCACCATAAATATCATTATAAGCAGCATTCACCTGATCTAATACCTGAACAAATAAATCGTATGAAGTACCTCTATCAGCTTTAAAAGAAACAACAGCTTCTGTCGGATCATCGGAATAGTCTACTTTTCTTCCAAAGGAAGAAACGTATGTTTTCATACTGGATGGTAAACTATTGTATATTTCGACACCTTCTTCACCTGGACTTCCAAAATTTAAAATAAAATTTTTTACCATCTCCCTAAGCTCTGTCACATCAGACAAAGGTTCATCCTCAACTAAAAGCTTATCCTGTGAGTTAGCTAAGATTTTAAAAATATTTCTATCATTTTTTGTTACCTCAGGTGGGGGTTCATTTGGATCTGGCTTAGGCGGTAGTAGCATTGCAATACCCTTGTCATTAGCAATGGTGGTGGTAACAAGAAAAAATATTAAAAGCAAAAAAGCTATATCTGCCATTGATCCATTAGGAATTTCGGCAGTTGGTCTATTTTTTCTAGCCATTTTTAAAAGTTTTAGATATTTCAGAATAAATGATACCGGACACAGCAATTCCTATTAGTAAATATACTAAAGTAATCAATCCACCAATCATTTTAGATAAAGAAGAATCAACACCAAACTCAGCATAACTTGCATTAACCTCACCACTTGATAGAAGCCATGCAATAAAAAAAAGACCCAAAATTGATCCTAATCCAATTCCAGTACCTACTAAAGACTTTGGGTTCTTTGAAGCAATCCACAACGGAAAACCTATAGCTAATAAGGCCGCTGAAATAACCATAGCATAACCAAAATATAGAATTACATCAACAATATCCAATAAAATCATTATTTAGATAATTTATTTTTAACAAGTATATCAACTAAGGTAATTGATGCGTCTTCCATATTGTTAACTAGTGAATCGATCTTTGAAACTAGATAATTATAGAATAATTGTAAAATCACAGCAACAATCAATCCACCTACAGTTGTTAATAATGCTATCTTAATACCACCAGCAACTAATGATGGTGAAACATCTCCAGCTTCTGCTATGGCGTCGAAAGCTCCAATCATTCCAATTACTGTTCCCATGAAACCAAGCATAGGAGCTAATGATATAAATAGTGATATCCAAACCATACCCTTTTCAAGTTTACCCATTTCAACAGATCCATAGGATATTATTGATTTCTCCACCATATCAATACCTTCAGACGCTCTCATTAATCCTTGAACAAAAATTGATGCGACAGGACCTCTTGTTGATTTACAAATCTCTTTAGCTTCATTTACTCCACCCTTACTCGATAATGCATTGTCAATGTCTTCTAATAATTTTTTTGTATTTGTTGTTGCTAAGTTTAAGGTTATTATTCTTTCAATTGCAACTGCCAATCCAAGAATTAAGCATAATAGAACAATACCCATAAATTGCCAACCTCCCTGAATAAATTGCTCTTTAATTGCATAATGAAATGACTGTGACTCCTCCACAACCTCTTCTATCTCTTCCTCTTCTACAAACTGAACAGTGTTCATTATCTCTGTAGCAGAGTCAACAATAATAGTTGATGAGTCATCTTGCATACTAGTTTCTTGTGTATCAGGATCCTCTAGAACATCATCTTGTGAGAAAGATATATTAGAAAAGAGAAGAAAACCTAATATTAAAAAATAATTGAATAAATTTTTCATAGTTAAATGTAGTTTAATGAGTTTTTTTAAACGAATCCATCAAAAATAAAATTATTCACACGAATAAAAAAACTATACTAGGTTTTTTTATCAAAACAATAAACTAAAGATTTAAATAATTTATTATAATGAATATTACAAGATCAATAAAAAATTAAAATTTACTCCTTTGGTGGTGAAGCAAGATATTCAAATAACTCTAAGAGATTCTTAACGCCAAGAGCACTTTCAAATGTTTGATCTGTCTTAACTTGATTTACATTGGAGTTATCTGGACTTGATTCTAACAGCTTTAATGCACCAACACCAGTATTAAAATCAGAATAAAAAATATTCCCTTTATGTAACTGAGCACCCCATGTCATTGGGCTATTTGGAATAAAACCATTTTCAGAACCAGTATTAAATGATGCTATCTCCCTACCCTGTTTGAAAAGATCTCCTAGAAGATCTCCACTAACATCTATTACTCTAACACCACCAGTGTACATACCAGCATAGATAATATCATCCTCTATCCAAAAATTATGAGACCCATGACCAGGTAATTCATATCTAGCTACTTCTAAAGGATTTTCTAAATCTGAAAAATCAATAAAATGCAAAAATCCGGATGTTTTATTAGGCGCAAATCCATCCACACCATCAGGAAAAATTTCATCTCCAAGTATAACATAAAATTTACCTGTTGATTTACTTCTAAAAGGAAAGGCAGCATGAGTTGCTCCTGATTCATATAAATAATTAGAAATGAGAACTGGATTACTTGGAGAACCACCTCTAATACCGTTTCCAACATCAATAAGGTTGACACCGTCTTTCCAATTAGAAGTGTATGCAATCCCATCTTCTACCCAGATATCGTGTATTGCAGAGCCATCTCCCAATTTAAAAGATCCGACTTTCTTCGGATTTTCTGGATCTTTTATATTAATAATATCAAATTTGGATGGGCCTGCATATGCATTCAACGCATATATATGGTCCTCATAAATATAAATATTATGTACTCCACCTGTTAAATCATCAAAATATTCTGATAGAACTTTGACATCAGACGGATTAGAAATATCTAAAATGATTATTCCATTTTTTCTGTTTGATGCACCCTCTCTTGCTATTACACCTATTTTACCGTCCCTTGATGCCTTAACATCATTTACTATTCTTGCATCGACAACAAGACTATCAATTTTTTTAAAATTTTTTGGATTAGTTACATCCCAAAAATAAGCAACCCCATTATATCCCCAGGTTCCAGAAATTCCATAATCCCTACCATCAACTCCCTCAAAAAACCATGCATCTGATGTATGAGTATTAAATACATTACCGGTTCCAACCTTAATAATATCTTTTCTTACATTTCTATCAGATACTGATAATTTTAAAGAATTTGTAATATTTCCATATGATGCATTTATTATATAATCTCCAGAAATATCAGCAACAAATTTATTCCCAAGAATAAAAGCTGAAGCATTACTACTCTTATCATTTGATATTCCAGAGTAAGAAAGTTTTGGAGTTATATTATTTAATTTTTTTCCATTTCTATCATAAACTACTGTTTCAAGTTCAACCACATCACCAGTTTTAATTTTATTCATCTTCGAGTAAATAAAAATTGTATTAACTGGATTTTCTTGAACAACTATTTTCTTATTTATCTCAATCCCATCAAATTTAAATGAAAGAGTAGATGATCCAGGACTCATTGCTTTAAGATCATTATTTAGATTAACAAAAATAACTTCTGGGTTAGATGATTTTATTTCTAATTGAAAATCTTCTCTAAGAATGTCATTAGCAGTTATTGAATTATAAGTGTATGGTATATAATTTCCAGAATGAATGTTATCAGATATTTTTACATCAATAGATTTTGTTTTTGAATATTTAACTTTAACATTATATGTCCTACTCAATCTCTTACCATCATCCATTCCAACACAAACTACAACAACTTCATGAATTCCAGGCTCATTAGCTTGTAATTCACCAGTGGAGGGATTAACACTAATTGAATTACCAACATTAAAGACACCTTTTTTGTTATAGTAGATTAAGTTTTTGCATGTTGATAATGAACCATCAGGATTAATCAAATTTGTAACAGGTTTAAAAGAATCACCAACACTCATAACAAGACCCTCTAAATTTGATTCAATTGATAAATTTTGAGAATAAGTTGTGTAAGGAAAATAGTTTACGAAAAAAAAAATTAATAAAAGCCTCATAAATATTTGAATTTAAAATTTAAAATTATTCAATTGATAGTCTATTAATTAGACCATCATTTATAAAACTAGTTCATTGAATTATGATAATCAAAAATTTTAAAAACCTTTTAGAAAAAGCGCAATAGAAATTTAAATTATATTAATTGTCTTATCAATTTCAAACTTATAATTTTTAGGTATTTAAACCGGGTATTAAAATAACATAAAAATACATTGTAATTAGAATGGGGATAAATGACAACTTTCACACTTTTTGCCTTTTAACATATCTATGAACAGGTCTAACTGACTTTGATCCAATTTTCGACTTGTCCACCAAGTTGCATGTTCATTTTTACCACGCTGGACATCAATAGTCAATCCCCACATTGGTGCAATCTGATTTGGGATCATTGAGTAACGCACATCTGTAACAGTTTTTTTTTCTTTATCATAACCCAAATAATCTTGAGAAAACCAACGAAATCTCTCGATATCCTTTTTTTGCTGACTCTCTTTGTCAAGATCCGGCAGATGGTATTTATAATCAAAAACTCTTATGGTTTCTCCAAAATACCAAGTAGATGATTGTGCTGTTCGGATTGCATCAACATAAAAATGTTCTTTATGTTTATAAATGGATTTCCATAAAATCAAATTTCCAAATGATGGCTTAAGAGTCATTCTTTCAGCATTATGCCCTCTAATTGTCGCTAACTCGATTGCAGCTGATAGAGCTCTTTCATATTGAATAAAACCAAAAGTTAGGTAAAAAATAATCCATCCAATCCCAAAAAAACTAAATATCTTTTTTTTAGTTTTTATTGCAATTCCAAGAAATATTAATATCGGAATTGTAAAGAGTGGATCAACAATAGATATATTATTCCAACTAACCCGTTCGTTAGAAAAAGGCCAAAAAAGTTGGGTCCCATAGGAAGTACATGCATCAAGTAATCCATGAGTTGAATATCCCAATAAACTTGTAAAATAGACCGTCTTAAAACTCAAGGATCTTTTAAATAAAGGAAAGATTATAAATGCAAAAATTAAAGAACCAATAGGAATAAAAAAAAGTGAGTGTGTAAACTGCCTATGATATTCAAGAGACAAAATTGGATCATTTGATGACTTAATTAAAACATCTAAATCAGGAATCAATCCTGAAAGGAAACCAATGAAACCAATCTTTAAAATATTATTTTTATTGGCAAAAGATTGTGCAAAAGCTGCACCAACTGTTCCTTGGGATAGTGGATCCATATAAATTTATTTAAAGTTATTATCACTCAATAGTTGTATTGGAGTTGACATCAACCTCAATCAATACAATATTCCTATGGCTTATAAGTTTAAAATAGGGCTAGCAGAGAGGAAGGGATTCGAACCCTCGATACGAATTGCTCCGTATACGCACTTTCCAGGCGCGCGCCTTCGACCGCTCGGCCACCTCTCTTTATTAACTATTCAAACTAAATAAATTAGATGTATTTTCAGATGTTACTTGACAAACTACATCTAATGGGATTGAATTAATTTCAGCTAATTTTTTTGCAATAATAATAAGGTTTGATGGATTATTAGTTTTACCTCTCAAAGGTTCTGGAGATAAATAAGGACTATCCGTTTCTAATATTAAGTTTTTTATGTCAATTTTTGAAATTGTCTCTTTTAAATCTGAATTTTTAAATGTTAATATCCCTCCAATTCCTAATTTAAAACCTAAATCGATTATTTTATTTGCTTGATTATAATTTCCGACAAAACAATGAAAAACACCTTTTAAATCTTTATTCTTAAATGATCTTATAACCTCTATTGTCTCATCAATTGAATTTCTAGTATGAATAACAACTGGTAATTTATTTTTTATTGCGAATTCACATTGTATTTTCAAAGCATCAACTTGATCATTATAATTTTTATTATTTCTAAATAAATCAATTCCAATTTCACCTATTGCTATAATCTTATCATTAAAGTTTTCGAAGATTTTTTGTATTTCTTCCTTGTAATTTTTATTAATGTAACAAGGGTGTAAACCTAACATAGAAAAACATACACTATCAAAAGTTGAACTCAATTTTAAATTTTCAGAAACCGTTTCAAAATTTATATTTGGCATTAATATTTTTGAGATATTATTACTTATTGACTTTTCAATTATTAATTCTATATCATCTTTAAATTCATTTAAATAAATATGAGCGTGAGAATCTATTAAAATTGGGTTCATATGATTTAAATTTTAAATGTTAAATATATTTAAAGCTAAAATAGTAATTAAATTAGCTCAATATGGCACCAAGCAAAATTATATTAGGATTGGATCCTGGAACAAATCTCATGGGTTTTGGAATTATAAAATCAAATAATACATCAATAAAATTAATTCAGTATGGAGTCATAAAAATGAATATGGAAAAAGAACATCACAAAAGATTAAAAACAATTTTCAAAACGGTAAATGATCTAATTAAGGAATTTAAACCTCATGAAATATCAATTGAGGCGCCATTTTATGGAAAAAACGTTCAGTCAATGTTAAAATTAGGAAGGGCACAAGGAGCGGCTATCATAGCTGGAGAAATGAATAAAATTAATATTTTTGAATATGCTCCTAAAAAAATTAAACAATCAGTAACTGGAAATGGGAATGCATCAAAAGAGCAATTATCTGAAATGGTTAAAAACATTATAGGTATTAAAAAACTGGAAAAAAATAAATTTGATGCTACAGATGCCCTAGGAGCTGCAATATGTCATTTATATCAAAAATCTAATAATCAAAGACCAAATAAATCTTGGAAGAATTTCATCCAATCAAATCCTGATAAAATTATTTAAGTAAGATTTTTTTTAATTTTTATTAGGATTTCTTTAAACTCAACTTCATTTATATTAAGCTTCTCATTAGAAAAATTCATTTCGCTTTCTGAATTTATTGGTATCAAATGAATATGTGCATGAGGAACCTCCATACCAATCACTGTCATACCAACTCTCTTACATTTAAATGCTCTTTTTAAAGCACATGAAATTTTTTTTGAAAAAAGAATAATTTTTTTTAATAGATTATCATCTAAATCAAAAAAATAATCTACTTCTTTTTTTGGCACTACAAGACAATGCCCTTTTGTTAAAGGGTTTATATCTAAAAAAGATATAAAATCCTCATCTTCATCTATTATATATGCATTAAACTCTCTGTCTATAATTTTTGTAAAAATAGAACTCATTATTACAGAGAAATATTTAAAATTTTAAATTTTATTTTTCCTGATGGTACATTTACACTTACAACCTCACCTTTCTTTTTTCCAAGTAATCCTCTCCCAATTGGAGAGTCAACAGATATTTTTGCATCCTGCAGGTTGGATTCCTCCTCTGATACAATTGTATATTCAAAAACTTTATTCAAGCTTAAATTTTTAATTTTCACTTTGGATAGGATAGAAACTTTATCAGTATTTATATCAGACTCATCAATTATCCTTGCATTGCTAATGGATTCCTCCAATTTTGAAATCTTAAGTTCATGTAATCCTTGGGCTTCCTTTGCTGCATCATATTCTGCATTTTCTGAAAGATCTCCTTTATCCCTAGCCTCTGCTATTTGATTGGCAATTTCTTTCCTACCTTTAGTCTTTAGCTGATGTAGTTCATCTTTAAGTTTTTTAAGACCTCTCTCTGTGAAATATGTATGCTTACTCATTGTTTTAAATAAAAAAAACGGACTAAACCGTTTCATTTAGAACAAATATAATGATAATGAATTAAATCCCTCCAAAAATTAATGCTATAACAAAATAAATAGCTAGAGCTAATAGATCATTGGTAGTTGTTATAAATGGCCCAGAAGCAAGTGCAGGATTAAAATTTAGTTTATCTAAAATTATTGGAGTCACAGTTCCTAAAAGAGATGAAACCAATACAATGGAAAATAATGAGATTGATACTATATATGCTGTTTTTGAATACATATCAAAATCAAGAATATTATAATTATCAAAAAAAAGTAAGCCGAAATAAACTATTAAAGAAAGAACAAAACCATTCAGGACTGAAACTAAAATTACCTTAAATAATCGATTTGTTACTGAACTTTCAAATGCACTTGGATTAGAAAGACTTTGAATAACAATTGAAGATGACTGTATACCGACATTCCCAGCAGTTGCCATAATTAGAGGTATAAAAAATGATAATGAAATAAAAATTTCATTTCCATTAAAATAATTACTCTCAAAAGAACCTAGAAAAAAAGCACCAAAAAGACCACCAAATATCCCAATTATTAGCCAAGGAAGCCTTGCATTTGAAAGTTTCCAAACTGAATCATCCTCTTCAACATCTGATGTAATACCAGACATTATTTGTCTTTCCTCTTCAGCAGTTTCAGTGATGACATCAACAACATCATCAATAGTTATTCTACCAACTAACTTCCCTCTTTTGTTTACAACAGGTAAAACGGTTAAATCATATTTTTGCATAATCTGCGCTACATCTTCTTGACTCATTTTAACATCAACTGAAATTATATAATCATCATAAACATCTTTAATTTGAGAATTATCTTTTGCTAATATGATATCCTTAAGAGACACTTTCCCTAATAACTTTCCTTTATCGTCTGTTACATACACGCTGTAAATCATTGAAACCTTTTCAGCTTGTTTTTTTATCAGGTTTATACATTGACTTATCTTCCAATTAATATTACACTTTACCAATTCTTTTGCCATTAAACCACCTGCCACATCATCATCATATTTTAAGAGATCTTTTAAATCCTTAGACTTTTGCTTATCAGATATATTTAAAATTACATCAACCTTATCCTCTTCATCCAATTCAGATAAAATATCTGCACCATCGTCAGAATCAATAAATTCTAGATATGATGCTATTTCTTTATTAGAATAAATTTTTAAAAACTTTTCTCTTGTATCTTGATCAAGCTCAGATATTATTTGAGCAGATGTCTCGGAATTTATATTATCTAAAATATATTTTGATTCTTCAGAGTCAAACTCGTATAACAACTCTGTTATATCTACATAACTTATGTCTTTAAAAACATTTTCAATAAATTTAATATTAGAATTATTAATTTCTGATCGAAGCTTCTCTCTAAATTCACTTGTTAAAGAAAATTTCATTTTCTAATTTTTTTAATTTGATTTGACAACCATATATAGTCTTTTACATCAAGTTGCTCGGCTCTTTTAGAAAATATTGATTTTGACGTCAAATTATGAGGTAAATTTATGTTTTTTAAAGAATTTCTCAATGTTTTTCTTCTATTTTGAAAACATGACTTCACTATTGTTTTATAAAAATTTAAGTCAATACCAATATCATAACAACTATTTTTTACACCCTTTATAACAGTAGAAATTACTTTTGGTTTTGGATTAAATTCATTTGGCTTTACATCACATATAATTCTTAAATCATAAAATGTTTGAAGTAATACTGATAAAATTCCAAACTTTTTATTACCAGATTTAGAACATATTCTTTCAGCAACTTCTTTTTGTAACATTACAACAAATTCTGTAACTAAGGGATTAAAATTATAAATTTTAAATAATATCTGAGAGGAAATATTATAAGGTAAATTACCAATAATAGATAGGTTTGAATTGAAAATTTTATTTAAATCAAGCTTTAAAAAATCACCTTCTAATATTTTCATTTTACTAAACCTTTCTCTTAGAAAATTTATTAATTCAATATCTATTTCTGACACACAAAAATTTTTTAATTTCTTATCAAGTAAATATTTAGTTAATATTCCATCACCTGGACCTATTTCTAGAATATTTTCCTTAGAGGTAATTTCATTAACAATTTTTGAGGCAACATTCTCGTTTATTAAAAAATGTTGTCCAAATTTTTTTTTAGTTTTAATTGTACGCATAACAATTAATTGAATGTAAATTTGAATAATATTTCCCCTCAAATTAATGAAAAAAGATTTTAAGAGAAAGTTAACCATTGGCTTCAGTATTGGTGATGTTAATGGCATAGGACCAGAGATACTTCTTAAATCACTAATTAATAGTGATGTAATGAAATATTGTATCCCTATAGTTTTTTGTGATGAATCTGTTTTAAATTTCTATAAAAACCTTTATAGATTTAAAATAAATATATCGAGAATAGAAAACTTTAACCAATCATTTAATGATGAAACTTTATACTGTTTTAACAATAAAAAAATAAATTTTAAAATTCAATTAGGTAAGGTGAATAAAGCTTCTGGTGATTACAGTGTACATTCATTATTAAATGCAGTAAATTTTTTAAAAGAAAAAAAAATTGAGGGACTTGTCACACTTCCAATAAACAAAAAAAATTCCCAATCTGCGGAATTTAAATTTCCAGGTCATACTGAGTTTCTCAAAAAGTCTTTAAATTCAAAAGAATCTATGATGATTATGTACTCTAACAAAATGATTTTAGGTCTTGTGTCTGGACACATACCATTAATTAAAATTAAAGATTATCTAAATTCAAAAATTATTTCAAATAAGATTGAATTATTTATAAACACTTTAAATAAAGATTTTAAAATTAAAAATCCTAAAGTAGCGTTATTGGGGATAAATCCTCACTCTGGTGAAAATGGACTTTTAGGCTCTGAAGAAATTGATATTATTGATCCTCTACTAATAAAATTTAATAAACAAAAAAAAATATTATTTGGCCCCTACCCAGCTGATTCATTTTTTGGATTAAAAAAATATAGTGAATTTGATGGAATATTATCTTTTTATCACGATCAGGGTCTAATTGGTTTCAAAACTATTTCATTTGAAGACGGTGTGAACTATACAGCAGGACTTCTATATGTAAGAACATCACCAGATCATGGTACAGCATATAATATTTCTGGAAAAGGAATTGCAAGTGAAATTTCTTTGACGGAATCTATAAAGTTGAATATTAAAATTTTAAATAACAGAAGAGCTTAAAAATAAATTTTTTTATAATATTTTTGCCAAAATTTCATCAAATGGATAAGAAAAGCCTCAGAAAGTACGATGTCAAGATTCAGAGTTTATCCAACAATAGACATGAATTTAGTTTTGACTTTAATCAAAACTTATTTGATTATTATTCAAATGACCATGATGTATTAAAAGCTAAAGGAAATTGCAAGTTAGAAATAATTAAAACTGATATTATGCTGAACTCAAATTTTGTTATTGAAGGTTCATGCGATCTTATCTGTGATAGAACACTTAAAAAATATAACCATATACTCAAAATTAATAAAAAGATTGTTTTTAAGTTCGGAGAAAACGAGGAGGAATTATCTGATGAAATGATTGTAATAAATAGAAATAAATCAATTATTAATATTTCTAAATTTATATATGAATTTTTTATATTGAGCTTACCTGTAAAAAGATTACATCCATCATTACAAAATGACGATAATATTGATAATTTTGTATATAGTACTAAATCTAGAAAGGAAATTGATCCGAGATTGGATCTTTTAAATAAATTAAAATAAATAAGATGGCACATCCAAAAAGAAAAACATCAAAAACTAGAAGGGATAAAAGAAGAACTCATTACAAAGCAAGTAGTAAAAAATTTGTCGTTTGTCCTACAACAGGAGAATCACATTTACCTCATAGAGCTTACTGGTATGAAGGTAAATTATATTATAAGGGAAAGATAGTACTTGAAAAAGAAGTAACAACCTAAATATTTTTAATGTCTCAAAAAAAAAATAGGGCGAAAATTACTGGTGTCCATGGTTACGTTCCAGATTATGTTCTAGATAATTCTGAACTTGAAAAAATTGTTGATACAACCAATGAATGGATAGTAACTAGAACTGGAATTAAAGAAAGAAGAATTTTAAAGGGAGAAAAGAAAGGAACATCAATCCTTGGAGTGAATTGTGCTAAAGGTCTTCTTGAAAAAACAAATACCGACCCTAAGGATATTGATCTTATAATTTGTGCAACAGTTACTCCTGACATGTTATTTCCTTCAACAGCAAATTTGATCGCTGATAGAGTTGGAGCAACAAATTCTTACGGTTTTGATATTTCTGCTGCATGCTCAGGTTTTCTATTTGCCTTAACAACAGGCTCTCAATTTATTGAGGCTGGAACCCACAAAAAAGTGGTAGTAATAGGAGCCGATAAAATGTCATCTATTATTGACTATGATGAAAGAAAAAATTGTGTACTATTTGGAGATGGTGGTGGAGCAGTTCTACTTGAACCTTCTAAAGATCATACCGGTATTCAAGATTATATTCTTAAAAGTGATGGATCAGGTGGTGATATGTTATGCTTAAAAGCTGGGGGAAGTTTACGACCTGCATCATATGAAACAATAAAAAATAAAGAACATTTTATTTATCAAGAGGGCTCATCTGTTTTTAAATTTGCTGTAACAAATATGGCAGATGTGTCTGAAGATATAATGCAAAAAAATAATTTATCATCAAATGACATTGCATACCTTGTCCCTCATCAGGCAAATAAAAGAATAATCGACGCAACATCTAATAGAATGGGAATCGGTCCTGAAAAGGTCCTTCTAAATATTGAAAGATATGGTAATACTACTGCAGGAACAATTCCATTATGTTTTTGGGATTTTGAAAAAAAATTTAAAAAAGGTGATAATATAATTTTAGCCGCATTCGGAGGAGGTTTTACATGGGGATCTGTATATTTGAAATGGTCTTATAATTCTTGAAATGGCATCAACAAGTGATATTAAAAATGGGTTATGTATTGAATATAATGGAAATCTATACTTTGTAACTGAATTTCAGCATGTCAAACCTGGAAAAGGCCCAGCATTTGTAAGAACAAAGCTAAAGAATGTTATCACTGGAAAAGTAATTGACAATACATTCCCTTCAGGGCATAAAATTATAACTGCTAGGGTTGAAAAAAGAAATCACCAGTATTTATATAATGATGGCTCAAGTTACCATTTCATGGATACTAACTCATACGAACAAATTTCGTTAGAAAAAAACCAAATAGATTACCCTAAATTTTTGACAGATGGAATGTTAGTTGAGATTTCAATCCATACTGAAACCAATCAAATTTTATCTTGTGAATTGCCACAATACATTGAATCTAATGTCATCTATACTGAACCTGGTGTTAAAGGTGATACTGCTACAAATGCTACTAAATTAGCAAAGATTGAAAATGATATAGAAATTCAAGTACCCCTATTTATAAATGAAAATGATAAGATCAAAGTAGATATTAAACAAACTAAATATATAGAGAGAGTAAAATAATATTAAATTTGTTTTATGAAAAGCAAGGAAATTCAAGACATCATAAATTTTATAAAAAAAACGGATCTTGATGACGTTAGTATTGAGACTGAAAATTATAAGATAAGAGTAAAAAAAAATAAAACAAATTATACCACTACAGAGGAGGTTAAGAGTGAAGAGATTAAACCACTGAAAAAAATTGAAGTTGAAGATAAGCCCGAGGAGAAAAAAGAAAAAGAAAATAATACCAAAAATATAATTATAAAATCACCGATGATTGGAACTTTTTATAGATCACCAAATCCTGAAAGTGCTCCTTTTATTAGTGAGGGAGATATTATAAAGCCTGGACAAACAATATGTATTGTTGAAGCTATGAAATTATTCAATGAAATTGAGTCTGAGGTCTCAGGTAAAGTTGTTAAAGTTATTGCTAATGACTCATCCCCAATTGAATTTGATCAACCATTATTTGAGGTAGATCCTAGTTAATCTAAGTTAAATGATAAAGAAGGTTTTAATTGCAAATAGAGGAGAAATTGCCTTAAGAGTCATTCGTAGTTGTCAGGAAATGGGCATTAAAACTGTTGCAGTTTACTCAACTATTGACAAGGAAAGCTTACATGTTAAATTTGCAGATGAAGCTGTTTGTATAGGCCCTGCTATATCAAAAGAATCCTATTTAAGTATACCTAAAATAATGGCAGCAGCAGAGATTACAAACTCTGATGCTATTCATCCAGGATATGGTTTCCTATCAGAAAACTCAGAATTCTCAAAAATTTGTAATGAAAGCGGTATAAAATTTATTGGCCCAAACTGGGAAATGATTGATAGAATGGGTGATAAAATAACAGCTAAAGAAACAATGAAAAAAGCTGGAATACCTACAGTTCCTGGTTCAGATGGTTTAGTCGAATCAATAAAAGAAGGTAAAAGATTAGCTAAATCTTTTGGATATCCAGTCATATTAAAAGCTACTGCTGGTGGTGGTGGAAAAGGCATGAGAATAGTTAATACTGAAAAAGAATTTGAAAGTGCTTGGAATGGTGCAAAGGCTGAATCAGAAGCATCATTTTCTAATTCTGGACTATATCTTGAAAAATTCATTGTTAATCCTAGACATATTGAAATACAAGTAATGGGAGATCAATACGGTAATGTTAGTCATTTATCTGAAAGAGATTGTTCTATCCAAAGAAGACATCAAAAACTTATTGAAGAGACCCCATCACCATTTGTTGATGAAAATCTCAGAAATAAGATGGGCGACGCGGCAGTTAAAGCTTGTCAATTCATAAAGTACGAAGGAGCGGGAACGATTGAATTTTTAGTTGATATAAATAAGGACTTCTATTTTATGGAAATGAATACTCGAATTCAGGTTGAACATGGAATCACTGAAGAAGTGACTGACTATGATTTGATTAAAGAACAAATAAAGGTTGCAGATGGTATTAAAGTTTCTGGAAAGCATTATTTCCCTAAACTTTTTTCAATGGAATGTAGAATTAATGCTGAAGACCCTTCAGCAGACTTTAGACCATGTCCAGGAAAAATAACAGCCTTACATAAACCTGGTGGTCACGGTGTTAGAGTTGATTCTCACATTTATTCAGGATATGAAATACCACCAAATTATGATTCAATGATTGCAAAACTTATTGTAAGTCATCAGTCTAGAGAGGAAGCAATAGTAAGAATGAAAAGAGCTTTGAACGAATTTATCATTGAAGGCATTGAAACAACTATTCCTTTTCATATTAAAATAATGGATAATAAAGACTTTAAAGAGGGTAATTTTACAACAAACTTTATGGATACATTTAAGTACTGATTTCCTTTTCAATAAACTTTATACTATAACTCTTCAATTTCTCTAGGATCGGATCATAGATTTTACTGTCAAAAGGTAAGTTGATCCCTTTATATTGTAAATTATTTTTTATTATTTCCTCAATTAAAATAGCAATTGGTAAACCCACAGTTTTAGACATAGCTGTATAAATATTATCATCACCCTCTACATTAAGATATGAGATAATTTTTCTCTCTTTTTTATTAATCTCGTAGATTATTGAGTGATACATAACAATTAAATCTATATCATTTTTATCAGTGGTCCATCTATCTTTCATAATCTCAAGTAAAATTTCATTGTTAGATTCAAATAATGATCCATTTACTTTTTTATCACTAAATAGACCAGACCATTCAAGATTTTTGAATTCAATTGAATCTGATTTTATGTCGTACTTTTCTTCTAATATTTTTTTCAAATCCTTTTTGCTTTTTGCTTTGATATTTTGATTTAAAAATTCAAAATAAGTAAGGTTTCTACTAAATTTTGTTTTGTTTTTAAAGGTTTTAGTTAAACCAGAATTAATAATTGCATTCCAAGCCTTACAAAACCCTTTATGCCTTAAAGTTCCTCTTTTTAAACTTCTTACATCTTTTAAATTGTACAGGTTGATGTATTGCATTGAATTTCTATTTGGATATCCCTCAAAATTCCCATGGTTTGGTATTTCAATATTAGTATAGTCTTGAAATATTTTTTTGTAGGGCGTATTAACTTCAATATTATTTTTGAGATATTTAGCATTATCTTTTCCAGCTAAAATTACATTCATTGGATTCCATGTAAATTTATATCCCCATGGATTTTTAATTGGATCAAACTTCATTAATCCTCCGGTATAGGATTCAAATTCTAAAATTTTAGATTTCATTTCTAACTTATTAATAATTGACATTGCAGACATATGGTCAATCCCAGGATCTAATCCCATTTCCATGAAAAGAAAACAATTATTATCTATAAAATTTTTATTGAGAGATTTTATTTTATCATCTAAATATGAAGCTGTTATCATATTAACTCCTAAATCTGACGTTAATTTAGCAATCTCATAATGTAAAAATGGAGGTAATAAACTAACCACAATAAATGATGATTTTATTTTTAATCTTAAATCCTTTTTGTTGAAAATATCAATTTTATTAAAATTAATATTTGGAAAATGCGAGATAAAATTTGGTATTTCATTAGAAACTATTTCTAATGAAATATTTAATAAACTTTGATTTTTATATAAATGTCTAATAAGATAAGGAGATGATTTCCCTGCACCTATAATTAAAATTTTTTTTGGCATATAATTAATTGTCTCTTTTAATAACCGTTGATGATGCTTGAGACTTAGGTAGAATAGTTACATCACTTAGGTTAATATTCTGCGGTAATTCAATCATATATTTAATAACACCTGCTACATCCTCTGGGGACAAAGGGTTAACACCTTTATAAACCGCTTTAGATTTTTTTTTATCATTTTTAAATCTTACCATAGAAAATTCAGTTTGTACTAATCCAGGATTTATTTGAGATACTTTTATATTATAATTATTTAAATCTATCCTCATTCCTTGTGAAATAGCATCTACAGCAAATTTTGAGGCACAATATATATTTCCCTTAGGATAGACTTCTTTTCCTGCAATTGATCCGATATTAATTATATGACCATTCTTATTATTTATCATATAATCTAAAACTTCTTTAGATACATATAAAAGACCCTTTACATTTATATCTATCATTTTATTCCAATCACTTGATCTTCCCTCATGGATAAAGTCTAATCCATGAGCATTACCAGCATTATTTATTAAAACATCAATTTTTTTCCAATGATCAGGAAGTCCATTAATTTTATCCTTCACCTCTTTTTGATTACTAACATCAAAAACTAATGTTTTTACCATAGTTTTTTCTGAGAGGGTGTCATAAAGCTTTTTGAGTCTATCTCTCCTTCTACCACAAAGTATTAAATTATAATTATTCGAAAGAATTTTTGCTAAAGCTTCACCAATCCCAGAAGTAGCTCCTGTAATGAAAATTTTTTTTCTATTTTGGTCCACCTTCAAAAGTAAAGAAAATAGATATATTGTGAACAATTATTTCATCAATTGGAATATTATATTGATTTTTTATTTCTTTATTTAGAATATTTCTTAAACCTCTTGAATATCTAATTTCTGGTGATAGCTTAAATAATGGAAAAAAAATATCACTTCCAAAACCTATCTCAAATGAAATATCAAAAGATTTTAAATCTAATATATCCTCACCAGCCTCATCTTTATTTTTAGCACCAATTTCAAGTGATGGTTTAAAACCGGAAATTATAAACATCCTGAAATTATTTCTTCTTTTGGATTTATATTTTAATAGTAGAGGTAATTCAAGAAAGGTTGCAGGACGTACATCTGAAAAAACTGTACCATCTAAATAATAATAATCAAGTCTATATTCAGAAAAAGAGACTTGAAGCAATGTTCTAAAATCAAACGGATAAATTACACTAAAATCAGATACAAAACCTAACTTAAAACCAGGCATAGATTTTGTGTTAATACTGTGTAAAGTTTGAAAATCCGGACCTGTAAAATCGTTTGAATACTTTATACGATAATATGATGAGTGTAAACCCAAAAGAAAGCCATAATGTATTTTTGTATCATCATATCCACTTAAATTAAAAGTCGAAGACTGAGAAAATGAATCATTATAAAAAATTGAGGATATAAAAAAAGTCAGTACAATCTTTTTCATTATTATTTCTAAATATAACACCTAAACTTGAAATTTAAATTAAAATTGCATATAGGATAGATTAATATGTTAATTAAAAATATAGAATTTATAAAGAGTAGTAACTCAATTGTTGAATGCCCAAAAGATAAACTTCCAGAGTTTGCATTTTTAGGGAGATCAAATGTTGGTAAATCTTCACTTATTAATATGATAGTTAATAACAAAAAATTATCAAAAACTTCTTCAAAGCCAGGAAAAACTAGATTGATAAATCACTTCAAAGTAGATAAAAAATTTTATCTTGTTGACTTACCTGGTTACGGGTGGGCCAAGGCAAGTAAAGCCGACAGAAAAAAATGGGATCATATGGTAAAAGAGTATGTCACTAAATCAAATGTGATAGTTGTTCTATTTATACTAATAGATATTAGACTCAAACCACAAGATATTGACATTAGTTTTTTAAACTATTATGGTAAAAAAAATATTCCTATAAATATAATTTTTACCAAATGTGATAAAATTAATTCACAAAATATTAATAAAAATATTGATACATTTTTTAATGAATTAAGTAAAAGCTGGAGCGAACCCCCAGAATACTTTGTTACCTCTTCAATAAAAAAAACAGGTAAAAATGATATCACAGGTCATATAGAATCAATATATAGTTCTTTTAAAAATTATGAAAAAAATTTATAATTTAATAATTCTGTTTGGAGACTTATATTTGAAAATTAGCTCACTTATATCTAGTAAAAATAAAAGAATACATTTAGGTAGAAAAAAGAGTTATGATTACTTAAAGGAAAAAATAATTGAAGAGGAAAAAATAATTATGTTTCATGTCTCTTCGGTGGGAGAATTTGAACAAGCAAAAC
>Ga0066378_10000232_pt1 | contig 24525 bp, 25 predicted proteins | sample Knorr_S23_td_DCM_FD_70947 | JGI IMG/M metagenome (GOLD analysis project Ga0066378, IMG submission 70947) | Marine microbial communities from Southern Atlantic Ocean transect - Knorr_S23_td_DCM_ad_71m_LV_A | ecosystem: Environmental > Aquatic > Marine > Oceanic | place: Southern Atlantic ocean...
GGTGGGCAGAGCTTGGCAATGGATTGAGGCTTTGACTCGGTGGGCGTGGGCTAGTCTCAAATCGTGGAACCATTGGGCAGCGTAGGGAATGTGAGCAGGGGGTGGGCAAGATAAAGAATAGATTCTCTTTTTTCTATGGCCTTTATTCGCCTGAGGATTCGATATGAGAGGCTTTGGTAGTCTCATGCCCTATCATACGCAAATCCAAAACAAACGTCTTCACAGCTTAAATAGAGGGTACAAGATGTGGTGGGTCTTTTATTCACAGCACAAAATGTAGACGGGGCAGATTGGGGCGGGGTTGCGGGGCTAAATTGGGGGCGGGGCTTATCCTTAGCCAATCGGTAAACATAAAGGCTTTTATCATTACCAGTCTAATCATTATTAAATTGGTCAACATAAAAGCGGTGTTGCGGCAAGACACCCCCGCCACCACCACCCCCAAACAGCGATCAATACAATACACCCCCTCCTAAAAAACTGGACGTGTTTTTAACTTGTGGTACATTGCTTGCAACATATGGCAGATATATCGATCAAGAAGAATCTAACGGGGGAAACGCTTGATATGTTTCTGGACAAGCTGAGTAGAGGCATGAGTTTGACTGCGGCGTGTGGAGCTTGTGGGATTAGTCCGAGTCGGGTTGATAAGCTTAGGAAGGAGAAACCTAAGTTGAATGCTCAAGTGCTGGCGGCACAGGCTCAGGCTGAAGAGGCTTTGATTAATAAGATTATGGAAAGCCGTGATGGAAAGCTGGCATTGTCTTTCTTACAGTCACGGTTCCCGCACTGGAGTCCGAAGACGACTAAAAGTGATAATCAATCCGCGACCAGCACTGTCTCACCGGAGTTGCTGTCGCAGTTGTCTTCGATTCCAGAGCGGATAAAGTCTCGTAATTAGTACTGTGCAGTACTGGTGAAAACGATCATTCACGTTAATCAACACAAGATTAAGGCTAACACCAAGAACGGAACAAACGATCCGGTTCTGACGGTTAAGACCTACAAGAGTAATGTTTACGCTCATACCGCTGAGATCAAAGGGCCGAGCAGGATAGTTCACAGTGCTGATAAGCCATTGTCATGCGGTGCTAGGGTTTGGATTGAAACTGAGTCGGAGGTGATTTGTGGCTGCTAAGAAGCCCAAGAAACTCAAGAAGCTGATTATTCAGCCTCCGGTTAAGCGAACTGGCCCTAAGCCTAAAAAGGGTAAGTATGATGTTGTCTTGCCTAAGAAAACCATCAAAGCCCCTCCTGCACCATCTTTGGTATTATCACCCTCAGAGAAGAAGTCTCAAAGGGCTTTGGAGAGGATTGCTAAGGATAGGGATGCTTTGGAGGAAGCGAGTCAGTTGGAGAACTTTCCTAAGATGTTTTTGGGGATGGATGCTTATGATTGGCAGAAGAGAGTGTTGGAGGCTTTAAACCCTAAAGAGTGTCAGGTTGCACTGAAGGCAGCTAATGGTAGTGGAAAGACGAGTGTGGTTGCGGCCAGTGCAATCCTTTGGCATATGGTTCGGTTTCCAGAAAGCTTAGTTGTAACGACTGCTGGTGTCTGGCGGCAGGTTGAAGGGCAGCTCTGGCCTACGCTAAAGAAGTATATCAGTGGTTTGGGGCAGGGTTGGAGGTCAACCAGCAATGAACTGCATTATCAGAATGGTAGTAGGGCAATTGGGTTTAGTACGAATGATGCGGGTAAGTTTGAGGGTTGGCACAGGCAGGGGCCGACAGAGAATTTGTTGATGATTGTGGACGAAGCTAAGACTGTCCCTGATCCTATCTTCACTGCCATAGCCAGATGTCAGCCGAGCAGGTTGCTGCTGATGAGCAGTTGTGGTGCTGCTGCTGGTTCCTTTTATGAGGCATTTACCAAGCAAAGGAAGTTTTGGGATTGCCATACGGTTACCGCATTTGACTGTCCTCATCTTAGTCAGGAATGGATTGATGAACAGATTGAGATGTATGGGGAAAATAGCCCTTTGGTTCGCTCAATGATTTATGGGGAGTTTGTGGATGATAGCGGGGAAGGTCTGGTTCTTAATCTAAAGAATCTGGAGGAATGCTTACAAAACCCTCCTGAGCTACAAACCGGAATGAAGGTGGCTTTTATTGACTTTGCGGCTGGGGGAGACGAATGTGTATTTGCGTACAGGAATGGGAACAAGGTGATGGAGATGATCACTTGGCGTGAGCGGAATACGAACACGACGATTGGTAAGATCATAAACCTTATTAAGAAGAACAACCTGACGCAAGATGAGGTGTACGCTGATGAAGGTGGAATGGGATTACCTTTGTGTGATGCTTTGATGGATGCGGGTTATGATGTTCATAGGGTTAACTTTGGAGGGAAACCGTTTGATGACCGTTACGCAAACCGGAGTGCTGAGATGTGGCACACTGCTGCTAGGGTAATTGAGAAGAGGGAGATACTTTTACCGGATGACGGGATGCTTCATCAGCAGATGGTGACAAGACGTTCAGAAGTAAGTCGAACAGGAAAGCTGGGGTTAGAGTCAAAAGATAAGATGAAAGCCAGAGGTCTTGACAGTCCTGACAGAGCTGATGCGGTGATGGGCTGTATTTCCTGTGGGGGCGGTGTAGGCGGAAGCTGGGAGAGGTTTAACTCTATAAGCCGTCCTACGGTTAGTGAGTTAATGGAAGAGGCACAAGGAAATTATCAAGAAGATTCCTTGCCAAATGGTATGTTTGTAGGGTATTAGGAGAAAAGTGTTGACATTAAGACGGTCAAGCATAAGGCCAGTTCCTCCGTATGAAAAAGTTTGCTATGTGTGCAATGAGCTGGATGCAGCAGCAGCGAAGGATGTGGCAACGGGTGGGTACATTTGTTCTGAGTGTATTCATTATGCTATTAATGCTGAAATGATGATTATATCGGCTTGGAAAAATATGAGGGTTAGGCATCCAGAGCCGGATGAATTTAACGAATGGGATAATCACTAATGTATAACAGTAAAAAGAAAACTAAAAAAGCTAAGGTTCCGAGACCTAAAGGCTACTCACCACCAACCGCAAAAAAATTAACCGATAAACCTGCACCTCGCGGCAGGGGTAGAGGGAGGGGAAGATAATGCCAAATAGAAAATGGAAAATCGATCCACTTAAACACGAGCCTGTAAGGACTAAAAACGGTGGAGTAATTCAAACTAAATCAGGGCCACTTGTTACACGCATAACCCAAGAAAAATGGAAGAAGCAATTAGGAAATGAGTTAAGGAAAGATGCGGAAGAGTTTAACAAACAAATGGATATGATAAGAAAAGGTCTTTTAAAAGCAAAGGGCGATTTAGACAAAAAAAATCAAGAATCTAAAAAAAGAGACCCTAGATACCAACTCTAACGCCCTACAAGGATAAGAAGCAAGCAGTTGCTGTTATGCTTAACACTAAGAAAAAGTCTAAAGCACGCAAGCACGCAAAGCAGCAGCTTAAAAAGAAAAGAACAAGATGAGCGAAAAGACTTACGATCTCGTCATTGACGACATTAAGAGCCGAGCACGATGGGAAACCAGACAAGGCTTATGGTATCAAATGCGTACTGACGGTTTGCGTCGTAAGGTTAAACCGTGGCCTAATGCTTCTGACTTTCACTTCCCTCTGGTAGACACCACCATTAATAAGCTCAAGCCAGCTTTTTTCCAGCAAGCTATGGGGCTGGATGTGTTGGCAACCTTTGTGCCTATGCGTAGCCAGATGGCAGGATTTACTACTGCTGCTGAACATTGGTTTAGCTATAAGCTGCATGAGAAATCCAACTATGCTACTGAGGTAATGAGTTGGATTGACCATATGCTTGTTAGCGGCCATAGCGTAATGAAGACGTTTTGGAACCCAGACATTAAGCAGGTTGAGTTTCAAGCAGTTGATCCTATGTACGTTATTGTCCCGCCTTGGACTAAAGACATTTCTACGGCTGACCGTATTACACAGGTAATGCCTATGAGCCTTGAATCTTACAAGCGTGCTGGAATTTACAAGACCGACAAGAGCCTTATTAGCAAGCTGGTTGGAGCTAAGGTTCAGGATTCGGGAATGATTGATGATTTAAAATATGACAGAGAAATACGGGAGGGTATTACTCATTCCCCCGACGAAGATCAGGTTATTGTTTGGGAAGTCTACACGCATAGCGAAGATGGGAAATGGGTTATGCAATGTTTTTCTCCTCAAGCCCCTGACACTCCTTTGCGTGAAACAATGGAGGTTCCTTTCGACCACGACAAACCTCCGTTTGTGTCGTGCAAGTATGAGATCACTGACGGCGGATGGTATTCTCCAAGAGGAGTTTGTGAGATGCTTGCTCCGTTTGAAGCTTCACTTACGAAAACGTGGAACGAGAAAATGGACGCTTCAACTTTGTTCAATAAACCATTGTTCAGAGCCGAACGTGACTTGCCAAATAGCGTAAATTTAAGGCTAAATCCCGGCCAAATCCTACCTTTTGGTATTGCACCAGTTCAAATGCCCAGCACTCCGATGGACTTTGATAAAGAGATAATGCAAACGCAATCCATTGCCGAGCAACGTGTAACTGTTCCTGATTATGGAATCATGTCAGACAGTGATCGCCGTACAGCTACTGAGATTGAGTCAGTTAACGCTCAAGCTCAACAGAATATGGACTTGCGCTTGCGTTTGTTCCGTCAGGCGTTAGGTGATTTGTTCCGACAAGCATTTAGTATCCTGCTTCAGTTTGATAAAAAAAGTCTTCAATACAGATTCCTTGAAGACAGTTTGACTGTTGACCCTATTGCTTTGCATGACGAATACCAGCTTGAGCCAAGAGGTGGTATGGATATGGTTAGTAAGGTAATGCTTTTGAATAAAGCTGTTCAGCGTAAACAGTTGTTTATGAACAGTCCGTGGATCAATCAGGTTGAGCTGGATAAAAGCATCTTGGAACTGGAAGACCCGTCCTTAGTACCTCGATTAGTTCAAGACCCGAACGAAAAAGAGGGCAGCGAGGTTACGGATGAGAAGAAGATTATTCCTGCATTGCTTGTTGGTGAACAGATTCCAGTTCAAGAAGGTCAGGATTACAGAGTGAGGATTGGGGTGATTATGCAGTTCCTTGAGAAGTCAATGCAGAGTGGAATGCAGTTTAGCCCACAAGCCCAACAGGCTATTAGTGGGCGATTAGGCGAACTCTTAAATGCCTTTGAAACAGTTGACACTAACAACGCAAGAGCGTTGCGAAAGGATGTCGAAGAGTATCTGGTGCAAGTCGGGTTTATGCCGTCTAAACAGGAGCAACAGCAAATGGAGGTAGCAGCAGTTACCGGACAAATGCCTCCGGCAGAAGCTCAGATGGTCGAACAAACTGAAGCAGTTGTTGGGCAGGGAGATATGTAATGGCTGTAGATAAGTCAAAGATGAAATGCAACTCACCTAAACGGCAGGTTCAGGGTGGTAAAAAATTTGTAGTTAAAGCCTGTAAAGATGGGAAAGAAAAGATAATTAGATTTGGCGATGCCAATATGACGATCAAGAAAAGCAATCCTGAAAGAAGAAAAAGTTTCAGAGCTAGGCACAAGTGTGACACAGCAAAAGATAAAATGAGCGCAAGATATTGGTCTTGCAAAAAATGGTAATGGCTAAAAAGAAAAAAGAAGATGCTTGCACCAAGAAGGTTAAAAGACGTTATAAAGTCTGGCCTTCTGCTTATGCATCCGGTGCTTTGGTTCAGTGCAGAAAAGTAGGAGCAGCTAACTGGGGAAACAAAAGTGGCAAAAGAAAGTCTTCGTAAATGGTTTGCCCGTAATGACGGGAAAGGCTGGATTGACTGTAAAACAGGAAAGCCTTGTGGAAGAAAAAAAGGTGAAAAACGGGACAGTTACCCAGCTTGCAGACCTACAAAGTCTGAGTGCAACAGTGCAATGAGAAAGAAAAAAGGGCCAAAGCGAATTAGCTGGAAGAAAAATAAATGAGAATTTTTAGATTCATTCGTATAGCTTGGAAGATGTCAAAACAGATTCCGTGGATAGGGGAACCGGAATGGACTGCGGCTGAATCGAATGCTTTACGCAAGTTTCTCGTCTCAGGAGAAGGGAAAAGGTTTCGAATGATATTGCTTAATATGGTTCTTAAGCAGAACCAGCAAGCAGTGTCTAGCAAAAAAGAGCTTGAATTTAATGCAGGATTTGCGAATGGTGTGAGAACAACGGTTCACACTGTTGAGGCTTTGGCAAGAGAAATCGAAGAGCCTGAAGAATTTACGTCTGATATGTTTGGGGTTGATTATCAGACGAGTCAAAACCCCACAGCTACGACCAATCGTTTTAGTGCGATGATTGGACGAGGATAAGCACTAATTGGGAAGCATTATGCCAGAAGAATCCGGCGAAGTAACCGCCGAACAACTGTTGGCCGCAGCCTCTGAGTATGATAACGCAGTGGCAGTGGGGGAAACACCTGAAGTAGAAATACAGACGGAAGAACCAAAAGAGGAAGTTCAAGATGAATCTCCTCCAGAACCAGCAAAAGAAACGGTTCAGGAACCGGAAACTGAAGTACTGAACAGTACTGAGGATAATGCCGATAAACAGGTTAGTTCATTGACAGAAGGTGAAGCTCCTGAAGCACAGGAGCAGCCGAAGAAGAGTAAGTGGGAAAAGAACGAGGAACGTAAGACCTCTTCTTGGAAGCAAATTAATGCCGAAAAAGAAGAGATTAAGCGTCAACGTGAAGCTCTACTGAAGGAAGCTGAAGAGCTGAAAAGTCGCAAAGTTGACTTGGATGAAGGGAAAGCTTACCGAGATGAAAAGGGTTTTACTGCCGAGGACTACGAGAACGCTGCTAAAAGGCTAAGGGAAGAGGGTGACGATGATCTCGCTTCTGACGCTATTGATCGTGCCAAAGAGGTTCGAGCAGAAGGCGATAAAGTGCAGCAGCAAATGGTGGCTAAGAAACATTGGGATGCGTTTGAAAGCAAGAGACAAGAACTCATGCAAAAGCATTCTGAACTCAGCAAGCCTGACTCAGAGTTAACTCAGAAAGCTAACGCGATCCTCACCGAACATCCGAGTATGCAGAGTGCTGTTGGCTTGGAACAAGCGGTCAAAATTGCCCAGTTGCAAATCAAAGCTGCTAGTGCTGAGTCGAGCGAAGCGCAAGTTAAAGAACTAACCGATAAACTAACTAAACTGGAAAAGAAAATGTCAGTAAATGGCGGGTTTACCAACGAAAGAGTCGATGGAGAAAGATCATTTGATGATCTCTCTGAAGAGGAGCAGACAGAATATCTGCGTCGTGCGGCTATGGAAGCAGACAACGCCTAGCTGACTAGAAAGATAAAATGGCTACAAATACTACTAGCACCTTATCCAACCAGTATCAGAACTTCTTCAGCAAGAAATTGCTGTCCTATGCTGTTCAGGCACTGGTCTTGGATCAGTTCGCTGAAAAGGCTCCACTTCCTGCGAAGTCGGGTCACAAAGCGATTACTATGTTCCGTTTTGGCTCACCTTCAACTTCTGCTATTGAAGCATTAACTGAAGGCACTGCCCCTAGCGGAACTCGTTCTCTCACTCTATCTAAGATTGAGAAAGCATTGTCACAACGCGGTCAGGTCATTGAGTTGACTGACATCTTAACTGCCACAGACTTGTTCAACAGCTTACAGCAGTCGATCAAGACTAACGGTGAAGATGCCGCATTGGATATGGACACTATCACTCGTAACACAGTGATTGGTTCTAATGTTGCTGGCACAGCAAAAGAAAACGGAGACGGAAACGCCCTCGACAACAGTGACACTATTACCGAGATGTATGCTGGTGGAGGAACTGACTACTCTACGTTTGATGCAGTTACTTCTGCTGATGCTGTTCTTGATGCAAACGATGTACTTGATGCGGTTACTAAATTAAAAGTTAATCGCGCACAACCTGCCAAAGGCGGGATGTACGTTTGTGCTGCAAGTCCTCAAGTCATCAGTGACATAATGAAGGATAGCACTTGGGTTAACGCAGCTCAGTACAGCAATGTCGAAGACCTGTATAAGGGAGAAGTTGGAAGTCTTTATGGCGCGAAGTTCATAATGACAACTAACCCTTGGTCTTCTGTTTATGCGTCTGCTGACGATGACCGATTCGCTTACTCCAACAGTGGAACTAAGGATCGTGCTGCTGGTGCAAACATCTACGCTTCGTTGTTCTTGGGACAACAGGCTTATGGTGTGCCCGATCTAGGCAGTCAATCTCCTTTCAGCCCGAAAGTTATTATTAACGATCAAGCTGACAAGAGTGATCCATTAAACCAAAAGCTACAGGCCGGATTTAAAACATTCTGGACTACGCTTCGGTTGAACTGCAACTACTACGTTGTAATGCGTAGTAAGAGCGATAGCACTGCTTAATAACTCAAGTCATGCATAAAGGTAAAAAGCCAAAAGGCATGACCATTATAATTGCCGTGGGGGGAGGGAAACCTCCCTCTCACGGTCGTTCAAACAAAAATAAAAAAGGTTCTGAAATGATTAAAATTCCTATGGAGGCATTAGTCTCTGATGATGAAATGGGCGAAGGTATTTCCCCTGAAGTTGGTGATATGGTATCGCTTGATTCAGTTGAGGGAAGTGTTGCTGAAATAAACGATGACGGCACGGCACACATTGAGTTAATGAGTGCGGGTGGTGTTCCTATTGAGTACGCAGACAAAGGTTCTAAAGAAGAGCCTGTTGACGAGGAAAAAGCACTTGAAGATGAGGGTGCTGAACTTCTTGCTGCTGCTGAAAAAGAAGATGAAATGATGGGGTTTTAAATGCCTCTCTATTCTTTTATCTCTGAAGACGGCAAAGCTGTCGAAAAGATTGTCAAGTCGGGCACAAACCGTATTACAATAGACGGTGTTGACTATGATCGCAGCATTGCTAACGAAGGCTTTGCTGTGTCTGGTCAGGTTAAACTGCCTTCTCAAGCAGAGCAGGTAAAGGCTGGGTACTATCAGCAGGAACAAAAACAAGGTTCCCGCTTTTTAAAAAAATCAAAGTTTACAACTAAACAAATTAAGAAGGCTTGGGGGTTTTAGGTTATGGCTACGCTAACGGGAAGAACTATTGCATCAAGTTACACTGAGTTACTCAAGACAACGAGTGCCAGTGGGGTAACAGGTTCACTGGATACAGTACAGGACGGTGACGCAACTAATTCTGCGCTACAGATCAGCACCGCTGGCGTAAAATCCACAGGCACACTTGCGGCTACGGGTATCACTACTCTATCTGCTGACTTACGTTTGGAAGATGATGCTGGCGGGGAGTATATTGGTATTGGCACTCCTTCAGCAGTTACCAGTTACACTGTTACTTTACCTGCTGCGGTAGGTTCAAGTGGTCAGGCTTTAAGGACTTCAGATTCTTCCGGTACACTGGAATGGTTCACGCCGGAAGTTGGAGACATTACTGCTGTCACCGCTGGGACTAATCTTAACGGAGGTGGATCAAGTGGTGATGTTACTATTAATCTGGACACTACGATTACTGGTCTATCTAGCGTAACCTCTACAGCTTTTGTTGGCGGATTAACCGGAGATGTTACTGGCAATCTTACAGGAAATGTTACAGGCAACGTAACTGGAGACTTAACCGGAAATGTTACGGCAACATCTGTTTTAGCTAATGGTGTTATCGCAACCACCCAATCGTCAGGAGATAATTCTACAAAGGTTGCTACTACTGCGTATGTTGATTCACAGGTAACTGCGGAGGATTTAGATTTTCAGGGAGACAGTGGAACAGGGTCAGTAGATTTAGACTCACAATCTTTGGACGTTGCGGGTGGAACGAATATTACCACAGCAGCATCCAGCCAAACTTTAACAGTAAATCTTGATTCTACTTTAACAGGATTATCCAGCGTAACTTCAACTAACTTTGTTGGAGACATTACTGGAGCGGTTACAGGTAATGTAACTGGTAACGTAACTGGTAATCTTACGGGAGACGTTACAGGTGATGTAACTGGAAATGTAAGCGGGACTGCCGCAACTGTGACGGGAGCAACGCAAGCTGCCATTACCAGTGCGGCCAATCTTGCAACGGTCGGAACAATTAGCACAGGAGTCTGGCAAGGCACTGCGATTGATGGTGCTTACGTTAATATTGAAGGCACAGAGATTAAGTCAACTGGGGAAAGCGGAGGCACTAAGTTTCTCCGTGAGGACGGTGATGGCACTTGCTCTTGGCAGACTGTGGCTGGAGACATTGAGGGTGTTACTGCCGGAAACGGGCTTACCGGAGGTGGCACTAGCGGGACGGTAACTATAAACGCAGCCGGAACAAGTAACCGCATTAGTGTTAGTGCAGATGCGATTGACATTGATTCAGCTTACGTTGGGCAAACATCAATTACTACACTTGGCACAATCTCAACAGGGACTTGGAATGGAACTGCGATTGATGGTGCTTATGTTGATATTGAGGGTACTGAAATCAAATCCACCGGAGAGTCTGGTGGTACAAAGTTTTTAAGGGAAGACGGCGATGGAACCTGTTCTTGGCAGACTGTTTCAGCAGGTGGCAGCGGAGACGTAAGTAAAGTTGGCACTCCTGCAAGCGGTCAAGTGGGATACTGGACAGGTGATGGTACACTCGCTGGTGAAAACAATTTGTATTGGGATGCTTCTAATGATCGCTTGGGCATCGGAACTACGTCTCCGACCTCTAAATTAGAAATTTCTGGAAGCGGAACTCTGGCTAAATTCACCGGAACTGGGACCAACACTTATCTAAAGATAACGGATTCAACCTCATCTGGAGGAAATTTCATTGGGGCCACTGGTGATACGTTACATTTTTGGACGGATAATGTTAAAGCAGTCACCATAGATGGTTCACAACGGATTGGCCTCGGCACTACGTCTCCGTCCCAAAAGTTATCAGTGGTTGACTCATCTCCGACAATATTAAACCAATCATCTGCTGGGGATGCACGCTTCTACGCTTACGCAGACGGCGGAGACGCATATATGCGTATGACCACTGTTTCCGGTGTGTCAAACGATTGGGCATTAGGAAACGACAGGACTGATGGGTATTTTAAAATATCTGACAATGCTACACTTGGAACTAATGACAGGTTGGTCATTGACACAAGCGGTAACGTCCTTGTAGGAAAAACTGCAACCACGCTAACGACTGCTGGTTCAAGAGTCTCTTCTGGTTTTTTAACATTAACAGCATCAAGTACATCTACTAATCTTTCAACTAATTCAGGAAGTGCGATTAACTTATGCAACTCTTCTGCTACTGACGGAAACTTTTCTAACCTCGGCGGTTACAATTCAAATGGATTGGTAACTAGCCAGATTAATTTTATTAACCCCAGCCACTCATCCAGAACAGGTGATATTTCATTCTCAACGCATAACGGTACTAATCTACTTGAAAGATTTCGGGTCGGCTCTTCTGGCCAGTGGGGCATTGGCGGTGCTGTTTATGGAAACTCAGGGGATACGTTCCAGAGTCAGGGAAGCAGTGCTCCTCCTGCGTGGGGTTCCGGTGGTGAAGGCCCATCCGATGGGCGTTTAAAAGAAAACATTAAAGACATAAAAGCCTTAGACAAAGTTAACCAACTGCGTCCGGTTGAGTTTGATTGGAGCGAAAAAGGAACTGAGGAAACCGGAAAGACAGGTCACAGCATTGGTTTAATTGCCCAAGAAGTAGAAGAGGTGTTCCCGCATTTAGTTGTAAAAAAGCTAAGAGGAATTAAACATTTAAATTATCGGATGCTGACTCCGTTGCTAGTGCAATCTGTAAAAGAATTAACTGAAGAGAATAAAGTTCTCCGTGATAGATTAGATGCGATTGAACAAAAGGTTCAATCACTCTGAAAATAACAACACTAATAAACACTATGCCAAATAGCTATAACTGGACTCGTTTAGAGCCTCTTGTAAAAACTGAGGAAGTAAACGGTTCCGAACAAAAAGTAGTAATCACTCTCGTTGCGGGGCTCACCGCCCTATCCGATGGCGGTTACAGTTCATATATGGACAGTGCAATTAACTGCCCGTTAGACCCAGACAACTTTATCCCTTTTGATGATCTCCCAGAATCTTGGGCAGTCGATAAAGCTAATTCGGTTGCCGAGGCTGACGGTTGGAAAAATTTGCTGGACAAACAAATTGAAGCAGCAAAAGCGCGTCCACTGCCAGCCAAGTTCCCTTGGCAACAGGCAAGTGAAGCACCTTCAGAATAACCTTTAGATGAATCGGGTGGAGTAAAATGGAAGATTTAGAATGGTTAAAAATATTTGGAGTGAACGGCGGTGTGTTTGCCACCGTATCCTTCTCCGATTTGGAGGTCATTCTAAAAATAGTAATGCTTCTCCTAACCTGCGTTTGGACAGGCATTAAAATCATTAAACTCATAAAAGAATGATGAAAGAAAAACTGAAGAGCAGAAAACTATGGATGGCCATCGGCGGTCTTTTGACTGTAGCCGCAACTGAATGGCTGAACTTGTCACCGGAACTAACCGAACAAGTAGTTAGTGCCGTAATCATAATCGTACCTGCGTATATCGGAGGTCAGGGCATAGTAGATGCGGTTAAAGAATACGTCTCTAGTGGCAAGAAAAAATGATAGTTGAAGCTCTCAAAGGCTTGGCCGCGTTACCACGTCTGATAGACGCGGTTGAGTCTTTGGGAGATATAGCAAGAGTGCAAATTGCTCAGAAAAGAAAAGATGATAAAGACGAAATGGTTGACGATCTTATTGCTAATGCTAGGGAACGCAGGATGCGTCAGCGTGAAGTTGAACGGATTTCAGGAGATAGCAGAGAGAAATGCTGTGGGTTTTGCGAATGCTGTAGAAACAGATGAGGGAGCGGAATTTATAAGGCAACTTGGAAAATACATTAACCAACTGGAACAACAAATAGAGGCAGGACAATGACTTTAACCGAACTGGCAGATCAGGTTACGACTAAATTAAGCGATACCGACTCCGCTTCAGTTGCTACCTGCAAAAAGTTTATTAATAACCGATACCGAATGCTATGGGATTCAGGCTTATGGACTAACTCACTGGGAGTTGTAACCAAAACTGTAGCAGCCGAAGACCAAACTCTTACTTTGTCCGGTGATCCTACTATCTTTTATTACCCAACCTCTACAACTGTTGCGGCAACGGCTCCTAGATTGCAGTTTGTGGTGGCAACAAAGTTTACTGAGACGGGAAAAGATGACGGGATAGAGGTTGTTGGCTCTAACTGGATACAATTCTTCCAGTTAGACCCTAACATCTGGGAAAATACAAGTTCTCGTCGGGCTAACCCCACAAACTTCACTCCATTACCCCCTGATGCCAGCGGTAATTGCCGCATCAAGCCTCTTCCTACGCCCAAAAACGCAGGAACATTGTATGCATTAGGCAAATTAAAATTCACTGAACTGGGTGACTCGGATTCTCCGGTGATTTTAGGCTCTGATAACGTGTTATTAGCCTATGCTGAAGGCGATATGCTGGAGAGGTCAATGCAGTACCAGAAAGCACAGGCCAAATTTACTGAAGCAACGACATTACTACAGATTTGCAGAGATTTAGACAATGTTCAGCCAGCAAAGGTAAACCGAATAATTCCTGAAGTACCGGATCACTGGCAGACACGGGATTTTGTTAACTAATGCCAGTTATAGCCAACAACTCTTTAGATGACTCGCTACTACTAGACGGGAACAACAGTTTTGTGGGCGGTCAGGTTAGTGCTCCCCGTGCAAATCTTGTTCCGCAGGATGCTTATGCTGAAGGAAAGAACATTGACCTTGACGAATTTGGAAATGCTGTAACTCGTAGGGGTGCAAGCCTTTCAGCAGGGTATTTAGTGTGGAATGAGGTTAATGTTAACTGGGAAAGTGAGAATGCGGTATGGGAGGGGTTGGTCGCGCCGATAACTTCATTGGGTTATTTTGACACTGGCAGCACTGAGTACATAGTGGTTGCTGATGGGTCTAATTACTTAAAAGCACTTACTGAAACTGGTGGATTTACTCTTTTAACAGGAGCAACCTATGCGTCCGGAGCCACTATTAGGTTTGCCCAACTAAACAGCCGTTTTTATTACACAGATGAAACTAATGATTTAAGGTATATTGAGGGCTCAACCAACCCAGTTGCAGCACAGACTATTACTGCTGGTAAAATTACCGGAATAAACATTATTGAAGGTGGATCAGGATACACTAGCCCACCTACTGTTACTATTGATGCTCCTTCTTCCGGTGTGACCGCCACAGGCACAGCAGTGCTGGGGTATGACGGTGGTGTTGTAAGTGTGACAATGACCAACGAGGGCAGCGGATACAATAAAGACAACCCGCCTTCTGTCACTTTTTCTACTTCAAGCGGAACTGATGCAACTGGGACAGTTAGAATATCTCAAACCCCTAGTCAGCCTAAGTTTATTGCATCTCACACTAACAGGCTTTTTTGCACTAGCGCAGACTCTACTGTGCCATCTGATTTGCTTTATGTTAGCGGAATACTAGATGGAGATGCGTGGGATTTAGCCGGAGACAATTTAAGAATAGGAAATGACCGTGACCCTATAACCGCAATAATGCCAGCCCAGAACTTTGACCTAATTGTGTTTAAGGAGAGGAGCATTTATAAGGTTAACTGTGACCCGACTAAAGAGGTTTATCAATGGGACATTAAACTAATCAACAACCGAACAGGTTGTGTGGCAGACGGAACAGTACAACAGGTTGGCGCGGATATTATGTTCCTGTCGCGTGACGGTGTTCGTTCTTTGCAGTCTATTCAAGCAGGTACAGAGACAGATATTTCTCTGCCTATTAGCCGCAATATAAATGATTACATTGGCCGGATTAATCAGGCTCAAGTTAGTAAATGTACCGCAGCATATTGGAGGAACCGTTACATGCTTTCGGTTCCTCTGGACTCAGCCACTAACCCTGACACGGTGCTTTGTTACAACTTAATGGCGGGAGCTTGGTGCGGGTTCTGGACAGGCTGGGAGGCTAGAGATTTTGTTATTACTGCATTTAGCGGTCAGTTAAAGCTGAACATAGGAACGCAGAATGGGGAGCTTTACACTTGGGACGACACAACGCCGGAAGCGGATACAACCATAGCTGATTATAAAGACGGCAATAACACCTACGAATCTTACATAACAACCAGAGCATACACTTATGGAGAAACGTGGGGTGACAAGATTGGTTACTCTTCCCAGTTTAACTTTGGAAACATCCACACTGACGCAGTTACTGGAGACATAACCTTCTACAAAGACCTGTCTTCATCCGGTAGTTCTTTGGAATCAAGCCTGTCCTTAACTGGCAACACCAACCTTATCCGAAAAGGTTACAACACTTTGTCAAAAGGTAGGTTTGACCAGATGCAATTTAAAGTAAAAGCAGACGGGGGAAGGCTATCCCTGCACACCATCCAAACCAGTGCGTTTGGTCAACCTATTGATCCGCAAAAATGAACTCAATGAACCTTATGACATTAGCAATTGGACAGCTTTTCCATAAGCATTTAGATCATTGCAAAGATTGGAAACCTGCTACATTGCTGAGGTGGATAGAATGGTTTATTGTTAAAAAGAGGTACTGGACAGTAGTGAGAGACGGACAAATTGCTGGGGCAGTTTTAATACGGTTTGTTGACAGCCCTGAAGATTGCAAGTCAAACTACATAGATACTGGTGGCAGGATTTGTTTTGTAGATGCTGCTGTAGCCAAAGGAGACGGAGTGTTGAAGGAACTTTATACAAAGATGTTTAACGATATGGGCCATAAAGCTGACTCAATGGTATGGGTTAGGCCAAAGCATAACGACAGAATAATTAGCGTTCCGATGGAACAAGCAAAAAGAAGATTAATAAAGGAATAGAATTATGGGCAAATCATCAGCACCTACTCCACCACCTCCACCCTCTCCTACAGAGATTTCAGAGGCTAATGTAGATACCGCATTTGCAACGGCGCGATTGCAAAGGGCAATGCAGTTTGGCGATGAGGTGCTGAAGGACGGGTACGTCCGTGAAAATCTTGGCATACCTCAAGGAGCAGAGCGTGTTTACGACACCCAGACGATTAGGCAAGATGCTCCTGAAAAGATTTCAGTTACCAACAATCGGGGTAAAACTACAGACTACTATAAAGTAAACGAAGACGGGAGTTTGGATTGGGCTGACAACATTGAACCGTCTTTCAAAAATGACATTTTAGGAGAGCATGTTGGGAAAAACGTCTACGAGTTTTTAGAAGAAAACCCTAACGTGTTTCAAAAAGATGGTAGGACAACCGATCAAAACTGGACTCAGCAGGGTAGCAAAGTAATTAACACAGAAGTTAGAACTCTTGCTGGCTACAAAAATGCAGACGGCACAATTACTGAAGCAAGCCGATACTTTAAAATTGACGATGACGGAACCCGCACTGAGGTGGATAAAGATGAAGCAGTTCAGGCTGACTTCACTGGAATGTCTGACGTTGATTTGGCAAGAAAACAGTTTGAGTTTGAGCAGGAAACCTCGCCAGAAAGAACTCAATTCTTACTAGACCAGCTGGAGCAGTTTGGTCCGGAGGCAGCTAGGATTGGGCGTGATGTTCTGCAAAGAACAGACCCAACCGGATTCGCTGCGCGTGAATTGCTTGGCGAACTGGCACAAGCATACCAACCATCAGAAGTGCCAGACGCACCTGCAATGGAGATGGCGGGAGACGTTCCTACGGCTGAAAGAATAGCCGCACCACCTCGGCTTGATGAGGTGGCTTATACTCCAGAGTATGAGCGTTCAGGTGAATTAGGTGATCTTGGCAGAGTGCAAGCAGCACCACAGTTTGCCGAGCTAGGAACTACTGGCCCAACACTTGGACGGGCCGGAGAAATGGCTGCTCTAGAAAGAACGCAAGCTGCACCTAGCCTTGAAAGGTTACAGGATATTCCTGAATTAACTGCTGACCCAACTTCAATAGCCGGAAGAAGATTCGCTGAACAACAGTTTATTGATCGGGCACAGGATGGTCGCACTTCTCAGTTGATGGCAGAGGAGGCAAGAAGGGTTGCCAGAGGCAGAGCAGCAGCAACCGGAAACATTTTTGGAGGCGGGGCAGCTATAGAAGAGGCTCGCGCAGTGAGGCAAGCTGAAGATGCAGGACAACGTCAGGCTTTAGCTGACTTAATTGGATTCCTGCAATCTGGGCAAAGTGCTGGAGATTATGAATCTCGCCTTGCCCAACAAAATCTAGCCAACCGCCTAATGGGCATCCAGCAGAGGACAGGAGCGGAGCAAGCAGAATTTGGAATGGGCCAACAAGCCATAGCACAAAGAAATCAAGCTGCAATGCAGGAACGTGCTGACCAACTGGCTGCGCTTGGGCAGCGTAATCAGGCCGAACAACAGGAGTTCCAAAACCTACAGGCCGCACTTGACCAGCAAAACCAAGTGAGGGCACAGCAATTCGGTGCAGATATGCAAGCCACCGAATTTAACACGCAACAAAGAATGCGTGAGCGAGCAGATGAGTTGGCAGCTATGGCTCAACGTAATCAGGCTGAAGAGTCTGAGTACCAGAACTTGCTTCAGGGCTTGCAGCAACAACAAAACGCCAGAACCGCAGGGTTCGGGATGCAACAACAAGCAGTTGCTCAAAGGAATCAAGCTGCCGAGTCTGACTTTGCTAAACAGCAATCGGCACTGGCTCAACGTAATCAAGCCAGACAACAATCCTTTGCTAACGCAATGCAAAGGACTGCTACGCAGCAACAAATGCAACAACAGCAAATGGCTAACTTGCAGAGCTTTAGCGGGTTAGCCCCTGTCAGCCAGCAGTTCGGCGGAATGGCTGGGGCGGGACAGGGTATGGCAACTACCTTCAACCCAATCCAGTACCAACCATCTAACGCAGCGCAAATGATGCAACAACAGCAATCATTACAAGCCAATTTATTTGGCACTCAATCACAGAACTTTCAGACGCAAGCAAGGATTGCCGCTCAACCGAGTGGATTTGGTCAAATACTAGGAACAGTTGGAGGTGCATTTGCCGGAGGTTACGGTGAAGGTTTAGGTTCAAGTTTCTTTAAGAAGAATAACCCAGCAGGAGGAGTGTAAATTATGGCAAACTTTTGGGCAGGAGTAGGACAAGGATTTTCACAAGGCTTTGAAAAAGCTTGGGACTCTGCGGCAAGACGCAGGGAGCGCAGGGAAGTCAGAGATCAAGCGTTAAAAGACAGGCAAGCCGCTTGGGATAGAGCTAGGCAAGCTGCTCAAGATGAAAGATTTGAAAGGGAGTTGGCGAGAGATGGAGAGCGTGCATATCAGGAGATGCAAAAACAAAGGGAGGCTAAGAGTCAAGTTGCTGCGTTTGACCCAGAAGTTAGGGAACAGGTTGGTCAAGCTCCGTCACTTATCAGACAGGACGCTCCGAGCTTGCCTTATGGCAAAGATGAGCTTGGGTACGAGCACCCGTTTAAGGGCAGTCCCGACCTCATTGAAGATGTTGTAAGGTCATTAAAGGAAGAAGAGGGCGAGACTGATTGGCTTGCTGCTGCTGCAAGAGGAGCGAGGATACAATCTATAGCAGACAAGGCTAAGGAGAATGCTAGGGCAAATCAAGAGGCTAGAGAGCGTGTAATATTTTCCAATACCCTTGAAGCTTTAGGTGATAAATTCTTGGCTGCTGGCGAAGAAGGTGTTGACTTTACCCCTGTCGATGAGGGGGTGAGCGGTATGCCAGAACACCTTCAGAAATCGTACTATGATAGGGGCGTTTCTTCTGCTAAGATAGGGGAAGCGAAGTCGGCTAAGGGCTTTTTATTAGAACAGCGGAAAATCCTCTTACAAGAAGGGGCAGGGCTTGCAAGCTGGGGGTATGAACCTATCAACCCTAAAACTGACGCTGAAGTAAGCGATGCTTATGCTAGTATATCTATCGCAAAGGCAAAGAAGAATCTCTTCGACACTCAGCAGAAAGTTTTCGGAAGACCTCCGAACTTAACCCCAATGGGCAAACCTGAGATACTGAATCTTACCCCCGCAGAAGTTAACAACTTAACTCGCAAATGGAATGAGGCACTTGAGGAACAAAGGATTAAAACCATTGGTGCTGAGGCGAAGGCTAAGTCTGATGCTACAAAGGTTACAGCCGAAGAAGAGTTTGAAAGAAAGATGAAACTTAAAGGGTGGGAGCAAGAAGGCTTACCGCCCTACTTTGAGTGGAGGAGAGTTACCAAAGAGTTTGAAGACCCTCAATATATTCCTAACTATGAGAAGTGGGAAGAGGCATCAGGGAAAAAAGCTACCCAAGAAATGATTAATAAGGCCAAAGATCAAATGGCTCAATACGGCAAAGGGCTTGTATTCGAAGCACCTCCTTCGGGATGGGAAACCAAAGGTGAAGAGGATAAGGTGAAAGATTTAGAGTCCTTAAAAAGACTCAGGGAGAAAGTCAGGAGAGGTGAACAGCTTCACCCCACCGAAGAGGGGGAGCTTGAATTGCTTGAAAAGTATTACGGAACGGGTGTTGATAAGTCTTCACCGGAAGGAGTGAGCCTCTCTAGGCTTAACCCTAGAGAGAAGGACAGGATTATGTCTATCCCTGAAGGTAAACCATTTAAAGATAACACTGGAGCGCTTTGGGAAAGAAGGGGTGATAAAATTTTAAGGGTTAAATAAAGCTATGGCCGAGCAGAAACTTCCATCATTCAGCAACCTTCTAAGTGAACCCCCGTCAGAGCTTCCGTCGTTTAGCAATCTTCTGAATGAAAGCGAAGTACCGGACAGTACTAGAGAAATGGATTGGCATGAAGTTGCTAATGTTTCCTATAGCACTTACTTAAAGGAGAGAGACAAGTTTCTCGGTGAGCTTGAAGACGCGAACAAGCTTATGGAAGACGGGGTAATGGATCACGACTCTCCTTTTGTGAAAAAGGTTAAGGATAAGGCGGGAAAGATTTTAGAGCTTGATAAGAAGTGGGAGGCTAAGAACAAGCAGGAGCAGCCGGAGTGGTACAAGCAACAGGAGGTTGCTGGCAAGCTGGAGGAGGGTCGTCAGGCTGCTGCTACCCGACCTGATATGTCACCTCTCGCAAAGAAGCTACTTCCATACTATGACAAAAACCTTCTCACTGGAGAGAGTGTCGGAGGATTGAAGTGGGGCGGTTTAAGAGAACAATTTAGCCCCATAGTCGGCCCATCTAAGAGGCAACGGGAACAGGTGGAGTGGGTAAGGGGCGATGAACCTGTTAAAGAAAAGGGTTGGATAGAAGGTTTTGACTTACAGCAAAGAGGACTCATTCCCTCTTTAATAGCAAAGGAAGGTGCGGAACACGCAGGGTTCTTTGATACCTTTAGAAAAGTATCTGAAAAGGATGTAGAGACTGTTTTTGGTAAGGACAATAAGTGGGCAAAACGTGGAGCAGGAACTGTTAATGCTGTTACTGACATGATTGAGTCTATTATTTCCCCTCTCGGTATTGCTACAGCAGGAACAGCTAGTGTTTTTCCCAAAGCTGGGAAAGCTATTCACGGCTTATTTGCGGCAGACATGACAAGAGCAGTAGTTGAACACTCACCGGAGGTTATTGAATTATGGAAAGACCCGAACGCATCAGAGCAAGAGAAGTGGGAAGCTTTAGCAGGTCATGCGCTGCTTGGCACGTTTGCTTACCTCTCAGCTAGAGGAGCGTTAACGGATAGAGGAGTTTCATTTAAAGAGATTAAAACCCCTCAGCGTGCTTTAGCAGCAGCAAGAGAGCTTGGCTGGCTTGACAGCGCGAAAAAGACGGCTGAAGCAAGAAGGGGGGATGTTGAAACAGGCAGGGCTAAGGGTGAATTGCTGGAGAAGATGGAGGGGGAAACTCAGGCTGAGTTTAATAAAAGAGTTGGGGAGCAACAAGCGTTAGAAAGAATTAAGTCCGACGCTGAAACTCCTGCTGAAGCTATAGAGATTAAAGATACTACATTAGCTGAGAAGCCTATTGGAGAAGTTAAAGTAGCTCCCGATCCTATCATACGACCTGACCCTGTTTTAACAGAGAAACAAGCTGACCCACTTGATTCTATGACAGTTAAGCAGTTAAGAGCTGAAGCTGCTAAAGACGAAATAAGCCTTAAAGGAAAAAGGAAAAAGTCTGACATTATAGATACTATTAAAGAGTACAGGGATGTTAAGAATATTTTTGAAACTGAAGCTAGGGCTGAAGAGGCTAAAAACTTAGAACTTTTTTCTTTGATTAAGGCTGAACTGAAGAAAGAAAGGGTGGAGCAGCAGAAGATTGAAGATGCTGCCGCTCTTGAGGCTTCGAGAGAGTTCCTAAAGGGAGAGGAGATTGCTAAGCCACCGATTCGAGACACAGTTTCCGGTAAGGCAAGAGGGGGTGCTGAATGGTTCAGAGAGCAAGCCCTGTCAAAGTTTAGGCCACTTGAAAGGCTTGAGGAGATGGTGCTTGAAAAGTCTGGCACAGAAAGACCAGCACAAGATGTGGCGGCTAGATTTGAAACACTCGCTGGTTCGTCTGGTAAAGCAGAACTGGCTACAAGAAAATTTGATAGGGATATTTATGACGGGATTGACAGTTTAGCAAAAAGTAAAAGCAAAGACTCTTCAAAAGTTAATGCAGACTTTAATCTGTACCTTTTCCTCAAGAGAACTAAGAACAGGCTTGAGTCTGACCCCAAGAAAAAGAAGGTTGGGAACTTAACACTTGATGGAGTGCGCGGTCAGTTGAAAGCACTTGAAAGCGAAGTTGGCAGTGATGTTATGCAAAGCTTTGATAATCTTGGGGCTGAGTTCCAGAAACACGCAGACATATCTTTAAGATTGCAGGTTGAGTCTGGAAGAATGTCAAAGGAGCTTTATGACCTTATCAAGAGTGAGAATGAATTTTACGCTCCATTTATCTTGAGAGAGTTAGGTGGGTGGGTCGATCCTAAGACCGGAGTAGAAACAACTAGAAACCCACTCATAGATAAAGCAACAAACAAAAAGGCAGCACTTGATTCAGTAAAAGAGATAGCCAAAAAGATTGAAGGAATATCATCTAAAGATATTAAACTTAAAAGCCTCACTGACTCAATGAGAAGCCAGTTGTGGCAGTCTGTTATTCTTGCTGAAAGAAATAAAGCAATGCTCAGGCTTAAAGAGATTGCTGAACTAGATGTAGACCCCAAAACAGGAAAGATTGTTGGTGAGTTTATAAAGCAGCTAAAGAAGAACGAGAAGCCTAGAGAGGGATACGGGACTGTTAATGTTTTGTACAACGGAAAGAAGCTGAGATACGAACTTCCATCTAATTCGGCTGACGTTATTAAAGGGTTAGGGACTGCCCCGAAAGGGATTGCTTGGAGCTTTCTAAGGAGCGGTGCAGTTCCATTTAAGTATGGTGCTGTGACAGCTAACATACCGTTTCAGTTTAAAAACTTGTTCTTCGCTGACCTGCCATCAGCAGCATTGATGTCTAAGTATGGGCTGGGGATGAACTACAAAGGGAAAAGGTCTGCTGGGCAGGTATTGGAATCCATAAAAGATATTGGCCCATTTCTTTTTGGTGATGCTGGATATTTGAAATCACTTTACTCTGCAATTTCTCAAGGCGAAGGAGGGATGGCTAGGAAGTTTGACGCGCAGAAACTTTACGAGGATGCTATGGACGCGAACGTGATGCGGTCTACAAGCCATCAGCAAATTATCGACCCTCAATCTGCCTTTGAGTATAAGCTGCCTAACTCTGACCCAAGAGTACTGGACAGTATTGGCAGGATCACAAACATGATTGAGGAAAGTTTTAAGATTCACGGAATACAGAGAGCATTAAAGCTTCACGGTGCAAAGAATGTTAAGGAATTGCTTGAAAGAAACCCTGAAGCAATTACAGAAATAAGGCGTTACCACGGCTCCCCTGACTTTGCAAGATTTGGTAAGGCAATGGAGCACATGAACATTCTTTATATGTTCTCAAACGCAAGAATGCAGGGTGCTTCCAGAAGTGTTAACAGGTTCGCGGCTGGAACACCTGAAGGTAACGCAGCTAGAGCAAACCTTATGACGGCAGTTGGGGTTCCAACTGTAATGCTTTATATGCACAACCTTAAAAATTGGGAAGATGAACTTAAAGACGTTCCTGAGTATGATAAGCGCAACAATTTTATTGTGTTCCTCCCTTGGAAGATTAAGAGAAAATTGAGGAGCGGAGAGGTTATTGAGGGTCAAGACTATTTGAGGATTCCTAAAAGGGAAGATGTTAAATATATATCAAACGCAATAGAAAATGGATTGGATTTCCTTAGATACAAAGACCCAGAATCAGTTACGAAGATTGCAGCAGAAACAATAGAAGACCTTTCTCCTACGCAACTGTCCTTATGGGGGATCGTCCCATCGCATCCATTTGCAAGGGGTATTGCAGAGCTGGGGCTACAGGAGCAGGGTTACGACATCTGGAGAGAAAGACCCCTTCTTACCGACGAGATGATGAGAAGAAAGCCGGAGGATAGGTACAGGGCAGGGACTAGCGAACTGGCTAAGAGGATGGGCAAGATAGACCTTCCGTTCTACGGGAAAACGGCTCCTGAGAAATGGGAGCGGAGTGTTGATATAGGCACAGCAGGGCTTATCCGTCAGTTTACCCCCAGAAACCTGCCAGAAGGAAGACCCGACATATTCTACAGGGTTCCAGTTAAGTTCTTAACCAAGACCTTTATGGCTTCTGGGCATAGAGAGTCCGAAGAAGACATTAAAAGAAGGGAGAGGAGTAAGGAGCTTGACCTTGAAGGAGGTTCTGAAGCATTTAAGCTTAGGTCTGATGCGTTTAGTTTTGTTTCACCTTTCATAGCAAAAGGGTATAGCAAGAGCGAGATACTGAAAGCAGCTAAAGAAACCTACCCCAACGACAGGGTGATGGTAGAGGCAATCAAGAGGCAGCTTAAAACTCCTGCTAGAGTTTCTGATCCGCTTCCTGTTAGACCAAAACAGCGAGGGGAAATGATGCTTGAGATATTAAGGGATTCCAGCAGGGATGAGGCAAAGCAGAAAATGAATGAGTGGCGAAGATCAGGCAAGCTTACAAGGGATGTCGTAAACCTTAACGAAGGATTGCGTGACTACCTTGACTTACTGGGTGATTAAAGTGAAAAAAGTGGATGGGAAAGAGCAACAGGAGGACAGGGAGTGCTGCGGAACTTGCTGTGTCTGCCAAGCTTGTGTCTTTAGGCTATGAGGTAAGCTTCCCTTTCGGGGGAGAAGCACCTTACGATATAGTAGCTTGCAAGGACGGGAGGCTTGTTAGGATACAGGTTAAGTCTGCAACTATTTCCAAGTATGGAAGTTACCGCTGCACGTTAACGCACGGCAGAGCTTCTAAAGCAAAGTACACATCTGAAGAGTGTGATGTCGTGGTGTTGTTTGTGCCTTACTCTCAGGATTACACTGACATTTCAGAGGATGGGTTTTATGTTATACCTATTAAAGAGTTGGTGAAGATTAATCGCTTTCACGCGATACTGTTCCCTTCAGGAAGAGGGAGGGGTAAC
>Ga0066378_10000233_pt1 | contig 24490 bp, 23 predicted proteins | sample Knorr_S23_td_DCM_FD_70947 | JGI IMG/M metagenome (GOLD analysis project Ga0066378, IMG submission 70947) | Marine microbial communities from Southern Atlantic Ocean transect - Knorr_S23_td_DCM_ad_71m_LV_A | ecosystem: Environmental > Aquatic > Marine > Oceanic | place: Southern Atlantic ocean...
TAGATCCATTGAAAGATAGTGCGATTTGCATATTATTAGAATTGTAACCGTAGTCACTAGTTTTTTAAACTAATATGTAAAATGCAATTAATGCAACAATTGGACATTATCGCTAAACAAGTAAACCGAAGTCCACGTTCGGTAATAGGTGTAATTTTAGTAATCACCATCTTCATGTTTTGGGTTTTAGCAACGGCCCCTGTGCCTGGGGACCCAAGTCAGGCCGGATTCATACCTGAAAATGAAACTGTTGATGCACTAACTGACATCGGTGAAAAATTTCAGACTGAATATCCAGTTGTGACACTGATTAAATCAACCGATATCGTAACCAGTTCCTCATTTGTAGATATACTTAATTTACAAATTGCATTTACAAATGAAAGCGAAGATTATGAATTTAGTAATGATGCTAAACTAATTTCTGAGAGTCTCATCGATTCTAGAAATAAAAGCAATAGTATTGTCTCACTACCGAATTTGTTAGCTGTAGTGTTTAACGAAAGTTCTGAAGACTTAGACCAGTTACGAGACTTTTATGAATCCAAAACTGATGATGAAATTAAAAGTGCATTGAAGGGCGCTTTAAATGATGCTAATTTTTCAAGCATAATTTCTCCAATGCTAGGTGAATTCGACGGAAATGCTTCTGCCAAGTCAACTATTTTACTACTTACATTCGACAACAGTAATCGTGAAAACGAAAACTCGGTTCAGGCCTTAGAGAGAATATCAAAAGTTGAAAATTTAATGGGAGGTATTACAATGCATTATCGGGAAAATGAGCTGAAAACTACGTCAGCTTACTCCCTCGGACAAGGTGCGATAGATGCAGAAGTAAATACAGATTTTGAAAACGATGTGAATAATAGACTGGGAATGTTTGTTTTGGGATTTATTCTACTTGTGTTATGGTTAACTTTTAGATCTGGAACTGACATGGCACTTACTCTTTTGTCTTTATTTATTTCGATAATATGGACCTTTGCGTTCGGAGTAATGTTAGATTTTGAACCAAGCTTTTTCATTGTTATTATCCCAATATTACTAATCGGATTGGGTGTTGATTATGGGATACATCTTACAATGCGATTTAGAGAAGAGGTTGTAGAGCATGGAGATATAGATAAAGCCAATAAAACCTCCATAATCTCGGTTGGTTCTGCTCTACTATTCGCAACGATTACAACTATGATAGGATTTTTCTCAAACGTAACCTCCGAAATAACTCCAATTAAAGAGTTTGGCATTCAGACAGGGCTAGGAATATTATCTGCATTTGTCATATTTGTGACTTTTTTACCTGCTTGTAGGTTAATGATTGCAAGATATTACGAAAATAAAGGACTAGATGTCTTATCCGAAACAAATGTAAACGTAATTAAAGCTAAAAAAATAGGAAATGAAAGTAATGCTTTATCTGATAAATTTATGAGCATAGGCTCTATTCTAGCTTAAAAATACCCCGAGAAAACACTTGCATTCTTCTTGGCTTTAACGTTAATTGCAGGGTACGGAGGAAGCCAGATATCATCTGAATTTAATGCTGAGGACTTTTTACCTGAAGAAGTTGAAATTGTAAAACAATTTAATTATTATCAAGAAAATTTTGGAGCAACGGCTGGCGAAATTTCTTTCATATATGTAAGCGGTGAAAATATTGCAACTACTGAAGTATTCAAAGCTATGCAGCAAACTCAGACTGAATTGTTAACTAATCAGCCTGATAAAAACGGAAGAATCTATATTACTGAAGACCCAAGTGAGCTTATGTCTCCATTAGTTGCAATACAATACGCTGCAATGATGAATCAAACATTTGCCGAATTGCTCAATGAATCTGATAAAGATGGAGATGGTATTGCAGACACGGATGCTGAACTAAGAGAATTACTTGATTGGATGTTTGCCAACCAACCTAATATGATTCAGAATTTTATTTACCTTGACGAAAAAACAAACGAATTTACTGTAGCTTACATTATGGTAACAACAAAATCGAAAAATGTCTATTACATAGAAGTTAGCGAAGAACTAAACAGGGACATTAAACCTTTAGAGGCAATCGAATCTAGTAGTAAAATAAATGCAGTCGCAACAGGTCAACCGCCTGTATTTGTTGTTGTTATGGATACAATTACGTCAACTATGATTCAATCTATAATTTACACTATTATCTTATCTTTTGTCGTTCTGACAGCTGTTTTTTGGATAAACGATGGACAACCATTACTGGGACTGTTGACAATAATCCCTGTGCTTCTTGTATTAACCTGGATTCTGGGAACAATGGTTGTTATTGGTTATAGTCTTAATGTTATGACTACTTTAATTGGTGCATTAACCATTGGACTAGGTGTTACATATGCAATACATATATCCCATAGATTTATTGAGGAATTAGAAGAGCACCACTCTTTAGAAAATGCAGTTAATAACACAGTAAAAAACACTGGATTCTCACTATTTGGTGCTGCAATGACTACTGTTCTGTCTTTTGGAGTACTATCTCAATCAATATTAGTTCCGATGCAGCAATTTGGTACGATTACTGCGTTAACAATTTTATTTTCATTCTTATCCTCTGTTTGGGTTCTACCAAGTATTTTAGTTCTTTGGGCTAAACAAGCCGGGCTAACTGAAATTAAAATACCTGAATCAAAGGAAAAGGCTGATGCTTCTATTATGGCTACAACCTCGGATAACGAAAGTGAAGACAATTCAGAAGAAGAATAATTAATATTTACTTATAAGCTCTAGCACAAGCTTCTCGCAAGAAGCAAGTGCTATGTCATCCGAGGATCTTAAAACAATGGTAGCACCATAAACTCCATCTCTAGAAAATGGATAGCTTCCCACTGAGACATTTGAAAACTTGTTCTGAATCTCTGTTAGTTCTTCTGCAAAATAACTTTCCCCAACCAAAATATCATGTGACTTTGACTTGACAACATCACCAGCCTCAAGATAATCATACATCCCTTCCAACATACCTTGCATTATCTTTGGAATTCCTGCCATCACAAACACATTTTCAATTTTGTAACCTGGAGCTTTAGTTGCTGGACTGTAAATTAATTCTCCACCATCGGGAACATGAAGCATTTTTAGTAAGGGATCTGTTAATTCCTTGCCATCTAGAAAAGCTTTCATTTTTTCTAATGCACTTTCATCTACTTTTGCCTCAACACCAAATGCCTTTGCAACACAATCGGTTGTTATATCATCGTGTGTGGGTCCAATACCGCCAGTTGTGAAAACATAATCATATTTCTTTCTCAGTGAGTTAACTGAACTAATTATTGCCTCTTCGTCGTCCAAAACAACCCTAGCCTCAGATAGTGAAATACCTATTTTACCTAACCATTTAGCTAAGTATGCTAAATTCTTATCTTCGGTTCTACCTGAGAGAATTTCATCACCAATAATAACCAAAGAGGCTCGCTTCACAGTTTTTCCAGTTCTTTAATTCTTTTTTCCATTGGTGGGTGAGTTGAAAACATGTTGATGAAGAAGTCTCCTCCCCTCAATGGATTAACAATACACATTGCTGCGTTGCTTGGGGAACCGCAGTCTAATGGCTTCCTGTGATTTTCCCATTCTAATTTTTTCAATGCACTAATCAATGCCCATGGTTTGTTAGTTAATTTAGCTGCAGTCGCATCGGCATGGTACTCTCTTGAACGTGATACTGCCATCTGAAGTAAAAATGCGGCCAAAGGTGCAGTTATAGCTACTAGAATCATAATCCCTGGATGGACATTTCGGTTACGCCCGCCAAACATACTATTCCACCACATCATTCTAGCTGCGAAGGATATGAAGCCAGCTATGGTTGCTGCGACACACATGACTAAGGTATCTCTATTCTTTACGTGGGCCATTTCATGGGCCATAACTCCCTCAAGCTCATTATCATCTAGAACAGACATTATTCCGGTGGTAGCTGCTACGACTGCATTTTTAGGATTTCTACCTGTTGCAAAAGCGTTTGGAGTAGAGGAAGGAACTATAGCTACTCTAGGCATCGGTAAACCGTTTAAATCTGCTATTTTTTTTACTATACCAAATAATCTTGGGTTGTCATTCCTATCAATAACTTTAGCACCATATGCCCTTAGAACAATTGAATCACTATAAAAATATGAGAAAAGATTTATTGCAATAGCAATTACTGAAAAGATAATAATTCCATTCGACGAACCTGCAGCTACAAATCCTACTATCATCATTAGTAGAGTCAGCATAAAGTATAAGCCAAATAATCTCAAAAATGCCATAAGTTACTATAGTGCCCCCGTAAATAAAATTTGTTCAATCAACATAGTGTTCATATTCATAATTCTCAAGCATTCGAATTGCTTTCTGTTCAACTTCTGGATCATATCTGAACACAGGATTAGGGCTATCTCCCTGAGGTTGACGCAATTTATCTAAATCGCCCTCTGAAAAGGCTTTCACAGCCTCGACCATCAAATTTGATGCTACTACTGAGGTTTTGTAACACAAATCGTGGTAATCATCTCCCCGCTTAACTTCTATTTCTCTTTTTCCAACTAGGTCACCTGCATCAATATCTGTTGAACAAAAGTGACAACTACTTCCAATTTTGATTCCCTCGTGAACGCTCCATGCTGGTGATGCTGAGCCTCTGCACTCTGGTAAAAGTCCCGGGTGTGAATTTAGAACTCCGCCTTTGTTCCCACCGAACTCTAAAATTTTACCCCTTATGATTCTAGTTCCTCCAAAGACTATCAAATCTGGGTTCGCTTTTTCGATATGAACCATACAATGGTCGTCATTATGAATTGGAACTTCCACAAAAGGAATATCATGCTTCTCAACCTGAGAATGCATAGTAGGGGCTAAAGGATTAGAGCCAATCCTAAACTCAAACTTCTCTCTTTCAGTATTTCCGCCGTCTGAATTTTCTTCAATAATTAAGGATGGAACGAAGCCTGAGGCAATGAGCTGAGAAAGCATTTCTCTACCCCAAGGATGTTCTGTAATAGAAAAAAATACAAAATTCATTTTTGTGCAACCACCTTAAACTCAACTGAGATAGGAGTAGGGAGAGAACCCACTTCAATTGTTGTTCTAGTGACTTCATATCCTTCCAAATATTCTGAATAAATTTGATTGAATTGAGAAAAATCGTCTTTCATATTTGTTAAAAAAACCATTATGTCAACAACATTAGACATTGATAAATTAGCCGCTTCTAAAATCGCATTAACATTACTAAAAACTGCATGTGTCTGTGCCTTAATTCCTTCTGGTATTTCATCAGTTTCGGGATGTCTTGGCCCTACTCCAGATAGGAAAACTAAATCTCCTGCCTCTTTGGCATGAACATATTTCCCTACTGGTTTAGCTGCTTTTTCTGAATTAATTGCCATCTCTTTCCTCTAATGGCCCCATACCTGGTTGATCATAAAAGTCTAAAACTTCTCTATCTCCTTTATAGAATTCTGGATCATCTTCATCGTACTCAAGGTCACCAGCTGTATCTTCTGCAGGAGTTAAGGTTACAACTGCTGCACCAGTTCCACAGATTGGTTCATAAGCAAGTACATTTCCGTCGTAAAGATTATTTTGACCCATTATTGAGGCCATTATCCAAAATGGCTTGAAACTGACTACCTTTGGAACCCTAGCTTCATTGTGAAATTGCCTAGACAACTGGGAAACATCTTCCAACCTACCTTTCTCAAGATACTCCAAAAACTTAGAATTCCACTCATGATCTTTAAGTGAATGAATTCTGTCATCTTTAGGATCAATCTCTACAGTGTGTAACCTATTCGATAATGCAGAAACCACAACGACTGCTGCTTTTTTTCCACTTTCATCTATTGCATCTCTTATCGATTTACCGAGAACTATACTCTCGGCCCTATTGGCATACATATTACTTGAAACGATTATTGCAGGCAACTTATTATCTGGATTTAATAGTTTTAGAGCTACAATTGAACCTGTATCTATAGGAAAACCATAGTAAGAAACGGTGCGCGCATGCAATCCTCTATCTTTGCATTTAGTAACTGCTAATTCTGCAAATTCGGGGTCCATTCTAAACTTATAATCTATACTTCCTAAATCGTGAAACTCTTCGTCTACATATGTCCATTCAGGTTCAGGATATGCCTGAATTTGATGACCTAAAATCGAAGGCCAAAATGTACTGTAAAGTACTAAAATTTCAGCTCCACTTTCCTCAATTTCTACTTTCGCTTTTTCATAGGCATCTCGGACCCTTTGCCAGCCTTCATTTTTCTCTGGACAAAGAAGTGGATGAGGTAAACCAGGAACTAAAACTCCCTTACAGACGTTATCCTCTCTCATATTTTTGCCTTTTTAGGGTCCCAACCAATAATTGCATTACCAGTACCTATTACTGTCCCGTAAGCATGTACTGTAGCTTTGTAATCTGGGAAACCAAGTGCACTCATTAACCAAGTTAAACAGCCTGCTTCAGTTTCAGCAACTGTCTGTTCGGTAAAATCGGGCATTAAATCGATCATTTCCCTTGTTTTACCTTCTTTCATCAAGTTAATCATCTTCATATCCCAAAGATATTGATTATGATTAGTAATATGCTCTTTACTCATATCTTCTGGAATCTCTGGCTCTGTTGTAAAGTGGCGATGAGATAATGAATTGCTAGACAATAGTAATGCTTTCTTTCCTGAAGCTTCAACAGCTTTACGTGTTGCTTCTCCCAATTTTATCATATTAGCTTGCATAAGCTCTGAATTAAAATAAAACTTAGAACGATTTGAAGAAATACATACTATTGGTTTATCCCATTTAGGATTTACTAAGTGGCCACTGGTTATGGTTCCATAGTCTATCCTGAAATCTGGATTCTCCATCATTTTAACTAACAAACCTTCCTCTGCTGCACTGTCATGAATTGCCTTAGATAATTCTACATCGACTTTCAAGTCATAATTATATCTAAATATATTTGGAAATATAGGATCTACAGATAGTGATTTAAATTTCTCAACGCCTAAGAAATGAGTGCCTACAAATGTAGCCCAGTGAGGTGTGTGAATTATTATAACATCATAATCTTTCTCTGACAAACTATCTCTCAATCTTTCATACCCCCAGCGAAGCTCCTCCCAGCCGCCTTCTGAAGTGGCTTCATTCTGTGGTGGATTCTCTGCATAAACAAGATGTGGAGGGTGCGGTGCTAGAGCACCCATTACTATTTCCCCTTTAGACATGCTTATACAATTAAACCCAGTTATAAGACAATTAGCTCAGTTTATGTTGAATAAAAACCAGCGTATTATTTGCTTTTCTAACCAATAAGATATGTCTCTTGACAAGAAAGCTACGTGCCCACCTTTTTTAGTTGTGTGAAAATTCAATAGAGATGAAGATAATTCCTCTGCTGAGGGAAAACAAGCAGGCGGTGATAAAGGATCATCTAAACTATTCAGCATAAATGTAGGATGATTTATTTTATTCAAATGAGTTGCAGAGCTTATTTCACTGTAAAATTCTGAAGCGCTCTGAAAATTAAAATAAGGTGCAGTAATTTTATCGTCTAACTCATACAAAGTCCTAGATTCAAAAAAAACATCATAATTTATTTCGTTAGGGAATCTAGACTCTTTTAACTTATATTTATCTATAAGTGAGGAAACAAAGGATTGTTCATAAACCCTAGAAAATCCTTTACTCATGGCAACAACTCCTGGCTCTATTCGGTAATTACCTGAAATGAGAGCTGAGGCTGCTATCTTTGGTAATTCCGACTTTGGTCTCGAAATACAATTAGCTAGAATATTTGCTCCAAAGCTATATCCAACTAAAAAAATAGGACGAGATGGATTTTGATTTCTTACATGCCATATTAATTGCTCTAAATCTTCAGTTTTTCCTGCATTGTATGTGTAAAATGTATTATTAATTTCTCCTGAGCAAGAACGATAATTAATTGCATAACCGCTCCATCCCAATTTTTGAATTAATGTCATTAATCTAGTGATGTGAGTAGAGTTGGAACTCCCCTCGAAACCATGACACGCGATGACTACAGGCCCTCGACCGTCTACTATATCTACATCAAAGAAATCTTCGTCAGGAGTAACTAATCTTTCTCTCCTATATTTTACGGATTCACCTTTGAGAAAAATACCTGCATATATTGACTGCGAATGGGGATTTCTTAAGTGGTATGGAGTACGAAATGAAGTTAACTGGAAATTTGCTTTTGATTTCATAATGTGTAAAATTTTACTCTTTAACGCAAATATTTACGGGTTGAGAGAAAAAACTTAGGCTCCAACGTCCACCTTCTGTTCCAACTCCGCTATTTTTAACACCACCAAAGGGAACGCGTAAATCTCGATGGAGCCACGTATTAATCCAAACCATACCAGTCTCAATTTTTTCAGCTAAACTTTTCCCTCTTGCAGAATCTGAAGTCCAAACTGAACCTGCTAATCCGTACTCTGTACAATTTGCCATTTCAACTGCATCTTCATCTTTTTCAAATTTATGTAATGTAACAACAGGACCAAATATTTCTTCTGTAGCCGTTCTGCTCTGATAATCAAGATTTGAAACTATTGTTGGCTCCAAAAATGAACCTTCATCAAACGGTGATTCCAAACTAGGCCTTTTTCCTCCATACAAAATTTCGCCACCTTCTCTCTCTGCTAAATGAATATAAGATTCGACTTTATCTCTATGTGAAAGCGATACTAATGCTCCTAAATCAGAATCATCTGAGGAAGGATTTCCTACTTTCATGTTACTTACATGCTCTATAAATTTTTCTAGAAAATCGTCCCAAATTTTATCAGAGACTAAAATTCTACTACCACATAAGCAAACTTGACCTTGATTAAGAAATCCTGATCTTGCGATCTCAGGTATTGCTGAATCCAAATTAACATCATCTAGAACGATTGTAGCATTTTTGCCACCTAATTCCAAACTAAGTTTCTTGAACATGGGAGCTGCGGTTTCAGCAACTTTTTTCCCAGTAATGGTTCCACCTGTAAAAGAAATCAAGTTAACAAGAGGATGAGAAACAATCGCTTGACCTGTCTCATGCCCAAAACCATGAACTATATTCACAACTCCTGCTGGTAAACCTACCTCATCAAAAACTTCAGCAAGAAGATTTGCTGTTAATGGAGTTAACTCAGAAGGTTTTGCGACAACTGTATTGCCCATCACAATTGCAGGAGCTATCTTCCAAGAAAGAAGGTACAACGGAAGATTCCAAGGAGTTATAAGACCAGCTATTCCTACTGGTTTAAAAATTACATGATTTGTGGCATCCTCCATCAAGAACTTTTGTTCGTGAAAATCTTTACTAAATTCGGCAAAGAAGCGGAAATTTGCAACTGACCTTGAAGCGTCAACTGCTCTTGCTATCTTAATTGGTTTACCTGTATCTAATGACTCAAGTTTAGCTATTTCATCCGAACGTGCCTCCAGTGCATTTGCTATTTTTTCTAACCATTTTCTTCTTTCATCTAGTGAAAGACTACTCCAATTATCACGCGCTTTATCTGCTGCCAAAACAGCTTCGTTTACATCATTTGAATTTGAGCGTGGAATGGTGGCTATGACTTCACTGGTTGCTGGGTTTATGTCCTCAATCGTTTCTTTGGAATCGACAAATATTCCGTTAATGTAGTTTCGAACTAAAATCATTCTGTACTCTTGTAATCTTCAGGATTAAAGTACCATCGATCATTATCTGGATCCCATTCATCCCATGTTGGAATATCCTTTAATTTTTCTAAGTATTTCTCTGGAACAACACCTGGAACCAAGAATGCTTTCTGCCTTCTAAGAGGGTAAGGATTTCTTAATTCCATTCCTAAGACTCCCAATATTCCTCTTGCTACATACCATGTGGCTTGAGGATTCCAACCGTGAGCAATCTTGACTACTACTCCTAGACCTTCAGGATAATCCTCGTGAATAATCGAAAGACCTAATAGACCGTCTGCCCCTTCCTTAGCAATTACTTTACCATTACAAGTTTTGATAATCGTGGTATCTAATCTATTGAAACCACCTACTAAATCAGGATTTTTCGTCATGGCCTCCCAAATCCAGGTTTCATCTTTTTCTTTAGCTAAGCCAGCATAGCAGGCAGCTAACTCGTTAACGGTATTAGATAAAGTAGGAAAACCATCACCATCACGTGCTATTCTCTGCGGATTCCAATCTTTACCTAAAAAATGTCTTATTTCCTCTAAAAATGCAAAGAAAAAGGGATGACTTGGTAAGGTATAACCTGCTCTATTCCATCCTTTGCGCCTACAGCCAAGGAGTATTGCTGCGTGTTGACCTGAGGAATTTGAATACCAACGTCTTGCTCTTCGGACCTGCCTGCCAAATTGAACTAGGGGTAAATCTAATGGCGTTTGCATTAATCCCCAATCTGATTGAGGAAGTAGAGACTGAGCTGCCTTAACATGCTCTGATGTACCATTATGACTGGCTACTGAAATTGCTTTTTGATCCCAATTTAAATCGGATAATTCTTCGTTAAAAACCTTCAGCATTAAAGGCTTCATCATTGAACGGCCATAACAAAGAACATTTCCGCCAAAACTGTGAATGTTTTTTCCTCCACTATACCAAGCTACAGCACCATGAATTGTTGTTTCACTGACTCCATTTCTTCTGTAGTCAACTAAGGGTTCCCATTCAACATCTCTTCCCGTCGGAATATCTCCTTCAGTATCTCCTAAGGGGCTACTTGGATACAATTCTTTAATTTCTGTAGGGTGGCTCATTTTATTAATTCCTCAGCACGAGGTACAACCTTATTCATGAAAGCTTCCATGTTTCTTACTACTCGAGGACTATCATGATTAAAGAAATCAAACCAAGTCATAATACAATCATCTGGATGAAAACGTTCGGCTATTTGCTGTGCCACTTCTTCTACGTTACCAATAACTGAATTATCTGCAGCTTTTGAAACCTTATTGGGGTCTATTGTTCCTTCTAAAGCACCCCAATATGAACTTAGTGAATTTTTAGCTTCTTGTTTTGCAGCTTCAGTTCTTTCAACGTCAGATAAATTTGGTTCATCGTTTACAAAAATCATCAAAGTTCTGGGCATATAATTTCGCTTCCAATTTCCGCCTTTAGAATTATAATGCTTAACCATCCTATCATGAGTTGCCTCTATCACTTCAGGAGGCGTTATTGATAAGTTGAAAACTTTAACTGGCCTTATTTTGTTAACTTCTTTTTGAAGACTAGCATCATGGGAACCTAATATTAAATCTAGTAATTCCCTATTCCAAGACTGTGGAATGCTTTTAACGTCTTCAAAAACATACCTATTTGGAATATGAATTTCATCTGGAGCATTCGTGAGTGAATCGCGTTTCACAATGGCTTCTTGAACTTTAATCCAATCTTCATCACTACGGAAATTTGACCTTGTAAGAATTGTTTTTCTAATATCTTTGCTGTTTACAATTTCTCCATTAAGTAGTTTCAAGAAAATCTCAGAAGCTTCTGCAAAAATTTGACCTCTTAACGCTGGCCAAGCAGCTTCCTCTACAATATCTCTCGGAACAATACCATATGGTCTAGCCATAAACTCAAATCTACCTGCTGAAAAACCTATTCTTAACTTCCTTTTCTCATTTTCATCAAGGCCATGAAGTGCCAAAAAAGCTCCAACTCTTTCAGCAATTCCAACGGGACCTCCGTGAGTTAATAAACTCATAACTGCGGAGCCCACGTGAATGTTCTTTGTTCTAGAAAACATTAGATGTGCCAGTTGGAAAAAATCTGTACAAAGTCCAACTTCACCCTGCCAATGAGGAACTACCGGTTGTTTATTATTTTTCTGAACTTCAGTAGATAAATGAGCTTGAGCGACCCAGGCTGTACCAAAACCTAACTTATCTGCAGATTCCAGTTGCTCAAAAAAATTAGTATACATTGTGTTTTCGTCTGGCGTAACTCCATCTACTGGTGTTTGAGATATAGAAAGAAATATGTCAAAATCCATTATATTGAACCTGTCCTTCCACCATCTACTGGAATGCTTGTCCCTCGAATAAAACTAGCTGCAGATGAACAAAGAAAAGCTACTACTTGACCCAATTCAGAAGGATCTGCTAACCGACCTTCTGGAACTGTACTTAGCCATGCACTTTCAACTTCTTCTTGACTTATGCCTTTTTGCTTTGAAAGGGTTTTTTTCAGTTCAGTAAGTCTTTCTGTATCTGTAAAACCAGGTAGCACATTATTGATAGTAATTTGAGGAGGTAATTCTTTAGATAATGTTTTTGACCATGAAGCCATAGCTCCTCTGATAGTATTGCTTACACCTAAACCTGGAATCGGTTCTTTGACTGAGGTGGAAATAATATTTATTATTCTTCCATAATTTGATGATTTCATGCCTTCCAAAAGCAGCTGAACTAAAGTATGAGAAGCTAGAACGTGCCTGAGAAATGCCTTTTCGAAGTCATTAGATTGAGCCTCAATAATTGGTCCAGAAGGGGGGCCTCCTGAATTATTAACTAAAATGTGGAAAATTCCGTTTTCTTCAATTTCCTTAGTTACTAATTCTCTAAGGGCGTCTAAATCTTCAAGGTCGCAAGAAATCGTATTATCTCCGGAGGCACTTCTAGAGAGGACAACTACATCTGCACCATTTTCCACAAGAGAGTCAACCGTAGATTTCCCAATACCACTTGTTCCTCCACAAACTAACGCCCTTTTTCCCTTTAAATTAATCAACTACTCACCTCTAAACTCATAAAATTCTTTATTTTTTAATTCAGGCAGAGCCTCTTTTTTAATCAAAATACTACGAACTGCCCACAAATCCACAAAAACTCGATACTTAGTAGTCATATCCAAATAATCAACACCAGACGAACCTCCTGTACCAATTCTTCTCCCTATCATACGCTCAACCATTCTTGCATGAGACGTACGCCACAGAATCATGGATTGTTCTAATTCGATTAAAGTAGAAATTAATTTACGTGGCCAAGCTAAAAGAGGAAGTTCACGATAGGATTCTATAAACACTAAACCTGCACGTCTACGGCGTAAAGAGCTTTCCTCCTCAAAGAAATTAACTGCATCCTTGTTTGTACCTGGATACAATTTTTTGTGAGCTAACAAGTAATCGGCAATAAAATCATCAACATTTTTCTCATCACTTGTAGAGCCGTAAACGGACCCCTGTATTGGTGTCCTTTCTAGCCAGTCGCATGTAACATCATACAAGGAATTGCTAGTTTCCAGCTTTCCAATTAGTTTACCATCAATCCATTTTGATCCCATTAATGATTCCATTTCTCTCATTTGAAAGGATTCAAAACCTGAAGCTGTTCCTAACTCATCTCTAAAATTGAGGAAATCTTGAGGTTCTAGAGTTTCCATAACGCGCCATTGCTGTGACATCAATTTGAAAGTCTCAATCACTCTCTCCATATGATGCACTGCTTGAGGCAATTTAGTTTCCTCTACATAATCTGATGATAGAATGTTTCGTGTACATGTTAATTCATTAATAACTAACTTAAACCACAACTCAAAATTTTGATGAACTAAAATAAAATGAAGTTCATCATTACTAATATTTTGGGTTTCTCCCTCAACTCCTGTTTGTAACTTGAGCAACTCCTCTAATCTCAGATACTCTGAATATGTTGGAGACATTAGTACCCATTAAGGATTGTATATTATATCGACTGCGTTTAGGGTAGTATGATAATCTGGGCGCATGGATTATGGGGAAATCCAAACGGAAGTAAGGTTACAGCCATAAGAGATAGTGGAATTAAGATAAATTCACCCGACTTTAATAATATGGAATTAGGAGAAAGAGTTGAAGTACTCGACAACCTAGTTTCAAATGAGGATGTAACTCTAGTAGGATCAAGCTATGGAGGATTAGCATGTGCGCTAGTCGCTCAGAAATATCCTGAAAATGTGAACGGAATGCTGTTGCTTGCTCCTGCATTACATTTACCAGAATCACCGAACGACAAACCTGAGGAGTTAGTAGCTCCAACTAATTTTCCTATAACTATAATTCACTCATTCACTGATGAAATTGTACCTATAAGTGCTAGTAAAGATTACATCAAGCGTTCTGGAAACAATCTAAGACTGATTGAAGTGGAAGATTCACACGTGTTAGAGAATTCATTCACTTTAATTATTTCCGAACTCAACAAATTGATAAACTAAGAGGACTCTTCTGTTGGAGATGCTTCAGGCTCTTCTTCAATAAAATAATGATTATAAATTGGTTTTTTGTCTGAAGGCAATTCTACTGATCCTGATTTTGCCATAGTCAATACATTATGTGCAGTAATTGCTTTTTCACTAATTGCATAAATATAATCTCCTCCACCCATAAATATACTACGTTTAATACTTGGAGTGTCCCATGAAAATCTTGAACCGTAATATGAGGAATGATCAATATTGTCATTGTAAATTTCCAACGGTTTTTCTGGTGTAGCGTTAATCAACATTAATTTAGAAACATATTCATAACCGTGATAAATATATGTTTTACCATCCTCAATAACTGAATTTTCAAACCATCGACTGGTAGATAATGGAATTGCTAGCAAACCATCACTTTCCCAATACTGGAATGCTTTATGCTCGTATGTTGCTTCACTGTGCGAGTAAGACCAGCCGATATCCTCGTTAGACGCAGGATTTAGTTTCAACTCACTTTCAAGAATAGGATTAGAAAAGTCACTAACATCAAAGAAAGAAATTTGGGTAACTCCCCAATCCAATCCTTCGTCATCACCTGCAATTCCTATTGTAAGAAGATGAGTATCTCCTACTGGATGGATATATGTGGAAACTCCAGGAATTTTTAATTCTCCAATAATTCTAGGGTTTGTTGGTTCGCTTAAGTCTACAGTCCATAGAGGGTCTATATTTCTAAATGTTACAATGTATGCTTTATCACCAATAAATCTAGCAGACCAAATACTCTCATCTGGTGCAATATCGCCCACTTTCCCTATAACCTCATATTCTGTTTCATCTGCGTTTAATCCTAAGACAAAAACGTGACTTAACATTGGTTCTGGGTCATTCATCCACCATCTTCCCCACTGTCCTGTAGTAGAACAAACACGGATGTTTCCATTATGCTCAGATAAAGAAAATTGATCTTGAATTGTACCATTTATTCTTCCACTAGCAATGTAATCTGTTTGGCCTGGGTTTGAAATGTCAAAAACATGAAGATTTGTCATCTCTTGAAAATCTGACTCTTCATCTCCCCAGAACCACCATGAACTTTGGGAAGCTTCAGCCATAACCATTACATTGCCTGAAGCGTACACTGTAGCCCAATTACTCAGAATGTGATCTGCATTGAAACTAAAATTTTCCTCTAATAGATTAAGAGTCATGATGGAAGTTATACCTTGTCCTGTACTATCTGAAGCTGCTGCAAAATTTTGACAATTACCTTCTTCAGATTCTGTATATTTATGGGTAATAATCTCTTCTCCAGATTTCTCATGGATTCTTGGTAGAAGATTATCCAATGGTGTTTGGTCAATTACCTTATCATTATATTCGATAGTTTCATTCATAACTTCCATCCATATTTGCTCTTTTTTTGGACTATCCCAATCAAGGTCCCAATATGTTTTGTAGTCTGAAAAATCTAACCATGTTTTCAATCCATCAATTTCCATCCAACCGTAAGAAACCATACGAATAGTGCCTTCAAATTCACGGGCAGTTTGATAGCTACCTTCAATATACAATTCTTTCGAAACTTCAGGTAAACTTCTGTTAGTTAAATCTAAAACTGTTAATTTAGTAAAAGATGTAGTTCTGTAATAGTATCCATAATCAAAAATCTCTTCGAAATCGTCTGAACTATCTATTCCCTCATCGGATTCTGTTGATGACTGCGTTGAACCTACTGAATTTGATGCCTTTCTTTCCTCTTTGACCACATCATCGAGAATGTGCTTTTCATCGTAATAACTGTAGATTTGAACGTTCGAATAGACTACTGCTTTATCATCAACTAAAAGCATCTCAGTAGGGCGACCTTCTATAGATATATTTGATAGATATGAAATATTACCTGCCTCTGGAATGTCAAGAATGTGCAGTTTACCTGACGGATAAATTCCATAATCTGAATAACCTTTGTTGAGCATGTAAACAAATGAACCATCTGTTTTAACGAAGTCCGCTTCATCTACTCCTTGCTCCTGATTATTAGTTCCTGAAAAATCAACACCTTGTTCACCACCGGGGTAATTTTTAGGAGAACCTCCTGAGTTTGGAACTGAATCTGCTGTTGGAGATGCACCATCCATTTCTATTACTGCGTCTTCCACCATAATCGCGTCATCGATAAACCAACCACCTCCACCGTAGTAACCAGTTCCTAAGGTAACACGCATCTCTTCTTTCAAGTGCTCTTTCAAGTCCATTTCAAGAAAACCGCAGGTGTCATAAGATGATAAAGTGGGTGAAGATCTAGATCTATCAGAAAGTATATTTTCAAGATAAGTTGATTGTGATGATGTCAAAGTACTTGAATAATTGTTTTGCTGATCTTCTTCAGGCATATACGTTGCTATTGATAATGTAAGAATAACTACTGCAAAAATTGCAAAGACACCTGATGGTATACCTCCAAAAGGTTCAGGAATCGGAGCATCTCCACCAGACAGTCCTCTAGGCTTGTTTAACGATTTTCCAAAAACTTCAATTTTATCCATTAGAAAAAATACCTTTACTTTTACTATTGTCGTCTTTACTGTAAGACTCCAATTTATTGAGACATCTCTTGCACGTTACATGAATACTACTGGAGTTTTTCATCTGCTTCAATTCTCCAGTTGTCAAAGGCCAACCACAAAGCGTTTTATCTTCTGTACCAAGCATGTGTCTTCGTCTCATAGATATAATTTTTTTTAAAAGTATATAAAAGAATGCCAAAAAAATTTGGACTAATTTTTAAGCTCAATTGTAAAAAGTCGAAGTAGTGTTAAAATTGCTTCCTCTAAAACCTCATTATCCTGCGAAATTGCTTGAGAAAAATCAATGCCAATTGCTAACTTTTCTATTAATTCCTGGGTTATGACTGTTTCTTTGAGAAATTTGTATATATTTTTATCTGAAAAAATTTCCTGAGCAGAATACCATGAATCTATCTTAACTAATTGTCCATTATCAACCAATTTATCTATATGATAGTCTACTAATTGTGACGATATATCTGCTACATCTGCTATTTTTCTTTTAGAGGCTGGGGCACCAATCTTAATCGCTGCAAATAGAATTCTAAATAGTTTGTCGGAATCTTCAAAATTATGCTTCAGACGAACATTTATTTCCGACATTGGTTAATTATTAAACTTGACCATATAAGTTATTGCCAAAAAAATTTGGCATAAAATTAATCAAAATCAATTAAAACTTTACCAATATTCTTTCTGTCTTGAATATAATGATGTGCTTCTGAAGCATGCTCTTTAGAGAATACTTTATCTACATGAGGGTTTACTTTACCTTCTTCAATCCATTTTAATAAATCATTTTTTGCTTTTTCTAGGTGAGCCAAATTTTTCCAGCGTCCCAAGTGAATTCCAAAGACACCTCTGTTGCTTGTCATCATTTTAAGAGGGTCGAATTTAGGGAAAGTCATCCATGATTTGAAACGAGACCATTGACTTTTACGTTTGCCAGGCGCCATGTCTGATATACCAAATGAGCAAACCCGGCCCCCTGAACCTAGACATCTGTATGATTGCATCAAGTGCTCACCACCAATTGGATCTAAAACCAAGTCAACGCCTTTTCCTCCAGTCCAATCCATTATTTCAGCCAAAAAGTTATTTCTGTCAATTGGAAGAACTCCGTTGTCGGAAATGAATTCGTGTTTGCTTGAGGAACATGTGCCGAATATATTTTTAGCACCTGCAATTTTAGCCAATTCAGTAGCTGCAAGGCCGACACCTCCCGCAGCACCGTGAATTAAGATTGACTCGCCAGGCTGTAAATCTCCTGGATGTATGACCATCAAATATGAAGTCAAGTAAACTGCTGGAAAGGCAGCAGCTAGTTCAAAAGAAACATCATCTGGGATTTTAAAAACGGTAGAAGAGTTAGATATTGTATGAGTCGAGTATCCACCACTGCCACCAGAGCCTACAACTCGGTCTCCTACTTCAAAATTTTCAACATCAGGGCCTATCTCGTGAACTGTACCTGATACTTCCATCCCAGGTGTAAAGGGTGGTTTTGGAGCTCCAGGATAAAGTCCCATGCGTGATAAAATATCTGCAAAATTAATACCTGCCTTGGAAACTCTGATGCAAACCTCTCCTGCACCTGGAGAAGGTGTGGGTAAATCTTGAAGTTCCATACAATCTGGATCTCCATGCTTAGTTACTAGAATCGACTTCATTAATCCTCGTCGTAATAATAATCCAATCCAAGATGGGTAATGATTGTCTCACCCATCAAGTGTCTAAGCGTATTCTCTAGCTTAACTTTCTGGGAAAACAAATCATGAATTGGATATAAATCGGGTTTGCACATCGGCGATTTGAAATAGAATGATAACCATTCCTGAATACCATGCAAACCAGCTCTCTTTCCGAAATCTAAGAATAATGCTAAATCTAAAACTATTGGAGCTGCTAAAATGGAATCACGACAGAGAAAATCAACCTTTATCTGCATAGGATAGCCTAACCATCCCTTAATGTCTATGTTATCCCAGCCTTCCTTGTTATCTCCCCTAGGCGGATAATAATTAATTCGAACTTTGTGATACAGATCTCCATACAGTTCGGGATTCTTTTCCGGCTCTAATATTTGCTCGAGAACTCCTAGCTTAGACACTTCCTTGGTCTTGAATGATTCTGGATCATCTAACACTTCTCCATCTCTATTGCCTAAAATATTAGTCGAGAACCACCCGTCAATACCAATTTCTCTTGCCTTGAATCCTGGTGCAAGAATTGTCTTCATCAACGTTTGACCTGTCTTAAAATCTTTACCTGCAATTGGAACACCTTCTTTAGCAGATAATTCAAACATTGCTGGAAAATCTACAGATAGATTAGGGGCACCATTAGCATATGGAACTCCCTCCTTAATGGCTGCATAAGCATACAAAATTGAAGGGGCAATAGACGTACTATTTGAATCCAGAGCATTTTCAAATTCTTTAAGAGAACTATACATTTTGTGAGAAGGATCTTGGTAAGTCTCAGTACTACCGCACCAGACCATAACAATACGCTGCAAATTATTATCTTTTCTGAAATCTTGAATATCTTTTCTTAGAGCCTGAATTCTATCTCGGTGAGTAGTCTCTGATTTTACAAATTTACCATCTAATTTCTTAACAAAGTTCTTGTCAAAAACTGCTTTCATTGGCTTAATTTGTTCAAGTTCCTCTTTTATTTTGTCTAACAATTCTTTCTCAAGAACTCCAGCATTTACTGCAGCTTCGTAACAGTTGTCCTCAAAAATATCCCAACCTCCAAAGACTAAATCGTCCAAGGTACTTAATGGAACAAAGTCCTTGATTGGTACTTCACGTCTCTCATTTCTTTTCCCAAGCCGGATTGAACCCATTTGAGTAAGCGAACCAATAGGAGTAGACAAACCTGAGCGAACTGCTAAAGTACCTGCGATAAACGTTGTACTTACAGCTCCAAGACCTGGCATTAATACTCCTAATTTACCTTCAGCTTTCTCAATTGAAGTCGGACTTTCTATGGACATACTATTCCCATACACATGATTATATTAGAAATTAAGTTAATCATATAAAACAGATAAACACGTTAAAGAACCGTCTGCTTCTCTGAATTGCGACATTTCAATTTCGTGTACCTCTAAATTAAGATTTTTAAGAATCTTAAGTGTAGATTGATATCCCTTGGCCATCATAACATTATTACCAATTGGAAGAACGTTCGCTGCATAAGCTTCACTAGCTGGTACCCATATAATTTCTGACTCCAAGGGAAAGTCTGATTCTTTGAACCAACCTTCTGGAGCTAGTAATTTACCTGGAACTGGTGAAGTACAAATTGAAATCAAATGTAATGACTCTGCTGGAACTTCAATAACATGTAGACCAAAATTTCTCTTGGAAAGAAATTTCTTCAAATCATCTATTCCCCTTCGGTTTGTTCTTTTACTATGACCAACTAAAAATGTATCTCCAAATTTAAGAACATCACCTCCATCCATCCGTGCCCCATCGGACATGTACTCAAGATTAAGATCTTCACTTAATGCAGATTCAACTTCATTCCTTTCCCCCAAACGACTATCATGTCCTGCATTAGTCATCAAAGCCGAATCTCCAGCTACTATTGCATGATCTTCAACAAAACAACAATCAGGATAATCTGAATTTGATGGAATCACTTTGACCGAAACTCCAAAATCTGATAACTTTTTGACATAAGCTTCATGTTGTTCAAAAGCTTCTTCGAGATTTGTTGGACCTGAACCAAAGTATTTGGCTAGTGCTTGATCAAATGATGAAGAAACTTTTCGAACGATTGCTCTCATAGTAAAGGACCAAAAATCAAAGGTAAAAGAACTGTTGCATCTCCTTCAACCGTAATTCTCCTAGCCTTGGAACGAACTTTACCCCAAGAAACGGCTTCTCTAACGCGTGCGCCACTGAGTGATCCATCCCACTCCGGTGCTGTAGTTACTTGAACTGCATAGTCTAAACCATCTCTGAATTGATTCCACCATATTGTGTGGTGTTTGGAAATACCTCCGCCTATCATTACAGCGCCAGTTGATTTCGCATCATGAACTATATCTGATAATTGGTGCTCTTCGCCTAAAATATCTAATGTGAAATCTTTGTGAGACTGCCAAAACAACCACAACTGTGAACCAACAGAACCGTCTGTAGGTCCCGGTACGAATACTTTAATTTTCTTCTGTGCACAAATTCCAAGAAAAGATTCAGAGCCTCTCTCCTCTTCTAAAATTCTTAAACCGAGCTCATGCCAAATTTCCCAGGGTTCCCAATGCTTTTTTTCACCATACAACTCATCTAGAATGGGTTGCATCCATCTTTCAATAGGAATGCCATACGAGTTATCTGGAACTAAAACATTTCCGAGCCTGTTAACGCCTTCGTCTCTTAGAAGCTCATCATCCATTGCAAAATCTCCATGATAATAATCTGCAAGAACTCTAGCAATATCGTGATCTAGTGTTCCACATGTTGTTACAACTACATCAACCATATCATTCTCTACAATTTGCTTCATTAGACCTCTAGTTCCTGTTGCCATTATATCTGCTGGAAATGATACGAATTTAGTACAGTCTTCTGAATTCATATCCTTGACTATTGAACTAGCTGTGGATATTTTAGAAGCCACAAAGCCCCCTGCCTCGCCAAATTGCTCTACTAAATCTCCTAATTTAGTCTCTGAATTAATGTTGATATCTTTTACTGGATCTCTATTCATCATTATCTTCACTAGAATTTAAATCTGAATTCTTCTCTTCATCATCTTCATTATGTAAGGCTACAGCAACAACTTTTTCTTTTTCATCGACAGACATGACCTTAACACCTCTGCCTACACGAGCTATTTCTCTTATAGAATCAATGTGAGTTCGTATTACCTTGCCTGATGAGGTCGTAGCTAATATCTGATTAGCTGCACCGGGAGTCAGTGCAACTACAACTTGACCACTCTTTCCGTCGACTTTAATATTCTTGACTCCTTTAGCTCCCCTTTTAGTCAATCTGTAATTTCCTGCATTCGCTCTTTTACCATACCCTTTTTCGGTGATAGTCAATAGTAAGTCATCTTCACTGACTAAACACATACTAACCACTTCGTCTTTATCTTTAAGACGCATGCCTATTACACCTTGACCGTTTCTGCCAACTATTCTTACTTCACCTTCTGAGAATCTATTAGCCATACCCATTTTCGAAGCGAGCATAACTTGACTGTCTCCTTCTGAAATTGCAACACCAATTAACTCATCTTTTTCTTTGAGCGTTATAGCCCTGAAACCTTGATCTCTCGCCCATGCTCTTTCAATTCTGGATGAATATTCTTCTAGTCTAGTTTTCTTTATGATTCCTTTCTTTGTCGAAAACAAGAAATAATGGCCCTCCCCGGACATGTTTGAAACAGGCAACATACAAAGAACTTGTTCATCTTTTTCCTTACGGCCTTCATCTAACTTTTGAAGTAATTGAACAAGAGGAGTTCCCTTGGAGTACCTAGAAACATCTGGAATCTGCCAAGCTTTTAGGAAATACATGCTTCCAGCGGTAGTAAAAAATAACAAATGGTCGTGCGATCCCATTGAGTACAATTCAACTGGGAAATCTCCCTCTTTTGCTTTAATTCCAATTCTTCCTTTGCCACCTCTATTTTGCGCTTGATATTCGTCTAAATCAACGCGTTTGATGTAGCCTTCTTGAGTTCTCATTACTACAACCTGCGACCTTGGAATTAAATCCTCTGTATTCAAATCACCATCAAAATCTGAAATTAAAGTTCTTCTTTCATCCCCATACTTTTCATTCAGCCCTTCCAACTCTTCTTTGACTATTGACATTATTTTAGAAGAATCTGCCAATATTTCAGAAAGTTCTGCCATTTTAGCTTTTAATTTTTCAAGCTCATTTTTACGCTCTTCAGCATCTTGGCGAGATAATTGGTAAAGCCTCATATCTGCGATCGATTTTGCTTGGATCTTACTAAGCTTGAAATTAGCCTGTAAACCTTCAATGACGGCATCTCTTCCTGCTGCGTCTCTGATAAAGGCTATTACTTTGTCCATCTGAGAAATAGCCAATAATAGCCCTTCAACTATGTGAGCTCTTTCTTGAGCTTTCTTTAGTCTATATTCAGTTCTTCTTGTAATGATTTCCTTTCTATGGGATAAATATACGTTCAGTAAATCAATCAAATTCATTCTTCTAGGTTGGCCTTTAACTAAGGCCACATTATTAATTGAAAAACTATTTTCGAGAGCTGAATGCTTATACAACTGATTCTCAACTATCATTGGTGAAGCGTCTCTCTTAAGTTCGAAAACAACTCTCATACCTTTTTGGTCCGATTCATCACGTATGTCTCGAATACCTTCTACTTTTTTATCACGAACTAACTTAGAAACTTCTTCAAGTAATCTATTCTTTTGTACCATGAAAGGAATCTCAGTTACTACTAAAAATTCATCTTTAGTTGTTGATTCGTGTTCTATTTTACCTCTTATTTTAATTGAACCTTGACCTTTGGAAAAAGCATCAAAAATACCCTTTCGGCCCATTATAATTCCACCTGTTGGAAAGTCAGGACCTGGCATGATATTCATTATTTCTGATAGCGATGCTGAAGGATTGTCAATTAACAAAATAAGCGAACCTATAACCTCAGACAGATTATGGGGTGCCATGTTCGTGGCCATACCTACTGCAATTCCTGATGAACCGTTGACTAAGAGCCCAGGAAGGAGACCAGGAAGAACTGAAGGTTCTTGCAAAGAGCCATCGTAATTATCCATGTAGTCAACTGTTTCCTCGTCAATATCTGATAGAACCGTATCTGAAATCGTAGCTAAACGAGACTCTGTGTAACGCATAGCTGCTGCACGGTCTCCGTCAATTGAGCCAAAGTTGCCTTGGCCATCTACAAGAGGATAGCGTAGGGAAAAACTTTGAGCCATGCGGACTAAAGTATCGTATATCGCTTGATCTCCATGTGGGTGGTATTTACCCATAGTATCCCCCACAATACGTGCTGATTTTTTGTAAGGTGAGCGAGGGCCTGAACCCATCTCTTTCATTGCATAAAGAACTCTACGATGTACAGGCTTCAACCCATCTCGTGCATCTGGAAGTGCCCTGCCCACTATGACTGACATTGCATAATCTAAGTAGGATTTGCGCATCTCTTTCTCTAGACTTAGTGGCAGTATGGTATCTGTATTTTCCTCTGTCAATGTTTTCACCAAATTATTACCGAAGTGTATGAATGTACCCCCTTAAAAGGGAGTCCCCTAGCCAGTTAGTGACTCCACCAGTAAACTTAGTCCTCATTAATCCAAAAAAAAATACCGAAATCGACGAGGAAAATAGACGATTAATTGCCCGAGTTGCGCCTGTTTGTTTAGCTTATGATTTACATTTGTGGCTAGCTAATTTTGGAACTAAAAAAACACCACTTGATTTCGCTGAAAGTATTGCTCCATCAACCTCAATTGGAAAGGGAGGGGAGGATTTTATTGAAATATGCAAAAAAGGAAAGGTGAACTTTACAGATTTGCAGTTACCACAAAATATAGGCCTACAAATAATTTGTACAAACTTACCCGATAAATCAAAGGAAAAAAACATAGAAGAAATCGTTAAAATCTCTGAGGAAAATACAATTGCTTTCCTTTTTGGTATAAGTCAAAGAACAAATAAAGCAATTAA
>Ga0066378_10000234_pt1 | contig 24425 bp, 18 predicted proteins | sample Knorr_S23_td_DCM_FD_70947 | JGI IMG/M metagenome (GOLD analysis project Ga0066378, IMG submission 70947) | Marine microbial communities from Southern Atlantic Ocean transect - Knorr_S23_td_DCM_ad_71m_LV_A | ecosystem: Environmental > Aquatic > Marine > Oceanic | place: Southern Atlantic ocean...
GTCTAAAGTGAATACGTACGACCCATGAAAAGGAATCTGATGGGGGTTCACATAGTCGCGTCGGTCCGCCTTGTATATTCCAGCATGAACCAGAATGGTGTCGCCCGGATTCACCGGACGGGTGCGAACAACATCCCAATCACCAAGACCGGGCCCATAATAGGCCTCGAGCAAACCGGTAAACGAAGGTTCTTCACGAGGGCCCTCGTGATTAGGGGGATAGACGTGCAGCACGCGCCCCCCTGAGTAAGTCTTTGGATACGTTCGCGTTGTCACTTCGACTGTCTGCGTTGCGGATCCAATCACCCCATCCGGATCCGACATCTCAAACGAGCACTCATAGGTCTTGCCCGACTCCAATCCAAAAACGCTTCCGGCAAACATGCGCGGCGTCCAGAACTCTAAGTATTCGCGAGCCCGCCATACCTTCTCGTCCCCAATACGCAACAGTGGCTGCCCTTCTCTCCACGATCGTTCCCCAACTTCGCGGAACCGCACGGAAACTGTGGCATTGCGATTGTCGTCTCCAGAGATCTTCCACTCAAAACCAGAGTTATGGAAAGTAGCAGGTTCAACGATGAACTCTCCCGCCGTGACCGAGTCGCTCGCGGATAGAGGAAATAATGGAATTAATGAGCTAAAGGCGGCTGGGATCAGGTACTTTGGTTTCATGAGGAACTAGAAAGGGTTACGATACCGGGCCTAAACGTTTTGTAAACCGCAGAGACCGCAGAGTTCGCAGACAAAGATTTTTGAAGTCACCCACGAAACGGGCAGATTCGATCTCGCAGAGTGGATTCACGTCAACTCGGACTCGCTCAAAGGTCGAGAATCACTTTATTACTTTGAATTGGGAGCAGAACGACATCCCCTGCCTACGCGTTTGCGTCAACCCTGCTAAAAGGAATGAGGATTCATACTAATGGACGACCTTTAGGAGCGGGTTTATCCCGCGATTTCTATACCAAATGCATTGAATTTATCGCGGGATAAACCCGCTCCTACACTCAACTCATCGCTAAGATGACGCTTGTGAAATCAAATCCCCTATGGGATCGAGAACCAGGCTTTTCGAAACTCGGGCTGGTAATGATGTCAGGATGACACAAACGCTATCGCTATCAGGATCCGCCCAGGCAACCGTGCCTGTCAAACCCCCATGGTCGAAAGTTTGCGCAGAACAACCTTTCCCAAATCCTTTAGGACCCAAGGCGAAACCTAAGCCTCGCGGCGTATCCAATCCTGAATTGTGGTTTCGAATCATTTCGCGGGCCGTTGACTCCTTGACTACGCGCCCGTCGGGATAGAGGGAGCTTTCCAGAAACCGGGCCACATCGTCGGCGGAACTGTAGCCCCCTCCCCAAGGCGCACCCAAATTTCTCCAATACGGGCTGTTCCAGCCCCAGTTTTTGGCTTCAGCGGAACCTGCCCCCGACTCCCGGGCAGCGCCTTCCATTCGGCTGGCTACAATATCCGATGCCTGAAACGGGCGGAGGCCCAGAGAGCTACGCGTCATCTCTAGCGGACCGAACACGCGGTCGGCCAGCAGCGCATGAATGGTCGTCCCAGTAATTCGCTGGGCGATTTCAGCAGCCAAAAGGATGCCCATGCTTTGGTAGTTGTAGCGTATTCCTGGCTTGGAAAGGCGGGGTGTACGCGTGGCCCTGGCAACGAATTCGGAGAGCGGCGCGTGCCGTGTACGCAGCGCCGCGTTCTCCGCCAACTGGTCCGGCAGACCGGATGTATGCGTGAGCAGTTGCCGAACCCTGACCTCCTTACGGTCGCCTTCGGAAAATTCCGGAAGATACTTCACCACCTTATCCGATAGATCAATCTGCCCCTCATCGACCAGAGTCGTAACTCCGGTGATCGCCATAGGTTTGGTAATCGAGCCTAGCAAAAACATGGCGTCCATAGAGTGCGCCTGACCAAACCAGCGCTGTTCCACTCTATCGCCCAGGCGCAGATAGAAAGTCGCCGCATGGATTACACCGTTATCCACTTGTTCTTGTGTCAGATTCCCCGCTACCGCGATAGCATCCTCTTTATCTTGAATCGCTTTCATTAATTCAGGACTGACCGCGACGCCGGCCAGAGCCGATTTTAGGAAGTCTCGCCGTATCATGGATGGCGAGTTTCTTGCCCGCAGGTTACTTTCTGCCGAAGGAGCGGCTTTACACCGCGATTATTATAGGTGGTGGCTTCATATAGCGGTCCCGCATGGCCTGGACCGCTCTTACAAAAATTCTTCTTTTTCTAAACTAGCACCAATGGGCTCCGAGGGCTTCCGTATAGACGGCGTACAAGCTTCGGCTCGCTGTCATGAAAAGCCGGTTACGCCGAGGCCCGCCAAAGCAAACATTGCTACATATCTCCGGCAACACGATCTGCCCAATCCGCTGCCCTTCGGGCGAAAAGATGTGCACGCCATCGTAGCCTTCCCCTACCCAACCAGCGCTCGACCAGATATTTCCATCGCGATCACAGCGGATTCCATCCGCCAAGCCTGCCACAGTCTCGCCATTCAGCTCCATTTCCATGGAAACGAACTCTCGGCCGTTTCGCGCTTTCGAGCCATTGACATCCCAAACCTTGATGTTTTTGGGGGCGTCAGGGTAATGCGAAGCTCCGGTATCGGCGACGAAGACCTTCTTATAGTCGGGCGAAAAGCACAAGCCGTTAGGCTTATAGATCTCGTCGGTTACCATCGCTACCTTGCCCCTCGGATCGATTCGATAAACGGCCTCTTTTAATTCCAACTCAGCCTTGTTGCCTTCGTAGTTACCCAAGCTTCCATAGCCGGGATCGGTAAACCAAATGCTGCCATCCGGATGCTCAACACCATCGTTGGGAGCGTTGAATGGCTTCCCATTAAACGTATCCGCCAATACCGTAATCGTGCCGTCCGCTTCGTAGCGTGCCACGCGACGAGCTCCATGCTCGAAAGAGATTTGCCGGCCTTGCCGATCGAAAGTGTTTCCATTGCTGTTGCGCACGGGCTTACGCAGCACCGTTACTTCATTGTCGTCTTGCAACCAGCGATGCTGAACATCTTTGGGAATATCGCTCCAAACGAGATAGCCGCCCCAACCGCTCCAAGCCGGCCCTTCCGCCCAATACATTCCCGTGTACAGGCGCTCGATGGGCGTATTGCCGATCTTGTACTTGGCGAACGCGGGTTCCAAAACGATGACATCCGGTTCTGGATACCGAACGGGCGGAGCTCCTGGACCGTAGTCGCGAGCGATTAGAGGAGCAGCGGCAGCAGCTCCAATAGTTGATAGGAAGGTTCGACGTGTAAGGGGCGGTTTTTCCATCTTCGGTATATAGGTTTTGGCCTTGGCCAGTTGGGATAGGCTTACGAGTTTCCCAGATTTCCCTGCATCCTTTCAAGCGTGGACTTCGCTGGAATTGCAAATTTGAGGGACACAACGGGACCTAAAGGTTGATTTCCCAAAAACAAGCCGCTGAAATCTCTGAACCTCTTCCGTCTTATAAACTTTATCCCCATGAAAGCGATCGTCGTCATGTTCGGCACTTTGAATCGGCACTTCCTGCCTAACTACGGGTGCGATTGGACGTATGCCCCCAATTACGAGCGACTCGGCCTAAGATAATGAAAATCCAAGAAATACGATTGTTGCCTCTGCGTGGAGCCACACCGGATGGCGGATGGGATGAACGCTTCCTCGACGAAGAAAACAATCTCCACACCTTAGTTGAGGTCATCACCGATGAAGGGATTACCGGCATCGGAAGCGTATTTACCTCAGCTACGCTGATCGAAGGAGCGATAAACGTTATCAAACCGTTCCTGATCGGCGCTTCAGCTCTCGACCCCGCCGCGACCAGCGAGCGACTTCACCAACAGAGTTTTTGGCAAGGGCGCGGTGGAGCGCTCACCCACGCCGTGTCGGGCATCGATATCGCCCTCTGGGACATTCTGGGCAAAGTCTGCCAGCAGCCGATCAGCCGTCTCCTCGGCGGGCGCTACCGGGAAACGATCCAACCCTACGGTTCCATCCTCATGGACGATATGGATGTCCTCAGGGGTCGACTAGAGAATGGCATGGGTCGAGGGTTCAGGGCCTTCAAAATCGGTTGGGGGCCTTTTGGCCGCGTGGACAGGGAGACGGATGAAGCCTTGGTGCGGACAGCTCGGGACACCGTCGGTCCCGATGCAAAACTCATGGTGGATGCCGGTGGCTCCGACGCGTTTTGGCCACATGGATACAAATGGGCTCTGCAAACGGCTAAGATGCTAGCCGACTACGATATCACCTGGTTCGAGGAACCCCTCAGACCCGACGACATCGAGGGTTATGTCAAACTGACAGAGAACGCGCCCATTCCTATAACCGGATGCGAAGTCCTCACACGGCGGCAATCATTCATCGAATGGATCGAACGACGGGCCGTCGACTATATACAGCCGGACGTCACCAAAGTGGGTGGAATCAGCGAGGAGTATCGGATCGCCCAATACGCCGATGATCATTACATACAATTCGTTCCTCATGGCTGGAACACCGCCATCGGTCTTGTGGCCGATCTGCAGCTCGTGGCCGCTACTGCCAATGCCCAATGGGTGGAGTACATCACTCTGGCTCCCTATATCGAAGAGCTTCTCGCCAAACCCATAACCATCGACGACGAGGGTAACATCGCCATCCCTAACGGCCCGGGATTGGGAATCGAGTTGAATCCCGACGGCATCGCCAAATTCACCGGAGGGATGGAATTAACGCCGTCGGAACTCTGACGCCTTTAGCTTTCATTAACTCCTTTCACGGCGATGCGTTGCTAATCATTCGGTACTCCGAGACAAACATCGACATGAATCATGAACTCCAAAGCTGAAACCGAATATCGCTACGAAAAGCTAACTTGGCCTGAGATCGACGACGCCATCGAGCTGGGTAAAGTGTGCATTCTTCCTTGCGGGGCCATCGAGCAACACGGCCCTCACCTGCCGCTCGATGTCGATGTCCTATGTTCCTCGAGTATCGTTCTCGGCGCTGGCCGATCCGAGCCCAGGAACACGCTTGTCTTACCTCCAGTGAATTTTGGATACACGGGACATGTCATGGATTTTCAAGGAACAATCAATAACGACTTTCATCACTTTATCGATCACGCTCTCAATATCGTCAAATCCCTAGCCTATAACGGATTCAAGAAAATCATCCTCCTCAATGGACACGGCTCTAATATGCCCAACCTCAACCTGGTAGCCCGCCGAGGCAACCTGGAGACTGACGCCGAGTGCATACTCACTGCCTGGTGGGACCTGCTCAAAGTAGATCCAGATTTCATGCCCAGCTGATGCCAAAGGGCCTATCCCGGGGGCAGCATACTGAGTGAACAGAAACAATCTAATTGCCCTGCAACAATAGACACGCACAAATCATGCTCAACATGCCCACAGCCTATGTAGGTAGGGAGGAATGTCTCAGTCCTCCGAAACCCTGTCAAAACGGAGGACCGCTTGTCCAGCCATAGCCTTGGCGAAGGCTGAAGCCGGGCCTCCCTACCTATCTTAGTCCTGGAAACCAAACAACGTATCCAACTAGCCAAGTAAAACTAGAGCTTTATCACCCAATGAAAATTTCCGCTGTTATTCCCTACGTCGCCTGGATCGGCTTCCGAAATCAACTGCTTGTCAAAGTCGAGGCCGATAACGGCCAATACGGCTGGGGCGAGTCCGGATTGTCAGGACGAGAACTAGCGGTCGAGGGAGCCCTAAAGCACTACCGGGAGTTTCTCCTCGGCAAAGATCCGAGACAGATCGGCGGGCTTTGGCAAGAGATGTACCGAAGCCAGTATTTCGAGGGTGGGCGTGTGCTGACCGCAGCCATCTCCGCTATCGATATCGCCCTGCACGATCTAGTGGGTAAGGAACTAGGCGTACCCGTGCACCAGTTGCTCGGCGGAGCCCATCGCGATCGTGTAGAATGTTTCGCCAGTTATCCCGGGGAAACTGAGTTAAAAGACTACCCCGCTCTAACTCGAAAACTGATGGACGCCAATTGGAACGCCTTTCGAGTCAACATCGTAGCTCCACCCGAGGTCAGCTACGAAGGCAAGGAGGGCGGTGTCCTTGAAACGCGTAAGGCCATCGAGAATACAACCCAAGCCATCCTCGCTTGTCGGGAGGCCGCAGGCCCTACCGCGATGCTCGGCTGCGATGCACACCACAGACTATCAGTGGCTGAGAGTGCCACTTTTCTGCAGAGGATACCTTCCGGCACCCTTGATTACATAGAGGAGCCGATTCGGGACGAGTCTCCAGAAGCCTACGAAGCTCTGCGCAAACTTACCGATGTGCCCTTCGCTATCGGAGAAGAATTTTCCAGCAAGTGGGCTTTCAAGCCCTACATCGAACGGAATATCCTCCAGTACGCTCGCGTAGACGTTTGCAATGTGGGAGGATTAACGGAATCGGTGAAAGTAGCAGCTATGGCCGAGACGAACTACATCGATTTGCTCTTGCACAACCCTTTGGGCCCAATCTGCGCAGCCGCTTCCATCCATCTGGCCGCAGCCGTGCCTAATTTCTCACATCTCGAATCCCGCGAGTCTCCCGTCGAACAGTTGCCAGTGGCCGATACCGATGTCTTCACCCAGCGACTACAAATGGATGGCAACGCCTATCCAACGCCAACAGAGCCGGGCCTAGGCGTCGATGTCGATGAAGCTGTTCTTAAAGAAATGTCCATCAAACTGTGGGAGCCTCCTCGCCTCTGGAAGACCGACGGTAGCTACCAAAACTGGTAATACAAAACCGTATACATCCACCATTCCACTGCTCAACCTTCGTCCCTCATCCTTATTTCTTCTTCCATCTTAATTTTATCAGATGCCTCTTCCTACCCGTAAACGCTTCGTCGTCCTGGCCCTCCTCTTCGGCTGCGTCTGGATCAACTACATGAACCGGACCAACATATCCATCGCCGGCACCACCATGCGAGACGACCTCGGGATTGATATGATCAAGATGGGGCTGGTTTACTCAGCATTTAGCTGGACCTACGGATGGCTGCAAATCCCCGGTGGGGCCCTTGTCGACATATTCCGAACCCGGCCCTTCTACACCCTGATCATGTTTCTCTGGTCAGCCGTCACCGTCCTACAGGGATTCGCCAACTCGCTGTTTAGCCTCATCGGTTTCCGACTCTCACTGGGACTCTTCCAAGCCCCCTCCTACCCGGCCCACAACAAAATGGTGACCCGATGGTTTCCAACATACGAACGGGCCTCCGCGATCGCGGTTTATACCTCAGCCCAATTCGTGGTTTTGGCTCTGATGCCTCCAATATTCGTTTATCTATTAAACACGGTGACTTGGAGAGGGCTATTCATCATCACTGGAGCCAGCGGTATTCTGGGATCGCTGGTAATGTATCTGATTTATCGCGACCCGAAGGATCACGATTCGGTCAGCCAAGAGGAACTGAACCACATTCGGGATGGAGGCGGTCTCGTTGATGACGGAGCGGAGTCTAAGTCAGAATCGGGATCCAAGAAATTCAACTGGGCCGATCTTCTAGAAGCTTTCAAGCATCGAAAGCTTTGGGGCGTTTACATAGGGCAATTTTGCTTGGGCTCACTTTTTGTCTTCTTCCTGACATGGTTTCCATCCTACCTTAAGGACACTCGCGGTCTAACCCTGCAATCGATGGGCTGGTGGGCCACGATCCCACCCATTGGCGCTTTTTGCGGCGTCCTATTATCTGGATACATTTCCGACAAGCTCACCAAGAGTGGCGTATCGGCCAGCACTGCCCGTAAGCTACCCGTCCTCTGCGGTATGGTGCTAGGATCCTCCATAATCGGCGCCAACTACACCGACAGCACAGGCATGGTCATCGTATTTATGACTATCGCCCTATTCGGCAATGGTCTGGCTTCTATCGCCTGGGTTTTCATCTCATCCATTGCTCCCATCCGCTGCATGGGACTAGTTGGAGGAGTCTTTAATTTCATTGGCAACCTCGCAGGCATCAGCCTACCGATCATCATCGGCTACCTTGCTAGGGATGGCAACTTCGAGCCCGGGTTGATCTACATCGCCATCGTATCCATCATCGGCTTCTGCAGCTACCTCTTCCTCGTCGGCAAAGTCGAGCGCATCGAACCGAAGGAACCGAAATAGTCGCCGCAAGGACTTGTGAGAATGCTCTGGAGACAAGGCCTGCCCATCCTGAAAGTCGTCCCAACAATCTCATTTAACAGTGACCTGCGGTCAAACCCGCATTGCGGGGCAGGATGGTCCCTTGGATTAGCAGAATTTACAAAAACACGGAGGAAATTCGTGAGACAAATTAAGTTCACATGGCCGAAACGAAACCGAGAAACCGTGAGAGCACAATTCTTGTTTCCTCTTGAATTCGCCAAGCTATAATCCCCGAGGCGCGGGGCTCGTCCCGTTTCAGAATTGCTTTGTAGGCGATTATCGCATTCGCTCTGACTCAAATGAAGCCGGTTTTCTTCTTAACTGCCCTGATCGCATCAGCAACCGTCCATCCTCTATTCTCGCACTATCCTAACGACTTCGAGCAGCCATTAAACACAATCGCTTTCGGCTCCTGCAATCGCCAGAATTTGCCACAGCCGATTTGGTCGGACATTGAAAAGGCTCAACCGGATCTTTGGATCTGGAGCGGCGATTGCGTCTATGTGGATAGCCCAAACAAGGAGGTGATCATTCGCAAATTCGAATTTCAGTACAATAATCCCAACTATAAAGCGTTTCGGGACAAGGTTCCCATTATCGGAACATGGGACGATCATGATTTTGGCGAAAACAACTCTGGTAAATGGTTTCAGAGCAAAGAACTCACCCAAGAGAAATTCTTGGACTTTCTAGACGAACCTCAAGAAAGCCAAAGGCGGCATCAAAAAGGAGTCTACACCAGCTACACCTTCGGTCCAACTAGCAAGCGAGTTAAAGTCCTTCTTTTAGACAATCGCTACCATGCCGATGTCCCTGGTCCTGAAAGCGATTTGCTCGGCAAGTCTCAATGGAGCTGGCTGGAGAACGAGCTAGCCAACAGCCAAGCCCAAATTCATCTGATTGTCTCAGGAACCCAGATACTACACGAGGAGCATCGTTACGAAAAATGGACCAATTTTCCGCGCTCCCGCGAACGGCTTCTAAAATTAATCAAGGATAGTCAAATTCCCGGCGTTATTTTCATTAGTGGCGATCGGCACATTCACGAAATAGCTGTCAAGAATGATAGCGAAACACCGTATCCACTTTACGAAGTCACTAGCAGCGGCTTGACCCATTCCTATTCTTCCTTCCCCGGCGAACCTAACAAATACCGATTGGGCAAGGTCTTCTCGGGAAAGGGCTTTGGCATGATGACAATCGATTGGGGATCTAGGATCCGCTTGCAAATCCGCGACGAGAGGAACGAAATTAAGAGAGAGGTGACTATACCCCTCGACAATCTTTCAAGGCATTGATCTCGAAAAATACGAAACTATTAGCGGCAATATCTCTGTCTGTAATCGGTTACGGACCAACCGCCTCTGGTATTAAGGGCGAATGGACACTCGCGAAGTCCCAGGAAGCCTGGGTTTTGACTGATAGATCCGCTGAAATAACCAGCGAAGCTATTGAACGATTCGGGATACTGAAAGAAATCGTAGAGACGGAGCTTGAAATCGATAGTGGCGAAAACGCTCGATCTCCCAGACCTCACTACGTCCTAATCCCAAAATCTGAAGACCTACTCGATAAGCTGACTCCCTTTCAATCGAGGAGCCCTAACGCCAGGGCCACCGGTTTCTACCTGCAATCAGATTTCAATCCATTAGTACTCGCTGGCGGGACATCCAGTTCAGAAAATTGGGAGACGGTGTATCACGAATTCACCCACCGCATTTTGAATGCCCACTTCAAAGCCCTGCCCGTTTGGGGCGACGAAGGAATGGCCGAGCTCTTCTCCAATATAAGATTAAGCAAAACCGATGCTGAACTCACGCGTTCTCACGAACGCACGAGCCGATACGAAGCTTCCATATCTCGATTTATCGATTGGGACACCTTCTTCGCAACCCCCCAGCCTATACTTGCGAGTTGGATCGAGTCTAACGGACTGAAGGCTCAAGCATACTACGCCCAAGCCGCTTTGCTAGTCGAGTTAACTCACTTTGGGAAACCGGAATTGAAAAACGGCTACTGGGAGCTCGTTGAGCGCAGCGCCTACAAACCCATAACTGAGTTGGATTGCCAAATTCTCTTGGGATTCGACTATTCGCAGCTTCATGATGCAATCGAAAAGCAACTACAGAAGCCATTCTCAATATCCATTCCCCTAGAGCCTTCAGGTGAAACGAGCTCTATCGAGATCGCCTCAGCAAAGCCATCAAGCATCGCCGCCATCACAGGTATGGCGCTTTCTCGCAGCAATAAAGCTGCCGAGGCCCAATCGCTCATCGCGGAAAACGCTGACAGCGAAAACCCGCTTTGGTTGGCCGCCAATTCAGAGGTATCCGTCAAACTTGGGAAAACAGCTACCGCCTTGGATTACGCGGATCGAGCTCTCCAGCGCTCTCATTCCGATCCTTTTCTTCTTACCTTGTCTGTCATGCGATCCATTACCGAAGGGAGACTCGTTCCAGAGAGTGCTCTAAATTCCCTGAGGAGAGCCTTCCAGCAAGGGGACTCATCTCGGCTGCTATTCAATTTTTACTTCGAAATCTCGCGGAATGCTGGCATCCCTTTCCCGCAATTCGCTCCTCTTGCTAAGCAAGGTATCATAATCTATCCAGATATCGAATACGCGGAGGAACTGAATCGAATTGAAACGGAACGAATCCTGAAAAACTAGCAGTAGCCCAATGGGATCCATCTCAAGATAACAGCGTCAGAGTAAGCTCAGGTAAATTAATGTGCATTGAAATTGATCACGTGATCAATCTCAATGCACAAAACCGTAAAATTCGCCCACTGCAGCCTAATCTATTCGGTTCAATTCGACCTCTTTTATTTCCAAGCCTTCGTCGCCGGGAATATGCGTTAGGCGAATTCGAGCGATCGAGGCCCCTTTTTCCAATTCGATATCCCCAATTAGGAGGCGTTTCCAAGGTTTGCTTTCGTACTTGGATGCTTCCCCGTCCAGCATGTAGGGCTGATCGTAAGGCTCTGGATCGAATGCTTAAGTAATTGCGAAAAGCAATAACTAATCCCCAAACTGCAAAAGCGACCAGAGTCAAAAATGAGGATAGAATTTTACGCAGGTGGGTCATCGGAAAACGAAACTCGAATTACCCATTCTGGGAGAATTCAGCTAAGCTGAGCTCGTATCGAGCGATTCTACCAGCCAACTGGGAGTAGAAATAATTCGTTTCCAATCTTGAAATGATAAAGTCCTGAAAGATGCTGTAGCGCGATGAATCGTTTCACCCCATTTTTCGCCGCTCTGTTCGTGGCCCTACCTTTTATTTCGGCAGCTGAAAAGCCCAATGTCTTGCTCATCTGTGTCGACGACCTGCGACCCGAGCTGAATTGCTATGGAGTCGACTACATTCACTCGCCAAATATCGACCGACTCGCTTCTGAGGGCCGGACTTTCTATAAGCACTACGTCCAAGCTCCCACTTGCGGGGCCTCCCGCTACGCCTTGCTAACGGGCACTTACGGTGGACCTGGAAACTCGGCTCTTTTCGATAGGGCCACGGAGCTGTCAGCGAACCCCAAGGCCTCCCCTGCCAGCATGCCTGCCTGGTTCCGGCAGAATGGCTATACAACCGTCTCGGTAGGAAAAGTATCTCATCATCCTGGAGGTTTAGGGGGTCCCGACTGGAACGATGAAGCCCTTGTCGAAATGCCCAATTCCTGGGATCGCCACCTTCTCAACGCCGGTTCCTGGCAACATCCTCGCGGCTGGATGCACGGCCAGGCTTATGGCGAAAAAAGGGGCGACGCCAGTCAAATGGATCTGCTCCAAGCCTACGAAGGTCCTGACAGCATCTACCCTGACGGCATCAGCACAGACCAGGCCCTTCAGCAGCTCGGCTCCTTGGCAAAGAATGATGTGAACAAACCCTTCTTCTTGGCTTTTGGCATTCTGAGGCCGCACCTGCCTTTCGGCGCCCCAAAGCAATACCTCGATCTCTATGCCGACGCCGAACTGCCCATCGTGCCCCATCCCAAGAAGCCCGAGGGCCGCACCACTTGGCACAAGTCCGGGGAATTCTACAAGTATAAGCGTGATGGCATGGACCCTAACACTAATGCCGATTATTCCATTCAGGTGCGCAAGCACTACGCAGCCTGCGTTAGCTACGCCGACGCCCAGGTGGGCCGTATGCTGAATCGGCTCGATGAGCTCGGTATCCGCGATAACACTATCGTCGTCCTCTGGGGTGACCATGGCTGGCACCTCGGTGAACACTCCATCTGGGGTAAGCACGCGCTCTTCGAGGAGTCTCTGCGCTCGCCGCTTATCATAAGCTATCCAGGCATGCCCAATCCCGGCAAGCTGAGCCACTCAATGGTAGAAACCATTGATGTCTTTCCAACACTCGTTGAGCTATCCGGCTTGCCAAAAGCGAGACATGCTCACGGCGTATCTTTGAAACCCATACTCGAATCGCCCAGCGCTCCAGGCCACGACGCCTACGCTTATAGAAGCTATGGCTACACGATTCGCACTGAAACGCATCGACTCATCGCCCATAACGACGGCTATATCGAACTCTACGATCACCGTACCCTCGAAGGCGAAACCCGCAATGTTGCCGATGAACAACCGGAGGTCGTTGCCGAGCTTAAAGCCAAAATCGAAAAGCGATTCAAGTAGCGTAACTCTTCAGACCGCGAAATTGTTTAAACATCGTTACTCTTTGCTGTCGTCACTGGAGTCCACGCCTCGCTAAAGCCAGACGGGTTCAACAAATATCCGCGTTGCGGATATTAGGCTTGATTTCAAATTCGGACGTACAGTAAATCGAAACCTAAGTGATTCATATTGGGCGTGCCCCATCCTGTTGCGTAAGGCATCCAGCGAGACCGAAAACGGGATCTCGATGTTCAATAAACAATTCCCCTATGCCCCTTTTGGCTTTGGCAGGTAGTCGACGAATTCCCCGTCTTTCTTCCGTACTTCATCTGCCGCCTTGCGTCGCAAGCTTCGTAAGATACTGTTGTATTCAGGATTCACGGATAGATTCGTCAGTTCTTTCGGGTCCGCTTCCAAATCGTACAACTCTTCGATGGTGTCTTCCTGCATATGTCGGATGTACTTAAATTTGCCGTCGCGCAGCATCAGCCAAGCAGGCTTAGGTTCTTGGCCGACCCAATCGCCATTCTTTATATGCTCCAAAAAAGTCTCGCCATAAACTCGAGCGGTATGCGTGAGCAATAAAGGCTCGCTCAATTTCTTGGAAGGATCCTCTAGCAACGGCGACATATCCCGTCCGTGCATTTCCATCACAGGATCAATGCCTGCGAGTTCGTGAAAGGTTCTTACGATATCGAGGCCATTCACCGGCTCTTCGCAGACTTGCCCAGACACTACGACTCTGGGCAAACGAACGATCAGCGGAGCGGCGATGTTGGCATCGTAGGCCATCCACTTTTCTCGCGAGCCATGCTGTCCCCAGGCGAATCCCTGGTCGGATGTATAAACGACCAGCGTATTCTCCAACTGGCCCGTCTCCTTGAGAGCCTGAATCAAGGCTCCCACCCCATCGTCTAGCGAGGCCACGGCCCGATTGTACTTTTTAACCATCGTGTCGAATTTAGCAGGTTTCCCGTCCTCATCCTTCTCCCATCGAGAGTAATTGACCAAGTGATTGGGCTTATTCGCCCTGGGGCCGAACACATCTTCAGGGATTTCCGTTTCCGGAGCATCGGCATAGAGTTCTTTATGACGATCCGCCTCTGTATAGGGGCCATGCACTCCGCCGTAGCAAAGCCAAAGGAACCAGGGCTTTTCATTTGCCTGAGATTTATTCCTGATATAATCCACCGCGAGTTCAGTGTAACGGTCTGTTGAATACCCATTCAGCGGAACTCGCTCGCCTCCGTTGTAGCGGACGAGAGTTCCATAAAAATACGCACTCCCGTTTTCCTTCGGTCCAGCACGGTCCCAAATGACCGAATAATCCCAATCCCGGCCATGGCCCACATCCTCTCCAAGGTGCCACTTCCCAATGCAGGCTGTCTTGTATCCGTTTGTTCGAAAATTCGCCGGCCAAAATGGTTGGACTGCAGAGTCGTAGTCACATTTTGGATAACGGGACGTATCGAAGCTCTTGATGGCGTGCTGGAACCGTCCAGTCATCATCATGGAGCGCGACATTTGGCAGGAAGCCCCGGTATAGCAGGTTCGAAAGCGCAAGCCCGAAGCGGCCAAGGCATCGATATGAGGCGTATGTACCCAATCGTGTGCTTCCTCATAAGTGCTCACCGAACGCCGCGATTGATCATCTGTAAATATGTATAGAATGTTCGGCCTGTCGGCAAAGGCGCGGGAGCCTTCTTCCCAAAGGGGAAAGACCAACAGGGTGACCAAGAGCGGGAAACGCGGCCAATTTCCCAGCCTGGCAATCAGCTTTTCAGTGCATTCGTCCATACCAACAGGCAATTCTGGGTCTAATCGATGCCTAGACAAGTTCTGATTGAAATTGACCGTGAACTCGTCCCGGCTTTGTGTTTGGCTCGCGTTCGAACCGCACTAAAAATCCCACATTCTCTCAACGACCCGCACACCTCCCATGACCCCTCACCTTATACCGAGCTCCGGCAATCAGACCGGCCACGGCTACGCGAAAATTACCGAAGCGGGCGATACTTCCGCTGGAGGCCTGGACACGCAGATGGATTTCGGCATCAAGATCCACGGCCGCGGCGAAGCGATCGACGAAGCGAGTCCCAAAGAAAGCGTTTGGGTGCTTCTCAGGGGCGCGGCCAAAGTCGAGGTCGATGGATCCAACCACGAGCTCAACCGTGACTCGATTTTCGATGATCCTCCAACCGCCATTCATCTCGGTCCAGGAGCGCGAATCGTCATTGAACCATTGAGCGACGAGGTGGAATGGGCTATTACCCGCACGGACAATTCTAAGGCCCTCGAGTCTGTAGTCTACACGCCTGATAAGCTGGCCCCGGAATATCGAGGAGCGGGCCTCGTGCAGGATGCTTGCTTGCGAAATGTTCGACTGATATTCGACTACTCCGTGAATCCCGACTCGAACCTGGTAATCGGGGAGGTTGTTAACTACCCAGGCCGCTGGTCCAGCTATCCGCCTCACCACCACGATCAGCCGGAAATTTATCACTACCGATTCACCAAGCCGCAAGGCTACGGACATGCCGAACTGGGCGACGAAGTTTTCAAGGTCCAGCACAATGACACGATCGTCATCCCTCCTCAATTGGACCATGCTCAGGTTTCCGCTCCTGGATACGGGATGTGGTATCTGTGGGTGATCCGACATCTCGAAGGCAACCCCTACACGGGGTTCGAGTTTACCGAAGATCACGCATGGACCTTGAGCACGGATGACCAAGGCTGGAAACCCGAAGAAACCCAAAAGTAGCCATGAATAAACAACGTTTATCGGTAGGAGCAGCCATCGTAAAATTTCTGCAGAACCAGTATATCGCTCGAGACGGGCAGGAACATCGCCTCATAAATGGTGTATTCGGGATATTTGGACACGGCAATGTAACCGGGTTTGGTCAAGCGATAGAAGAATACGGCGGCCGTGCCCTTCCCTTCTACCAAGGCAAGAACGAGCAATGCATGGCCCACTCGGCGACCGCCTTCGCCAAAGCCCGCCGCCGTCTAGGAGCCATGGCCTGCACGTCGTCTATCGGTCCAGGAGCGACCAATATGGTCACCGGAGCCGCGACCGCGACCGTCAATCGCCTGCCCCTCCTACTGTTGCCAGGGGACATCTTCGCCAGTCGCATCCAAGGGCCCGTTCTCCAGCAGTTGGAAAACCCGCTTACCCAAGACTCCGGAGTCAACGACTGCTTCAAGCCAGTTTCGAAATACTGGGACCGAATCTCCCGCCCGGAACAATTGCTTGCCGCCCTTCCCGAAGCCATGCGGGTGCTTGCGGATCCCGCTCAAACGGGAGCGGTCACCCTTTGCCTCCCTCAGGACGTACAAGCGGAGAGCTTTGATTTTCCGGAAAATCTATTCGACAAAAAGGTCTATATAAACGAACGAGTTTCCGTAACTCCAGCAGCGCTACAAGAAGCTGTAAGTCTGATCCAGGCCGCCAAACAGCCCCTTATCGTAGCTGGCGGCGGCATCCATTATTCGGAGGCGGAAGATGCCTTGCGCCATTTCGCTGAAAAAACGGGTATTCCCGTCGTTGTTTCCCAAGCCGGAAAAGGATCCTTGCTCGAACGCCATCCCCAATGCCTTGGATCCGTTGGAGCTACAGGCAATTTGGCCGGCAATCAGGCGGCATCGGATGCGGACTTGGTAATCAACATCGGCACTCGGCTATCGGATTTTACCACCGCATCCAAGTCCCAGTTCCAAAACCCCGGTGTTCGATTCATCGCTGTTAACGTGAATCCCATGGACGCTCATAAGCACGGAGCCTTCCCGCTTATTGGAGATGCTCGGGCCGTGCTGAACGACTTGGCGGATGCCGTTGGAGACCACTCGGTGTCCTCGGAGTACGCTCATAATATCGCATCCTGGAAAGCAGATTGGGCAAGGGCGCACGCCAAAATCGTTCATCCCGAAAACGATGAGGGACCGCTTTACCAAAGCGAAGTGATCCATATTCTCAACGAATTCGGGGACGAGAATTCGACCACTATTCACGCTTCCGGAGGCGTTCCTGGCGATATCCACAAGCTCTGGAACTGCAAAGCGGCGATGGACTACCACTCGGAGTACGGCTATTCCTGCATGGGGTATGAAATCGCCGGCGCGATGGGGGTTAAGATGGCCGATCCAGGCAGGGAGGTCTACGCTCTGGTTGGGGATGGCAGTTACATGATGCTTAGCCAAGATGTCGTTACCTCGATACAGGAGGGCCTGAAGATTACCATCATCCTACTAAACAACCACGGATTCCAATGTATCCGAGGACTGCAGACTAGCTGTGGCGGCAAGGATTTCGGAAACGAGTTCAGAGCCCGCGAGAGTGAGAGCAGCCGTCTGGAAGGCGAGTTCGTGGAAATCGATTTCTGCGCCAACGCAAAAAGCATGGGGGCAGCCGTCTATCGAACTGAAGACGAAGCATCGCTAATCGAGGCCCTTGGCAAAGCCAAAGCGGAAACTCGAACGACGATGATCTATGTACCGATTCGCCGGGAATCGAACATCCCTGGCTACTCTTGGTGGGATGTTCCGGTCTCCGATTCTTCAAACATTCCTGCCGTGCGGATAGCCCACCAGAACTATCAAGAGGCAAAAAAGAAACAGCGTTTCTACTATTGAATAATAGAGACAAATTTCGGGAGCTGAACAACCCTCTAGGAGTCCACCCGATCAACTGGAGCAACGACGACTTCAAGGATCTCGGCGCGGAAACGCCGGTCGAGAAGTGCTTCCAGCAAATGCAGGAAGCCGGATTTGCGGGCACTGAGGTTGGGAATAAGTATCCTAAATACCCCTACAAACTAAGAGCCTTGATGGAACCCTATCGGCTTCGGCTGATTGGCGGATGGCACAGCACGCTCTTAGCGGAGAACGCTTATCCGGATGAAGAGGGGCGATTCTTGGAGTACTTGGATTTCCTCAAGGCCATGGACGCCTCTGTCGTCGTTCTAGCCGAGTGCTCCAACGCGATCCACGGCGACGAATCGAAATCGCTTGTCTTCGAAGATGAGGCGATCGGGCTTTCAGAAGATCAATGGCAATCTGTCTATGAGGGGCTCGACAAGCTTAGCGAACTAGCGGCTAACACCGGAATTCCAGCCGTTTACCATCATCATATGGGCACCGTGATTCAATCCGAGGAATCTCTCGATGCCCTGATGGACAATACTGAGACAATAAAGCTGCTCTTCGATACTGGGCATCTGACTTTTGCCGGCATCGATCCACCAAAGATTCTAGAGAAATACATAGATCGGATCGGCCACGTGCACCTAAAGAACGTACGCCCCAGTATCGTCCAAAGGGCGCGCTCGGAAAATCTGTCTTTCGGACAAGCGGTTCGGGCCGGCGTCTTCACCGTACCAGGCGATGCGACCGAGGGAGAATCCGGTGTCGATTATCCGCCACTGCTTTCCCGTCTTGCAGAAAGCGGATACAATGGCTGGTATGTCGTCGAAGCCGAACAGGACCCCGAAATTGCCGATCCCTTGGAGTACGCCCGAATAGCCCGAAAGTACCTTAACGAAATCACAGGACTCTAGAAACTCGAATACCATGTCCGATACCCAAACGTCAGCTCAGAACAATATGCGCCGCATGCAGGCGCTAGGCGCCGATTGGTGGAACGACTCCTGCGACATCAACGAACTTTCCGACGCAGTCGCCAACGGAGCAGTTGGGGCCACTTCCAACCCGGTGATTGTCGCCGCCGCCGTAAAGGCTGATCCCGAGCGCTGGATACCCGTTGTAGAAGAGCTCATTCAAAGCTATCCCACCGATTCCGAGGAGGATATCGCTTGGAGATTGATCGAGTGCGTTGGAACCGACGCCTCCAAACTGCTCCTACCAGTCTACGAGGAGAGCAAAGGCGTTAAAGGCCACCTTTGCCTGCAGGTGAATCCTAAATTCTATCGCAGCGCAGAACAAATGCTAGCTCATGGGATAAAGCTCGCTTCCTTGGCGCCCAATATAGCAATCAAAGCGCCGGCCACTGAGGCAGGTCTCGACGCTATCGAAGGGATGACCGCTGCCGGAGTTCGAGTAAACGTGACCGTTTCCTTCTCCGTGGCTCAAGCAATAGCCGCGTCTAAAGCTATCGACCGCGGTCTGCAACGGGCAGAGGATCCCGACTCCATTCACACTTACATCACCATAATGATTGGGCGGGTCGACGATCAGCTAAAGCGCGCCTTCGCGAAAGGAGAGATCGATGCAGATGAAGCATCGCTCGAATGGGGTGGCGTCGCCGTGTTCAAAAGGGCAGCCGAGATATTCCGCGATCGCGGCTACACCGGAACACTCCTGGCCGCCGCCTATCGCAACCAAGTTCACTGGTCCGAGATCATCGGGCTCGATGTCCTGCAATCAATTCCCTACAACTGGTGGAAGCAGTACAGTAAAGCGGACATCGAGCCGCGTTTGAGCATAGAGGAATCCGTGGACGAAGGCATCTTAAACGACCTATTGAAATTCGACGATTTCAAACAAGCCTACGAAGAGGACGGCATGTCAAACGAAGAGTTCGTCCGCTACGGCGCCTCCATCCATACTATACGCCAATTCATTGAGGGCTACGAAGGTCTGCTGAAAGACATTCGCGAACTCATGCTTGCATAGAAAGACTTTCTCATACCGAAGACCACTATGAGCGCGCCCACGGCTGCATTACATCCCTGCCCATTCTTCATCAATGGCGAATGGAACAATCGAACTGGCTTGCCTACCAGCCCGGTTCACAATCCCTCGACGGGCGAGGTTATCGCCGAGTCCCCACTGGCGGATGCCACTGCGGTAAACGATGCCGTCAACGCCGCCAAGGAGGCTTTCCCCGCTTGGTGGGAGACGCCCTCTGTGGAACGGGCTCGAGTCATGTTCAAATATCGAGCCTTGATTGAGCAGGAACTCGATTCGATCTGCCAAACAATCAGCCTGGAACATGGGAAAACGCTTGCCGAGTCGCGCGGCGAGTTGCAACGCGGGCTGGAATGCGTGGAGTATGCCTGCGGCATTCCGGAGCTGCTCAAAGGCGAATACCTAGAGAATATTGCCCCGGGAATCGACTGCGAAGTCATCCGTCAGCCGCTTGGTGTCTGCGTAGGGATTACTCCGTTCAACTTCCCCGCAATGATCGCCATGTGGATGTTCCCCTTAGCCATTTCGTCGGGTAATACCTTCATCTTCAAGCCCAGCGAAAAAGTGCCGCTAACCGCGATAAGGCTCGTTCAGCTTCTCGAGGAAGCTGGACTTCCCAAAGGGGTTCTCAATCTGGTTCATGGTGGTAAGGATTGCGTGGATACGCTATTGACGCACCCGGATGTCAAAGCCGTTTCATTTGTCGGTTCCACCCCCATAGCCAAATACATCTACGAAACCGGAACCAAGCACGGTAAACGAGTGCAATCGAACGGCGGAGCCAAGAACCACGTTATTATCATGCCAGACGCGGACGTAAAAAGCTCCGTCGATGGTATCATGGGTGGCGCTTTCGGCTGTGCGGGTGAACGCTGCATGGCCATAGCTAATGCCGTGTGTGTCGGCGACGCCTCGAAAACAGTGCTTCCTGAGTTGGCAGATGCGGCTCGCAACCTGAAAGTGGGCCCCACAGACCGCGACCCGCAACCTCAAATGGGAGCTGTCATCACCCGCGAACATCGGGACCGCGTCGCGGGACTGGTTACGGAAGGGGCAGACCAAGGAGGCAAGCTGTTGAGCGACGGCCGCAACGCCTCCGTTCCCGAGGCCCCTTACGGCTTTTACCTGGGAGCCACGGTCATCGATGAAGTGGAGCCCAAATCGACTTTGGCGGAGACCGAGGTTTTCGGCCCGGTCCTCAGCGTGCTCAGGGCCAGCGATTTGAACGAAGCTCTGGATTTGGCCAACGCTTCTGCATTCGGCAACGGAACCGCGATCTTCACGACATCGGGAAGCGCCGCTCGCGAATTCAAGCATCGAGTTCAAGCCGGTATGGTAGGCATCAATGTAGGTGTACCAGCGCCCATGGCTATGTTCCCTTTCAGCGGCTGGAACGAGTCCTTTTTCGGGGACCTTCACGTTCAAGGGCGAGATGGCGTTCGCTTTTACACCCGGGAAAAGACGGTCACCTCGCGATGGTTCGGGGAAGCCGATGTCTGGCGTAAATAACCGGTAGAATCCGATTCGATAAATATCCATCTCATGGCTTTTGAAGATTTGGTCGGCAAAACAGTGGCTATCACAGGCGGAGCTGGCGTCATTGGCCATGCCCTAGCTCACGGGCTGGCAGCCAGTGGCCTGAACATCGCCATTCTCGACCTCGATAAGGGAAAGGCCCAAGGACTTGCCAACGAGCTCGTAGAACAACACGGAATCAAGAGCCTGGGTATCGCGTGCAATGTCCTCGAAAGACCGTCTATCGAAAGCGCCCGCGACACCTTGGTAGAGCACTTTGGCCAGTACCAATTTTTGATCAACGGCGCCGGGGGAAATAGTCCCAAAGCATCAACCGATGTCGAGCAAATCCCTTCCGACGGTATCGATCTAAAAGGATCGTTTTTCGAGCTTCCCGAGTCGCAATTCCGCTTCACCCTGGATCTCAACCTCATGGGAACCGTATTGCCTGCGCAAATACTCGGTCCGCAAATGCTAAAACAGGAAAGCGGGGCTATTCTCAACATCTCATCGATGAATGCTTACCGTCCTCTGACCAAAATTCCCGCCTACTCGGCAGGCAAGTGCGCCGTGGGGAATTTCACTGCATGGCTCGCGGTTCACTTGGCGAACACCCAGGTGAGGGTAAATGCGATCGCGCCCGGATTCTTCCTAACAGAACAGCTCAAATTCCTGGCTTTCGACGAATCGGGCGAACTCACCGACCGTTACAGGCGTGTACTGGAATCAACGCCCATGCATCGCTTTGGTGAAACCAGCGAATTAGTCGGCCCTTCGCTCTTCCTGCTTTCCTCGCTATCAGGATTCATTACCGGCATTACACTCCCGGTAGATGGCGGGTTCAACGCCTACAGCGGCGTCTAAGGTTAATAAAATCGGATCGCTTTCATATATGAATGGAAAACTGAATATCGGTGTCGTCGGTCTCGGAAGACTGGGCAGCCTCTATGCTAACTACTTCGCCAACCGTCTACCCGATGCGAACCTCGTGGCCGTGTCGGATGTACGCCAAGAAGTCGCTCAGCAAACCGCCCACGAATATGGAGCGAAAAGCTGGTATCAGGATTACAAGGACTTGATCGCCGATGAGAATGTGGAAGCGGTCGTCATCGTAACGCCAACTAAATTCCATACCGAAGTTGCCGTGCATGCCGCGAGGGCAGGCAAGAAGATATTTTGCGAAAAGCCGCTCTCCTTGAGCATCAAAGGCAGCATTGAGATCAAAGATGTGGTCGAGGAAACCGGTGCATTTTTTCAATTGGGCTTCATGCGGCGTTTCGACAGCGGCTACCTCACTGCCAAGGAGAAAGCCGACTCGGGTGAGATAGGCAATCGCGTGCAATTCAAGTCGACTTCGCGCGATCGCGAAAGACCGGATCTGGACTACCTCAGGCCGGAAAATAGCGGCGGACTTTTTGTGGACATGGGCATCCACGATTTCGATCTCGCCCGCTGGCTCATGGGCGAGGTGAAGAGCGTCTACGCTACAGGCGGCGTTTTGGCTTATCCTGAAATGAGTGAGATTGGCGATGTCGACAACGCCATCGTCAACCTGTACTTTGAAGACGGTACGATCGGAGCCATCGACCTTTCTCGGAATGCCATTTATGGATACGAAATCTGCTCCGAAATTTTTGGGACCAATGGAACCCTGCAAATCGGCTACCATCGGGAAACCCCGCTGCGAGTAATGAAAGTAAACGAGATTTCCCATGACGTCGTCCCAGGATTCTACGAGCGATTCGAGAAGGCCTACATCGACCAGCTGCAGAATTTCGTAGACAACGTCTTGGGCCACCGTCCTCCAGCCATTACAGCCGACGACGGACTCAAAGCCCTGTTTGTAGCCCTTGCGGCAACGAAGTCGCTCCACGAGAACCGGCCTGTCGAGCTATCAGAGTTTCGATAAACCTCCGACCTTGAATTAGCGGCATCTTGAGTACGTCAGTTCTGCATCGCTCGCTTCACTCTCTCGATTGCTTTCAGCGAATAGGATTCCGACAAATCGGGAACATGAATCCGGGCAGTCTGTTCAATTCAGTCGCAACGTTTGGGGAGTCCAGTTTGTAGGAGCGGCTTTAGGCCGCGATGATTCAATTACGGAAATCGCGGCCTAGAGCCGCTCCTACGAGCAAACTAGGGATATATTGATTTGTCTCTCGCATAGTGATGCCTCTATATCAGCAACCCTACCTACCAATCTATCGCTATGCCCTCTACTACCCCATCTCGCCGCCAGTTCGTTCAGTCCGCATCGACTGCCATCGCGGCTCCCATGATTCTTCCCTCGTCTATACTTGGGCAATCCCGTATCTCACCCGGAAATCGTATCACTATCGGAGCCATCGGCATGGGTTCGAAGGGAATCGCCAATCTCCGAAATTTCCTCTATCAATCGGACGTTCAGGTAGTGGCAGTATGCGATGTACACGACTCCCACTATCGGGACTCCAAACCCGGAGAACGCCCACCACTTGGGCGCGAACCCGCCAAGCAAATAGTGGTAAATCAATATGCCAAATTAACACGATCAGGAACTTTCAAAGGCTGCGATGCCTACGAGGACTACCGTGAGCTTTGCGCTCGTGACGATATCGATGCCATCATGGTCGCCACGCCCGATCACTGGCACGCTCTATGCGCCCTGGAGGGATTGCGTAACGGCAAGGACGTCTATGGTGAGAAGCCAATTACTCATCTTTTTGCGGAAGGACAAGCCCTCTACCGAGAGGTCGAAAAACGCGGAGCCATTTTTCAAGTAGGTTCGCAACAGAGATCACAGACACGATTCCGAATCGGAGCCGAAATCGTCATGAATGGTTTGCTGGGCGAGATTAAGAATCTCGAAGTCGGGCTCCCAACGGGCCATTCCTATCCCGTGAACGAGCCATCTGTCGTCACGAAAACTCCTGATGGCCTTGACTACGATTTCTGGTGCGGGCCAAGCGAGAAGCTACCTTACATATTCGCTCGGCATCACCGGTATTGGCGTTGTCATGACGCATACGGTGGTGGTCAAATCATGGATTGGATTGGGCATCACAACGATATCGCCCATTGGGGAATCGGAATGGATTACGGTGGACCCGTAGAGGTGGAGGCCATCGGCTGGACCTTTCCTCAAACGGATGTCTACAACACCGCTGTGAACTACGATATTCGCTGCAGATACAAGAATGGAATCACATCATCCATATCCGACAAACACGCTATCGGAGTTAAGTGGGTCGGCGAAAACGGCTGGGTACATATATCCCGAAAATCCATGAAAGCCTCCAATCCGGAATTTCTTCGCGAATCCTTTAATAGAGGCAAAATCAAAGCTTTTGTATCCAACAATCATATACGTAATTTCATTGAATGCGTCCGATCGCGTGAATCCTGCATCGCTCCAGCAGAGGTCGGGCACCGCTCCATTACCCCTGGCCACCTTGGCATCGTTTCCCAAGCGGTCGGCAGGCCACT
>Ga0066378_10000235_pt1 | contig 24331 bp, 20 predicted proteins | sample Knorr_S23_td_DCM_FD_70947 | JGI IMG/M metagenome (GOLD analysis project Ga0066378, IMG submission 70947) | Marine microbial communities from Southern Atlantic Ocean transect - Knorr_S23_td_DCM_ad_71m_LV_A | ecosystem: Environmental > Aquatic > Marine > Oceanic | place: Southern Atlantic ocean...
CTGCTCAGCATCCACCGCGACGACAGCGATCTGGCCAAAGCCAACCAAGGCATGCCGGTTTCGGCCGAACTCAAGCCGGTGTTGAAAAAGGCTCTGTCTATAGCCCGCGAAACCGAAGGGGCCTTCGATCCCACCATTCGACCCCTGGCCGAGCTTTGGGGCTTCATCAAAAAGGAGGGGTACAGGCTACCAACAGAGACTGAACTTCAAAGCGTGCTCCCCAAGGTCGACTACCGTCAGATAAAGTTGCAAGGCAACAAGCTCATCCAGAATACCCCGGGAATGTCGATCGATTCCGGAGGCTTCGGCAAAGGCTACGCGGTGGACCGGGCGATTGCCGTACTGCAACGGCATGGCATCCGGCACGCGATGGTGAAGGCCGGCGGCGATACACGCGTGATTGGCCTGCCGCCCGGGCTGGACCATTGGGCGGTGTGGATTGAGGACCCTCGTAAACAAGGACGGCGCGCGCTCATTAAGCTGCGGCACGGCGCGCTCAGCACTTCTGGGAATTACGAGAACTTCTTCGAAATCAACGGCCGCCGGTACGGGCATCTGCTAGACCCGCGCACGGGTTACCCAGTCCAAGGTATCGGCAGCTGCACAGCTACGGCCGCGACCTGCATGGAGAGCGACGCCTACGCCACAGCCGCCTGCGTATTGGGCGTAACGCAAAGCCAAAAATTGCTCGGGTCCAAGGTGGGTTTTCGGTTTTTGCTGTTTCCGGAGACCGACCCGCAGGGTCCGCTGAAGGTGGTGGAGACCGATCGTTTCCCGGGCAGCGACTGACGCGGCCGATTATTCGACCGTCAAACCCTGTTTGATATCAAACTTCTCAATCCGCTTGCGCAAGGTGGCGCGCGTGATGCCGAGGAGCTTGGCGCTCTGCACCTGATTGCCATCGGTTTCCTTAAGCGCATTGATCACCAGCTCCCGCTCAACCGCCGGGATCACCTTCAGGTCCGGATTATTACGCGCCCACCTAAACAGCTTCGAGGCCAGTCCGGCCAGATCATCGCCATCGACATCTGGCGAGGCGGCATCGGCCACGTTCAACACTTCCGGCGGGAGATTCTCCAGCAGGATCGCATCGCCTTTGGCCATCACCAGTGCGCGTTGCACGGCGTTTTCCAGTTCGCGCACGTTGCCGGGCCAATCGTGGGTTTCCAGCTTAGCAAGCGCATCGGGCTGCACGGTCTTCGGCTGTTTGGGGTTGGGTGAATTTTTGGAGAGAAAATAACTGACGAGCTGCGGAATATCCTCGCGCCGTTCGCGTAGGGCAGGCAACTGGATGCGCACGACGTTTAGCCGGTAAAATAAATCCTCGCGAAACTCGCCTTCTTCCACGGCCTTTTCCAGCGGCTTGTTGGTGGCGGCAATCACGCGAACATCCACCTTCACCGGCTGATTGCCGCCCACGCGCTCGAAGGTGCCGTTCTGCAGCACGCGCAGGATCTTGGTTTGCGTGGCGAGTGTCATGTCGCCGATTTCATCCAGAAAAATGGTACCACCGTCGCATTGCTCGAACTTGCCGATCCGCTGCGTGTTGGCGCCGGTGAAGGCGCCCTTCTCATGGCCGAACAGCTCGCTCTCCAGCAGGTTCTCCGGAATGGCCGCGCAATTGATCGCGAGGTACGGCTGGCTGCTGCGCTGGCTGTGACTGTAAATCGCACGCGCCACCAGCTCCTTGCCCGTACCACTCTCGCCGGTGATCAGGGCCGTCGCGTCACTGGCCGCCAATTGGCCGATGGTCTTGAACACCTCCTGCATCGGTGCACTTTGGCCGATAATGCCGAGATCGAAATCCTCCTTCTCCAGCAGCGGCTCGTACGACACCACCTGTTTCATGGACCGCGCCGCGCCAAGGGCCTTATCCACCATCTCCTCAAGTTTCGGTACATCAAAAGGCTTGAGAATATAATCGTAGGCGCCGTGTTTCATGGCCTGGATGGCCGTCTGGGTAGTCCCGAAGGCGGTCATTAAAATCACCGGCGTTTTGGAGTCAAATTCCCGCAACCGCTGCAGCGTCTCGATACCGGTGATGCCGCCCATGCGCACATCCATGATCACCAAATCCGGCTTGAGCTGCGGAATCAATTCCAGCGCCGCTTCGCCGCTACCGGCCGTGTGCAGTTCCAGCTCGTCCTTGCGGCCGAAGATTCGTTCAAACGAATAGCGGACATCCGCCTCGTCATCGATAAGCAACAGTTTATCCATTCGTGCGCGGGTAGCGTACCCAATGGCCGTTCAAAGGTCAGCCTTTTCCTTAACCCACGCAAGCGCCTCCTCGCGAGTGCTGAACGATTCGGCCAGTTGTTGATCCCGCACGGCATCCAGCAATTGCCCCAGTGCCGGGCCCGGTTCGATACCCAGCTCAATTAGATCACGGCCGCTGATCAAGGGCTCTAGCAGGAGCGGTTTTTTCTGAAGCACGGTTTGTTGTTCGCGGATGAAATCATAAATATCCATCAACCCATGCGAGCCGAGGCAATCCAGCCGGTGTTGTTCCAGCTCCAGATCAAAGGTGGGCCGCATCAGCATGCGGCGCAGCGTGGCCTTACGCATCTTCGACGCATCCTTGAACTGCATGTGGTAGCGAACGGTTTGCACAATGGCCTCGATCTCAACGTTGGGAAACCGTAGCCGTTGCAGGATTTTTTGCGCCATATCCGCGCCGATTTTCTCGTGGCCGTAAAAGTGGATCCGGCCCTCTTCGCCCACTGATTGCGTCACCGGCTTGGCGATATCATGCAGCAACACCGTCCAGGGCAAGGCCGCCGGCGCCTCGGTGGGCAACTGGGAAAGCATCAGGCGGATGTGATTGTACACCGTGCCTTCGGGATGATAATCGGGCGATTGATCGCAGGTCACCGTCGGCAGCATTTCCGGTAGCACCTGCGCCAGCAGCCCGCTCTCATGAAGCAGATCCAAACCGCGCGCGGCATGGGGTGGGCGAAAGAGTTTCAGTAATTCATCCCGAATCCGTTCCGCACTCACGCGCGTAATGCGCCCGGCCATTTCGCGGACCGCCGCAAACGTGGCCGGCTCGATCTCGAAATCCAGTTGCGCCGCAAAACGCACCGCACGTAGAAGGCGCAAATGATCCTCCGCAAATCGCTCGGCCGGATTGCTAATGGTGCGCAATCGACGTTGCGCCAAATCTTCCTGTCCGCCCACCCAATCGTGCACGGTGTCGGTCAGGGGATCGAGAAAGAGTCCGTTCACCGTGAAGTCACGACGGCTGGCATCGGTTCGCGCGTCACTGAAGGTCACCGCATTCGGCCGTCGGCCATCGGTGTAATCACTGTCCGCCCGGAAGGTGGCCACCTCAAAGGTGTGCCCGTGTTCCACCACCAAAATCACCCCGAAGCTCTTGCCCACGGCGTGGGTTTGGGGAAAGAGCGCCTCCACCTCTTCAGGTCGGGCACTGGTAGCCACATCAAAATCCTGCGGCACGACCCCACGAAGCTCATCGCGCACACAGCCCCCGACGAGGTAGGCCTCGTGGTCGGCCTCCTGCAAGCGGCTCAATATGCCGAGGGCAATATCGCGGGGTATCATGGCAAAAAAAATGCGCGCCCGCAGGCGCGCCGTCAATCCGGTGAGGGTGGATTAATAATCAGCGTAGCGCGCGGCCAACATGGCCTGGAACTTGGACGCCTTCATCTTGCGCCGCTTGCGCGCGCTCGGTTTCTCGAAAGCGCGTCGATTTCGCACATCCTTAATTGTGCCTTCGCGGTCCACCTTCTTTTTCAGGCGGCGCAAGGCACGTTCAACCGGTTCACCTTTTTTCAGTTTAATTTCCGTCATTAAGGAGATTCACCCCCAAATCATACGTTTTACCGCTGTTTTTCGCATCAGCGGGGCGGTGAAACTAACAGGATTCATCGACCTGTCAACCGCCATTTTTCGCCGATTTATGACAGAATCATTGTAACCAGCCAAAATCCAATTGCGTCTCTGGCTGCAACTGAGAGAGTTTCGCTCCTGTTCTCTCCCGAAGATTAAGTGCAGAATCACAAATACCAACATGAAATTGAATAAAACCACTGTTGTTCTCCTAGCGGCCGGCCTGTTGACCACCGCTGTTCAGGCAGACGAAAAAGGACGTGGCCCCGGAAAGGGTCGCCCCGAAGCCCGCGGCAAAGGCGGCGAACGCCCCGATCGCGGTGCCGCCATGGCCAAGGCTCTCGGGCTCAACGAAAAACAGGCTCTGCAAATGAAAAAACTGCAGGAAGATCAACGTGCCGCCTTTGGCAAATTGATGGCTGAAGCCCGGGAAAGCGAAAATCGCGAGGGGGTTCGTGAGAGATTCGGCGCTCTCCGCGAAGAATACCAAAAGAAAATGCGAGCCATCCTCACTGAAGAACAAGCCAAGAAACTGGAGGAAATGCGACGAAGCCCTCAAGGACGTCCTGGGCAACGTCCAGGCGGTGAAGGAAAAGGCAGGCCCGGTCAACGCCCTGGCGGCGAAGGCAAGGGCAAAGGCCGCCCCGGCAAAAAAGGCAGCGAAGCCTCGTTCGAGGGCGTTCAGTATGTGCTGAACGATGACCGCGACCGTGGCGACCATCGTCGCGGCAAGTCCAGCCACGGCCGCCCCGACGCCAAGGGCCCGCAAGCTCGCGGTCCGCAACGAGGTGGCCCTCAGCCACCACACGGCCGTCCGCAAGGACCTCGCCCAGGATTCAGCCAGGGTCACGGCCCAAAAGGCCCACAAGCCCGCGGTCCGCAACGAGGTGGCCCTCAACCACCACACGGCCGTCCGCAAGGACCTCGCCCAGGATTCAGCCAGGGTCACGGCCCAAAAGGCCCACAAGCCCGTGGTCCGCAACGGGGTGGTCCTCGGTACGAATTTGGTAAACCCGCTCCTGGCTCGAAAGGTCCGCAGATTCGGGGCAAACAATCTCATGGCAAGCCGAGCGGTTGCTCGAGCTGCAAAGGAAACAGACCCGGCCATAGCCCCAAAGGCCCGCAAGCCCGTGGCCCGCGCCCGCCCCACGGCGGCCCCAAAGGTCGACCTGAGCCACATCGCGGTCACCGGAGTCCCCGCCGCTAAACCGGTCCAAACCGAATGACCGAAGAATGAATTCAGCCACCGATGCCCTCTGGGTGTCGGTGGCTTTTTTTTTATGGGTTCACCTGTTGAGCCTGTTAACAATTCCGCTGTGGCTGAGCCAACCGATAAAGAATTGATCGCCGAAGTACTTAGCGGTCAAACGGCTAGTTTTGAGCCGTTGGTGGTGAAGTATCAGCCACGCGTCTTCGCTATCGCCCGCCGCTATGCCCGACGGGAAAACGAGGTGGAGGACATTGTGCAAACGGTATTCCTCAAGGCCTTCAGCAAGCTCTCCAGCTACAAGGGCACGGCTCCGTTTGAACATTGGCTGATGCGCACGGCCACCTACACTTGCTATGATTTTCTGCGCAAACACCAGCGCAACCGTGAGTGGAACGCCACGGATCTCTCGGATGAGGAGAACGATTGGTTTGAAAATCTGGGCGAGGAATCCAATGCCCACACCAATCAGGAAGCGGCGCGAGCGTTGGTGGACAAACTGCTCGATGAACTGAAACCCGAAGACCGCCACATTATCACCCTGCTGGAACTGGAACGGAAATCGATCCGGGAAATTGCCGATCTCACCGGCCTCAGCGAATCGAACGTCAAAGTAAAAGCCCACCGCGCACGCGAGAAAATGCGGAAATCTGTGGATCGCTTAAACCCCGAAAAATATCTGTAAACCTGTAACGAACCTGAAAATGAAACCGTCTGGAAATAAGAACATGAAGGAATCTGAGGACATTTTGCGGAAAATGCTGACCGAAACGCGGGAAATTCCGGTCGACCACGTTCCGTACGCCTTCGAAAAGCGCATCATGGCCCACATTGAAGCCGCACCCCAAGCAGCCATAAATCTCTGGCAGCAATGGAGCCAAGCCCTCTGGCGAGCCGTGGTGCCTTGTCTGGCAGTAATGATTCTTGTAGCCGTTTTGGACAGCCCTGAAGCGGCTGCACCACAGCCTCAACCCGCTCCTTCCGCCCCGCTAACCGCCCAGACCCAAACGACCGATGAGGACCTTGAGGCCATCGTCATGTTGGCCATCGAAACCCCGACACTCGATCGCTAAGGAAAACTGATGGATCAGTGGAAAGCCATTATAGCGACTTTGATGATTTTCGGCAGTGGAGTCGGCACCGGCCATTTGCTCACTCGCCAAACCGCACCCGAAACACCCGCCCCGCCACAAAACGGCACCTCTGGATTTCAACCACAATCCAATGGCAAGGAAACGCGGCCGGCGCGGCCCGTCTTTTTCCGTTCATCCGGTTATCTGGATCGCCACCTTGAGTTGAGTGAAGAACAGAAAAATCAAATTCGGGAGCTGACCAAGCAAAGTCATCAGCGCATTTTTAAATTTGGCGAACCTTTCCGCGAGCAACTGCGCGAGGAACATCGCGATTTACAGACACAAATCCGCGGGACCCTCACCCCGGAACAAACGCGCGTCTTTGATAATCTCCCCCATTTCCGGTTCAATAAAGAACCCGGTCGCCCCAAAGGCCGCCCCCCGCATCGTTCCGGTCCGCCGCCGCATCATCATAAAAAGCCCGCACACCCTAGCCCAAGCACCCCGCCGGGCGAGGTAGAACAATCCGGTCGATCGCTCCCCGACTTGAAGAACGCCTAATCCTCTGGCACTCTCCGGCCAATGCGCGAGTCCCTCCGTGCCTGGCAGGAACAATTTGAAACCTTCGCCCTTGAGGTCATCTTCGGTGAGCGCCGGGGCAAAAAGGCCGCGCTGCTCCGGGGAGTGCTCTTTGGCCTATCCAAGGTGTTCCTTATTATTGTCAAAGGCCGCCGCTGGCTGTACGAAGCCCGCATCATCCGCGATCACCCTCTTGGCGTACAGGTTATCACCGTGGGTAACCTCACCGTAGGCGGCACGGGCAAGACTCCGGTTGTTGAAAAATTTGCACGCGTCCTCACTGACCAAGGTCGCAAGGTTGCCATTCTTTCCCGCGGCTATCGTTCCAAACCACCGCCACTCACCCAGCGTTGGAAAAATAAACTCCTACTTCAGGACGAGGTCGTTCCGCCCCGCGTGGTGTCTGATGGAAAGAGCCTGTTGCTCAACTCCGAAGATGCCGGCGATGAACCGTACATGCTCGCCTCCAATCTCAAGGACGTAGTAGTCTTGACCGACAAGGACCGTGTGAAATCCGGCCGGTACGCCATTGAGCAATTCGGCTGCGACACCCTGCTGTTGGACGATGGGTTTCAGTACTGGAAACTCGCCGGCCGTCGACGCGACATCGTGCTCGTGGATGCCCAGCAACCGTTCGGTAATGAACACCTCCTGCCACGCGGAACCCTACGCGAACCGCCCGAGCACATTCGGAGAGCGGATACCATCTTTATCACGAAAAGCGATGGCGAAACCGCCGGCCTGCGAGCCCGCATCCGCAAACACAACCCCAGCGCCGGAATTATCGAGTGCGTCCATTGGCCGCTCTTTTTCGAAGACGTCTTCAATCCCGACCAACGCGAACAGATCGGCTGGCTCAAGGGTAAGAAGGTGGCCACTCTTAGTGGCATCGCCCAACCCGAGAGCTTCGAGCAAAGCCTGTTGCAACAAGGCGCCGATCTTGTCTACACCAAGCGATTCGCAGATCATCACCGGTTTAACCAGCAGGAAATTCTGAACACCATCAACCGTGCCAAGAAACGCCGCGCAGAGGTCATCCTCACCACGCAAAAAGATGCCGTGCGGTTTCCGAAAATCGACCGGCGCGATCTGCCTATCTTCTACATGCGCGTGGAAATAAAGATCCTCAGTGGCGCCAAGGACTTCGACGATTGTGTCCGCAAAATCTGTTTTCGCTGATGGAAACCCTCCTCTACTACCTCGCTCGCACCATTGTGGCCGGGGCCCGCTGCCTGCCCCTGCGAGCGCTGGCTTGGGTCGGTCGGCGTCTAGGCGGGCTGGCTTGGATTCTGGATAAACGCCACCGGACTGTAGCCCGGGAAAACATCGCCGCCGCGTTTCCTGAAAAATCAAAACACGATGTCACCCAACTCGCTCGCGACCATTTTCAACGCCTCGGCGAAACCTACGCCTGCATCCTCCAAACCGGCGGCATGAACGCCGAACAAATTCGGGCCATTGTTACATTCGAGGGATACGAACGACTAGAATCCGTTTTGCAGGAAGACCCCGAAGCGCGGATCATTCTCGCCATCGGCCATTACGGGAACTTCGAGTTATTTTCCTGGATTCACCTAGGAGCTCCCACTGCCCAACCCGCTACCACCTACCGCGCCCTCCGCCAGCCACGGTTAACCGAACTCATGCTACAACTCCGAAAAGCTTCCGGCTGCCTCTATTTCGAGCGCCGCACCGAAGGCGAGCAGCTCAAAGCTGCCATGAAAACCCCGCGCATCGTGTTGGGACTGTTAGCCGATCAAAATGCCGGCGATCACGGCCTTTGGCTGCCGGTCTTCGGACGTGAAACATCCGTCAGCCCTGCGCCCGCAGTGTTTGCCCAGCGTTACAAATGCCGCCTTTTCCCTTCCGCTTGTTTTCGCACCAAGCCCGGCCGCTGGCGCATTGAGTTGGGCGAAGAGATTCCCACGCGCACTGAAGGCAAACGCCGCTCCACCCAAGCCATCACTCAGGATATCATTGCCGCCCAAGAGGAAACCATTCGGCGCGATCCCGCCAACTGGTTTTGGGTCCATAACCGATGGAAACCCCGCCCAAACGCTCATGAGTGATACGCCTCAAAATCTCCTCATCCGCGGTGTCAACTGGCTGGGCGATGCCATCATGACCTTGCCGGCGATAATGCGCCTACGCGAGGCTCTGCCCACGACACGCTTCACCCTGCTCACCGACGAGAAGCTCGCCGGCCTTTGGGAGCACACCGCGCATTTCGATCATGTCCTCACCTTCGCCAAGAGCGAATCGCCCTTCGTCATCGGCAAACGCCTCAAGCCTGAGGGTTTCGATGCCGCGCTCATTCTGCCCAACTCACTTCGCACCGCCCTCGAAGCTTGGCATGCGGACATTTCGCGCCGCATCGGTTATACCGGAAACTGGCGAAGCCCATTGCTCACCCACGCCATTTCACCCCGGCCTGAAGCAATTCCCATGCAGAAACGGGTGGCTATCGATATCGAGTTCCGACTCATCAATCATCTCCAGCCCCAAACCTTTCCCGCTACCGCCCATCACATTCATCAATACCTGCATCTGGCTCAACACCTAGGCGCCAGCACTCAACCGCTCGCGCCACAACTTAAACGCACCGGAGACGTTCCTGCATTTTCGGCGACCAAACAGCCGCGACCTTACATTGGCCTGATTGCCGGAGCCGAATACGGCCCAGCCAAGCGTTGGCCCACCGAGTATTTTATCGAGACCGCTACCCAACTGATCGAGCAACGCCGAGCCCACATGCTCCTGCTTGGGGGCTCCGGAGACCAGGACATCGCCACGGAAATTGCTGATGCCCTGCCGAGCGATCATCACACCAATCTCACCGGCCGCACCACCCTTCCCGAGTTGGTTACCGCCCTCGCCGCCTGCGATGCCGTGCTTACCAATGACACCGGTCCCATGCACGTCGCCGCCGCCGCTGGCACACCGGTGATCGTGCCCTTCGGCAGTACTAGCCCGGACCTCACCGGGCCCGGCCTTCCCGATGATCCAAATTCTCCCCATCAACTGCTGCGGACCACCGCCGATTGTTCACCGTGTTTCCTACGCAAATGCCCCATTGATTTTCGGTGCCTCAAGGAAATCACACCGACCGATACCATTGCTGCCGTTAAACGGGTGCTCGACCAACAGGCCTGAACTATCGGCGGCACGCTTGCCTTCGCACCGTGCCTGCGGTTTACTCGCCACGTGAAGATCACTGAGCTCACGGATCAATTGATCGCCTCCTACGCCAGCGTGGGCGGCATCAATCACTTGGACGGCACAAACCTGCCTTCCAAGAGCGGTATTGTGGGCCTCACCACCGATCTACTGGCGCTGTTGTTTCCCGGGTTTTTCGATAACAAAGTCACCCACTCGTCGGAAATCAAAATGGAAACCGCTCTACTGATGGATTCGGTGGCCGGCCGGCTGGAGGATGAGTTGGTAAAATGCCTCACGCATTCGCCGCCCAACGACACTATTCAGGCCAACCCGCGCGCCGCCGCTCAGGAGATATCCATGCAGTTCCTCGGTCAACTACCCAAAGTACGGGAAATTCTCGCCACGGATGTAGATGCCGCGTTTGACGGTGATCCGGCGGCCAAGAGCGAGGAGGAGATAATCGTGAGCTATCCCTTCGTGGAGGCCATTTCCGTGCAGCGCATGGCCCATGTGCTGTATGCTGATGGCGTAGCGTTGCTGCCACGTATAATGACCGAGTGGGCCCACGAACGGACCGGCATGGATCTGCATCCCGGCGCGCAGATCGGTCATCACTTTTTTATCGATCACGGCACGGGCACGGTGATCGGAGAAACGTGCGAGATTGGCAATCACGTGAAGCTTTACCACGGCGTAACGCTCGGTGCCCGTTCCACTTCCGGCGGCCAGCAACTCGCCGGCACCAAACGGCATCCGACCATTGAAGATCACGTGACCATTTATCCCGGTGCCACCATCCTCGGCGGCCAGACTGTCATTGGCACGCACAGCACCATCGGCGGCAACGTGTTTATCATGGACAGCGTGAAACCGCACTCCCTCGTCATCTACGATGGCCTCGATATGCGCGTACTGGACAAGCAGGAAAAGAAAAAGGCCAGCGACTATCACATCTAGTCGCCGGCCAAAAAGAGGCCTTAACTTACACCAATTCCCGAATCGGACGGCCGGTATCGCAGAGGTATTGCGGACGGCCGGTGGTGTCTTCCACGGTCACGGCGTTGGGGTTTAATCCCAAGTGCTGATACATTGTGGCGATGACGTCTTGATAATGAATCGGGCGTTCGGTGCATTCGCCGGCTATCTTATCCGTGGCTCCGATCACTTGACCTGTGCGAATACCGCCGCCGAACATAATAGCCGGGGACACGCGCGGCCAGTGGTCTCGGCCGCCCTTGCTGTTCACCTTGGGCGTGCGGCCAAATTCGCCCCACGCCACGACCAGCACTTCGTCGAGCAAGCCACGCGAACGCAGGTCCGCTTCCAGCGTAGCCAGCGCATGGTCCACGATCGGCACGAGATTGCGCATGCGCGGGAAATTCTTGGAGTGCGTGTCAAAGTCGCTGATGCTCACGCTCACCACGCGCACGCCGGCCTCGACCAGCCGCCGCGCCATCAGCAGCTTGCGCGAGGATGTGGGCCCTTCAGCCGTGTAAAATTGTTCGCCGCCCAGCTTCAGCCGCGGCGTGTATTGCTCGAGCAGCTTGGGATCTTCCTTTGTAAGATCGAGCGCATCGGCAAACTTGCCGGACGTAAGAATGCCCACCGCCTGCTGGTTGAAGCGATCCATCGCGTGCATCATTCCGCTCTTATCGGACGTGCGCCGGATACCGTCGAACTGCTGCAACAAACCCACGCGGTCATCCAGCCGCTCGGCGTTCAGGCCGGCAATCAGCTTGAGGTTCACCTGATGATCCTGACCCAAGCGCGCGAGCTCGCCCTGCATACCCGTTTCCAGCTCGCGCTTGAATAGATGTGAAATATCCGGCCTGAAAGGCTTGTATGCCGGGCCGAGAAAACCGGGGCGCGCACTGTTGCGGGCCAATGGCCGGCCCTGCATGAGATCCACAAACGCAGGAGCGTTGCCGCTGGAACCTAGCAATCGGTCCACCACGCAACCAAGCGCGGGACGTCCGCCGATTCCAGAAAGTTCTTTAATGTTATACCCGCTCTGGCATTGAAATCCGTCATGGCGGCCAGCCGAGCCGACGAGCGAGCGAAGAAATACAAAGCGATCCGCCGCCGCCGCCATGCGAGGCATCAACTCGGTGAGATGCACGCCGGGCAGCTTGGATCGGATACCGGAGAATTCACCCCGCAACTCCGCAGGCGCTTCCGGCTTGGGATCGATCATATCCATCTGCGGCGGGCCGCCATCAAGATGGATGTTAATCACCGCCTTGGTCGAGCCGCTCTGGCCGCCTTCCGCGCGAAGCAAATCCGCCAGCGTAAAGCCGCCTACGCCCAACGCGCCCGCGCGCAGAAAACTGCGGCGCGATAGCCCGTCACAATGGCGGGCGGGTTGTCCAAGAAACTCCAACATTTGGTTAATTAGACTGCACCAACGGGTCGCTTTGTTCAAGCGAAAGCGATTAAATTAAGATTGGGCTGCCCTTGATCGGTTTGCGCAATTCCGGGGGCAGGCCGAATTGTTCATCCACAAATCCATCGAGCCGATCGCGGGTTTGCTTTGAGAGTAGCTCGTTCAGCTCCTCATCCACCCCGCCGGCCAGCGCCATGGGCAGGCCATTAAAGACCAAATCCGGCCCGTCGCAGAAGGCGTAATAATGATACTCGTCCTCACCCTCAATCGGTTTGCCGCTGATCAGGCAATGCGAAATCCACGGGGCCACCTCCGTGCCATGCTCCGCCAGCAGCGATTCGCTGCGGTCCTCGATTTGATACTGGTCCATGTAGGCATTGATGCGCTCAAGCGATTCAGCCGAAAGCTCCTCCTGCATTTTAGCCCGGCACGGCAGACACATGGCATACTCGAAAATCACCTCACCGCGATGAAAGGCCTTATGAATCAAATACGGCGTGCCGTCCTTCAGCAAGGCCTCGTCGCACATTGTACATTTGGAAAACGGCCCCTCCTCCGTGAAAGAATGAAACACTTCCGGCACGGCGGTGTAATTCGGCGAGTATTCGAACTCCTCGAAGTTCTTCGTATCATCAAACTCCCCGCTATCCGGCTTGTCGCTCACGCCGCAAGCATAACCGGCCGCAACACAATGTCGAGGCAGGCTGTTAATGGAATCCCCTTGTCGCCCTTTCCTCTCCGCCTCACTCTCCCGACGATGTCCTCGCGGATCACGGATGAATTGGGCACGCCCGACGCAGCGTTTGAAACATCGCTGCGGCCGGAGGGATTTGATCAGTTTGCCGGGCAGGACAAAGTGCGCGAACGGCTCGAGATCGCTGTCACAGCCGCCCAACAGCGCAAGGAGCCGATCGATCACCTGCTACTTTCCGGCCCGCCCGGGCTAGGCAAGACCACTCTGGCCAATATCATTGCCAAGGCGATGGGCGGCAACCTGCGTGCCACCAGCGGGCCGACCATCGAGAAGGCCGCCGACCTCGCCGGTCTACTCACTAATCTCGAGGAAGGCGATGTGCTGTTCATTGATGAAATCCATCGCATGCAAAAGACCGTGGAGGAATATCTCTACCCCGCGATGGAGGATTACCAGCTGGATATCATCATCGACCAAGGCCCCAACGCCCGCAGCGTGCGGCTCAACCTGCCACGATTCACTTTGATTGGCGCCACCACCCGCAGCGGCCTGCTCACCGCGCCGTTGCTCACGCGGTTCCCCATTCGCGAAAGGCTCGATTATTATTCGGCCGACCACATGACGCGTATCGTCACGCGCTCGGCGGGTTTGCTGGAGGTCGAGATCGATGAACTTGGCGCCTCCGAAATCGCCCGCCGGAGCCGGGGCACCCCGCGCATTTCGAATAATCTCCTGCGCCGCGTGCGCGATTACGCGCAGGTCAAAGGCGACGGCACCATTACCAACGCCATCGCCGACGCCGCGCTGGCCATGCTGGAGATCGATGGTCATGGCCTCGACGAGATGGACAAGCGCATCCTCGAGACAATCATCGTGAAATTCGGCGGCGGCCCTGTGGGGGTCAACTCCATCGCCGCCGCTGTTGGCGAGGAAGCCGATACCCTGGAGGAGGTGTACGAGCCCTTTCTAATCATGGAAGGCTACCTCCAACGCACCCCCCAAGGCCGCACCGCCACCGAGCTTGGCCATCAACGGCTGGGATTGAAGATGGGCGGCGGGGCGCAGCAATCGCTCTTGTAAATGATTGCGAACAACATTCGGCGCGTTTTTCCAAAAAACCCATGACAAGCCGGCCGGTTTTCCGTTAAGTCTCCCGCGGTTCATGCCACGACGGGACGACATTCATTCGGTTCTCATCATTGGCGCCGGCCCGATTATCATTGGGCAGGCGTGCGAGTTCGATTATTCGGGCACTCAAGCTTGCAAGGCGCTTAAGGAAGAGGGCTACCGCGTGGTGCTGGTGAATTCCAACCCCGCCACGATCATGACCGACCCGGAGTTTGCCGATCGCACCTACATTGAGCCGGTCACGCCCGAGGCGGTAGAGAAAATTATCGTCCGCGAATTGGCAGAGCTGAAAAAAATCGGCACTGACGGCAAGCTCGTGCTGCTTCCCACACTCGGTGGCCAGACTGGCCTGAACACGGCTATGGAATTGTTCCGCACGGGCGTACTCGAGAAACACGGTGTGGAGATGATCGGCGCCAAGGCCGACGCGATTGAGCGCGGCGAAGATCGCGAGCGGTTTAAGGAATTGATGCTCGAGATCGGCCTGGACGTGCCCGTGAGTGGTATCGCCCACAACATGGACGATGCCTGGGCCATTGCCGATCGTATCGGAAAATTTCCCCTCATCATCCGGCCCGCCTACACGCTCGGCGGCACCGGCGGCGGGATTGCTTACAACCGCGATGAGTACGAGGAGCTGACCAAAAAAGGTATCAATCTTTCGCCTGTGAACGAAATCCTCGTCGAGGAATCGCTCATTGGCTGGAAGGAATACGAGATGGAGGTGATGCGCGACAAGGCCGACAACTGCGTGATCATTTGCTCCATCGAAAACTTTGATCCCATGGGCGTGCACACCGGCGACAGCATCACCGTCGCGCCCATCCAGACGCTCACGGACAAGGAATACCAGATCATGCGCGACGCGAGCTTCGCCATCATCCGCGCCGTGGGCGTGGAAACCGGCGGCTCGAACATCCAATTTTCCGTGAACCCGGACAACGGCCGCATGATCGTCATTGAGATGAACCCACGCGTAAGCCGAAGCTCTGCCCTTGCCTCCAAAGCGACCGGGTTTCCGATCGCGAAAATTGCCGCCAAGCTCGCTGTCGGCTACACCCTCGATGAGATTCCAAACGACATCACCCGCGAAACGCCTGCCAGCTTCGAGCCCACCATTGACTACGTCGTCACCAAAATTCCGCGCTTTGCTTTCGAGAAATTTCAACAGGCTGACCCCACGCTCAACACTCAGATGAAAAGCGTCGGCGAAGCTATGGCCATCGGCCGTACATTTAAGGAGAGCCTGCAAAAATGCCTCCGCTCCATGGAGATCGGCCGCGCCGGACTCGGTGGCGACGGGAAAGGCTGGCGCGTGGGCGACACCGTCTATGGCGACCGCGACATCCTGCCGCGCGATCTCATCACCCAGAAACTCACCACCCCCAACGCCGAACGCGTCTTCTACCTCCGCCACGCCCTCCGCGCCGGCCTGACCGTGGACGAAATCTTCGAGCTTTCCAAAATCGACCGCTGGTTTCTCACCCAAATCCAGCAAATCGTCGACTGCGAAGAGGAACTCGCCTCCGTCGGCGCATCCGCTTAACCTCTGCGTCCCTTGGACCGGACGACCCTGACTTACCGTTACGAACGCCTGCGCGCAGTTGCCGCCGGCGTTCTGGAAACGGCCGGCACCAGTTTCCTTCTGTTGATCGCGGTCAAGTGGTTTGAATTTGACGCCACCGCCAAGGCGCTCATTGCCATGGGCGGTAGTCTCGGCCTGTTGGCCGGCCCCTTGATCGTCTCCCTTGTCGAAAACCGCCGCTGGCACACCTCGCATGCCGCCGCCGTTCTGGCCGGTCTGGGCAGCGCCTGTTACCTCGTCATGGCACTGGCGCAAAATGCCACGGTGTTTGTCATCGGCGCCATGCTCGTGGCCGCCTTGTCCGCCGGTGCCATTCCCTTGGCCACGCAGATTTATCAGGAAAACTATCCGAAAGCCCAACGCGGCCAACTCTTCTCACGCACGGCCATGATCCGCATCGCCAGCGTGGCAGTGTTCAGCTACCTCGCCGGCCTCGCGCTTAACGCGAATGCCAAAGGCATGCTCGAAATGTTTCCCCAATGGCTGATCTTCACCTTTGCCGGGGCATTCGCCTTTGCTTCTTTTTGTTTCTCCCAATGCCCTTCCCGTCCGCTCAAGGCGTCTGGCGGGACGCACCCGTTTCGGTCCCTACGCTTTGTGCGCGAGGATAAACTTTTCCGATTCACACTTGCCTGTTGGATGGGCTTTGGCATTGCCAACCTTATGATGTTTCCGTTGCGGGTGGATTACCTCGCACGAGATGGCGGCTTTCCCGGTTACGGCCTGAACTACACTCCCGAACGCGTGGCACTTCTGACCGTCACAATCCCAAGCCTCGTACGACTGGTGTTGAGCCCCTTCTGGGGTCGCCTGTTTGACGGCATGAATTTCTTTGATCTACGCGTGATCCTGAATCTCTGTTTTGGCGTGGCCACAGTCGCCTTCTTCGCTTCGGATAGTCTTATCGGCATTATCGTCGGAGCAATCTTCTTTGGCATTGCCACCTCCGGCGGCGAGGTGGCGTGGAGTTTGTGGGTCACAAAATTTGCGCCAGCCGATCGCGTGGCCGATTACATGAGCGTGCACACATTCTTCACCGGCGTCCGCGGTTGTGTGGCGCCGTTCCTCGGCTTTTACCTGATCGAGATCTATCGCATCCACCACCTAGCCTGGGCCTCGTTTGCCCTAATGGCCGTGGCCAGCTTGATCCTCTTGACGCAGCGCAATTCCCGCCCGGAAGAACGCCATGGTGAGCCGCTGACCGAAGACGTCACCGAGTAAGCAACTCCACCAACGATTCCCGCGCGACCGTCAGGTTTTTGTATTCGGCAATCTCCTCCGGCATCGTCGCCAACGCCTGCCTCAATCCTGCCCTACCCTCCGGATCGGCCACGATCTCGGCCACGGAGATGTTGATCACATTGATACCAAAGATGAGCGCGCCGGTCTCGGGCAGGCGAAATAACACCTGATCCTCGCGCCGCACCCACATCAAATCCAACTCTAATGGCAGCGCCATGGCTGGGATTCGAACCGCTGGATGCTGATTCAATCCCGGCGAGCCACTCAACCCCCAGTTCACGCGCTCCCACGCCTTACCCGGGCGAATGCCCGCAAGGAATTTTCCAATGCGCACTCCCAGTTGCTCATTCAAGGTGGGCACGGGGTCGTGGATCGTATGCACCGGCAATCCCAGTTTCTCTTCCGGCGCCCAAGAGGAAGGGAAACAAATCGCCCCAGCCACAAACACATCCTGACCATCCTCCGCCGGCAGCAACACCATAAAATCCTGCTCCCAATGCTGCGCCAATTCCCTGCATCCACCGGATTCCAGTCCGGCCCAGCGGATTAACTCCGTTACGGCATGATGAGAGTTGGGCATCTGAAACACATGCCGTTCCGGATGTTCAGCAACGATTTCGCGTCTTAGCTGGACACGACTGTCATGTTCGGGCGATGACTCGAAAAACCCTTCCGGATCACCGGGCCGGGCGCCGAAGCGGAATTCAAACTGCGCACCGGAGAATAAGTCGCTCCATGCCGGTTCAGTCATCAGTTCCTCCTAGCCAAGTGGGCCACCAGTGCGGCTTGTTCATAATTCGGAAAATACTCGCATAATCATCGGTCCACAACGGCAATTCCCGAGCTTCCGATAGGTCTGTGCGTAACCACGCATTAGCCTCAACATCATCCAGAAAATCCTGATTGCGCGAGAGTAGCACCCACGTGGCGGCGTAAACCCAATCCTGCCCGTAATCCTCCCCGCCCAGACTGTCGACCTCGATCATTCCAAAATCCAATTCCGCCGCCAGCCGTCGCACCACCGGCTCCAGATTCAGATAGCGATTGGAAATATGAACAGCCAAAACACCGTCGGGCTTGAGGTGTTGATCATAGAGTTTCAACGATTCCAGCGTGAGCAGGTGCACCGGAATGGAGTCGCTGCTGAACGCATCCAGCACGAGGACATCCAGCTGACGGTTTTTCTCTGCGCGCAATTCCCGCTCCATCGCCAGGCGCGCATCGCCCGGCACTATCTCCACACTCGCCCCGCGATCGCGCGCGTTGATGCAGTAGGTGAACTGAGCCACCTCATCGGCCGATAAATTCACCACCGCCGGGTTGATATCATACAACCAATACTGATCACCCGCCTCGGCAAACCCGGCCATCGTGCCCACACCCAATCCCACTACGCCCACGCGTTTGTTGTTCTCCTGCGTGTATCGCATGGCCAACTCAACGCCACTGCCGTAGGTGTAGTAGGTCGTAATTCGGTTACACCATTCCACGCTTTCGTACTGAAACCCATGCGTGATATGGCCGTTCAAGAGCAGGCGATAGACTTCACCCCCAAAGTCGCTGTAGCGCGATATCTTCAACGTGCCGTAAAAATTGCGCTGCACATAAAACGCATCCTCTTCCGATTTCTTGATGTCTTTCAACAACCCCACGAACACCACTACCAACGCCGGCCCCAAGCCCAACCATTGCCAACCCCAAGCGATTTGCACCCCTTTCCATTGGCGCACGCTGAGCCAGACGAACAAATTGAGTGTCATCAATCCGATCGCCACCCAGATCCCCGGTTGCAGAGCCTCCCAACCACTGGAACTGCCGGCATCACTCCAATTCACCGACATTTCCAGTGCCCAATACAGGCCCAGACAGGCCAGCACCACCCCGGCCAAGCCGGCCCTGAAATCACGCCCCTCGGATGCCGGCCGGCCAAACCACCATTCCCGCGCAATGTACCGGGCCATACACCAACCAAAGAGCAATGGAAGCCAAGTGAGCGCGAGTTTGGCCGGCAAAGAATATTCAACCGCGCGCAACAAAGCCATGCAGACCACCGTCCAGCAAAGTCCCAACAGGCCACGCACGTGCCATTTGCCTAGCGCCCAAGGCTCCCGGTTCACACATTGCACTAACAGATACAGTAGCCCCGTACCCCACAATGCAATGTGGTATTCCCAATAGCCATCAAACCAACGCGGCGCCAGTACGGCCACAGCCAAACCTCCCAAGGCGCCCCCGGCGGCGATCCCAAGAAAATACTGGGTTAACCGCGTCGGCTCCGGCCGCAATCGATACAGTTCCCCGTGACACACCATGCAACTGATGAACAATGCCACACAGTAAAGCCCAACCTGCAAAACGATTTCCAAATCCACACCCTCCCCCATCCCCCACAACACGCCGATCCAGCTTACCACCAGTAGCGGCACATAAATCTCACGTACATACCACCGTGGGCTATCGAAACTGATGATGAACGAAATCAAATACAATGCCAGTGGTAGCACCCACAGAAATGGCACCACGGCCACGTCCTGACAAAGTTTGTTGGTCGTGGCCATTAAGAAGGCCGTGCCGCACGCCGGTAATGCCAGCCAACACAACCACACCCCTGCCCGACGCAAACGTGTTTCGGTCGCTCCGGATTCGGCTTTGCTTTTACTGGAGGTCACCACCGGTACATCCCGCATGCGCCACACGAGGAGGCCGCAAAACACCGCATACAAGGCCATCCCCCAAGACCAACCGTTCACCTGCTCGATACGAGTGCTCCAGGGCTCCACCACAAACGGATACACCACCAACGCCAATAGTGAGCCGACATTGGATAAAGCATACAGCCTATATGGTGAGGCACCCGCATGGGCACGGGCAAACCAGGCCTGCACCAATGGGCCGGTGGAGGAGAGGATCATGTACGGAACGCCCAAGCTGAGCCCAAGCAATTTAAGAATCGCCCATACCGGCGTGCCCTCGCCATCGGGCTGGAGCGCTTCGCTCGGAGTAATGGGTAGCGTACAGATCGCCATCATCAACAAGACGCCATGTACCCAGGCCTGTTTGCGCGGCGGCAGAAAATGGTTCAGGCAATGGGCGTAGGCATACCCCGTCAACAAAAGGCATTGAAAAAACAAAAGGCAAGTGGTCCAGACCCCTGGCGTGCCGCCAAACCAGGGCAGGATGTATTTGCCGATCATCGGCTGCACCAGAAACAACAGAAACGCACCCCAGAAAACCGTCAGAGCATACAAGGCCATCGGCGGCTTGGCAGACGAGGCTGAATCCGAATCAGCCATTACCGGGATTGATTTGATGGATCAACCCGCGGCGATTCTCTTCGCGATTACGGGCATCATAAAACTCCACCGGATTAAAGTCATCCAGCAACAACTGCCCGTGCGCTGCGTCAAACTCCCGCCGCCCCTTCCACATTAACGCCATCTCCATCTGCACTTGACGATGCTCGGAGAAAAACGGCCCCTCGCCCTTGGCGGCGCCATACCATTCGTTCCAAACCGCATAGGCATCGCGTTCCGATTTTGCCTCCCGCAGGCGCTTGCCTGCATCGGGGTCCGGCTCCGGCGAATGGTGCGCCTTTATTTGCGGCGCTTTGGTGGCCACGAAAAACACGTTCCCATAACCCGACGCATGGACAATCACGCGTTCCGGGCCAAACACCGAACGCAGTGTTTTATCCAGTGACGAAGAAAAAAACTGCCGTTCCGGATTCGATTCCCCAAAGCTGTTGATCACCAACGTGCCGTGATCGCTGAGATGCCCGCGCATTTCCACAAATGCCTCATGAGTCATGAGGTGGCTCGGTGAGGAATCCCCCAAAAACGCATCTAGCAAAATGGCATCGTAGGTGCGGTCCGTTTGATTCAGAAACTGTCGGCCATCGCCCACGGTGAGGTTGACCTTTGATGCATCAAAATCAAAAAACTCCTCCGCCATAGGAATCGAGGCACCGTTGATCTCCACCACATCCGTTTCAATTCCATCCGCAGCAAACTGCATGGGCACCACGCCTGCCCCCATGCCAATACAAAGTACGCGCTCTGTTTTCGCCGTGTAAGCGTGCGCCAGCCACCGCAACGCACCGGTAAACAGCGAACGACTCTGGCGCGTCGTAGGATCGTAGGTGTTCTGCACCAGTTGATCATTCAAGTACCGCCGCTCCACCACCGCGCCACTACGATACTCGATCACCTGCAGCTCACCATAGTTGGAATTCGCGCGGTAAAGCACATCCCAGTTCACTCCGCCGTACTTCATCGTGTCTCCAAACTGCCCGCGTAAACCACTATAGCCAAAAACGAGGGAAAGCCCCAGTGCCAGCAAAAGGGCATTTCCACCAGCCCCGCGCCCCCATACGATAAGGTAAACCGCCGCCAAGGCAATCAAGATGCCCGTCGTAATAAGCATGGTCACGGAATTCGGAAAACGCGGAATCAACACGTACCCGATCAAGACCGTACCTGCTACACTTCCCAGAGTGCTAATGGCCGACAATCGGCCGACATTGAGCCCCACATTCTGGATCGATTGGGTGAGAAGTCGAACCAGAAAGGGCCCCGTCATCGCGAGCAAAGCCAGCGGCACCAAAAACAAAAACATGGCCGCCAACAGCGTGGCCCAAGCCAATGGCAGGCTCATGAGCTTGAGACACAGCGGCTTCACCATTGGCACCGTGGCGGCGAGATAAACGGCCGCTGCCAAAATTCCGTAATACAAGCGGTTCAGTTTCGGCGACTGATCCACCAGCCAACCGCCGGCATAATAGCCGCCTGATAGAGCCACGAGCGTCACCGCAATTTGCGCCGTCCAAACAAAATGGGACGTACCAAGAAAAGGCGACAGCATTTTGGCCCCCAAGATCTCGACCACCAAAATGCACGCACCCGTGCAGGCCGCCGTAAAATAAAGATACCGACGTAGCCCAATGGACATCTCCTCGGCCGGCTCCTCCTCTCGGTTGGATTTATTTTTCTTCACAGCTAAATCGCAGCCAGTTTCGACCAGAGACGGGCGCTCATTTCAGCACCGTTATGGAAGCAATCGAGGTCGAACTTCTCATTCGGCGAGTGCAAATTGTCATCCGGCAACGCCAAGCCTAGGAGCAGTGAGTCCGCCCCGAGCACTTTTTTGAATTCATTGATAATTGGAATCGACCCGCCTTCCCGCAGAATCACCGGTTCATGGCCAAACGCCTCGCGCAAGGCCTCCAACGCCGCCTGCGCCTGCGGCCCCGTGGGTGGCACATGATACGCCTCGGCGCCATGCCCATCCTCAATTTCCAGTTTCACCGAAGGCGGGCACAACTTCTTGAGCTGCCGCTTGAGCAACCGGTTGATCTCGCACGGATCCTGATTCGGCACTAACCGGCAGGTAAGCTTGGCACTCGCCCAGGCGGGCACGATCGTCTTACTGCCTTCACCCTGATAACCACTGGTAAGACCGTTGATCTCCAATGTCGGCCGGGCACTGCGTTGTTCATGATGCGTGTATCCCATTTCCCCGAATAATGCCTTCACCCCCAACAGACGGCGATATTGCGCGGCGGAAATCGGCAGGCGTTTCATTTGCTCACGCTCATACCGCGTGAGCTTTTGCACTCGATCATAAAAACCGGGCACCGCGATGCGGCCGCGCTTGTCGCGCAATGCCGCCAGCATCTGGCACAGCACCAACGCGGGGTTATCCACCGAGCCGCCATAAATGCCGGAATGCAGATCAGCCTTCGGGCCGCGTACTGTCACCTCCAGCGCCGTCACGCCACGCAGGGAATAGGTGAGTGCGGGGTGTTTCTTGGAAGGCATGCCGGTATCCGACACCACCACCGCATCGCACTGCAGGTCTTTTTTCTTCTGACGCAAAAACTTAACGAGACTTTCGCTACCCACCTCCTCTTCGCCCTCGATCACAAACGTGAGATCACAAGGCAATTCCGAGCCCGTTTGCAGAAACGCTTCCACGGCCTTGAGGTGCGCAAAATGTTGCCCCTTGTTATCTGTGGCGCCCCGCGCATACACCGCTCCCTTGCGAATGGTGGGCTCAAACGGCGGTGTATCCCATTCCTCCAACGGATCCGGCGGTTGTACATCGTAATGGCCGTACACTAGGAAATGTGGACGCCGCCCAGCGCGCTTCGGCGTGCTGGCGGTGACGATGGGATGAAAATCCGTGGTATGCTTGCGGGCCTTGAGGCCAATCGCCCGGCAGTGTTTCATCAGCCAATCGGCCGTGGTACGGGTATCGCAATCATGATCGCTCTGGGCCGACACACTTGGCAGCCGCAGGTATTCGCAAAGCTCCTCTTCAAAACGCGCCCGATGGGCGGTTAAATAATCCAGCACAGCTTGCATGCGGGCGCAGTGTACGAAAGCAGAGAGCGAATGCAAACGGCGAATGCCTTTGATGACACCCACTCTTAATCGCCGCCAGGGACGATCAATCGCAATAAGTTCAATGGATTCAAATCCAGCTCTTTGCCTTCTCCATCGGGATTGTCCTTGATGGGATTCAAACGCCGCAACAAGCTTCCGGGGCGGCCAGTAATACCCAACACCAGAATTTGCCCCAACGCCAGATTATCGACCTTCACTTGCGGCCTTCGAATAGCACCTTCCATGGAAAGAAAGGTCGGCATCTCCATGAAGCCGTTCTGGGGAAACAAAATCCCTAGTGCCCGAAATTCTTCCGCCAACTTAGGCGGCAGCTCGATGGAGATATCCTGCTTTATGGTGGTATCGAGAAAACGGCTTCCCAACTGGCCTTCTCCTCGGGTTCCCGCACGCAAGAGCGGACCGCCCACAGCCAGCTCAAAATGCGCTTTGCCATCCTGGGCGATCAGGGCGAGCTCCGCTGAGTTGAAATGGGAATCCAGCAGTTGTGGTAAATTCAAACTCCCGGCAATGATCCCAACCAGCCAATCATCCTCCTTGAATCCCCAATGAGAATCCTCAATGACGAGTTGCGCAGGGTCTGCGGGATCGATCCCACGCACCGTAAAGCTGTTGCGAAAGGATTCTCCCGACCATCCGAGCGCTTGCAGAAACCCAGTGGCCGTCAGCTTGCCCCATTGGTTTTTATGATCGGGAGCAAAGTGCCGAATCACCGGATCCAACGGCACAGCTTGTACATTTATATTTACCGCCATTTGGGTTTGCCTATCCACGGTTTGCACCTGGCCTTCGACCATTCCAGGCGCCCCGAGCAGATGCATTTGAATTGGGTCAAATGTAAACTTCCGCCCGTCAACCCGCACATTGCCGGTGAGATTGGTTGCCCATAAATCACGCCACACCAAGCGCTTGAGATTCAGGTTCAAGTTGAAATTCTGAAAACCAAATTCCGATCCAGCCGGAGCGGTGCCGGGAATCTCATCGGGCGTCGCTGCGGGTTTGGGATTATTCAGAAACGCCATCAACGGCGT
>Ga0066378_10000239_pt1 | contig 23849 bp, 15 predicted proteins | sample Knorr_S23_td_DCM_FD_70947 | JGI IMG/M metagenome (GOLD analysis project Ga0066378, IMG submission 70947) | Marine microbial communities from Southern Atlantic Ocean transect - Knorr_S23_td_DCM_ad_71m_LV_A | ecosystem: Environmental > Aquatic > Marine > Oceanic | place: Southern Atlantic ocean...
TTATTTGTCCACCACCGATTACATGCAGCATACCTACGAACCCGAGGCTGAGCCTTCTTTAAAGTTTTATGAGGGAATCGACAAGGCTCTGGGTCAACTGCTACAAACCGGAGCCAGCATCGGGATCACCGCCGATCATGGCATGAACGCCAAGCAGTGTTTGGACGGGACTCCCAATGTTATCTTTCTGGAATCGGCCATCAAGGAAGCATTGAACCTGGATATCACTGCCATTCTCCCGATTACCGATCCGTATGTGGTCCATCATGGAGCCCTTGGCTCGTTTGCCGTCCTTCATTGTCCGGATGCGTCCTCTCACCCACTGATCGAGTCATGGTGCCTGAAACAGCCAGGAATCACGGAAGTTTATCGCAAGGAAATCGCATCGCAAAAATTAGAGCTGCCCCTCGATCGTTTGGGGGACTTGGTCATCCTTTCCGGGAGGGATGTGGTCCTTGGAAAAACACCCGCACACCACGACTTAAGTGCCCTTAAGGTGGGATTGCGTTCGCATGGGGGACGATACGAGGAGATGGTTCCTTTTGTTTTTTCCCATCCACTTAGCGAAAATTACACACGCAAAGCCCTGGGTGACCCTCGAAACTTTCATATCTTTGACTATACCATCAACGGCCTGAACCGCTAAAGAAACGCATCTCCATGCAACACATGCTTCACAGCCTCCTCGCGGGGCAACCAATTCAGGGCAACGACTGTATTTCCGTAACCAACCCCTACGATCAAACAGTCATAGGCAACGTAACCGTTGCCCAGGCGGATCATACCTATCTGGCGATCGAGACGGCTCTCGAACAAAAGGAAACCCTCACACGCTATCAACGCTTTGAAATCCTCGACCAAAGCCGTCGGGAACTCCTGAACCGAAAAGAGGAGTTTGCCCAACTCATCACCTCCGAGGCGGGTCTTTGCATGCGTGAGACTCTCTACGAGGTAGGTCGCGCTTGTGACGTGTTGCAATTTTCGGCCATGGAATCCCTCAAGGATGATGGTCAGGTCTTCAGTTGCGATGTCTCCCCTCAGGGGAAGGCTCGAAAAATATTCACTCTGCGAGAACCTTTGCGTGTGGCCGTGGCCATCACCCCTTTCAACCATCCACTCAACCAGGTGGCTCATAAGCTGGGTCCGGCCATCGCTGCGGGGACGCCCATCATCCTCAAGCCTTCAGAGAAAACGCCCCTGACAGCCATCAAGTTTGCCGAACTTCTCCACAAAAATGGGCTGCCGGGTCCCATGCTCAGCGTTCTATTGGGCCCGACTCAAGAAGTTGCCGAACGATTGATACAGGACGAACGAGTCGAAATGGTCAGCTTCACCGGAAGCGTCAGCGTCGGCAAGCATATCGCCCGAAGCGCTGGCTACAAGAAGCTCGTATTGGAATTAGGCGGGAATGATCCCCTGATCATTCTGGAAGATGCAGATCTGGATCAGGCAGTTCACTTGGCTTGCGAAGGCGCTTTTCGGAATTCCGGTCAGCGCTGTACGGCCGTCAAACGCATCATGGTTCAACGATCCATCCTGGAAAAATTCACTCAAGCAATGGTGGAAAGAGCCAAAAGTTACACGGCCGGAGATCCCTCATCCATGGAGACACGGATTGGCACAGTGATCGACGAAGCGTCCGCCATCCATTTGGAAGAAACCATCAAAAAAGCCGTCTCAGATGGCGCCCGTGTGCTTCTTGGAGGAGGGCGCCAAGGTGCCCTGCTGGAGCCCACGGTGATTGCCGATGTACCACGAGAGACTGAGATGGTTTGCAGCGAATCTTTTGGTCCGTTGGCACCCATCATGGGTATCGAGGATATTGACGACGCCATCGCCTGCGCCAACTCCACTCCATATGGACTGTCCTCAGGAGTGATTACCCAGCACATGGGGCATGCCCTCAAAGCGGTTCGGGAGTTGCGTTGCGGCACCATCAACATCAATGAGGTCCCCGGGTACCGGATCGAATGCTCTCCCTTTGGTGGCATCAAGGATTCAGGCCTCGGGATCAAGGAAGGCGTCATTGAGGCCATGAAATGCCTTTCCACCGTGAAGACCTTTTCCCTTCCATGGGGTTGACGGGGCCTTAGGTGTCTCGAACCCTTTTTTGCAGGGAATCCAATCGGGCCATCCAGCTCATTCTAGCGTTGCTCCTTCTCCTGGGTTGAAGCAAGATTTCCATTCGAGCGATTGAATGAAACCGCTTCCCTCCAGGCTTCTTTCCAAATACCAACTCCGCGGCATGGAGATTCTCTGCCTTTGGTTTTTCGGTTGGGCACTCTCCATTCAGGCCGCCAAATGGACTTACCTGCGCATGTCCGACGGCTTACCTTTAGGGAGCGTTTCAGGCTTAACCTTGAGCCCCAAAAATCTGGTTTGGGTCAGGCACCAGGATGACGATCTGGTCACGGAAATGGATGGTTACGAACTGTTCAGTCACTCCATTCCGGCCGACGCGGCAGACAAAGTGCACCAGAGCCGCTCAGGACAACTCTGGGTCACCCAGCCGGACGGTCTGTATCTATTCCACCGCAGCCGATGGACAGCCTACCCGGTGCACCCCATTCAGGAGGCCTACCGACAAACCATACTCCGCCTTCAAAGTCCGGTTAGCCTGATACCTCTTCAAATCAATCATTGTCTTCTGCTGGCTGGGGACAGGATATGGGAATTCTCCGTCAGCATGAATGGCCCGCAAATCGTTCCTTGGATCGATTTTTCTTCAGCAGGATTCCATCAATGTAGAAGCATGGTGGAAACGATAGGTGGGGAAATTCTGATCACCACTCAAGGTGGTTATCTTGTCTTTGACGGACCTGCCAAGGATATTTTGGAACAAACCCCACAGCGTGTCGACTTACCCGATTCCCTTGCACACTTGGTCTTGAGCAGTCCCCTCCGAAACCCGGATGGTTCCTGGACCTTCATCGGCGAGGCCGAAGGGGAACCCAGGTATCTGCTCATGTATCAGAAAGAGGCATGGCATTGGATTCAGGCCAAGGATCCGATCAAACCGCGTCATTTCTGGAAGGATGCCTCAGGTCAAGGGTGGGCCATCACCTACAACGGTCTCTACCAAATTCAAATTCAAAACAAGGACATCCTCCCATCGGATGCAGTCGATGCCGGTCTCTTTTTTGACGTCATTACCGATGGAGCTGGAGGTGCGTGGTTGGGAACCAGCGAAGGGGTGATCTGCCAGTCAGGCACCTATTGGCAGCGTAGCCCCGCTCAAGGAAAAGAGGACACCGTGTATGACATCCTTCAGGGCACCAACGACGACTACTGGTATGCGACCGATCAAGCGCTCTTTCATTCCGACAATCATCAATCGCTGAGTTATCCCTGGCCAAAGGATCAAGAAACCCTTTTTCAGGCTGGTAACTGTCTTTACACGCTCAATGAGCACATCATAGGTGTGCAGTTGAGCGGAAGCATCTTGATTTTTGATATCGCAAAAGAAGTTTTTTCAAGCCTGATCTACCCCCCCCAACCGGAAAGCGTGATGCGTATCCTGGGCCATCACGAAAAAAAAGGATGGATGTTATCCATTCAAGCACCACCGAATGAATCCGCTCCAGTGATTACTTTTTTTGATGGTCAAAGGTGGCAACCGGTTGCGGACACCTGGAAATCACCCACCCCATCGAGCGACATTCTATGGTATACATTGGTTGGAGAGGAGCACTGGGTAGGTTGGGCTCAGGGGGCTGCCTACACCACTGGGCAGGATTGGATGATCTATGAACCGGAAGATGGCATGGGGAGTGAAACGCCTCAGCGCCTGATGGAACTCAAGAACGGTAAATTGTGGATGGCAGCGGGTTCTCATGTGTACGAGCTGGATCGAAATCGGTGGGAAAAAATTTATTACGCAGGCGATAAAATCAATGACATGTTGGAAACCCGAGATGGCGGCATCTGGCTGGCAACCAACAATGGCGTACATCCATTCATCAATGACGGTTGGCTAAGCCACAACACTCAGGAAGGCCTCCCCAGTAACACGGTTTACAAGTTATTTGAAGACCGAACCGGAAACATCCTGGCAGCCACGACGCGAGGACTCTGTCGAAACGTTCCGGAATCAGACCTCTCCCCACCACTGACGACGATTCTCACCGATACCACCGCATCCAAAGAGGGTATTGGTAAAGGGTCTGAAATTCGATTTCAGGGAGTGGATCGCTGGCAGCAGACCTCGGCATCCCGGCTCCTCTACTCCTACAGGCAAGACAACAACCCATGGAGCGCTTTCTCACCAACCAACCGTATCGTTTTGGGGGACCTGGCTGCTGGCAACCACCGGATTGAAGTTCGCAGCATGGACCGCAATGGAAATCAGGAAATGCCCCGCCCCCCTCTGAGTTTTGTCTACACCATTCCATGGAAGGAAGATCCCAGATTGATGGAACTGATCATGGGTGCCATGGTCATCATGGTGGTGCTGGCCGGTTTGGCAGTCAACCGACACATTCGACTCAAACGTAGTTATGCTGAAGTGGAACGGTTGGTCCGTTCAAGAACCGAAGAGTTGGAGAAGGCCAATCGCGAACTGCTGCAAGATCAGAAAATGAAAGCCCTGGGTACGCTGGCCTCAGGTATTGCTCATGACTTCAACAGTATTTTGAGTATCATCAAGGGATCGGTCCAACTCATTGAGTCCCGTTCACAAAAACCCGAGATCATCCAGAAACGCATCCAACGCATCCATTCGGTGATCGATCAGGGAGCCGGCATCGTGCATTCCATGTTGGGCTACGTCAGACGAGGTGCGAAGCGAATTGCGAGTGCTGATTTGAATGAAGTAGTCGGTGAGGCCGTAAAAATGGCTGAGGCCTCCCGATCAGACGTTGAGGTTCAGATCATGAAGCCCCCCCATCCCATGGAGGTTCCAGTCGATGCCGACCTCATCAAGCAAATCCTGATCAACCTGATCCACAATGCCTCAGAAGCCATGCAGGATAAGGGAATCGTCACGGTTCGTATCAGTCAAAAAAACCAATATCGAGGCCACTTTCTCTGGAAGAGTGACATCAGCACACCCTTAGCCTGTATTGAGGTCGAAGATCAGGGCATTGGAATTGAAGAAGCCAATCTGGCCCGCGTCATTGAACCCTTTTACACCACAAAGGCCTTTTCAGCGCGACATGGCACGGGCCTTGGGCTTTCCATGGTTTACGAAATGGCTAAGGAAATGGATGCCTCGCTCACCGTAGAATCCACCCCGGGCCAAGGAAGCTCTTTCAGAATCTTTATCGCACTGAAGTAGTCTCTAGGTTCTCCTCTGGAAGAGCTTTGGATGTCTTACCGAGAAAATAGAAACAGCTTACCACCAGGCAAAAGGCACCCAAAAAAGTCATGAACCAGGTGTAGCCCTTGAAAAACACCAGACGAGACATCTCGCCTGCTGCCAAATCCTTGTAGAGCTGAATGCCTACTGACCCCGTGTACCCGATGGCGTCTGCGACATAAATGGCGAACACTGCCGTGCCTGCGACCTTGGTGGTTGCGATCATGCGATCAAACAAAAGAGATCCATAGGGCACGTAGGCGAGATAGGATCCCAAGCCCGTCAAAGTAAGCCACCAGAATCCTGAAATAGTTCCCATCTCCAGCAAAAGAGTACTCACCCCTAATAAGATGACGCCACCAGTCATGACACTGAAGGCAGCGATCAGACCAGTGCGATTGTCGCGGAAAAAATTAAGGAGCCCCATGGCAAGAATGACCCCAAAAGCGACCAAAGTCTCCGCGCGCGTAATGATGGTTTGATTGTCGTCATAGGAATATTGCAAACCCTCCAGGATCTCCACCATGTAGTTATCTCGAAAATCCCGGTAGGCCGTGAGAAAAAAGTAGGCTACCAGAAGCAGGCACAAACCTGGGAAAAAATGTTTTACAAAGGAAACACGCTGCCGGCCATCCATGGGCTGTCGGGCTGTCTTGATAGCCATGTCCGTTTTATTGGGAGGAGGTAGTTGGTTCAACAACCACACAGAAAGAAAAAAGAGAGGGAGAAAGTGTAAACCCACGGCGGCAGGCATCCATGATTCGCTGACCTGCCCCATTTGACTGGCAATCCATGGACCGACGACAGGCACCGAGGCCCAAACCTCTGCCACCCCTCCGCCCATCATCGCACGTCCGAAATCCTTGACGATCCCGCTGGAAACAATAAAAGCGCAGCTGAGTCCGGCCAAAAGCACTTCCGAACTTCTCCTTCCCTCCAAGTACCATACGACCAGACCCCAGACCATCCCAAGAGGGAATCCATTGAGAAATATCGCAAGGCACTTCCAGGGAGCCGGCAGAAATGCGAACAGCACCAAGGCCAATTCACTGGCGAGGACAAGCCCCAGCAAAGCACGCGCTCGCTGCTGAGGACGGATTTCGGAGCAGACTTTGATGCCCACATATTTACTGAGGGCATAGCCCAGGATCTGGCTGATCACCAAGGCTGTCTTGAGGGTAATTTCCGAATCCAGAAACGTCAGTCCTTCGTATTTGGCCGCAGTGAAGGGCTTCCTGAAGGCATACATGCAGAAGTAGGTGGAAAAGGAAGCGGAGATGGCAAAGAGAATAAAGATCCAGCTTGGAGCCGCAGCCAACCAGCCGGAAAGACGCCCGAACGGAACCCGATGAGTGTGACTTTTCATTGCGACTTTTATTTAAAGGGTTCGATCGATCAAGGGGTGAAGCACGAAAAGGGCTTAAGGCGTGTAATCCTCACCGTTCAGGGATGCCACCACCGAAACCAACCAGGAGCGCATGTCTTGCTGCATGCGGTGGACCTCTTTCAAGTTCTTCCTCTTGTTCCAAAGATCCATTCTTTCTGACGGATCCTTACCCAAATCATACAGCTCCCAACGAATGTCACTTGGAGCAGACTCTATGCGATGTAATTTCAAATCACCGTCTATCCACGCTGAATGACCGGGAAATGTGTCTCGCGTATAGGGAGGGCTGGGCAATTGATTGGCATGCAGGCTCGGGGTGTCGGCCTGAATCGGGTTGCCATTGCGCTGTGCTTCAAGCAATGCTCTCATCCATACGGCCGACGGCGTTGAAATCCCCTTTTCAGGGCGATCCCAGAACCCCATGTGCCGTTTCACAGCCTGCTGCCCTATCCAGGGCATCAAACTGACACCATCCAAATGTTCTGGAGCAAAATTGGAAAGCCCGGCCATCTCCAATACCGTGGGCAAAATATCGTTGGTCGAACAGCGGGTCGATACGGCAACCGACTGAGGAAAACGCGCAGGCCATTCGAGGAAGGCCGGCACCCTGAGTCCACCTTCATAAACCGAGGCCTTGTGACCACGGTAACCATAGGTCGATCCTACTTTTGGCAAAGCACCATTGTCACTGCAGTACCAAAGAACGGTATTGTTTCGCAGGCCTAGGCGCTTGAGCCCATCGCGTATCCTGCCGAAAGCCCGATCCATACCGCTAATTTCTCCAAAAAAATGGCGTAAGGCTTTGGGTTGATCAGCATATAGTTGTTCATCTTCCGGTGAGGCACGATGGGGTGCATGTGGAGAACCGAACCACACCACTGCTAGAAAAGGTTTGGAGTCGTCACGAATCGAGCCAATCCACTCCATGGCCAGTTCAGCAGCCAACATGGAACTTTCCCCTTCATGTTTCACCGCTTTACCCTGGTGACTTAAAATCGGGTCATTGTCGTAAAAATTAGGTGCACTGACCCAGTGATCAAACCCATTGATGCCAGGGTGAGCCAAACTGTCGGATCGTACGGATCCCAAGTGCCATTTGCCAAAATGTCCGGTTTGGTAACCATGATCCTTGAGGATTTCAGCTACCGTCAGCTCCTGTGGGCGCATAGGGTAGCCCCATTTGAAAACCCCCATGCGATTGGGATGACGCCCCGTCAGGACGCTGGCACGCGTAGGTGAGCAAACCGGCGCAGCGGCGTAGAAGGAGTCAAAGCGAACCCCCGAACGGGAGGCTTCGTCAAAATGAGGCGTCAACAGGTTGGGGTGCCCCATGTAGCCCATGTCTCCCAGCCCCTGATCATCAGCCATCACAAGAACGACATTTGGGCTCGAAGCCCACAGCGAGGTAGGCAACGGGCCGATGGCGGAGAGCAGAGCCAAAAGACTAAAGATCAGTCGAGGCATCTCCAGCAATTAACTCGATCCATAAAGGCCATTCAAGGCCTAAGTCCGATCTCCGTTACCTGGATCATGGGAAACACTGACTATAAAACCCATCTCTGCAGCGCATCGTTTACTTTCATGGAACCGTGATCACTTTCCAGAAGCCCTACCGGGAAGTTATCAGGAACCTTCAAGGCCGAAGATTGCCATCGCAAATTCTTTGGCATTAAATACTTGAAGATCGTCTACTGCCTCACCCACGCCGATGTATTTAACCGGGATTCCTAGTTCTTGCTGGATGGCGACCACCATGCCTGCCTTGCTGGTTCCATCCAACTTGGTGATGACCAGGCCTGTGAGTGGGACTGTTTGGTGAAATTGCCTTGCCTGGTTGAGGGCATTCATGCCGGTCGTTGCATCGAGCACCAGAAGCGTTTCGTGCGGCGCACCCGGCAGTCGCTTGTCCATCACTCGGTGAACCTTTTGCAATTCCTGCATCAGGTTTTGCTTGGTATGCAGTCGGCCGGCAGTGTCGATCAGCAAATAGTCAGCTTGTCGGGAGACAGCCGATGAGATGGCATCGTGAGCGACCGAAGCGGGGTCAGATCCGTAAGCTCCACTGGTTAAATCAACCCCGATGCGCTCACTCCAGACCTTGATTTGGTCGATGGCAGCCGCTCGAAAGGTATCGCAAGCAGCCAACTGTACTTTCAATCCCCCCTCTTTCAGTCGGTGCGCCAGTTTAGCACATGTCGTCGTCTTGCCCGTTCCATTGACTCCCACCATGGAGATCACCTTGAGCTCACCTTCATGGGCCACCAGTGGAGCCTGATGACGCTGCAATTCAGCAAAAACAGTCTCTGCAGCGACTTCCACCCAATCACCACCCACTGTCCCATGCGATTCATACGCTTGCCGGGTTGCCTGGAGGATCTTCAGAGTGGTGGGAACGCCAAAATCAGCCGAAAGCAGGCAAGCTTCCAGTTCCTCTGCGCTCTGTGCAGTCAACCGAGGTGAGCGGGAGACAATGCGGCGGATTTCATGAACAAGTCTGTCTTGCGTGCGTCCTAGACGCTCCTTGAGCTTTTGAAAGAATCCCATGCTAAATCAGCAACGTTAAGAAATTCATAGGTAATCCATGCCATCAACGTTTGTCGATGCCCATTTTATGTCAACCTTTCCAGGAAACGTTCCAAGAAAGGCGACTCAAGCCGCGTCTTCCCCATACGCATCCCTCCAGGCATCGGACCATGACAGTCAGAACCGCCAGTGACCATCAATCCAAGCTGATCAGCCAGATGAAGGTATTTTTTGACCAGACTCGGTTTGTGCGAAGAGTGAAAGGCTTCAACCCCATCCAAGCCCTGGCTTGCCAGATCTACCAAAACCTCATTGGGAATCCCAAGGCCGGGGTGAGCCATGACGGCCAACCCCCTTTCCGCGTGGATCAGGCGAATCATTTCCATGGTGGCAGGATAGGTCGAGGGCACCCATCCTTGAGCCCCTTTTTTGAGAAATCGGCGAAAGGCCTGTCCCACGTTGGAGGCCAATGAGTGTTCGACCAGAGCTCTTGCCACGTGAGGTCGACCTGGTGACCGGCAAGTGATGCCTTTGAGGACTTGCTGAGCATCCCACGGAATGCCGTTTTCCTCCAATTGTCTCAGAATGTCTTCAACCCGCTTGCGCCGCCGCTGCTGGAAACGAGTCAAATGTTCATTGAGAACGGGCGTCCCAGAATCAGAGGGAAAATAACCCAGCAGATGGATTTCCTGATCAGCATGCGTGGTGGAGAGTTCAATCCCAGGAACCCACCTCACCCCGGCAGCCTGACAATGATCGGACATCTCCTGCCAGCCCTCCCGACTGTCATGATCAGTGAGTGAAAGAACCTTCAACCCTATGGATGAGGCTCTCTGGACGACTTCGCTTGGCCCGAGAAGACCATCAGAATGATGGCTGTGCAGGTGAAGATCACCGATCATGGCGCCCGTTGGAACGTTCGATCGCCTTGCGAGCAGGCCTGAGCACGTCCTGTCGAATACGGTCCAGAATGCCATTGACAAATTTTCCACTTTCCTTGGTGGAAAAGCGTTTGGCAATTTCAATGGCTTCGTTGAGGCTGACCACAGGGGGAATGTCCTCACGATGAAACAATTCATAAATGGCCAGTCGCAGAACGTTGCGATCCACCACGGCCATGCGGCTCAAATCCCAATTTTGGACGTACTTTTGGAGCCTCTGATCCAGTTCCTCCTTGTTGTCCAACACTCCTTGAATCAGGCTTTCAGCAAACACCCGCAAAGAAAGATCTCTGGTAGTGGGCGGCGGTAACTCGATTTGACGCCCCCAGGTAGCCTTTCCTTTTTCATATCCGGATTCCGAAAGCTGGTGCGTTTCCCAGAAATGATTCAAGTGATGAGGCAGGTCTTCAGTCACGACCGGATTCATGTCGTGCTGAAACAAAAACTGGACGGCTCTTTCTCTGGCTTCTCGGCGTAATCCCATCGCTCTGGTAGATTGGTTGATTGAAGTCCTTGGGCCGAGGCAGGGCCACTTTTTCGGAATTAGTAAGCGGGCACGCTGGGATCGATTTGACCCGACCAGGCAGAAATGCCTCCCTGAACACTCTTGAGCTCCCCAAAACCCTGTTGCCTGAGGAATTCCAAAGCCTTGAGCGATCGCACACCTGCCTTGCAGTGCAGGTAGTAGGATTGATTGGGATCCAGCTCAGTATACCGCTCGGCCAACTGACTCAGAGGCAATAGAGTGGTTCCTTCCACCTTGGCGATGCGCCATTCGTCTTCTTCTCTGACATCGATCACCTGTATCCCCGATTGAGGGTCGTCCAGGGCGCGCTTCATTTCTTGAACAGTGACTTCGTCTGGATGCATGTCGTTTGGGTCGTGACGGGCAGTAACACCACAAAAATCCTCATAATTGATGAGATCACGAATGCTGGGTTGCTCCCCACACAATGGGCACTCGGGGTCTCGCCGTAACTTGAGCTCACGAAATTTCATGTCCATGGCATGATAAGTCAAGAGCCGACCGATCATCGAAGCCCCCTGCCCCAGCAAAAGCTTGATGACTTCGGTGGCCTGCAAGCAGCCAACGACTCCTGGCAAAACCCCTAAAACGCCTCCTTCTGCGCAGCTGGGAACCATCCCAGGAGGGGGCGGTTCGGGATACAGGCACCGGTAGCAAGGACCTCCCAGATGCGGTGCAAACACACTCAGTTGTCCCTCAAATCGAAAGATGCTTCCGTAAACATTGGGCTTGTTGAGAAAGAAGCACGCGTCATTGGTCAAATAGCGGGTGGCAAAATTATCCGTGCCATCCACAATCACATCATAGCCCTGCAAAAGCCCCATGGCATTGTCTCGCGTCAGCGGATGGGCATGCATCTCCAGATCCACATGAGGGTTGATGCCGGTGAGCGTCTCCCGTGCTGAGTCCACCTTGGGCCGCCCAATATCCTGCTGACCATGCATGATTTGCCGTTGCAGGTTGGAGAGATCCACCACGTCAAAATCCACCAATCCCAGTCGCCCGACTCCAGCAGCTGCCAGATACATCGCAAGAGGAGAACCCAGCCCCCCAGCTCCAATGCAAAGCACCGAAGCTTGCTTGAGCTTGAGTTGCCCATCGAGCCCCACCTCGGGCAAGCTGAGGTGGCGTGCGTAGCGCGTGATTTCTTCAGAGGGCAATTCCATCACAAAGGACCTTCGACATGGGAAGCATAGGGAATTGAAAAGACAAATCAAGAATCCCAGAGGACATCGGCGTCATCAGCTGCGATCTTCCGGGCCCAGCGAATTGCCAATTGACAGGTCCATGCGGCTCAAGCACTTTTGAAATGCACTTCGGTGCAATCGTCTCTTGAATCATCTCAAAGCAATAGCGGTTTCAATGAAAACCCAGTTTCTCCCTCACCTTGGAGTGTGCCTGGGGCTGTGGCTGGCATGCCACGACCTGTGGGCTCAGGGCGTCGGATCCAGAGGCTCTGAGCGCCTGATTAACGAACCTGGCCCTGCTTCCAGAGCAGGCGTGCCAGATTGGGGCGTGGATCAATCCTTCAGCCAGGATATCTTTACCTTTGTGCGGATTATGTATTCGACCGGAGGCGGCGGTTGGGGGGGGCGCGGAGGTGGAGGTTGGCGTGTCGACTACCCCAACGCCGACCTGAATTTTTCCTACCGACTGGAACAGCTCACCTCTATGAAGGTGCATCCCGATGGAGGCACTCTTGAACTGACTGATGACACGCTTTTTGACTACCCTTTCATTTTCATTATCGACCCCAGAAGGCTTGTCTTCATGGACCCGGAGGCCAAGGCCTTGAGCCGCTACCTCCTCAATGGAGGTTTCCTGATGGTCGATGATTTCTGGGGAGAATCGATGAAGACTCATTTTCTCAGTGAAATGGAAAAAGTTTTTCCTGATCGAAAACCGGTTTCACTCGAACTCAGTCACCCGATTTTCAATGCCGTCTTTCCTCTGACACTGAAACCACAAGTGCCCAGTGAAGACTCCGCAGAACGCAACAAAGGGCGAGGAGTCTATGAAACTTGGGAAGATGAAATTCGCTATGAGGGACCAGCTCCTGCCGATTACCTTGCCTATCTGGATGATGAAGATCGCATTATGGCCCTGTTATGTCATAACACGGACTTGAGCGATGGATGGGAAGAAGAGGGCAAGAGCGAATGGTTTTTCTCCCGCTTCTCAGAGGCACTTTCTTACCCCATGGGGATCAACATTGTTTATTACGCCCTGACGCATTAATCACCCCTCACCCATCCAGCGGAAGGAAACGAACCTTCCATTCACTGGCATGGCACTCGAGGAGGGCCACTGAACGGTCCAGCCCAGCCCGCCGTCTACCCGCATAACCGGGATTGATATACAGGACCCCACCAAGCGTTTGCCGCATGGCCTTGTGGGTATGACCGAAAACAACGGCATCAGGGCGTTGACGCCGGATACAGGTGGCAAGCGACTCCTCTGGCACAGGCAAATCTACGATATGGTGCACCAGAATGCGTCGGGTTCCCACCTCCACCCATTCACGGTCCTTCAACTCAAGATCATAGTCGGTATTCCCCAGAACGGCTGTGACAGGAGCCATTTGCTCCAACTCCAGGAGAATGCGGGGGCGCCCAACGTCCCCGGCATGGATGATATGAGAGACACCACGAAAAAAAGATGTAACCTTGGGGTCCAAGTAATCATGGGTATCTGAAATTAGGCCTATGAGCTCCATCCAACAAAATTCGACTTCCATCAGCAAGCGCCGACCTCAGGCAGGCACTTCCTCAGATTCTTCGGGCACAGGATGGGAATCTGTTTCACTTTCAACGTCGGTTTCGGCCTGCTCAGCCGACTCCTGAGTGGCTTCTACCCACTTGGCCGCACCTACAAACAATCCAGTAAAAAGAGCCCCGCTGGCAAGGGTGTTGCGGAGAAACATCCACGTGGGGGGAAAGCCACCGGTCCCTTTGGTGAGCGCCAGAAGCCATCCGGTCATGTCACGTGTGTAACCTTCTTCTTCAAATGGATTGAACCACCACGAAAGGGTATTGGTAATCAGATAAAAACAAAGGGCTCCAAGAATGCCCGCGCTTAACAAGCGTGACCAATGGGCACTGCGATGCATCCACCGCCCAAGGCCGATCAAGAGGGCATAACCCAAGTAGTTGCCCAGCTGATACCATTGGAAGGCCATGTCATAGTAAGCATTGAGCAGCAAATCCGTGAGAAGCATGGCCCCCATCGGGGCCAGCCATGCCATCCTCGGAGAGAAATAAAGACCGGCGCAAAAGGCCAGAGCATAGGCGGCACTGAAATTCACCGGCATCAACCCAGGCCAGCGCGAGAGAGCAAAGACCAAAAGCATGAGACCGATCAACCCGTAATGTTGCTTGCGTTTCTTCAAACAGAAGAGAAGTTTAGGTCAATGATCGTGCATGACAAGTATGGAGGGACCATCAGCAGACAAAAAACCTGAAAGCTTGACGAATGGTAATCTCCTTCGAATCAATGAACGGACGTGAGTAAGGCTGGGCGCCAGGAACGACATGTAGCACGACAACCATCATGGCAGTGGGAATCCAGCCATGGATGGTCTTCTTTGGCTGCCAACATCCAGCAGAGCCAGGCCCGATGGGGTGGCATCCCATCGGCTTGCTGGGCCTTCATGGCCGTCCAAAGAGCTGCCCTTCTGCCCCATCAACCGGTGTTGATCATCGCGGACGGCCTCAAGTCACAGGAATTATTGCAGCAAGATGCGGAGACGTGGCTTCAATGGGCTGGAACGCGAGATGAAAAGCCCTCAACCGCCCGGCGCCCTCTGTTTTATCCGGCATGGGAGCACCTGCCCCATGAAGACAAACTGCCTCACGCCGATATCATCACCGAACGACTCGATACCCTGTGCCAATTGCTTTCGTGGCGAGATTCCGAGTCTGAACCCACATCGCTCGCCCCCGTCGTGGTGACCTCCATTCAAGCCCTGATGCAGCGAACGCTGGCACCTGAGGTGCTGACCGCAAGCATGAAAAGCATCCGGGTAGGCGATCAGATGGACCCGCTGGATCTCGTCGAATGGTTGGAGGAACAGGCTTATGAGCCCGAGGCAAAGGTGACTCAAAAAGGAGAGATTTCCCTGAGAGGCGGCATCCTGGATGTGTTTGTGATGACCCACCCATGGCCGACGCGCATCGAATTTTTCGGAGATGAAATCACCTCCATACGCAGCTTTGACCCCAACACCCAAAAAAGCCGAGAGACGATGGAGCATCTGACCTTTTCGCCAGGCGGGGAGTTAGGGCTTCTCAAAAAAGCCGTGGAAGCAAATCGTGACTCTATGGCCTTTGCCTCTCTGTTTAATTTCCTTCCCACCGGGACTTGCTTGGTGTGGTGTGATCCTGGATCCATCCAGGAATCGGCAGAGGACTATTTGATCGAAGTTCCGGAAGAAGACCCTTACTACCTTGACTGGGACCAAGTCCTCCAGAAAGCCCTGGGGACGTCATTCGACAACCACTCTCTGGAACCCACCAGTCCTTTGCCCGGGGATCCTCATGCACTCGGTTTCTCCGAGGAAAAGGGTTGGAGCCTGTTCGACCCCCAGATGGAATCCATGAGCCATTATCGTCCGATGGGCACTATTCGCCCCGAAATGCATGTCATGGAAGCGCAGCGGAAGAACTTCATGGAACAGATGCACCGATGGCTCAGGCAGGGTTTTACCGTCGTCATGGTATGCCATCACGAAGCAGAGGCCCACCGTTTCAGCGAAATCTGGGCGGAGCATCGCCTGGATGAGGATGGGAGCTCTCAGCCCCAAGTGCTCATCGGCACCCTGAGGGAAGGGATGATTGCCGAAGCCCTCCAATGGGTCGTGGTGACGGATGCTGAAATATTCGGTCGATACAAGATCCAGCGACCTCGCCGACTGAAAAGTGCCCATGCCGTTGCCACTCGCTCCATCATGCAGGTAGATTTTTCAGATCTGGAAGAAGGAGATTATGTGGTGCATCTCCAGCACGGTATTGGTCGCTTCCAGGGGCTCAGACGACTGCCCGCCATGGCATCCAAACCCGGGCAGGAAACTTCGGAGCAAGGGGCCGAATACCTGGTCATTGAATATGCCTCCAAAGGCTGGAGTGAGAGCCCTCCCAAGCTCTATGTCCCCGTCAGTGAAGCACATCTTGTCAGCAAGTATATCGGTGGAGGTAAGTCTCGGCCGCCTCTGAACACTTTGGGAAGCAAACGTTGGCAGACCACGAAAAACCAGGCCGAAAAAGCGGTCAGAGACCTGGCTGGAGACTTGCTGAAAATCCAGGCCATGCGCGATGCCGAATCGGGTTTTGCTTTTGAAACCGATGGAGCCTGGCAGCGGGAATTTGAAAGTGCCTTTCCGCATGAGGAAACGCAAGACCAGTGGGATGCGATTGACGCCACCAAGAGAGACATGGAAAGGCCCAAGGCGATGGATCGATTGGTGTGCGGAGACGTGGGCTTCGGTAAAACCGAGGTCGCCATACGCGCAGCATTCAAGGCCGTCATGGGAGGTCGTCAGGTAGCGGTGTTGGTCCCAACCACGGTGTTGGCGCAACAACACTACAACACCTTTGCCGACCGAATGGCCCCCTACCCCATTCGAGTGGAGTGGCTCTCTCGTTTTCAAAAACCTTCACAGGCAAAGGCCGTCATTCAACAACTGGCTACCGGATCGGTCGACATCGTCATTGGCACGCACAAGCTGATCCAAAAGAGCGTCGCCTTCAAAAATCTTGGCCTGGTCATCATCGATGAAGAACAGCGTTTTGGAGTGGCTCAGAAAGAGTCCTTCAAGCAAATGCGCAAGCTCGTGGACGTCCTTACCTTGAGTGCTACCCCGATCCCGAGAACCCTGCACCTGGCACTCATGGGGGCCCGTGACATGAGCACCATCGAAACTCCACCGCAGGACCGCCTTCCCGTGGAAACCATCGTGATTCCGTTCGACGAAGAAGTCATACAGAATGCCCTCCGAAGAGAGCTCCAGCGACAAGGGCAGGTTTATTTCCTGCACAATCGGGTCAGCACCATCGAAGCGGTTGCCTCACGCATTCAGGCCCTCGTACCAGAAGCCCGCATCGTGATTGGCCATGGTCAAATGGAGGCCAAGATACTTGAAGGGGTCATGAGGCAATTCATCAACGGAGAGGCAGACATTCTGGTTTCCACGACCATTATCGAAAGTGGCATTGATATCCCAAACGCCAATACCATCATGATCGATCGAGCAGATCGATTCGGATTGAGCGAGCTCTACCAGCTCAGGGGGCGAGTGGGGCGCTACAAACACCAGGCATACGCCTACCTGCTTCTGCCACGGCACGCAGGGCTGCTGACCGATGCGCGCAAGCGACTGAGTGCGATGAAACAATACTCCAAACTTGGAAGCGGATTCAAGATTGCGATGCGGGATCTGGAGATTCGAGGTGCAGGCAATTTGCTGGGAGCCCAACAAAGCGGACACATCACCGCCATCGGGTTTGACCTTTACTGTCAGCTGCTCAAACAAAGCATTCAATCCCTCAAGGGCGAAACTAGCGCTCCACGCATTGACATTCGCGTCCATCTGGATTTTCTCGCCATGAGCCCTGAGGAAGTGACCCCACAAAAAAATTCCTCCCCAAAAAAACAACAACATCCCCGGAAAACCAAGGCTGAGCACATCCAGATTCCTCGGGAGACGGCCACCATGGTGGAAAGCAGTGATGGCATGATGGAGACCATCCAGCCGGAAGCTGTGCTAGTCAAAGAGGCCTGCTACCTACCGCATTCCTACGTGCAGGAGCCGCAGCAACGTATCGAAATCTATCGCAAAATCGCACAAATCCACGATACCGATGGAAGCCAGTCGCTGAAAAGCGAACTGAGGGATCGCTACGGCCCTTTGCCCGAAATGGTCGAGAGACTCTTGCTCTTGGCCGATTTGAAGTGGCAAGCCTTCAGGAAGGGCATCTCCGAGATGGAGACCTCCAAGCTTAGATTAAAGCTGAAGCGCAACGATGAGTGGATGATGGTTCAGGGAAAATTTCCTCGTCTTGAAACCAAGAAGGCCACGGCCCAACTCAAAGCCATCACCACCATGATTCATGCGTTGTAGCCATGGGAAGTGAGGAAACCCTTAATCACCGACCGGCAAGCCGCTGGGAACCGAGAGGGGGATCTGGCTGAGAACGTTGAGGGAAGAGGCATCGGTCAATGCTTGGAGAAAGGAGACCAGATCGTTTATTTCGTTGGCATTCAATTCGAGCGGCATGATTTCGACGCGATCCGCGATGGCCTGAACCGCTTGATCATCCTCCATGCACGCCCAATCCGTGACATCCGCAGCCGGCACCGAAGGGAGGATGGCCTGACGACGATCGTATTGCCTGAGACTGCTCTCAGGCTGAAGGTGATGCATCACCACATCCTTGAGACGTCGGTAAGACCCGGCATGCCCCCAAGGCCCTGTGAGAGCAACGTTTCGCAGAGCCGGAGTGCGGAACTTGTAACGATCGCGAGACTCACCCGTCACACGTTCGCGCCCGAAATCCTCGTAACCATCGACGCCATCTCCCTTGCCGGGACCGAGCTGCGGCATGCCAATGGCGTGAAAACTTTGATCGGTCAACAATTGGCCGGAATGGCAATCAGCACACTCCGCCTTACCATAAAAAAGCTTCATACCCCTCAATTGTGACGCATTCAAAGCATCTTCCGATCCCTGCAAATACTGATCAAAGGGCGACTGATCGGCTCGCCACTGGCTTGCTTCGAAGGCAGCAATAGCATTGGCAGCATGCACAAAGGTGATATCGCTCGCCTCTTTCACTTCATCAGGGTAGACACTTTTAAAGAGTACAACATACTCATCCACACCTTGAAGACGCTCAGTAAGAAGGCTCCAGATCCTTGGCAGGTCTCCCGCAGCAGCCCTACTTGCAATATCGTTTTCCGAGACATCAGTGCCACCATCATATTGACCTGCCATTTCGGTGGGCGATGTGACAGGAAACATGGCCTGCACCGCGAGGGCATTGTCAAAACCCTCGGGCAAATCGGACCCTGCAGGAGAGATAAAGTCACCTGGCTCTGCATAGGGATTTTCGAGCACCCGACCATCATGGAAGAAAGTTTTGAATTCCTTGGCACCCAGGTTGAACAAGGCGGGCGAGTTGCGTGGCACACGCTCGTGAATGATGTCCGACTCCACTCTGCTCATGCCGAGAGACCGCCCACCTTCGCCGACTGAAAGGGAGAGGGAATCGGTTGTGCCAGTCAAGGGGTGATGACAGGTCGCACATGCGATGTTTTTGTTGCCACTGAGCAATTTGTCAAAGAAGAGCAACTTGCCGAGCTCAACCTTGGCAAGGTTGGGTTGCCCTTCATCGTGGTAATCAGCATCTTCAAGGGGAAGCGGCAATGGGAGCACGGGCTCTTCGAGACGCGTGCCTTCCATGAAAACAGCCGTGTCTTTGCTGTTGCGATTGCCCCATGAGCTTCCACCACTGTTGCTGGTGAACCAGGATTCGTAAGACCAGCCGGATGGACTGTCCATGACAGGATTATCTCCACCACACATTCTCCACCGTAAGGAACCTGGGTTCGTCTTCAACCCCGTCACACCCACCAGGCCGATCGCGTAAGATTGTCCAGCTCCGATTTCGAAGCCATTCAACTCAAAAGTATAAAAGGCAGGTGTCTTTGACTGGTGGGGAACCCCCATAAGTGTGAAGGTCTGAGTGACCAATGCCGGACCGAATGGAACCCGTTTTTGACCCGCATCTTCCACCATGCGAAAAAGAACGACCGTGACCCCCAGATCCGCCGTCGCATTTTTGGCCGTATCGTTCTGATCAACCAGCACACTGAAGGAATCAATCCGGTAGGCATCCTGACCGGTGGTGAAGCCGAGGACACGACCGTGGTGCCCCTTGAGAGCAAAGGAGCCGGGCGTTGGTTTCGCTTGGAGCTGAGTCGTGTTGTCGAGAAGCGTCTCCGTGAGACCGCTTGGTTGAAAAACGATGAAGGAAGCGACGAAAAGAAGGAGAAAATTTACGCTTTGTTTCATGGCTCTAAATTATTTTAAAAAACGACCACTTCATGTTAGGTTAAGACGAGATGGACGATTAATAGGAGCATCAATCAAAGGTCAAAACGAATTGTCAACAGCTTGTTTCGCAATCGGTTTGCTGCCCAAATTTACGACAAAACGCGTTAAAAATCTTTTGTTATTGTCCAGGGGAAATGTCGCAAATCGGCGCTAGAGGTAAACGCTTTGAAAAAACTGCCTAAAGACAAAACGCTAAACTTTAATTATTGAATTTCAATTGCTTACAACTGAAATGTAATTTTTCTCCAATCAGACAGACTCCAGGCGTTAGCGAAAGCCTCGGCATGTTAACAAACAAACCCTAAAGAACCATGACTCCATGCCGCCCTTTGGGTGAAAACTTTTTTTCAAGACCGACCACTTCAAGCGGCGGAAATACATGAGGAGGCTTTCGAAGAAGAGTCCTCGCACTGCTCCTGAAAAAACGATTGCGCCTCTCGGAGGAATGTTTGCAACTGATCAGGGGTGAGATCGGGGACACCCGCAAACCAGACAGGTCGAGGTTGAATTTCACCCCAGCTGGTTTGGAGCATTTCAACGGCAGCCGGAGGATACTGCAAATGCACTACAAAATCCTTTTTCTCCCCATCAAGGTTGCTTTCGCGAATCCAACTCCATCGTGGAAGATGCACTAGCGTAGACGCTCCTTCGAGGTATTTAAGGTTCCGCAGCCAAGGATAGACACCTAATCCAGCTGCGGTCAGCGTGGCACCCAAGGAAAGAACCCAGGAGGGATCCCTTCCCTCTGAGAGAGACTGAATCCAATGCCATAATACGAGTAACATGACCATGGCATCAGCAAGGTAAAAAACCCAACTGGGCGCGAAGCCCATGGGCTCGATCGAACCAACGCTTTCAGCTGAAGATGCGACCCTTTCCGGGCCAAAACGGGCTGAACCTTCGGATGAGGCGTCATCCACATGAGAAGCGCGGCCTCTCATCAGCCTGGAAATGCCCCCTTGGGATGCACAACGATCCTCTGGAGGGCCCTCCCCCAAACGACTGTCGGACACTTCTTGTGAGCTTCCCTCCGCTTTGGAAGTTGCTCGGGAGGTTTTCATGAGTTCCTCCAATCCGCGACCAAGTGAACGTTTCATAGACTGAAAATCAAAGACCTGGGTTTGATCTAATAGCGCCACATTCTTAAACAAATCTGACAGCATGCAAACCCAAATGTCATCAGGTCAATCGCCTTGGTTCGACCACCGAAGCAGGTTTCCCATTTTCAGAACTTGCTTCCAGTCGCCGTAGGGCGTTTAGTAAAGGCTTATCCCAAACCTAAATAAGCCATGAAAAAGACTTACTCCAAAACCTACGTTTCCAGGAGATCCTTCCTGGGCACTGCCTCGGCCTCGGCTTTTGCCTTTAATTTTTTCCCGAAAAGCGTTTTTGGGGCCAATGAACGTATCGCCTTTGCCGGCATTGGCGTCGGCGGCAAGGGCTCTGGTGATATTGATCAAGCAGGCAATCTCGGGGATGTCGTTGCGATTTGTGACATTGATCTCGGTCACCTCGACGCCAAGGCCCAAAAGTTTCCAAAAGCAAAAAAATACAAAGATTTCCGCAAAATGCTTGAAGAAATGCATACGGAAATTGATGCGGTCACCATCAGCACGCCCGATCACACCCATGCTCCCGCTGGTTTGATGGCCATGAGCCTGGGCAAACACGTCTACTGTCAAAAACCTTTGACTCATTCCGTCTACGAGGCCCGCCGTATGGGTCAAGCAGCTCGGCAATACAATGTCACCACCCAAATGGGGAATCAAGGGACAGCATCAGACGGCCTGAGAAAAGGAGTGGAAGTGATCCAATCAGGAGCTATTGGTCCCGTGAGAGAAGTGCACGTTTGGACCAACCGACCGGTCTGGCCTCAGGCGCCTTCCATCACGGCAAGACCCCCGGAAGCCATGGCTGTTCCAAACCATGTGGATTGGTATCTTTTTCTCGGCCCAGCACCCGATCGTCCTTACCACAACGCCTACCACCCCTTCAAATGGCGTGGTTGGTGGGATTTCGGCACGGGAGCCATTGGTGACATGAGCTGTCATACGGCGAACCTGGCATTCATGGCACTCAAGCTGGGTCATCCGTTGAGTATTGAAGCCTTGGATCATGGCCCCATCAATCAGGAAACCTTCCCAGCTTGGGCAACGACGCGCACTGAATTCGGAGCCAGGGGCATCATGCCGCCGGTTTCCTACTTCTGGTACGAGGGCAAATTCCCCGATGGAAAGAAAAACCTGCCGCCCATGGATTTGTTCCACGGAGAAAAGCCTACCAACAGTGGTTCCCTCTTGGTCGGTGACAAGGGGGTTCTCTATTCCCCCAACGATTACGGTTCTGATTGGAAGCTTCTCCCCGGGGGCAGTTTCAAGGACTTCGAAGCACCAGAACCATGGATCCCACGTATCGGTGGTGGCGACCAGGCCATGAAAAACGAGTGGGTCGATGCCATGAAGGGCGGCGGCAATGCCATGTCCAGCTTTGATTACGCCTCCCAGATGACGGAAGCCATTCTGTTAGGCAATGCCGCCCTCAAGGTCGATGGAAAAATCGAGTGGGACAGCACCCGCTTGAGAGCTCGCAACATGGATATATCAGACCTCATCCAACGGGAATATCGTCCCGGCTGGATGATTTGAGAAGGATCTGCCAAAAGCAGATCTTCTCGGTTTGAAAAAAGCGCGTGATCAGCAAGGGGTTGCTCCGATCACGCGCTTTTACTTTTTGAAAGGCAGGGTTCATGTCTTCCGAATGGGAGGATCCTCACACTCGGGGGGAAGCCCGATACACGATCAAGGAACCACTTTCATGACCCCACGCATCAACAGATGGTGTCCAGGAAAGGTGCATAGATAGTCATAGTCCCCTGCTTCGGATGGAGCCTTGAATGTGACCACCTCTTCCTCCTTGCTTTGAAGTAATTTGGAGGCCTTGAGGATCTTGTCATTGTCAGGAATGAAGGCCTTGGCAAAACCATCCGCCCCCAGTGCGATGGCCGCCATGCCGATGTCATTGGCTGAGCCTGGGCGGCCAAAGACAATATTGTGAGGCATGAAATCATGGTTGATGAAGCGAACCTTGACGGTGGCCCCGGCCTTGACTTCGAAATCCTTGAGATCGTAGCTCATTTTTTCAGGAACCGTACCGATGGTTACCTCCACCAATTGATCGGTGCGGGAAGTCACCCCTGGGGCAACCGTGGTGACCAGGATGTCCTCGGCTTCCAGAGTGGGTGGGGCTTGATCAGACCCAAACCAATGATGCTGGACGGTACGTGCGGCATTGCGCACATGATCCACCGGTGATTGGAGGAGCTGGGTCAACAATTCGGTGTTGCGCACGTTGTGTTGCTGATGCAACCAAAGCCCCTCCAGCAGGTGGTGAGCATGGTCAGCATTCTTTGGATCCCACTGCCCTATCCAGCGCTGCGCTGCCTGAACCACCTCCGCAGTCGGCCGACCACTGAGTTCGATGCGCGTGCGGTAACGCACGCCATCCACGGGATGCTCCAGATTTTTCATCAAAGCATCCAGGGAAGCTCCTGCGATGGCGACAGGCGATTGAAGGGGCCGGCCTTTGTAGGTCATACGATAAACGCGCCCGTAGTCATGATCACGATTCGGGTCGCGCACGTTGTGCTGCATGTGCCCGATAATGACGTTGTGCCAGTCAGAGATGTAGAGGGCCCCGTCGGATCCAAACTCAATGTCGCTGGGTCGGAAATTTTTATCACTCGAAGAAAGGAGATCTCCCAGAGGTTCACCCCAGACCTTACCGCTATCACCATCGCGTTCTAATGCATACTGTTTGATCCCTAGGAATCCGATGGTGTTGGCAATCATGAACCTTCCCTGGTAGTCCTCCGGAAACTGTTGGCTTGAAATCACCCCATTGGCGGGCACGGGACGCACCTGCATTTCGAGAAGCTTTTGCATCTTGAACCCCTTTTCTGCGGGCACCACCTGATAGGCTCGCCCACCTGTACCATCGGTCGCGTAATGGTAGCCCCATTTATCAAAACTGACACCATGAGGATTGGGGCTGTTATCGGCATGGTAACT
>Ga0066378_10000240_pt1 | contig 23817 bp, 19 predicted proteins | sample Knorr_S23_td_DCM_FD_70947 | JGI IMG/M metagenome (GOLD analysis project Ga0066378, IMG submission 70947) | Marine microbial communities from Southern Atlantic Ocean transect - Knorr_S23_td_DCM_ad_71m_LV_A | ecosystem: Environmental > Aquatic > Marine > Oceanic | place: Southern Atlantic ocean...
TTTAGCATCGGGATCCATACATCCTTCAATGTAATATTCACACGAACCATCGTCTACTTCTGCTTCAGAATTGTAATTTTTAGCATCGGGATCCATACATCCTTCAATGTAATATTCACATGAACCATCGGAAAACAATGCCTTCTGTTCATAATTTTTTGCGTCCTCATCCATGCATCCTTCGAAAGGAAGCTCTGAGCCCATAAAATGCCAAGTTGTTCCTGCAACCCAATTGTCGTTAGGCCCGTAAGCCCCAACACTTCTATTGTAAATTGCAGAACCATTCTTTGGCCTGAAATCATAATTCTGAGGATCTATTAGCTGAGATTCAACACTCCCATTATCATCTACATATCCATTATAATTATTTGATGCATTGTACTCTCCTTGAACAGGATAATCTTCGAAGGAACCTGTTCTGTGTGCTGCTATTCTATCTGCAGCATTAAATTCTGTTATGGAATTTTCATTACCAAAACCATTTTCATAAAGAACAATAATATTGTTTTTATCATAGTCTTCTCCAAAAACTGTATTATTGTGAGTGTTATGGTAATCACCTTTAACCATCAAGCCTGCAGAAACATTCCACAGTACATTATGGTGAACAGTTGCATTCCTCCCCTCATTAGTACCTCCTGCGGGACCATCCATCCGAATTCCGTATTTTTTAGTGTCGTGAATCCAATTGTAAGCAATATTGGCATCTTTTTGTTCTGCCATCATCATCTGTACAACGGCTCCATCACTCTGCAACAAACCTGTATTCCATATTTCGTTGTACATTACAGTTGGTGCATCACCTATGGAAACGGTGGCTGAAGCTCCGGTCAAATGAATAATATTGTTTGAGAAATTAGCATCTTTTCCGTTTTCCATGATTGTAACCATTAGCCCAGGAGTATCGCTAGCAGACCAATCAATATGATAAAAGTAAGAGTTTCTAATTGTGTTGTTATGAGATTGTAAGGCAGCTCCATGAAACTCAATAGCTGTCCCGTCTGTGTATAGAAATGATGAATTTTCTACAATACACCCTGAAGATTTATCAAATCTAGTAACCCATCTCTCATCTACATCTTCACCAGCAATATTCAACGATCTCTTAGAAGTACTTGGATACAATAAATGGCCATCACTAACCGTACAGTTTTCACAGTTTTCGAATCTAAAAGTGTTGGCGAAAAAATCTATATTTTCTAACGTAATTCTGTCTCCGTTTTCAGATGAAAATCCGTAAGCTTGAGTTTTCACTCGTATATTTTCTTCACTAGGGTCTACACCTTCTGGAGGCATAAAATATAGTGTATTGTTTTCATTGTCAAAAAACCATTCGCCTGGAGAATCAATCAGTTCCAACTTGCCCTCTAAAAAATAATAATGATGTTTTGTCTTCCAGTTAGACACCTCATCATAACTGAAGGAGTTATTATTGCTATCAAAACTAGTTATATTTCTACTCCAAGTTTTGAAAGAACCTACGTTCAAGATGGCTATTGCACCTGTAGGATCAAATCCGCTCTCATTCAATCCAGTAATATCGATAAGCTCGCCGTTTTCATAAGGATAGACCCAATTTCCGTCTTCATCCTTGTATTTATCTGAATCCATCGATCCTTCAGCCCAAGATATTGACCTGTCAAATACGGAACCATCTGAAAAATTGGCATTAGGCCAGCGCGCTGGAACCATTTCTTCAAAATCGACAAATAATTGCCATGCATCACCGCTTAAATTCGTCTGATAAATTCCATCCTGGAATAGTGACCATTCTCCGCTGAGGTCGTCCTCTATATCTCGAGAACCGTCAATCACTACTTTTTCATTTTCTGCGGCTTTAAATATTAAATCGTCTTTATTTTGAATAAATATTGATTCTCTATATATTCCATGTGAAATAATTACGATATCTCCATTTTCCATAACTTCAGCTGCTTTACCTATAGTTGCAAAAGGGCAATTAGCTGAACCTGAATTATCATCATTACCGTTAGCTTTATTGACGTAATAAGGCGAGTCATCGTCTTTGGTTTCATTATCACAATCATCATCGACTTGTGAGCCAAAAAGTGTAACTATTGAAGAACGGGTGCCATTGTCAGAATTATCAAAAATGGCTAACGGAGCAAAAAGAAGCATCATAGCAATTATTATGTTCAATATCTTTTTCATGTCTGTATTATTAAATCCCATTGTTAATACCTTCTAAAACGATTTAAACCAATTATTGTCAAAACTGATACAATAGGCATCAAAATATTAGAAAATTCAGGTATTGCAGCCCCACTATTCTCATACCAGGCTACCTCATCACCTGCAAATGCTGCTGAAACTACATCCAGATTACCATCGCCATCAATATCTGCTACAAATGTGCTGAAAGGTTTGCTTATGGAGGATGCTATATTCTTAGTGGTCCAGCCGGCATCTGGAGTACCGTCATTTACATACCATCTTACCTTACCATTAGTAGAACTTCCTGTTTCTGCGGATGAAACTATATCTATATCCCCATCATAATCTATATCTACGGGGAAAAGTGAAGTTGGTTTAGTTGGGGTAGCTATTTCATAAGTTGTCCAAACAGCCCCATCAGGTGAACCATCATTTTCATGCCACGAAACTTTACCTCCAGTATATGCTGCTGATATCACATCTAAATCTCCATCACTGTCCATATCTGCAACGGCGACAACATGGGCATCGGTTAAACCTCCTTTAATTTTAGTCATTGACCATGTACCGTCCCCTGGAGTGCCATCATTTTCATACCAATATACCTTATTTGTTTGATCTGCCTCAACAATATCCAAATCTCCATCTCCATCGATATCACCTACCGTCACATCAAATGATTCTTTGCTGCTAGAACTAGTAATAACGTCATGAGAGGTCCATCCACCATCATTAGGAGAACCATCGTTCTCAATCCAGACTACATGACTTGTCATAAAGAGTGCTGCAACAATATCTAAATCTCCGTCACTATCAATATCTGCCACATGTACAGATTGAGCTCCATCAGCATCTGAACCACTAACTACTGTGTTTGTAGCCCAACCACCATTTCCTGGCGTTCCATCATTTATATGATAAAGAATCTTATCTCCGCTCCCATCTGCCGAAATTATGTCTAAATCTCCATCACCATCTATATCAGCTACGAAAACGTCTTCCATACCATTACCCGTGTAATCTTTTACAATATGGTGTGTCCACCCACCATCCGAGGGAGTTCCATCGTTTTCATACCAGGCTACTTGATTATCGCCATACAACGCTGCAACAACATCAAGATATCCATCACCATCAATATCCCCCACGTGAACTGCATTAGCACCATCTGCTGCTGTATTGATGCTTCTAGTTGTCCAAGTTGGGCTGAGTGAAAAAGTAGCTGTATTTTCCCACCAAGTGATGTCGTCGCCAATATTGGCTACTGCTAAAACGTCGATATCTCCGTCCGAATCTACATCCTCAGCATAAACATGCCTTGCACCGTCAAAATTTCCTTCAATAGTATGCTCGGTCCAACCTCCATCTGAGGGGGAACCGTCATTTTCCCACCAAGTAACATCGTCTGCCCCACTGGCTGAACTTAAAACATCAAGATCACCATCATAATCTAGATCTTTTAAATAAACTCCCCAAGCATTTCCGTATGTTGAGTCTATAGTTCGTTTCGTAAAACTTTGACTACCGTTATTTTCAAACCAATCGATCCTATCTGTATTATCTCCTACTCCTCCTGAGGTTCCTACTACATCTATATCTCCGTCTCTGTCAATATCTGCTGCGAAAACTGCATGAGCTTCAATGTAACTTGTTTCAATATTGTTTTGATTCCAATCTGCATCAGAGGGAGTACCATCATTTTCCCACCAAGCTATGAGATCGCTGCTTCCTGCTGCTGAACCTAAAACATCTAAATCACCATCGAGATCCATGTCAACAATTCGAACACACATAGCATCATCAATATTACCATCAATATTTACTGCAGCCCAATCATCATTGTCTGGAGATCCATCATTAACATACCATTTAATTTTACCTGTTGTTCCACCAGAACCTTTTCCGGCAGCTACAACATCTATGTCACCATCTTCATCAATATCTGCTGCACGTACATACCAAGCTTCTTCAAAAGATGAGTCAATAGTATATTCAGTCCAGCTACCATTTGAAGGAGTTCCGTCATTTCTCCACCAAGTGACATCATCACCGCTTGCAGAGCCTGTGCTAATTACATCTACGTCCCCATCCTCGTCTAAATCCAAAGCAAAAACCGAGTTTGCACCAGGATAATTGCTTGAAATGGTACGCTTTGTAAAACTTTCATTACCATCATTTTCCCACCAACTTATATCTTGAGAGGTACCTGCTGCAGCACCTAGCACATCTATATCTCCATCTCTATCTAAGTCGATTGCATATACATCCCAAGCTGCATCATAATTTCCTTTTATGGTGTGCTCAGTCCATGTTGGAGTTGTTCTTGAACCAAACTGTTCAACTACCCAAAAGCCATCTGAAAAATCTTCTGAATCGTCCCATGATATTAAATGATAATATGCTTTGAAAGTATCTTCTATTTTAGGAATACTGAGCTCTAATTCATTGCCAAAGGATGCTGCCAACACATTCTCTTGAAATTGCCACGACCAGTCTGATGAATCATTACCAACAAAATTATATAATTTTGCAGAGTTAATCAAACCATTCTGGCCCATTATCTCTATTAGATTGTCTGCATGAAAAGTATCGTTTACTTCAAAACCAAAGTAATCTGAAGTATTATTATCTAAAAAGATATAAATCGTATCTTCACCGTTCTTTTCGGGTAAGTTAGATGAAGTCGTAATTGGAGTTACAGTGCTTAATCCATTACCTGGGACATAAGAATCAACTGGAATTTGCTTTGCACTTGCCATTGGAACAATAGAACCGCCCAGCATTTCTCCATAAACTTTGAGGTAGAAAAAAGAGTTCGTATCATCTGACACGCCCTTGTATCTTTCGATATCAACATTAGGATTTTCGGTCACAGACGGAGAGTTTTGGTATTCATTCCAGTCACTATCTTGGTATTTTTCTGTAAATTCCCAATCATCAAAATAGCCGTCGATTACCAGATTGCTTGATGAAGGAACTTCTGGATTTCTCTGAAGAGACGATTTAGCTTCTTCTAGTACAACACTTTCGGTATTGACGCCTAAGATAATCTCACTAATGTCCGTGGATTCTTGACCATCTGAAGTTTGCCAAGCGAATTTCTTAGGAGAAGATTGTGTAGATGATATGTCGAAAAAGGGAACTCTACATTCGGTGTACTTGGAAAGAGCTGCTGTCTCAACATTAGCAATAGGAAAAAAAGAATTCCAATCATTGTTTTCTTTGTTTTCGTCAAAAGAATATAAAACAGAACTCAAAATTGTGACATTTGTACTGGCTGGACTCTTCTGACCAAATATTTCTATCAAATAATCGGCTCCCATTCCTGGAATGAAATATCCAGTTTCAAAAGAATCATCAGTATCTAAGAATATTCTTAAAGTATGACCATCTGGAGAGAAGAAAAGAGGCTCTTTAGTAACTGTTAATATTGATAAATATATTTCGTCTTCAGAAACTGCTACTGCCTCTAAATCAATATTTGAATTTGAGGATTCTACTACTAATTCTTGAGTTTCGATTTCTGCCCAATCTCCTACGTTACCGTCTATTTCAATGCCCTCTCCACTTGAGGATTCTTCGTTCAAATAATAAATACATCCTCCCCCCAACAATAATGCTATCAAAATCACTGCTAAAGATCTTCTTACCGGCTTTTTGTCGCGTGAAAGTTCTATCTTAGAAAAACCGCCTACTCCTTTACCGTCCTTAATTCCATTGCCATTAGTTATGCCGTTGCCATCTGTTAAACCATTCCCATTAGTTATGCCGTTGCCATCTGTTAAACCATTCCCATTAGTTATGCCGTTGCCATCTGTTAAACCATTCCCATTGGTTATGCCGTTACCGTTTGTAAGGCCGTTACCATCACTCAAGCCTTCTATATCTCCATCATCGTTCTTAATCATAACACCCTTGTCTACGAAAAGTACTAGTATTAATATTTTATTGGAGAGAAACTTATTACAAATGCTTGCTAATCCGCAACTGTGAGACATGCATTATCATTATTAGCATTTGCATTTTTGGTTTTTACTGCTCAATCGGGTGAAGCTGTTGAAGTATTGCATACATACGATAGCATGAAAGATGATACTCAGGAATTAGCTAGTCAATACCCAGATATTGCAATATATTCTGAGCAAGGAATGAGTACAGGACTAGATTTGGAAATATTTTCTGTCGATGTTGCTCTTAATATTACTGAGTTAACTGATGAAGAGTTAAACGCATTACCAACAATGTATGTTGATGGAACGCATCACGGCAATGAAGGAATGTCCGCTGAAGCTTCTTTCCTATTCTTACAGGACGTACTTGAAAGAAGTGCTGCAGATCCTTCATATCTTGAAGGTAAAAGATTGGTTGTAACTCCTTCGGTTAATCCTGATGGATATTTCATAGATTGTAGAAACAATTGGAACAGTGTCGACCTCAACCGAAATTACCCTTACATGTGGGGCATGTACGGAACTAGCGATACTAGAGGATCGTGTCCAGCATCTGGAACATATAGAGGGCCAAGTGAAGGAAGTGAAATTGAAACACAAATCAATATGGAAATGATGCGTAACATGAATTTATATGTCTATTTCTCGGCACACACTGGCTCAAACGATATTGTTTTACCATGGAAAGTTACTGGAGAATTTGCAGTCCCTATCGCTGATTGGGATTTGTATGAATATTTCTTAAATGAATCGGCTAATGTTTCAGGACTCACTTACAGAGATCCCGGAGGTGCAGGAGAATCTATAGCATGGGGCTATGGTGCAAGAGCTGCACTAAGTTTGATAGTTGAAGTCGATGATATGCAGTGGTCACCAATTGTATCGACAACAATCCGAGGAGCTTTGAGTAATGAACTACTGATGTATGACCTAGCATGGGAGAATCTAGAATTAGTAGGAGGACACTTACAAATCATTGATGAAACATACAATTCTGTAACGGTACAAAACATAGGTTGGGGTGCAGCTTACAACGTAACTGCTGGAGGTGAAGTAATCGAAAGAGTTGAAAAAAATCAAATAATAACCATATCTAAAAATTCAAATATCTTAAATTACAATAGATTGATTCACGAGGGAGAAGAAGCTGATTTGACGCTAGTAAGCATGAATTTGACCTTATTATCAAATCCTGAAAATGGAGGCACGCCATCAATCGGTTTTATTTCAGCTAGTCTAACTTTAATAGCAATAGCGACTTCGAGGAAGAGAAATGACTATAATAATTGAGAACAACGAGAATATAAGAACTATAATCTTAAACAGACCTAAAAAATTAAATTCCGTAAATTTAAAAATGGCTACTGAATTAAATCAAGCTGTAAAAAATGCTGCTAATGATAAATCTGTTCAATGCTTAGTAATAACAGGAAACGGAAGAGCTTTTTCTTCGGGTGGAGATGTCGATGAAATGGGAGACTATTTACCTAAAGCTGGTGATTTATTTTATGACTTAACAGAGCAAATACATTCGATATTTTCTACAATCTTAAGAATGGAAAAACCGGTCATTAATTCACTTAATGGAGTTGTTGCTGGTGGATCTTTAGGATTTGCCTTAGCTGGCGATTATCGAATCGCTTCAGAATCTGCAATGATTTTGAGTGCACATTTCAAAAGAGGCTTTGTTCCTGCAGGTGGTGCAACATACATTCTTCCAAGATTAATTGGTCTTGGAAAAACTCAAGCTCTCTTTTTTGGTGGTAAGACTCTAAACTCTAAAGAAATGCTGGGATGGGGTTTGGTGCATGAAGTTGTAAATGATGAGCAACTCAAACAAAGAACTATGGAAATAGCGAAGGAAATTGCAGCAGGACCAAAAACAGCTTTAGCAGAAACAAAAAAACTTCTCCTTGATTCAGATAGCTTGTCATTAGATGAAGAACTTAGAAGAGAGCGTGAAAAGAACCGAGTCAGCGGAAATAGTGGGGATGCTGTAGAAGGAATCAAAGCATTTTTAGAAAAAAGAGAACCTAAATTCGAATAATATGGAAATAAAAATCGCAGATACTGAACTAAAAGAAATAACTAGTATATTTTATCGAATATTAATTCCCAGACCTATTGCCTGGGTATCAACTATCTCTAAAAAAGGGATAGATAATTTAGCTCCGTTTTCGTTCTATGGTGGTGTAACAACAAACCCCCCTATAGTTTCGTTAGGAATAGGAAAGAGGAAAGGAAAACACAAAGATACTGCTCAGAACTTGCTAGACACAAAAGAATGTGTTATTCATTTGACCAGTGTTGAACTATCTGAAAAAATGGTAATGACTTCAGCTGACCTACCTCCTGAAAAGGACGAGTTTGAGATGGCTGAAATAAGTAAGTTGAAATCTACAGACGTAAAACCTTCAAGAATTGAGAAAGCTCACATCGCGATGGAAGGGAAATTATATCGTCATATAGAAGTTGGAAACACACCTGGCGATATGGTTCTCGTTGAAATTATCAGAATACACATTGATGACTCTATTTTAGATGAAAATGGTAAACCAGATGTTGCAAAAATCGACCCCCTTGCCAGATTAGGCGGAAGAAAGTATGCTTCATTGAATGAAGCATGGGATATTATTCGCCCAGACTAGATGGCGGGCTCGGGGGGATTTGAACCCCCGGATCTGGGTTCGAAGCCCAGCATGTTTCCAAGCTACATCACGAGCCCATTTCTGAGATACTGTTGTCTATAGGTTATTAGCTTTCCTGCTTTAGTTCTCCAACCAACTCCAAAACATTAGATATCTCAATAATAGCTAAAATTTTCTTTCGAGTTTCTGATTGAAGACGCAAATTCGTGAGCATAGCCTTTACTCTCGCACTTTCTAATTTAGCAAAGCCCGATAGTTCTCTTATTGAAGATTCCATATTCAAAGCAATTTCCTCGGGAGTCTTGCCTTCAATACCTGCTTTTGACATTTTTTTTTCTAGTCTCCCTCTTTTGAATAACTGCCATGTAGAAATATTTTTCGTGTAGGCCTCTGTAAATGATTCTTCATCCATATCAATACCAATTACATCTATTTTTTTAGAATCTGATACCTTAATTGCTGTACTAAATGAAGGAGGAGGTAACTTTACACCTTTATCTCCAACAATTTTACGTAAACCTAAGCCATAAATTTCATCCCATCCAGACATATCGTAAGGCTCACCGTCCCAATTTCTAGTACCATTAACCTCTTCCGGGCCTATACCGAGCGCTACTAAATCAGGATCAAAAGACTCTATTTCATTCTCCACTATATCTGATTCTGAAACTAAACCCTTTACAGTGGACAAAATTCTAATTTCACTATTTCCCAAAGTAATGGTTTGAGGATTCATTAATGTCACAATAAAGAGGGTACTAAAAACTCAAAGGCTTGCAAGAATGATTTTGAAAACAACCTTTACATAAAATATCTGAACAGCCTTTACAGTTATTTGTCGCTAAATTTCCACATTTTTTGCAATTACCTGCAATCACTCAGTACCTTCCCAACGAGAAAATATATCTGAATCATAACCGAGTAAATCTAGAACTCTTCCAACTATAAAATTTATATTGTCGTCAAGCGTTTTAGGCTTATTGTAAAACGCAGGTGATGCTGGTACCATAAGTGCTCCTGCTTTTGACAATGTTAACATATTTTCAATATAAATTGTATTTAGAGGTGTTTCTCTTGGAACTAAAATTAGAGGTCTATTTTCTTTTAGCATTACCAAAGCAGATCTTGTAACTAAATTATCAGAGATCCCTGCTGCGAGCTTACCTAGTGTAGTGCCTGAACAAGGAATCACTGCCATTGCTTTAGCTTTGAAAGAGCCTGAAGAAATACTTGCTGCCAAATTTTTGCTATCGTGAACTACATCTGCTAGTGATAATACATCCTTCCAGCTTCGTCCATCGCCTTCATGCTTATTGACTAAAGAAGCTGAATCACTGCAAGTTAAATGAATCTCAACATCAAATTCTTTTAAGATTTCTAAAAGGCGAATGCCGTAGGGAATCCCAGAAGCACCAGTTATTCCCACTACTATTCTATCCATAGCGTTCCCCAGCTTAGGGATTCTTATAAGCTTTGGTTAACTGCCTAACGTAAATAATTGACGACAGATAAGCGTATAAGTACACATATTTCCATAATAGTATGAAAAACTCGTTCACTGCACCCGGAAAAATTATTCTATTCGGTGAGCATGCTGTAGTATATGGCAAGCCAGCGATAGCAATCCCTGTAAGTGGCATGAGAGCAAGTGCTTGGAGCGAACCAGGTGAGGGAAAGTTGACAATTAACGCACTAGACCTTAACCAAAAAATAGGCCTTGAAAATATGACTAGTCAATTTAGTGTACTAGCTCAAACTTTACTATCTAAAACAAAGCAGAGTGAACCAAATTTAACAATAAACTTAACTTCAAAGTTACCACAAGGCTCTGGCATGGGAAGTAGTGCTGCTACGTCTACGGCTGTTTGCAAAGCTTTGTCAAATTACTTAGGAGTAGACCTAGAGAAAAATCAAATATCTGAACTTGTTTTTGATGCTGAAAAAATTGTCCATGGAACACCTAGTGGTATTGATAATACAGTAGTTGCATACGAATCTCCAGTCTACTTTGTCAAAGGACAAGAACCTGTTACTTTTGATTCAGGTCGTACTTTTTATCTTGTAATTGGAGACACTGGAATTCAATCATCAACTAAAGAGACTGTAGGAAATGTAAGAGATTTATTGGATAAAGAACCAAAACTAATGAACGGTTATTTTGATGAAATTGAAAATGTTACTAAGGGAGGTAAGAAAGCAATCGAGGATGGAGATAAAGAGGCTGTAGGTGAATTAATGAATAAAAACCATGAATTGTTGAATAAAATTGGCGTAGGCCACCGAGAATTAGAAAAACTAGTTGATGTAAGTCTAGATGCGGGAGCATTGGGTGCAAAATTAACCGGCGGCGGTGGTGGCGGTAACATGGTTGCCCTAGCTGATAGTGCAAAAGAACAAAAAGTAATAAGCGAAAAGATAACAGAAGCCGGATATAGGGCGTACCAGACTACGTTTGGTGAGGATTAATGAATCTAAAAGAATTTGTTGATTTGCTAGAGAAAAACGGGAAACTCAAAAGAGTTACGAAAGAAGTTGATCCAGTTTATGAAGTCGCAGCCTTAATGGAAGATGCTGGAGACACGCCGTTGTACTTAGAAAACGTGAAGGGAAGTGTTCTACCTTGTATCACCAATATATGTTCTAGCCGGGAGCTAGTTGCACTAGCCCTTGAATGCGGCCCAAATGAGATTATCTCAAAAATTTCTAATGCTATTAACAACCTAAGTGAGCCTAAGACTGTCAAGACTGACAGTTACAAGGAAATCGAGGCTTCACTAGATAATTTACCGATACTGACTCACCAAACAACGGACGGAGGTCCTTACATTGCTTCAGCAATGGCTGTTGCTCATGATGACGAACATGGAAGAAATATTTCTTTCCACAGAGCTATGAAAATTGATAGTAAGCACATGGTAATGAGAATTTTAGACAGGCATCTCAAGGAATATATGGATAGAGGATTGAAAGAATTCGCCTACTGCAATGGTGTTTCTGTACCTGTTTTACTTGGATCAGCTACCTCTTTTGAAATTGAGAACGACGAAATGGCTGTAGCAAATGCACTTGCTGATTCTCCTGTCATTGAAGTGGGTGGCCATATGGTTCCTCAATCAGAAGTAGTAATGATATGTGAATTCACTGGTGAACTTCATGATGAAGGCTCTTTCCTTGATCTAACTGAAACGCCTGACATTGTCAGAAAAGGACCTGTAATTGAAATCAAGAAAATCTTTGTCAGGGACGATTCAATATTTCATGCTTTATTGCCAAGTGGCCCTGAACACAAAGTCCTCATGGGGATGCCTAGAGAACCAACTATCTATAACAAAGTGAATGAAGTAGTTGATTGTCACGACGTTTTTATGACACACGGTGGAGGCTCATGGCTGCATGGTGTTGTTGCCATTAACAAGAAAAACGACGATGATGGATTGAAAGCTATTGACGCAGCATTTGCAGGACATGAATCAATGAAACATGTTTGGATTGTAGACTCAGATATTGATATTACAAATCCGCAAGCAGTTGAATGGGCTATGGCAACAAGATTTCAAGGCGATAAGGGAATCGTTGTAAAGACCGGAGTTAAAGGCTCGTCTTTAGACCCCAGTTCTAATCCTCAAACACGTGAAACTGTGAAAGTCGGATTTGATTGTACAATACCTCTGAACAGAGACAAAGAGGATTTCGTCAAACCGAAACCAGCTATGAAAGTAAAATTAGAAAATTACTTAGATTAATGATATTAACACCTGAGCAAGAAGAAATTCTAGAGGGAAAGCAAGGTAAAACAAGGCAGAAAGCTATACGTTTGCTAATTGACTTAGGAAAGGCTGCAAAAGCCGAAAGACTAGTGCCTGTCAGTTCAGCTCATGTTTCAGGAGTTTCACCCTTAACCGGAGGTGAAGGTCTAATCAAGTTCTTAGAAGATTTAGTAAGTGATAGTGATGGAACTGCTGTGATTGATACCTCTCTAAATTCAGCTGGTTGTGATAGAAATAGATTTGAAGAAATGGATATTCCCGTTAAAGACTATGTTGAAAAACAACAAAAAATTTTGGATGCATATGAAAAGTTAGGAATTAAATTATCTCTTTCTTGTACGCCATATGACAACATTCTAAGTGAAGGAAATGCTTCCTGGGCTGAATCTAATGCTGTATGCTTTGCTAATTCTTACAGCGAGCTAAGAACTAACCGAGAGTCTGGTTTGTCAGCTCTTGCAACTTCATTATCTGGATTTACTCCTGAATACGGACTTTTACTTGATGAAAATAGATGCCCAAATATCAAGATTAACGTTCTATGTGAACTAAACGAACCGGTAGACTACTCCATACTTGGTGACTGGATTGGAAAACAAGTTAATCCTGAATGGAAATTGGACTTTGGACCAATACCTCATATTTTCGGAATAAAAGAATTAAATTTTGAGTCAAAAAAAGCTCTTACTGCAGCTTCAGCCAACTATGGCAGTCCTTTGTTATTTGTTGACTCATTCACTACAGAACCAAATCTGACTAAATATCAAGCTGAAATAGATTTCAAAATAAGTGATTTGGAAAAAAGATATGAAGAGTTAGCTCCAAAAACTAAAGTTGATTTAGTTACAATTGGATGTCCTCAGGCTTCACTGGAGGAAATCGAAAGAACTGCTGAGCTTGTTAAAGGAAGAAAAATACCTGATAAGCGTTTATGGGTATTTACTTCATCCTTAAATTTTGATAAAGCAAATCGAAAAGGATTTGTTAAAACTATAGAGGACGCTGGAGGGATGGTTTTGAGAGAAACATGCCCCGAAGTTGTACATTATAACCACCAAAAGGTGAATCACATACTGACTAATTCAATGAAAGCAGAGCACTACCTAAAATCTGGTCTAAATTCAATTAATACGTCCGTTTCAAGATTATCTGAATGCATAGAGTATGCTGAAAATAAAGAAAAAATAACTGAGAAAACAATAAAGGAAATAAAAACCAAAAATAAAAGTTTAATTTCAAATAAAATTTTAAAGACAGGAGAACTTGAAATCGAGGGAAGAGGACTTGAATCGCAGAGAGAATGGGAGGTAAGTGGTGAAGCCCTTGTTACAGATGTACCAATAACTTTTCTGGGATTTGTTAATAGAGAAACTGGAACTATTGAAGAAGAGGGACATCCTCTAGACGGAATATCAATCGCCAATAAGATACTTATTTTTCCGAAAGGAAGTGGTTCAACTGTAGCACCGTATGTACTCTTGGGATTGTTTTACAATGGTAATGGGCCAAAAGCAATAATCAACACTGATCTGGATCAACAAACAATTCCTGCATGCAGTATGCTAGCCGTTCCTTATGCACATTCTTTTGAAAAAAATCCGTGCATTGAAATTAACTCTGAAGATAAAATTAATATTAAACTTAATGATGGAAAGGTGTCATTGAAGGTAGTAGAAAGAAATGAACATTAACACCATTATCTTACTGTTATTATCTGTCTCAATTGTTGGCTACCTAATAATGATTAATGTAATTTATTTCTTAGCTCCTACAGTCCCAAAAAACAATTTTCCACTAAAGCGATTTGGAAGAAATAACTGTACCAGAGTAGCTGACAATCCAAACAGAGGTGAAGGAATGTCGCCAATAATTACTGATATGTCAATGGAAAAGGTTCAAGATGCCACAAAAAAAATAATTAATAAAATGCAAAGATCAAAAATAGTTACCGACAATGGTGGCTTCATACACTTTGTGCAAATAACTCCATTATTTCGATTTCATGATGACATATTTATCAAAATTTTTTCTGAAGACAATAAAACTAATATTTGGTTACAAAGTCAATCAAGGTTAGGCCTACACGATTTATTAGTAAACGAGAGACGAGTTAAACATATCTACAATGAACTCAAAAAGCTAACTTAACTTATTTTTAATGTATTTTTTCATTCTTGGTAAAATTTTTCTAGACTCCCAATATTCCTCACACTCATTGGATAAAACTTCTATTTCTTTCATTACATTATCTGTAAACTCACGAAGGTTTTCTTTAGTCATTTCAGAATATGTAAAATACATAGGTTCTCCAAATTTGTAATAAAATTTTCTCCACGGCCTAGGTACCCTTTTGGAGACTGGCCACACACCATCTGTTTGTCGAATTGCTACCGGAACTACTGCTGCACCGGTGTGTGCTGCTAATCTCGCAACTCCTGTTTTTCCTTGTCCCATTTTACCGTCTTTAGAACGTGTACCTTCAGGAAAAATACCTATGGCACCCTCCTCTTCCAATACATTTATTGCATTTTCAAGTCCTTCCATACCGCCGGCCTTACGATCGACAGGAATAACTCCCACTTGCTTGAAAACTAGGCGACGAATACGACCATCAAAATGTTCTTTTTTAGACATGTAGGAAACTGGTCTCTTAACTGCAGTCATAATAAATGCCGGATCAATATGTGAAAGATGATTAGCTGCAATAATCAAAGGACCATCCACGGGTATCTTATCTCTGTCTAAGTATCTAGGGCGGAACATTATTCTCAAGAAGGTTCCCAATGTCAATTTAGTTGTAGTATACGATAGTGGAGGACGCTTTGACATTAATGACCTATGCAAGCCAGATAATATAGTAGTGTGTTTTTCTTAAATTAAAGACTGTTCTTCAAGAATGACTGTTTGTATTTCTTTAATGGAGTTTAGTCCTTCTTCTACTTCTGTAGCAAAACCATCTCTATCTATTCCAACAATAGCTATCATAAGAGCCTTTAAACCGAATGCAAAGGGCTTGACTTCATGAGCTCCAAAATTTGCATCATCAGGAAGAACTCCTGGTATTTCAGAAACAATAGCTTCTATATCTGAATCTGGAGATTCTGGCATTAGTCTGTACTTTAAAGCAACTTCACCCATGTTAATGTAGCCAAAAGGGCCCAATTAATTAATTTGGGCATGTGTAACAAATATTATTACTACTGATTAACATCATAGATTATGGAAGAACCCAAATTGAGAATTGGAGGATGGGTTCAAGAGAAAAAACGGGGCAAAATTAGAAGAGTATTTAGTTTCCTACTAGTATTGTTAGTGGGGTTATTAGTCGGAGGGCCTGCTCTAGTTAATTATCAGGAAGTAAGCGTTGGTAGCGGGTCTCTTTATCTTAATGCTGGAGTGTGGAACGGACCTTTTGAAAATGAAAAAATTAAAGAATTTAATGGGCATTTAAAAATTTCAAAGGAGAGTTATGAAAGTTTAGATGGAAGCTCTGGAAAACTCATAATTTTATCATTAAGCTCTTTAGTAAATTTGGAAAGTTTGAACTTCCAAGACATCGCAGTTAACAAGGTAAAACAACAAATGGATTACGAAGGCTTAGAATTACTTTCAAATGGAAACATTCTAACTGAAGTAAATTCCATACTTCCTACTGGCACTTCGATATATCAATGGAATGCAAAGACTACTGAAAATTCCCTATTTTTCAATGCTGATTATACTGGTGAACTTTTAGTAAAAGTTTTTTCTTGGAGCTCCTGTAGAGGATTAATGGGAGAGCTAGACTGCAACGCAATTATTAGTATAGCCATTGGCATAGACCAAAAAAACATCGAACAGGCTACTGACCTAATCGAAAATGTAGGAATCTAAAATGTTCTGCCCAAAATGTAAATCCATGCTGGTCTTAAATCGGAATACAGGTCAAAGAGAATGCAAGAGGCCTAACTGCGGACACTCAGAAAACAAAGGTGAGACTAAGATAACTAGTAGGGAAATGGAAAAAAAAGAAATAGTAGTAACAGAGGGACTAGAAGGAACTTTACCAACTGCTAAAATCCTTTGCGAAAAATGTGGTCATAATGAGGCCAGCTGGGTCATAAGACAAACAAGGGCTGCAGATGAACCTTCTACAAGAATTTATCAATGTACCAATCCAAAATGTAAACACAAATGGCGCGAATATTAAACAAATTTAGCATTTAGTTCTAAAAGCTTATTTTTTAAATACAATAAAATTTCTTCTTTCAATTCGGATGAATTATCAATATCATTAGAATGGCAGATCAATTCCAATGCCACCCTCAAAGATTCAGCTTCTCCTAGTTTACGTAAAAATATCATTGAGAAATACTTAGAGCCATCTAAACTAGATTCTCCCGAATGATAAATTATAGATCTAGTTTCCTCCTCTTTCAAATCACTGAGATAGAGACCAGGCATGCTCTTTGCAATTTTAGTAATTTTACTAACTTGTAAACCCTCTATATTCAACGAAGTATGCGACGTGTTATCCTTGTATTTCAATCTCTCAGACTCATGCTCGGATTCAGAAATTTTCGCCGGACGAACAAAACAACCCAAGAAGTTTGTTTCAACATCACCCAACCAATCGGTACACTTCCTACCCACAACATCTAAATATTGAATTACCAAAATTACTCTGGTATTTGCCTTATTATTTGGAGAAAATGTAAATGTAATTGGAGATACCTCACCTGGTTTCAGATGATCTAAACGAACGACTCCAGATGGTGGAGAAAGTAAATCTAAGCCTCCCCCCTCTATCTTGACCCTGACATTCATATTTTCCAGTTTATTTTTAGAATTATTTAGTAGATCTAACTTTAATTCTATTTCTTTTCTGGCCCTAAATCGAGATTTGTGTAGTTTAACTGATTCATTGGAAGTATTATACTCAACAAAAGCCATGTGGCTTTCCATTTTTTCTAAGATAACTTCACTTTTGAGAGTGCGGGTTGCAATATTGTCTGAGGAATTGTAATAAAAGTCTTGGATTTCATTGACTATTTGACCAGACTCTAACCAACTTATTATCAAACCATTGACTGCAATTCTCAATTTTTTTAAGTCATCTTCTGATTGTTGAGTTAGCTTTTCAATTTCAGCTATTTCTTTGTTAATTCCTTTCTTAGCATCTATAATAAAATTTTTTTGGTCAAAAATACTATCATTTTTTATTTTGGTCAAATCATATCTATCAAGTTTTGAAAGTAAATGTGTTGCGTATTCCATTAATCTTACATATTCTGAATTATCTTCAATATCACCGCATAGTGAAAAATAGGGATAAATCAAAGGAACCATTTCATCTGTTTGTGCACCTTGTAGACCCAGAGAATCCATAAATTCAGGCAATGTGTCCAGATAGTTCACATGTCTCTTGTGTAATATTTCTAGTTTTTCTCTTAAGTCAGTAATCATCTTAAAAGAGGTTTTAAGCGAAATAAAATTGCCTCCTGATTGTTCCTCAATCAATGTAAAATTATCTTGCATATCTCCTGTATTTGATTCGTAAACTGAGACCTTAGACATTAATGACCTAATTACGTCTAGATTAGTATTAACTTGATTTCTTAGAAAGCCTTCATTCTGAAACCAGTGTATTTTTGTCTCTGATGCTACGACGACATCTCCCCCAAAACTAGAAAATGAAAAGTCAACTACTTTCTCCCTAGCGTAATATGACCAAGCTTGCTCACCATTTTCATCTAAAATATGAAAATAATTATTGGAATATAAACCGGTCATCATTCCTGATGAAATAACTTCAAAGTCTTCTAAAATATCTTCTGATGAATAAGCCCACATTTCATCTCCATTTCTATCATGACAGCATAATTTATTGCCGTCATGAATGAAATAATTTTTCAAAGATTTATTAGAATATGAAACGTTGCTTACATTGGCTAAATCCTTCTGCCAGAGAACATGCCCTGTCAATGAAAATGACGTTAATTTTTCGTCATCAATCGTAATTCCTCCGCTGTCTGAAAAAAAGGTACCCTTTTGTCCGGGCTTGTCTAGAATTTTGTCAAAGTTGTTTTCAGGTGTTAGCAGAAAAATCTCATTCGAAGTAGCGACAAATAACTCTCCTAAATTGGAATAATTTACACTTATAATCGAGTCTATGAAATTATGGTCCCAATCTAAATCACCGAATCTGTTTAAGAAGGTAACAAACTTTTCTCCTCTCAAAACAATACATTTACCATTAGGATCAATAACAAAATTATCAACAAGACCTTCCGTAACATACTCCCATTTTTGATTACCCCAATAATCAAAACATTGTAAGCTTTCTGAAGTTAAAATAAAAATATTTTCTAAACTGCTGGATACTATTAGTTGACGACCATGATTAAGCTCTACTATCTTGAGTAATTCTCTTTCATTGAAGATATTCATCGAACTCTCGGTAAGAGCCACTGCAATCTTTCCCTCTACATCGCATTCCAAAGAAATTATCTTATCTTTAACGGGTTGCTTGGCTAACAACTTAACTGGCTTCCAAGTCTCTTGCTTTACTGAGGTACTTCTTAACATAACTTATCAATTTTACTTATTGTGTATACTAAATGCTGCTAAATAAATACAAATGCTTGGAGCCACCGGAGGGATTTGAACCCTCGGCCTGCTGATTACAAGTCAGCCGCTCAACCGGGCTAAGCTACGGTGGCTCAAGACCCTTTTGGGCTCCTCTAAAAAAAGACTTTACCTCAACTTTTGATTTTTTCGGAAAAAAATGCCGAACAGTATATATACGGGCCTCTTGTCAGCTGAATTCTCGATTCATTGAGAAGGAGATAAGTACGTGGCAAAAGGTCTTTACACAGCATCAGCACAACGAAACAAAAGGCAGAAACATCGTTGGAATGATAGATACTATCGTAAGAGAGCTATGAAGCTCAAAGAGAAAGCTGACCCTCTACAAGGTGCACCTCAAGCAAAAGGTATAGTTGTAGAAAAGGTTGGTGTAGAGGCAAAACAGCCTAACTCGGGTATCAGAAAATGTGTTAGAGTTCAGTTGATTAAAAACGGCAGACAAGTTACTGCGTTAGCTCCAGGTAACCTTGCAATTAGTTTCATTGATGAACACGATGAAGTTGTCATTGAAGGTGTAGGTGGAAGAATGGGTAGATCTTACGGAGATTTATCTGGAGTACGCTACCGAGTAGCAAAAGTTAACAACGTTTCTTTAAGAGAAATGGTTCGTGGAAGAAAAGAGAAACCAATCAGGTAAATTTTATGGCTGAAGATAAAGAAATTAATAACAATGAAGAAGTTGTCGATGAGGGTGCAACTGATGAAGTAGAACTACCCGTAGTTCCCTTATTTGGAAAATGGGATTTGACTGAAGTAAATATTGAGGACAAAACCCTTGAACAACACATTAACTTGAATGCCTTTCAAGTTCCACATACTGGTGGTAGACATTCTAAGAAAAGATTTGGTAAAAGAAACTTAACAGTTATCGAAAGAATGATAAATAACCTAATGAGGTCAGAAAAATATACTGGGAAAAAAGCACAAGCATATTCAGTATTGAAAAACTCGTTCAACTTAATACATGAAAAGAAAAAGGATAATCCCGCACAACATATGATTAAAGCACTGGAAAACTCAGCCCCAAGAGCTGAAGTCGTATCTCTTAGATATGGTGGAATTCGAGTTTACAGCGGTGTGGATGTCTCTCCAACTAGAAGAGTAGATACTGCAATCAGGAATTTATGTATTGGTGCTTTAAATTCATCGAAAAAACAGCGTTCAATCGAAAAGTCTTTAGCTAAAGAAATCATGTTAGCATCAGAAGCTAACCCAGACTCTTATGCCATTGGGAAGAAGGAAGAAATAGAACGTCAAGCTGAAGCTGCACACAACTAGAGTGAAAAAAAATGGGCCGTAAAGAAGACAACATAAAGCGTGCAACCGCGCTATTTACAAAGCTAGAACAAATAAGAAACATTGGTACTGCCGCACATATTGATCATGGAAAAACTACATTATCTGACAACCTAATCTTCGGAGCTGGAATGATGTCTGAAGATTTGGCAGGTAAACAGTTAATGCTAGATTTCGATGAACAAGAATCTGCTAGAGGGATTACAATTAATGCTGCAAACGCATCAATGGTTCACGAACACAAGGGTGAAGATTATTTGATTAATTTAATTGATACTCCTGGTCACGTAGATTTCGGAGGAGATGTTACCAGAGCTATGAGAGCTCTAGATGGTGTAATAATTGTAGTATGTGCTGTTGAAGGAATAATGCCACAAACTGAAACGGTTATTAGACAGGCGCTAAAGGAAAAAGTAAAACCTGTTCTTTTCATCAATAAGGTTGATAGATTGATTGCTGAATTACAAGTAACTCCTGAAGACATGATGCAAAGATTTGGTAAAATAATTACTGAAGTTAACAAGCTAATTGTAAGAATGGTGCCTGAAGAATTTAAAAAAGAATGGATGGTGGATGCTCAAGCTGGGACTGTAGCATTTGGGTCTGCCTATCACAACTGGGCAACCTCATTGCCATTCATGGCTAAGAAAAATGTTAACTTTAAACAAATCTACGAGTTCATGGAAAAAGAACAGAGAAGAGAATTAGCTCAAGCTGCTCCATTGCATGAAGTACTTCTTGATATGATTGTTGAGAAATTACCTTCTGCCGATGCTGCTCAAAAATACCGTATCCCACATATTTGGAGAGGAGAATCTGAAGAAGATATTGGTCAAGCAATGGTAAATGCCAATGCTGACGGCGATTCTGCTTTTATGGTTACTAAAGTTGTTCTGGATCCTCATGCAGGTGAAATAGCTGTAGGAAGGTTATTTTCCGGAACAATAAAGAAAGGTGACCAAATGTATGTTGCAGGTATGCCAAATGCAAATCGAGTACAATCTGTTGGTATGTTTGTAGGCGGGGATCGTATCGCAACTGAAAATGTAACTGCAGGTAATATTATCGCAGTTTCAGGACTAAGAGATGCACAATCCGGTTCAACTATATCCTCTAACAAAGACATGACTCCATTCGAAAGAATTGTTCATAATTCAGACCCTGTTGTTACTACTGCAATTGAAGCAAAACACACCAAAGATTTGCCTAAGCTTGTTGAGGTTCTTAGGGCTGTAGCAAAATCTGATCCGTCAATTCAAATTGACAGTAATTTAGAAACTGGTGAACACTTGATGTCTGGAATGGGTGAATTACACTTAGAAATTACTGAATATAGAATCAAAAACGAACATGGTGTCGAAATTACAACTTCTCCGCCTATTGTGGTTTATCGAGAAACTGTGGCAATGCAATCTCCTGGAGATTTTGAAGGAAAATCACCAAATAAGCATAATCGTTTCTACATCACTGTTGAACCTCTCGAAGATAACGTTAGAGAAGCTATCGTAGATGGTACTATTCCATCTGGAAATATCAAGAAATCAAAAGAAGTTGCAAGACAACTAATTGACATGGGATGGTCAAAAGTCCACGGACGTGGTGTTCTTTGTATTGAAAATGGATGTGTATTTGTCGATGCAACAAAAGGAATTCAGAACTTGTTCGAAACTAGAGAATTGTTGATTGAAGCTTTTAACGAAGTTGTCAAAAGAGGGCCTCGCGCGCATGAAAAGATGATGGGTGTTAAAATCATTCTAAATGATGCTAAACTACACGAAGATGCTATTCACAGAGGGCCTGCTCAGACAATTCCTGCAGTACGAAATGGAATTAACGGCGCACTTGTTTCAGCTGGCGTTGCGTTGTTAGAACCTAAACAAAATGTTTACATTAATGTTCCGCAAGAGTTGATGGGTTCCGTAACTGGTGAAATGTCACAGAGGCGTGCTGAAATTGCCGGAATGGAAACCGAGGGTGATATGGCTGTAATTACGGCCAAAGCTCCAGTCAAAGAAATGTTTGGATTCGCAAGTGAAATTAGATCTGCCACTGGTGGAAGGGCTCTATGGAGTACTGAATTTGCAGGGTATGAACCGTTACCCAGAGAGTTACTTGACGGAATAACAGAAGATATAAGGCAACGTAAAGGCTTGAAAGCTGAAATGCCAAGGCCTGAAAATTACTCTTAGAATAATTTACAGCTCAATCGTTGTTACTCTTAACTCGTCTAAATGGATGAACCCAAGCTGCCAAGTTTCTTGGACTTCTAGTCTGAATCCATAATTTACCATTCCCATGATAGCGGCAGACTAGTTGGTCTCCAAATAAGAAAGAACGAATACTTCGACCGGTTCTGCCGATGCTGTAATCTAAGCTTTCTTCCCAGGCAACTGCATAGCCATTGTCTACTGTGTATGAACCATTTACATCCACTTCTTGAATGTCTCCATATGAACCAAAAAATAGTAGGCCGGTACCTTTCACTCTAAGGCCGAGCATTCCCTCTGCAAATGTTCCTGCAAAGCCCTCCCAGCTAGGGCTCGTTTCAATGTTGCCAACATGGCAGAGATAAGCGCCTCTTTCCATGTAAAGTGTTTCATTATTTAGCTCTTTAACGATAATATCTCCTGAATATCCTGGTGCTATTCCTATAGTCCCAGAACCGCCCTCAGCAGAGTAAGTATTCAAGAAGAAACTTTCACCGGCAAATTTTCTTTTGATACCTGCAAAAAAACCACCTTTCATTTCGGTCTTTGGCTTGATAGTAGTATCCATCCACGCCATTGCTCCTGGCTCTACCACAATAGACTCTCCGTCGTTAAGCTTAATTTCTGCGAGAGAGTATGAAGGCTCTGAAATTATGTTGAATTTCATTAGCTCTCCCTCGGAGGTAACATAGGTCCAAGTAAACCACCTAAACGACTTGGATCGTGTGATTGAACTAATATTTTACCTTCACCCGTAAAATTCATTACCAAACCCTCTCCTGACATTATTGAAGAGATCCAACCTCCTCCAGCTTTAGTTATTGTATATTGTAAACCTTCAGTAAATGCAATGAGATGGCCATTATCTATAGTAACACCTCCACTAACGTTTACACTACTTATTCTACCGAAGCCATTAACAAGTAAATCTCCTTCTCCAGAAGCTTGAACGAAAACTAGCCCCTCTTTACTAAACATTCCTTTGGTTAAGCCTTGATATTGTGTATCAAGATCAACTGTTCCAGAGGAACCAAGATAGCTGCCACCTGAACAAATCCACACATCTGGACCAACTTTTACAGAGCGGACTTCACCTTGATGGGTCGGTGCTAATCCAACTTCTGCAGGCTGATTATCATTTGAAGTG
>Ga0066378_10000244_pt1 | contig 23659 bp, 20 predicted proteins | sample Knorr_S23_td_DCM_FD_70947 | JGI IMG/M metagenome (GOLD analysis project Ga0066378, IMG submission 70947) | Marine microbial communities from Southern Atlantic Ocean transect - Knorr_S23_td_DCM_ad_71m_LV_A | ecosystem: Environmental > Aquatic > Marine > Oceanic | place: Southern Atlantic ocean...
TACCCTGCGAGTTTGCCCGGGCGCTAACCCGGAGTGATATAGGAAGTCGAAGTTGAGCTGATAGCTCGTCTCGACCCCTTGGTGTAACGCGGAGTTTCCAAAGGCCAACAGCATGGCGCCTCCAGGCTCGGCCCCTGAAACGACAAAGGAATATGAGTTGCCTCCGTTGCTCACGACCGCAGACGTCGGTCGCTTCGGTGCGAGGGTGTGGATCGCATCACCTTGGAGCCAAGTCAACTCAACCCCTGCGGGTTGATAAGCCCTGAAGTGCCCCGGGCCTGCTCCTTGAATCAACTCGACATTAGAGCGGTAGCCGCCAGAAGTCATCGAGACAACGTCCTTTACATCTCCGCTCGGACGAACGATGAGGATCTCATCCTTTACGACTGCAAAGCTCGAATCGAAGACATTGGTTGAGATGACGATGTCACCCATGACCGGGTCCACAGCGATGGATGAAATCGGATCCAGGGCGGAGTTAAGCACCTCAGCGTCTCCGTCTGTAAGGATGACCCCTGAGTTCAGTTGCGCTGAGGTGAATTTGTAGAGCGCTGACGAGCCCGTCGGTGCGGGGAAGAAGTCAGTGGAGGTCCCGTAAATGAGGTCTCCCTGTGCGTTCATGGCCACCGGTCCTGAGGGTCCGGCGAGTTGCACGACAGTAGTCGTGTTACCAGACAGGGTGTCGACACGGAGGATCTCGTTGCCTCCACCGAAGCCATTCACAGCAGCGCTTACGTAAGCGACGCCTGGCTCGGCGTAGACCGCAGCGTAGTTGAAGGGGAGGTTGACGAGGAGTGTTGCGCCAGACCCGTCCATTTCGACCCGATAGATGTCTCCGTTAGTGCTTTCGCCTACGAGCAGGGAGTCCCCAGAAGGGTCAGCGGCGAGGCAGCCGGTAAAATTGAAGCTCGGGAAGATGTGTAGGTTTTGAAGAAAAGTCCCGTCCATGCTCTGTTGCGAGACGGTGTTTCCATCAAAGTGAGCCCGAGTCCCATCTTGAAGAGTGGTGTAGTTGGAGAAAGGCGCAGGGTTGGGCAAAGAGCCATTAAGCTCGAAGCCAGGCTCAATGAGCCCCTGTGCATAAGCACCAATAGGGAGGAAGGTAAGAAGCGCTGCAGAGCACAGATTGCGAAGTTTCATGCTGGATATCCCATCGAGTTAAAAAACCCGTCGATGGCCCCAGGAATGAGCACATCCAGCGCAGCAGCGATGAGACGTACACCCAGTCCACGGGGCAAGGTCCTAGTGATCGTGCTTCGAGGTGCTCTGGCTCCCCTCCAAGGCTAAATTGCCAAGAGAGATACAGTGGCGGGTCCGCGCAGGCTTCTCACCTGCTTCCCCTTGAGCGCACGAGTAAGTTGTCTGCCATTAGGTACCAAATCAGGCGATGATTGGCAAATTCGCAATGAGCGAGCTAGCCAGGAAACAGCTTGAGCAGCTCTGTGAGCTCAGCTGTCAGTCGACTCGTCCGTGTGGCCTCAAGCGTCTCTGCTCGCCAAGTCTCGCCTGCGAAGTAAGCGCAGGCCCAGACGCCTGCGCAGTGCAAGAGCAGCCCAGTCGCGGCGCCGACAGCCGCACCCAAGGCGCGGTTGAAGAGGCTCAACTTCATCGCCTCAATGGTCCTATCTCCCAGCATTCCTAGGAAGGCGGCGCCGATGAGCGTGAGCAAAAATGAGCTCGACCAGCCGAGTCCAAGCGCAACATCCAGGGGGAGGTCCGCCCAGGCGTGGATGTCTTCACCCCAGACAGGACCTACCCAGCGGGCAATCGCCACTGCAGCAGCGAGGCCCAGCAGCCTCACAACCTGCCACCAGAGTCCGCGCCAAGCTCCTAGGAGAAGAAAAACAGCCGTGACGCCAAGCCCCACTTGGTCGATCCAATGCAGCTGGCCCACTTGGCTTGTGATTGATTGAATGTCGATGGTCGCGTTCACAGTTATGATCCGGTTACGATGACTCTTCGGATGCAGTGAGAGCCATTATGACCGTGACCCATAAAGAACTGGACGCTGGGATGTCCCTTTTCCTGGAGCTGATCCAGGGGGATCCTTCGCTGGACGCTTACATTGAGGACGCTCGCCAGGAGTACTTTCCCGGTGAGGCAGGCTTCGCAGGTGACCCGCGCTCAGCACCGGCTGCAGAGGTCCGCTTCCTGGAGTGGGTGCTCTTCGAGCGAGACTTTGAAGGGGGGCTCCTGGTAGAGCGTCTGTTGCCTTTTTGGCGAGAGAGCGCTGGCCCTGAACTCTCTCCGTATGAGTCAACTTTCCTTGGCACCAGCGCTGGGATCTTCGAAGTGGGTGAGGAGGCTGCCCCAGGCCTTTACTGGCTCAAAGATGTCGCTGGCTTCGGTGAATTCGCAGTTGAAGTCCGGGTCGCGGATGGGCCACCTCAGCTTGGCGACCTCATCGTGGGTCGTATATTTCCGACCGGCGACTCTGTCCACGTCCTATCGCCAGGCGCTGGCTGCTTCCGAGATAGCGGCCTCATTGCTGCAGTGCATCGCGATCTTGAGCAGGCTCGCCGCGATCGCACCCATCAGGCGCTTCGGGTTAGACAGGAAGACCTTGAGGCCATGTTCTGGGGGGACGCCCTCGGAGATGATGCGCCAGATCCCGTAGGCGACCTCAGGGGCTTTCTCACGGTGGGAGGCCTTGGATCCGACGAAGTGGATGGATTCATTGATGCGCTCTCCAAGCGTCCAGTACCGACAGACAACAGCGGTCCGTTCTTCTTGTCTGCTATCCAAGATCTCTTGGACCACCTCGCGTTTGATACCCAGGTCGACCTCAACCTTGCTCAGAAGAAAGTCCTCGCTTGCTGGATTCACCTGCAAAGCGGCGGCAAAGAGGGCCCAGCTCAATCAAAGTCGGATGAAATGAGCATGACTCCCGAGGAGGCGCTCAAAGCTTTCGATGAGGATCGCGCCTCAGGTTTAGACGCAGAGAACGCCATAGCTCGTCTCAGCGAGCGGCTGGGACTGGGCTCGGAAGCGGCCGGTGAGGAAGCTTCTATTGATTCTCATACCCCTCATGGCCTCGTCGACGGCCTCATAGAGGAGTATCTCTGGGACCTCGGGCGCACGAATGACATCAAGGGGGAGGAGCACCGAGCAGTTATTGAGCTCATTCGGCTTGAGCTTCGGCACATTGAAACGATCGAGGACCTCACACCCAGGCGCCTGCTCTTATTTGCCTGCACTACTCTCATGGAGCAAGAGGGCTTCGAACCGGGGCAGGCGCAAGCGCAAGTTCAAGCTGTCAACAACTTCACGACTTGGTGCATAGAGCATCATGGTCACCTTGAGAGCGAGGCAGTGTCGGAGGCCTTTGCGTCTTTAGCAGCTTCTGGAGAGAGGGTCTTCGCGCTCAACGAGCACCTGAAGGCTCACGTTGAAGGTGGAGCGTGGTTACAGGTGGAGAGCTCAGGTGGCCTTTGGGAAGGAGTATCTAGTAGCGGAGGGCGATATGAGCTCGTGGCTAGTGATGAGCTCATAGCAGACCTAGAGCCAGGCGACTTTATTCGTGCAAACCTTAGCGCCGCTAAAGCCGAGCCGATCTGGGTTTATCCACCAGAGCTCAGCGCGGCGCAATGATGATTAGCGCCTAGTGACAGGGACTTGCACCTCGCTGATGAGCTGATCGTACCCATCAACCTCAGACGGAGGGATCATGTAGATCTCTCGAATTGGGCCAGCAATCGCCCAGTTCATCTTTGACATGTAGCCGAAGATGCCGGGATACGAGGAAGGGACGCCAGGGTAGGGTCCAGAGGCGAGTGCGTAGGCTACCGTCCGCGAGGGCAACGTCTCTTTCTTTAGCGGAAGAGCTGGCTTGGTCCAAGATCCCACCGGAACGCAGGCCCTCGAACGCAACTTGCCCTCGTCAACGCTGCTCGGGTCATCATAGTAGAGGCCAAAGGGGGGGCCAGCAGGTTGAATGCCCTGCTGGGCTAAGAGCCTGTGCACTTCAGGTATCAAAGCGCCTGTATCAGCGTAGGGGCCGACGTTCTCCAAAAAGACATAGGGCTGATCAAGGCGATCCTTCCAATTGCAATGGACCTCTTGAAAGGGCGGATGGCTCACCTTGAGGTCTGAGTTGTAGACCCATTGTGACTTCAGAGAGCTCGGCGCTGGTCCTGCGGGGGTCGACGTGTCCACTGTCGCGCAAGACGCGATGAGTGCGAGAGCTGAGATGTTGAGTAGCTTCATGTTGGTATGTGTCCTGATGGTCTCACCTAAGCCATCGGTCATCGGAGAGCAGTCCTTTCGCGACAAATCAGGTTCATGCAGCGCACCCTTGGTTGAGAGGGCCTAGGGGCGACATAAGGAGCACAGGGTGTCCGATAATGTATCTTCTGCTGCACAAAGCTTATGTCGCTAGAGACGGCCCAGGAGGTCTATGGGCGTTCCAGAGTCCCTGATAGGATCTCTCAAGAGGACCCAGCTATGCCCAAGCAGTGTTTCATGGACGCGGATCGCCCTTGCGATCTCACTTGCAAGGCCGCCTTTCAGGTGGATGACCCAGTCGACAACATAGACTGCTACTTCATCTGGCTGGCGTATCACTTGGGCGAGGCCTTCTTTGAGGTTAAGCGAACTCTAGACGGCGGCCCCGGCGGCGGCCCTCCGCCAGGATTCCCGGGCTTCCCAGGTGGAGGTCCCAAAGGTCCAAAGCCGCCGGTCAGCAACAATTGAGCAAGGATTCCGCTTACCGCACCTCGCCCGACACTCCTTAGTTTATGTTCTGGATGCCTAGTCTATAAGGACTCTGGGAATTCCATTCGACGCGTCTCTGATCCCCAAAATGTTAGGACACCTGAAGCAAGCGCTCTCCGCCTCGATCGGCAAGAAAGCCTGGATGGCCGTCAGTGGACTGCTGCTCGTCGGCTTTCTGGCCACGCACCTCGCTGGCAATCTGCTGTATTTCGCAGACGACGATGGCTCCATGTTCAACGCTTACGCTGAGGCATTGTCATCGAATCCGCTGCTGCCCATCGCCGAGCTCATCCTTGCCACGCTCTTCCTTGCGCACATCGCCCTAGGAATTCGCGTTTCAATGGAGAACCGCGCTGCGCGCGAAGTCCCGTACCACGCGAAGGCAGCACACGGAGGTCGCACGACCGCCTCTAGGAGCATGATGATCACAGGCCTCATCGTGCTGATCTTCCTGATCATCCATATCTTGGACTTCCGGCTAGATCCTAAGGCCCATGACGACATGGCAGGTGCCGTTCAAGCCAAGCTGAGCTCCGGACGAAGCGCGCTCACGTACGGTGTCGGCGTCGCAGCTCTTGGCCTACACCTGAGCCACGCAATCGCAAGCGCGTTCCACACTCTTGGGCTCAACCACCCCAAGTACGACGCCATGCTTCAAGCGGCTGGGCGAGGCTTGGCAGTCGTCCTCGCCCTCGGCTTCTTAGTCTTTCCGATCTACATCTACTTCTCTGGAGGGGCCGCCTGATGAGCGCATTCAACAGTCAGCTCAACTCTCACTCCCCCACCGGGCCGATCGAGGACCGCTGGACCAAGCACCGCTTTGACCTGAATCTGATCAACCCGGCTAACCGTCGAAAGTTCAAGGTGATCGTGGTCGGCACTGGGCTCGCTGGTGGATCTGCGGCCGCGACGCTCGCGGAGATGGGCTACGAGGTCACCTCGCTGTGCATCCAAGACAGTCCTAGGCGCGCGCACAGCATCGCTGCCCAAGGCGGGATCAACGCCTCCAAGAACTACCAGAACGACGGAGACAGCACCTACCGCCTCTTCTACGACACAGTGAAGGGTGGAGACTTCAGGGCGAGGGAGTCCAACGTCTATCGCCTCGCGGAGGTCTCCGGGCAGATCATCGATCAATGCGCCGCTCAAGGGGTCCCCTTCGCGAGGGAGTACGGTGGCTATTTAGCCAACCGCTCCTTTGGCGGAGCCCAAGTGAGCCGAACGTTTTATGCCCGCGGTCAAACAGGGCAGCAGCTCCTCATCGGCGCCTACTCAGCCCTGATGCGTCAGGTCGCCGCTGGAAAAGTAGAGCTCCTGCCTAGACGAGAGATGGTTGAGCTCGTGACCGTCGACGGTGTTGCGTCAGGGGTCGTGGTTCGAAACCTGATCACTGGCGAATACGAACGCCACGCAGGTGACGCTGTCCTCCTCTGCACCGGCGGCTATGGAAACGTCTTCTTCCTCTCAACCAACGCTCAAGCGTCCAACGTGACCGCTGCCTGGCGCTGTCATAAGAAGGGTGCGTACTTCGCTAACCCTTGCTTCACGCAGATCCACCCCACCTGCATCCCCGTGTCGGGTGACCATCAATCCAAGCTCACCTTGATGAGCGAGAGCCTCCGAAATGACGGAAGGGTCTGGGTCCCTGCAAAGGCTGGTGACACCCGCGCCCCGGCCGACATCCCCGAATCAGAGCGGGACTACTACCTCGAGCGGCGCTATCCGAGCTTCGGAAACCTGGTGCCCAGAGACGTCGCGAGTCGAGCTGCGAAGCTCGAGTGCGACGAAGGGCGCGGCATCGGAAACACCGGCCTCGCGGTCTACCTAGACTTCGCTGACGCGATCAAGCGAGACGGAGAGGACGCCATTCGACAGCGCTACGGGAACCTCTTCCAGATGTATCAGATGATCACGGGTGAGGACCCCTACCGCACCCCGATGCGCATCTTCCCAGCCGTTCACTACACCATGGGCGGCCTCTGGGTGGACTACAACCTGCAGACCACAGTGCCGGGACTCTTTGCCCTCGGCGAGGCCAACTTCTCGGATCACGGGGCCAACCGGCTAGGCGCGAGTGCGCTCATGCAGGGGCTCTCAGACGGCTACTTCGTCGCACCCGCGACCATCACAGCGCACTTAGCCTCTGGGAACGTCAAGCGAGTTGGTGTCGACCACCCTGCCTTCGCAGAGGCAGAGGCGCAGGCCAAGGCCCGCTCGAGCAAGCTCCTCTCGGTTCAAGGTGGGCGCACAGTCGAGGGGCTCCACCGCGACCTCGGCCAGATCATGTGGGACATGGTCGGTATGAGCCGCAGCGAGGCCGGCTTGAAGGACGCAATCTCTCAGATTCGCGCACTCCGCGAGGAGTTCTGGTCAGAGGTTCGAGTGCCTGGCGAGAACTCCCACCTGAACCGCTCACTTGAGCGGGCCGGACGCGTCGCAGATTTCATGGAGTTCGGGGAGCTCATGGCTCAGGACGCCCTCAATCGTGAAGAGTCTTGCGGCGGGCACTTCCGAGAAGAGCACCAGACAGAGGACGGTGAAGCCGCTCGCAACGACGAGGACTTCTCCTACGCCGCCGCCTGGGAACACCAGGGCGTGGACAAAGAGGCGAGCCTGAACAAGGAAGACCTCACCTTCGAATACGTCAAGCCGAGCACCCGGAGCTACAAGTAGGCCAACCATGAAGCTGACCCTTCAAATCTGGAGACAACCGAGCGCTGAGGCGGACGGAAACTTTGAGATCTACACGGTAGGAGGTGTGTCTGAGGACATGTCCTTCCTCGAGATGATCGACCAATTGAACCGGCAGATCGTCCTCGATGGCGGAGAGCCTGTAGCCTTCGACCATGATTGCCGCGAAGGCATCTGCGGCATGTGCAGCATGGTGATCAACGGTGAAGTTCATGGCCCGATCAAAGGAACCACCACTTGCCAGCTCCACATGCGGAGCTTCAAGGATGGCGCGAAGATCGTGATTGAGCCCTTCCGAGCTAAAGCGTTCCCGGTCGTCAAAGACCTCGTGGTAGACCGCTCATCCTTTGATGCGATCATCACTGCCGGAGGATTCATCACATCTCGGACTGGCAGCGCGCCTGACGGGAACGCGATTCTTGTTCCCAAGGAAGACGCAGACCAGGCAATGGACGCAGCGGCCTGCATCGGCTGCGGCGGCTGCGTCGCAGCTTGCCCCAACGCGGCGGCGATGCTCTTTACGGCAGCGAAGGTGACCCACCTTGGCTCTCTGCCCCAAGGCCAGCCTGAGCGTCGCGCGCGAGCGCTCTCCATGGTCCAAGAGATGGACTCTCAGGGCTTCGGAAACTGCACGAACGAGCGCGAGTGCGAGGCCGCGTGCCCTAAAGAGATTTCGGTTATGACTATCGCCCAGATGAACAGGGATTACCTGCGCGCCTCCGTCGCAGGCGACGACGCCTAAGGGAGATTAGAGCTCAGCGAGACAAGAGTATTCCCTGCAGGGAATGTCCAGGTCGCCGGACGTCTCAATCAATTCAGTAGTCGAGCTGCCGGAGCAGCCGCGTGCGACTAGGACTTGAGCAGCGCCTAAGCGCTCCATGGCTCCGAGCGCAGCCTCTACGCTAGACGGAGCCGCGCACCACCAGCCCTCCTCGCGGAGCTCTTTAAGAACAGCCGTTCTGCGCACGGGATCTCGGTCCAAGACGACTGCCACGGGCTTTCCATCCCGCGCCCCCTGGATCTCGACCGAGACCCTCGTGCCCGCGCCTTGGCCGGTGCTCACCTTGAGACTAGATCCGAGATCAGACGCGGCCTGAGACATACTGTCGGTTCCGAAGCCTGTACTCCCAACGCCAGAGGCACCAGACGTGTACGCCCGCTCTACGCCTCTGGCGCTCATGCCAGGGCCGGCGTCAGTCACACTGAGGCGTAACAGGCCATTCCCCGTAGACGCGACCTCGACGCGCGGCCCCGTAGTGAGGGGAGAGACTGAGAGCGCGTTCAGCAGCGCGTTCTGCGTGAACCTCCTCAGCGCTGCCTCATCACCATAGGCGACGAACTCAGAGGAGCACTTCAGGGCAACTCGTAGCCCTGCACTGCCCGCGCTGTCAATCGCCGACCGGATCTCTTCTTCAAGCAAAGGGCGAAGCGCGAACTCATCGTGAGCTATGCCGCTCTCCAAGAAAGAGTTGCACATCGATCTCCCCGCCCTGAGCGCCCCACGAAGCGATCGCAGGGATTCATCTGAGCAACCCTCGAGCCGCTCAAGCCTGAGGAGAGCGAGGCTCAATTGGTTCCTGATGTCATGAGCAGCGGTGTTGGCGCGCGATGTAGCGACAGCCTCGGCCTCTGCGTTAGACCTATCGCAGAGCAGAAGCCTCAAGAACAGGACGCCTGATTCGTTGAGGCGGAAGCCGCTCTCAAAAGATGTCAGCCATGCTGCCACCCCCTCCCCAAGAGGAATCCACTGTGCGGTCTGTTGTCCAGCCGCCCTGAGCTCAGCAAGACGCATGCACTCAACTCTGCTCAGAATGAGTGGGAGATGAGGGCTGGACTGGCAAGTATGAGGTGGCTCTCCGACAGGAGCCCCCCACTCCCCGAGACGCTCTAAGCGGCCTCGGATGGAGACGAAAGCGCTCAGAGAGGCCACCCCCTGTGCCTTCATCCAAGCGGAGAGGTCGGTGCTGTGCATGTGACCAGGGGCTCCCATGAAGGTAGTGTGCTGTTCGAAGGGACCTAATCAAGCGCTGCCAAGCAGCCTTCGAACCCTTTAGGGGACACAACTGCTACGGAATCGAAACGCGACCATGTGCCCCAGGAGCGGATTGGGTGCCAAGAGTGGCCCTAAATGCGTACTATGACCACATGAAAATTAGGGGGACGCGCCCGGCACGACCGTTGCTCTTAGGCGTCAGGCCACCTGGCCATGCTCCCGGTCTTTACCTCACCTGAATCACTATGAAGAAGCTCTTCTTATTCGCCGCACTCACCCTCGGCGGTCTGATCGCCCTCGAGGACACCTCAAGCGCGCACGGCGGCACGTACCGCGGACCTGGCGACACAGTCCCGCCCGGCGGCGGCGGTGGCGGCGGAGGAGGCGGGCCGGCCACTCCTGGGCCCGCTGGACCCGCGGCGCCTGGCCCCGGTGGACCGAACACTCCTGGACCCGCAGGCCCTGCAGCTCCTGGAGCTGCTCCCGCAGCGCCCAAGGCTCCGACCACCGGCGGCGGCACAGACACCGGGCCTGACCTTACGGTGTGGCAGTTCTGGTGGGGCTTCAACCGGGACCCCTACCTGAACCTCAAGTCCAAGATTCACGACGCTGGGAGCCTGACCGGCTCGGACGACTTCTTTCTCGGCCACGGCCAGAAGACGCACTCCAAGGACAGCCTCAAGCCCTCAGAAGAGACCATTCGCCAGCAGATCGTCCCTGCGTTGAAGGAAGCGATGGATGGCGAGACAAACAATGACATCGTCACTGCCTGCCTCATCGCTCTGGCAAAGATCGGTGACGCGACGGATGAAGAGGGAGACTCTGAGTTTGAGGCTCTCATTCGAGGACGTCTGAACGACGCCGTCCAAGAGGTCAGAGAAACCGCGGCTGTCGCGCTGGGCATCCTGGCGAACCCCGCCTCCATCGACCTCCTCGAGCAGCTCGCGACCGACGCCCCCGAAGGGCGCCGCGTCACTGGCGACGAGGCCGGGATCAACTACCGAACCCGCGCCTTCGCGACCTTCGGCCTGGGTCTCATTGGCAACCGCACAGAGGACCCCGAGGTCCGCAAGCGCTTAGTCACGACCATTCACGGCATCCTGGAGGATCGTGAGGATCACCCCACAAGGGACATCCGCGTCGCGGCGTTGATCTCTCTTGGGCTCGTTCCGATCGAGCCCATGCAGATCCCGGTGAAGCCTGAGTCCGAGCTCGAGAAGGGCGAAGATCCCTACGTCATCGGGACGGACCCCGCCCGCTCACGTGAGGACCAGATCCGCTACTTGATCAACTACTTCGAGAGCACCAAGAAGCACTACCTCATCAAGGCTCACGTCCCCCGCGCCCTCGCGCGCTTGCTCATCGGTGCGCCTGAAGAGCTCCGCATTGACGCGGCAGAGGCGATCCTCGTGAGCGCAGGAAAGCGCGCGAAAGGTCAGAAGGAGCTGCGTCAGAGCGCAGTCCTCGCTTTGGGCCAAATCGGCGACCTTGACGATGACAAGATCGACCAAGACATCCGTCAAGCGCTCTATGACTCAATGGGCGACGCTGACCTGCAGGTGAAGAACTTCAGCACGATCGCTGTCGCTCAGCTCGCTGGCAACCCCACAGAAGGCGACACCGAGAAAGGCCTTGAGGAGATTCGAAAGCACCTCATGACAACCCTCTCTCGCGGCAAGAGCCGCGTGAAGCCCTGGGCCGCGCTCGCTGTTGGAGTGATGGAGGAGAAGCGCGACAGCCTCGGCCAACCGATGTCTTCTGACGTGCTCTCAGCTCTACGCTCAGCATTCAAAAAGGAAGGGAGCCCGGCTGACGCAGGCGCTTACGCCATCGCTGTCGGGATCTGCAAGGACCAAGAGTCCAAGTCAGTCCTCCTTGAGAAGCTGGACAAGTTCACCGACGACGAGGCGAGGGGTCACATGACCATCGGGCTCGGACTCATGAACGCCAACGACGCGATCGAGCCGATCCAAGAGATCGTTGCGAAGTCCAAGTACCGCGCCGCGTTGCTGAAGTCCGCTGCGACCTCGCTCGGACTGCTTGGTGACAAGCAGGTCGTCCCCCAGCTGATCGACATGCTTCGCAATGAGGGGCGTAGCCTCGCAACCCAAGCCGCCATCGCCTCCGCGCTCGGCTTCATCGGTGACACCCGCTCGGTCGACCCCTTGGTTGAGATGCTCCAGAGCGACGATCTCACGGACAAGGCGCGCGCTTTCGCAGCGGTCGCCCTCGGGATCGTCGCCGACAAGGAGGACCTCCCCTGGAACTCCAAGATCTCGGTCGACATCAACTACCGGGCGAACACCACGTCACTCACGAGCCCTGAGGGCACCGGGATCCTCGACATCCTCTAGGACGAGCTGACACCAATCTACAACGGGGCCGTCCCGCCGAGAGGCAGGGCGGCCCCGCTCTCATACCTCAAAAGGCGCCTAACGTCAGACTAATCCCGTAGCTGCGAGAGGGACCAGCGCACAAGGAGACCTGATAGCAGCGCGAACGCAGCGACGATGAAGAGCGCGAGCTGGCGACCGCCCTCCACCTCAGCTTCACGGAGCAGCAGAGCCTCCGCGTCCGCCTTGAGCTCAGGTGCGCGCGGGTGCCCCTGCGCTGAGAGTCTGTCTGCGTAGCGCAAAGCGTCTGACCCTCGGAACAGGGACGCAGACAAGTATGAGGCCTGCTCAAGCATCTCGGCATGATTTGGTTCTTCTGCCATCGCCCCCTCAGCTAGCTCTAGAGCACCTCTGAGGTCCCCTGCGTGATGCCTGACCCAGACCTCTAGGGCGAGCCCATCCGAACCTTCATCCTCTCTGGATGCAGCGACAGCTTCGGCATACATGCCCTCCTTGACCAGCTTCCCCACCTTTATCGACATGAGGCTGCCGCCTGCTTGGTCCTGCTGCATGGTGAGCAGAAAGAGGAGAGCAAGGCTCACTACTCGGCTCCCATTAGCTTGAGGGACTGGCGTTGAAGCGATTCAAGCGGCGCCCTTTGGTCCCGAAGAAGCTCGCCATCCTCATGGTCGATCCAAGCCCAAGTACCAGGTAAGGAGACTCGCCTCGCGAGGGCGCTCAGCTCGCCTACGAGGGAGGAGAAGTGATCTTGGGTGGGATCAGGGATAGCGCCCTCAGGCCGCTGGGTGAGGATCACATTGCGAGAGAAGGGAACCTCAAGTGCCAGCGTCGGTCGGCCAAAGACCCCCGCCATCGTCGCCCCGATGGCCAATACGACCGGGTCATCTACCCCGCCCCCACCGACATTAACCTGGAGCCACCCCTCTCGATCAAGGGCCTCGGTGATTGCGTAAAAAAAGTTGTCGGTCACGAGGTGCGCTGGGATCTCGACCTGGTTGGCGTACGTATCCACGATGACGTGATCCCAACGCTCGCCTGCGGCAGTGAGCGCCTTCAGCGCCAACCTAGCGTCCCAGCCGCCAAGGGACCTCCTATCAGAACGACCCACAGCCAGGCCCATATGCTCCCGCGCAAGCTCGATGACCATAGGGTCAAGTTCAACACCACACGTCTCTAGCTGAACACCTTCCGGCAGCGTCCCCTCAAGAACTCTCACCGCAGTCCCAGCCCCCTGGCCCAAGATGAGAGTCCGCCATTGATGACGTGGGGCGGCCCAAGCGGGAGCCAGCGCAAACAGGTCATAGTAGTAGCCTGGTCCCAAGAGGCCCTCAGTCGGAGCCCATACAGATTGAAAGGAGCCTCGCTGCTCATTCACCTCTAACGATCGCCAACCGTCGACGCGTTGCACCACCCTGACCTGCTGATAGGGCGACTCAGCCAAAGCGATGACGTCAGGCGAGGCGGTGCTTGCTTTGGATCCAGTGAGGCTGAAGCCAAGGGCGAGGACTGCTGCTACATGCTGACGGCCAGTTATCGAGGCGAGCAAGGCGCCGAGGCAAATGAGTGCAGCCGCCAGCAAGAGCGCACCTTTTACGCCGAATACAGGGATGGAGATGTATGTCGTCCCGAAGGTGCCGACGATGCTCCCTAACGTAGAGCAGGCAAGCACCTGACCTCCAGCCTCACCCGCAGAGGCTGAGGCTCGCCTTGAGACGACCTCAACGACCAGGGGCCCAGCGGTGGCGAGGAGGGCTGCAGGCGGGAAGAAAAGGCACAGTGAGCAAGCCAGGCTCGTGAGCGGAAGGGCTTGGGCAATCTGCTCTAAGCTCGCGCTATCTGGGACTAGGGTGGACGCAAGCCAAGGAGCGAAGGACGGGAGCGCGACAGCCCAGGCGGCTGAGAACCAAAGGCATGCGCTCAGCACCCGCTCAGGCCGTGGAGATCGGGCCCAACGCGCACCGACTAAGTAGCCACACGTGAGCGCAACCAGCACAGCTCCGATAGCGCTCGTCCACACCGCCTGGCTGGTCCCGAACCACGGGGCGATGAGGCGAACGGCGGAGAGCTCAATCGCCATCGTGCCGAGGCCAGCGAGGGCCGCGGCTGCGAGAGGGCCAGCTGAGCTGAGACCCCGCCCGGACTCAACCTTCGTCTTCGTCGCCCTCAAGTTTAGGGACGTCGTACTGCCGCGTAGCGGTGTAGATGCGGCCAGCATCGTTCCTAGCGGAGTAGATCAGGCGCATCATGGTGGAGAAGTTCCGGGGGATGACATCTTCATTCTTTACGCCGTTGCAGATCACAGTGACAGGCAGGTCCATATCTACAAGCTCATCGTTGAGGTAGATCGTCACAGAGGACACATGCTTTGCTGTGATCGTGATCTCATTCGTAGCGCGGTCTACAACAGCGCGAATCGTGCGCCCCTCGATCTCTTCAGTCTTGGGCACCTCAAGCCAGTAAGCCTTGTTCGGGAACGGAAGCTTGGGGGTCAAAACCACCTCTGTAGGGGTCGCGTCGCGATCAGTCGCCATCACCCAGGCGAGGATGTCCTCCTCCTTCCCATCAGGGTTCACGACGGCCTCAGCGAAGCCAGCTTCTTTCATGGCGTCAGCGAAAGCCGTGGCCTTCTGCCCACCTCCAGCGAAGTAGACCGGGAGGTTCCGGTAGTTGTCGTGACTCGTGTCGCCGGCGTCGCCCGTGCGGCCGATGACGCCCGCGAACCGATCGGGAAAGAACTGAGAGAGCTCCAAGGCGGCTGCGACTCCTGCACCCTTGCCAGCTACGAAGACCTTGTCGAAGTCGACTGCGTAATTACGTGTCATCTCCTTCAAGACTGTGAACATGTTCGCGAGCCCACCTTGAGTGCCAGCGCCCCCGACTTGGCTCCAGGCGGCGACGTCCTCTGGCATAGGTATGGCGGCGAGGATGACTTGGTCGCGCAGGCCACCTAAGACCCAATCCTCAGTGAGATGATCAAAGGGGCGCTGGCCTGCGTCCGGGATGCAAAGGATCAACGGGTAGGGGCCGTCCTTGGCCTTGTACTTAGAAGGCGCCCAAACGCAGTACTCGACCTCATAGTCAAAAGGGGGCCCTGTAGGGACTGTGATGGTGCTCACCTTTCCCTTGGTGACCTTCTTCTTGTCGTACCCGTGCGCGTGCCACAGGCTCATCCCCAGGTCAGCGTTGGCGAACAACGGGTCCTTGTCCTTGAAGGGCTTTTTCTTAGACCACTTAGCGATGGACTCGCTGAGCTTCTCTTCCGCCTTGATGCGTCCCTTTCCTTCCTGGAAGGCCTCGATGCAGTCGGCGATCTCCTTGCCAATCTTCTTGTGATCGGACTCTTTGAGCAGCGCCTCCTGCTGCATGGTGATCGGGGCGAAGGCCGCTGCTGTGAGGGCGATCAGAGTGATGGGGAGATTTCGCATGAGAGATAGCGTTGGCTAATGAGTTGGCGAGTTGGCTCTGGGCACCATGCTAAGGCCCCATCCCCTCCCAGCCCAGGCTTGCTTTGAATCGGCTGCTAGCGCGGCCCGGAAGAGCGCTCTGGAGCGGGCTAGGCGCCCGCGCTCTAGGGACCATAGCCCCAAGACGATTCGGGAGTCACCAGATGCCTTTGTAAGGCCTGCGCCCAGATGGCGCCTGGCACCCAAGAGGCCACCCTCACCTAGATAGACCAGGCTCAATCGGGAGCTCAAGGTCACACGATCAGCCGACCTGAGCTCCGTCCTGAGGAGCGCCTTCAATGCCTCTGCGCCGGTCTCGTACGCGCCGGCCCGAGTGCTAGAGATCGCCAGATTCATCGCACTCCAAGGTGCCTGAGCGAGTTCATGCAACGCGTAGGCAAGCGTTGAAGAGCGAAGCGCGTCAGCCCCTTCAGAGTGAGTCATAAACCGCTCGTATCCACGCTGGAGCAGTTGAGCCTCTGCCTCTGCTGAAAGCGGAACTTGAAGCCCCTCCAAGAGCGCGAGCTTCAAGGCGTCGTCAAGCGACTCCCCCGGCACCAAGGCCATAGAGAACGCCCAGGCGCCACCGAGCGAAAGGCCGGGAAGTTGAGCGCAGTCCACTGGCTCAGGCGCCTGGCCGCGGTACGACTTGAGGTGGTGGGCGACGACCTGGGCCCGCACCCCTGATGCGCTAGCGCTGAGCACCTCAGAGAGACGCTCGGCTGCCTCGGTGCGCCGCTCCTGGGGCGCGGTGACTAGGTCCTGACACAGTGCCCATGTCGCAGCCCAGTCGCCTGCCTGAAGAGAGCCGGGCGCAACGCTAAGGACAAATGCGAGGAGCAGGCTGACGATCAAGCCCAACGAACCTGGCCAGAGCCGCTCGAAGCAGGCGTCACCTCTCCGAGCTCGTAGACCTCCTCGCCTACCCCCTCAAGGTGCGACCTCACAGAGGTCACGTGCTCTGCCGGGACGGACAACACGATTCCGATCCCCATATTGAAGGCCTGATACGCATCGTCTTCGGGGACGGAGCCAGCCTCACAGAGCAAGCGGAAGAGCGCAGGGACGACCCAAGAGCTCTTGTCGATGGTGGCGTCGTGGCCGCCGAGGACCCGGGGGAGGTTGTCCACCAATCCCCCGCCAGTGATGTGCCCCAGCGAGGTCACCTTTTGACCCTCAATGAGAGGCCAAAGCTGATTCAGGTAGCAACTATGAGGCGCAAGCAGGGCGTCTCCAACGGTGACCCCACCGAGCTCATCGGGGCGGTCATCCACGCTGTAGCCGAGCCTCTCAAACATGACCTTGCGAGCGAGCGAGTAGCCGTTCGTGTGAAGACCGGAGCTTTGAAGCCCGAGCAGAGCCTGACCAGGCTCAACCTTGGAACCGTCTAGGAGCTGTTCACGCTTGACGGATCCGACGATAAAACCCGCGAGGTCAAAGTCGCCGTCAGCGTAGAGGCCAGGCATCTCAGCAGTCTCGCCTCCGAGCAGCGCGACGCCATGATCTTTGCAGGCATCAGCGCAACCCGCAATAAGCCCAGATACCACCTCAGGCTCGAGGCGACCCATCCCAACATAGTCCATAAAGAACAATGGCCGGGCTCCCTGAACGAGGATGTCGTTGATGCAGTGCTGGACTAGATCTCGTCCGACACTGTCGTAAACGCCTGCGCGCTTAGCCACTTCAAGCTTTGTCCCGACTCCGTCTGCACTCGCGACGAGCACTTCACCGCTAGCGCCGGCGCGCTCCATATCAAAGAGCCCCCCAAAGCTGCCGACATCCCCCAGGACTCCATCAGTGAAGGTAGAGCGGATTGAGCCTCGCGCTCTCTCCAGGGCTTCATCTTGCGCGGCGATGTCGACGCCAGCGGCCTTATACGTCAAGGGGTCTGTGCTCGTCATGTGGTCTTCTCCTATGGAGCGTTCAATCTACAAAGCCTGAGGGGGAGTTCCCACTGAGAGCGTCTAAGCGTCGACGGAGGTCACCGCCAGCGACCAGGCGGTCAAAGACTTGCGCCTTGTTATCGAAGGCTAAGTCGGGAGGGAGCTCTGCGAGGGAGAACCATTGAGCTCCCATAGCATCATCCGCCGCCTGCAGGGTCCCACCCGTTAGCGTGCATGCGAAGAGCGCGACATTGGCTGGTTTCCGGGGATCATCTGGCACCCACAGCAGGTCAAGCAAGGCGCCAGCCCGAACCTCGAGGCCGGTCTCCTCCAGGATCTCACGCTCAGCGGCCTCCGCAGGAGACTCCCCGGGGTCTTGGTAGCCCGCAGGGATGGCCCAGGCCCCCTTGAATGGCTCGATGCCCCGCTGAACCAGCAAGACCTCCTCCCCCCTCAAGACGAGCCCCGCTGCAGCGCCGACAGGGTTGAGGTATTGCACATAGCCACAGGAGTCGCAGCCCATGAGCTCGTTGCCCCGGATGAGCCGGGGCTCGAGTTTGGCGGAGCAACGGGGACAAAACTTGAACTTCTCTGCGGGCATGACGGATCTGATCCTTGGGATAGCCCTTACGCTACCTACCTGACGTCCTGGGTCCTACACTCAGGGGGAATATGGCGCTCTATTGCGCCAGGCCCCATGCGAAGCATCATCCTCCTCGGCTCGACAGGCTCCATCGGCACTCAGACCCTGGACGTCATTCGACGCTCATCCGGCGCATTCCAGGTCGTTGGGCTCAGCGCTGGGTCCTCCTGGGAGGCCCTCCTGGCCCAAGCCATAGAGTTCAAGCCCAGCTTTGTTGCGATTGCTGACGAGGAAGCCGGAGAGTGCCTAAGGGCAGCGCTGCCACCCTCAATTCAACTCTTTGTAGGAGAGGGTGCTTCAAGGCGCTTAGCTGAAGAAGCCTCATATGAGCTAGCAGTACACGGGATGGTCGGCGCAGCGGGCCTCCCCATCTCTGAAGCCGTACTCTCGCGTGGGCTCCCCCTCGCTCTCGCCAACAAGGAATCCCTGGTCATCGCGGGACACCTCCTCATGGAGCTCGCTGCCTCGACAGGCGCAAAGATCCTCCCCGTTGACTCTGAACACTCGGCGGTCGCTGAGTGCCTCCGAGGCGAAGACCTGGGGCGTGTCCGCAAGGTGCTCTTGACGGCCAGCGGAGGCCCCTTCAGGGAGACGCCGCGTGAAGACATGGACGCCATCACCCCATCGGCAGCGCTCAAGCATCCGAACTGGGACATGGGCCCTAGGATCACGGTGGGCTCCGCCACGTTGATGAACAAGGCCCTCGAGGTCATCGAGCTCCACCACCTCTTCAACCTCGAAGCAGATCGCATCGAGGTGGTCGTCCACCCCCAGTCCATCGTGCATTCCATGGTTGAGTTCGTAGATGGCTCGGTGAAGGCACAGCTCGGTCCTCCCGACATGCGCGTACCCATCCTTCACGCGCTCTCTCACCCTGACCGCAGTGAGGCCCCATACCTGCGAGGCTTCGACATGAGCTCGTTTGCACGGCTGACCTTCGAAGCCCCTGACATGGACCGCTTTCCTGCCCTAGCGCTGGGATACCGCTGCGTGGAAGAGGGCCAAGATGCAGGTTGCGCCCTCAATGCTGCCGATGAAGTTGCGGTCGCATCCTTCCTCGCTGGCGAGCTTAGATTTACAGATATTGCCCGGGTGAATAGCGCCACCCTCGACGCGCGCCCGGGGATGCACACTTCCATTCAAGAACTGATTCACTCAGACACGCAGGCGAGAGCCCTGGCGGCGGAATTGGTCCGCACCACGTCAACCTGCTGATTCACACCATGGACTTCATCGAAATCTGGAGGGTCGCCCAAGTCCTACTTGGGATTGGCCTCGTCATCTTTGTTCACGAGGCCGGCCACTTCCTCGCCGCTAGATGGTGCGGCGTCCGCGTGGACGTCTTCAGCCTCGGCTTTGGGCCTACCGTCTTCAGCTGGAAGAGAGGCGACACCGTGTACCAAGTCGCCGCGATCCCGCTCGGTGGATACGTCAAAATGGCCGGGGAAGAGCCGGGTGACGAAGATCGCGGCCCCTCCCCGGACGACCTCAACTCCAAGTCTGTGGGACAGCGATTCTTGATCTTCTCTGGTGGCGTGATCATGAATGTGATCTTCGGCTTGGTGGTCTTCCCAGTCCTTTACTGGGTCGGCATCCCCTTCACCCAGCCCCTCATTGGCAAACCTACGCCAGGTGGACCTGCGTGGCATGCTGGGCTTGAGGAGGGCACTCGAGTTCTGGAGGTCAACGGGCAGCGAGTCATTACCTTTCCAGAGATCCTGAACGAGGTCGCGCTTGGAGACCCAGACCGCTGTGAGCTCCTGATTCAACGCCCGGGCGCCGACACCACAGAGACCATCAGTCTCACTCCACAACGCTCCGCCTCGCGGGGCCTCTACGAGCTTGGCTTCCCACCCGCGATCGACCCGGACCGGAAGGTCTTCATTGAAGAGGGCTCTCCCGCTGACCTCGCCGGAATCAAGACTGGCGACAAGTGGATCTCCGTCGAGGGCGCAGGGGAGGCGGATTCCATTGTTGATGCCTTCCTCAATGCCTCTGAGACAGGCGCCACAGTGACTGCCACATTGGAGTCAGCGGAGACAGGAAGCCCCTACACGGTCTCTGTCTCCCCCATCGAGTCCGAGACCGAAGGTCCCCCGCTCATCGGCGTGATCAGCGTCACAGATCAAGTGACGGCCATTAGGGGCACAGCCTGGAACGACGCTGGTCTTGCAGTCGGAGACCGCCTCTCCGACGTCAATGGTGTCCCTATCTACTCTGCGGACTCTCTCTCCAGCGCACTCATGGACGGCGCTCCGACGGCGTCAATCACCGCGGTTCGAGATGGCCAAAAACTTCAACTCTCGGGGGTAGACCTCGACGCCTCTGATGTCGCGCTAGCTACCGGGCCCGCAGAGCGTCGGGTGCAAGTCGTCGCGCGCTCCGCTGCTGCCGCAGCGGGCCTCCTAGACGGGGATGAGGTCTTGATGGTTGGCGACGTAACCATTGACACACAAGAAACGCTTCTTAAGGCGTTGCGAGCCAACACAGACGAGGGCGCCCCTTCGGTCTTGACTGTCGCCCGAGCTACGGGCGACGCAGTCCAAGAGGTCGAGTTCAGCGTTGAGGCTGCGCCGCTCACTCCGCTGCTATATGGCATCGGCGTTCAGCGCGCTGAGTACGTCTTCAGCGAGAAGAGCCCCCTAGGCGCTGTGCAGCTTGGCGTAGGCGCTTGCGTCAAATTCCTGAAGGACTCCTGGCTCACCTTGCGAGGCATCGTCACGGATCAGGTCCCGGGCAAGAATGTCGGTGGTCCCATCGCCATTGGCGTGATCGCCCACTCGTTCGCGTCTGTGTCGATCACCAAGTTCTTCTTCTTCTTGTGCATCCTCAGCATGAACTTGGCCTTCTTGAATGTGCTGCCCATCCCCCTCCTAGACGGCGGGCACCTGTTCTTCCTGCTGATTGAGAAGATCAAGGGGTCGCCGGTCTCAGAAAAGGTCATGGGCTATAGCCAGCTCGCTGGCCTGGTCCTGATCGGGTTCATCTTCGTCTACATCTTCTACAACGACATCTCGAGGGCTGTCGGCGGATGAGACCCGCGAACAACGCGGCGCTGGCCTGGGGGCAGCTCTTCAGGCTTTCCCTCTGCCCTACCGCGTTGGCGGACATCCTGGCTGGCTCCGCGCTCGCGGCAGCTTCGACGAGAGAGCTTGAGCTAGAGCCCCTCCTGTTCTGCTCTACCTTGGGCATTTACCACGGTTCGATGGCCCTGAACGACTGGGCAGATCGCCAAGAGGACGCGAGAGACCGGCCTCACAGGCCGCTCCCGAGCGGAGAGATCACTTCCCGAGCGGCCCTCACGGCTGCATGCGGGATGATCCTGGCCGGAGTCTCTTGCGCTTTCTTCCTAAGTTTCGCTTTGGGCGTTTGGATGCTGGGGATCGCGAGCTTGGCTGTGGGTTACAACATCTGGCTGCGTGGACCGTGGAGCGGCCCCATCAGCCTTGGTGCATGCAGAGCGATGCACATCTCGGCCCCGGCCATACTCTTCGCGACTCCCTTGATAGAGACGACCTCAGTCATCGCCTTGGGCTACGGGCTTTACGTCTTCACTCTCTCACGGCTCGCACGGTTGGAGACTCTAGGCTCGATCGAGCTCAAGCGCGCCCCCAGCTTTTACCTCATGGGCTGCGCCGCGATCTTCCTTGCCACGAGCGTGAACATCAGCGCCGAAACATCCCTCGCGCCACAACTCACGGCTACGCTCCTCTCCCTAGGGGCAGCCATAGCGCTGACAAGGCGCGCGTGGCCACTGGAACCGTGGACTGCTGAGAGGGTTCAGGGCTCCGTCGGGCTCTCCCTGAGGCTCCTGCTGCTCTTCACTGCCTCGGCTACGCTCTCGACGGGGTCGGAGTCAGCCTGGACCCCCGCTGCCCTCATCCTGATGGGGTACCCGCTGGCCCATGCTCTCAGGAAGGCTATCCCACCAACCTAGAGCTGCGCTTGGCCAGAGAGCCACTCTAGGGCCTGCTCCCTGCCCACAATTTCACCATCGAGCTGAAGCAGGAGACACTCATGCATGAGCGCCCCCCACCGAGGTCCTTGTGGGACGCCGGCAGTGGCGAGATCCGAGGCATCGAGGAGGGGCTTGGCATGAATCTCGTGCTCCTTGCGAGAGGACCTGATGGTCTGCCAGTCCACGACGGGGGACACATCCGACCCACTCGCAAGCCTAGAAGCCAACACGAGCTGCAAAGCGCCCTCCCATGCACCCTCTCGCATCCACAGCAGGAGCTGTCCGCGTCGAGGAGGGCTAGCGAGACACCCCTCGAGAGCGGCAGCTAACTTGAAGATGGCGCGAGCTGAAGCCCTGAGATCTCTCGAAGGCTTCAGCGTTTGGAGCGCAGCCTCGAATGACTGGGCCCTACCCACTCTATCGCCCGCTAGCGGAGCTGGGTCACACGCCAAGCACAGGCCCAACGCTAGGCTCTCAAGGCCTTCGAGATGCCCGCAGATCCGCAACATATCTCGCTCCACACCTGTTCCGGGCGACGGGAATAGCGCGCTCACCACGCCGAGCTCGCACAAGGACCGGAGCATCTCTAGCCCCACGCCCGAATCAAAGGCTCGCGATAACTCCGCCAAGATTCGCTCACCGCTAACTCCGGCCAGCGAGCCGAGCGATGACCTTGCGCCGTTCTGAGTAGCCTCGCAGGGAGCGAGGCGGAGACAAGCTGAGAATCGCGCGAGCCTAAGGATTCGCAGTCCGTCTTCCTGAAATCTTGTGGGCGCGTCTCCCACTGCTGACAGCTGACCTGCCAGCAAGCTGTCCATGCCCCGTACCGGATCTAGGAACTCGCCAGAGATCGCGTCTAGGTACATCGCGTTTACCGTGAAATCTCGGCGGGAAGCATCCTCCAGTACCGAAGTTCCAAAGACCACTTGATCTGGACGCCGGCCGTCGGAGTAGCCGTCCTCAGCTCTCAGCGTTGTAACCTCAACACCCTGCCCTCCAACATTGACCAGCACTGTCCCGAATCGCTTCCCCAACGGCACCGTAGATGGGAAGCACTCCTCGACCTCATCCGGCGTGGCGTCAGTTGCCATGTCAGCGTCGCCTGGAACCCGGCCCATGGCGAGGTCTCGCACAGCACCGCCGACCAGCCAGGATCGATGCCCTGCGTCAGAGAGGCGCTCGGCCACAGCTCGCACAGCGCTCAGCAGCCCTTCGGGGAGGTCGGTCAGCTTGGGAGTCTCCATCACAGAGGCGAAGCCTAGCACAGCACAGCTTGCTCAGACCCGCCCCCTCATCTGGAGGGCTCACTCGTGAAGGGATTCCTCAGCCCCAAGAACCTCAGCCTGGCTTCGGTTGGAGTCTTGCTGTTCCTGGTTAGCGTCCCCCGCGTTCACCGGCTCGCCGTCCAAGACAACCAGCGTGACGCTCAGTCGGCAGTCCGAGCCCTCTATCAGGCAGTCTCGACAGCCTCTGCGGTGGCCACCCCTCAAGAGTTGGCAGCAGGCCTAGAGGAGCGCCTCAGGGACGTAAAGCTGCACGAAGAGCACGGCCTGATTCAGAGGCACGGTTACTTGTTTGAGGTCGCGCCAGGATCAGGCCTCGGTGATGTAGTGCGGGCATGGCCTGTCTCCCATGGGGACACAGGGGCCGCGGCCTACCTCATGGACCCAGACGGGACCCTTCGAGTCCATGCCAACCCAGCCGCGCTTTGGAGCGGCCCGCTGTCCTCACGCCCAACGGGGCAAGAGCCGGGATGGCAGCTAGCAGAGCGCCCGCTCTAGCCGTACCAGCGCCAAAGGAGCTCTTCAAAGGCAGGCCTAACGAGCGGGTCTGTGATCGTGAGGCACGCTCGCTTGAGGACCGGGGCGACGACTAAGGTCTCCCCAAGCCTCGTGAGGCACTCAGCGGCGAAGAGGCGCTCGTAATCTGGGGAGGCGACGCCCAGGGCGACTTCAACGAGGAAGTCCACCGTCTCTGATCC
>Ga0066378_10000246_pt1 | contig 23479 bp, 14 predicted proteins | sample Knorr_S23_td_DCM_FD_70947 | JGI IMG/M metagenome (GOLD analysis project Ga0066378, IMG submission 70947) | Marine microbial communities from Southern Atlantic Ocean transect - Knorr_S23_td_DCM_ad_71m_LV_A | ecosystem: Environmental > Aquatic > Marine > Oceanic | place: Southern Atlantic ocean...
GCCTTTTACCGCCCAATCACTTACGGAAGCCTCCTCAAATCGAGCCGAGCAAATAGCTAGCTAAGGCAAACAGCTTTTCGAGCCGATTAAGAGGAAGCCAAAAAATATCCTGCCTACCATGCTTAATCCACTGCCTCAAGAATCCTGGTCCCGCCGCAATGCGACGCACTTGCTGCAACGGGCCGGCTACGGGGGATCTCCCGAAGAACAAGAAGCCTTTTATCAGCTCGGAAAAGAGCAAGGAATCGAAGTGGCTGTCGACTCGCTTCTCGAAACCAGCGAGGACTGGTCCAGTCTTCCTTGGCCAGATTGGATGCAATCTGAAGTCGATCCAAATGGCGAGACTTTCGGTAATCAGGGCGTTCGCCGTAGGGAGTATGTTCGATGGTATTTCAAGTTGCTGCTTCGTAGCCAGCCGCTAGCCTCGAAACTTCTGAAGTTTTTCATCGACCACTTTGCTGTCGATTCCCAAACTATAGGGCAGTATTATCGGTGGATCGGCATGTTCCGCTACACCGAGACACTCCGAAGGCATGCAGCTGGTGATTTGGCGGGTGAAGATATTCCCTTCGAAGGGGATGAGAGGCTGGTGGCTCCCGGCCATTACGGGAATTTTAAGACTTTGGTTAATCACGTTTCCTGGTCCGTCGGGATGATCCGGACTCTCGATCTGTACCGGAGTAACCGAGGAAATGTGAACGAGAATTTCGGCCGCGAGCTACTGGAATTGTTTGCGATGGGTATAGGGGGCGAGTATTCCGATGATCCCGAGTACTCCGAGGAGGATGTAGCTGTGGCAGCCGATGCCTTTACAGGCCGAAAAGTCTACGGTTTCCGGTACTTCCCCGACGAGAACCGTTACAATAACCCCGCAGGGGATCAAAATCCGCCACTTCCCCCGGCAAGCGTATGGCAAAATCGGGGGAGCCAAGACAGAAATACGAAGGGGCCTTTTTACGGTTACGAGACAACGCCTGAGGGCAACCCCATCATCGATGGGGATGACATTATTGATGTCATATTCGATACAGACCGCTGCGCAAAGCATCTCAGTTGGAAACTTTGGAGATATTTCGCTTCGCCAAAACCTTCCAAAGAACTTGTGGCAGCATTGGCCAGTAAATTGCGCGACGATCACGGCTACGAGATTCGACCGTTTCTGAGAGACCTGTTTTTGAGCGAGGAGTTTTATGACGAGTCGGTTGTGAATGCCCAAATCAAAGACGCCGGAGACTACTTCGTTTGCTTGGCGAATCAATTGGGAGTAACTCTTCCGACGAGAGATGCTATGGAGGACGTTATGCAACAGCTGGGGTACGAAGTGCATTTACCTCCTAGCATCGCTGGTTGGCCAGAACCTGAGGGTCCTGGTAACACATGGCTGGCAACTGGCGCGATGGTGTTCCGCATGAATATGCCGAGCGTGTTTACCCATCACAACTACGAGGTCTTCACGACCGGGAGAACTCGTGGCTCCATGGACGATTTTCCGGATGTCGATTGGAATGTTATCGCCCCAAAAGAATTGCGAAGAATAGAGAAATTTCCACTCCTACTGGAAAACTTGAGACAACGATTCATACCAAATCGAGAGCTTCGCAAGAGCCAAGTGAGAACGCTTTTGGACCGGTATTCTTCCGTCAGCGACGAACTCGGAGAACTAGAGGGAGTTAGAGAACTCGCTCGGCTAATTCTCGCTCTGCCTGAGTATCAGACGCACTAGCCAAATCCGAAGACGCAAAAAAGATATGAATACAAAATTGAACAGAAGAGACTTCGTTTCCAAATCCATTTGGGGAGCGACCGCGTCAGTGACATTGCCTGGCTTCATTCAGCAGACGCTTTTCAACCTGGACGCCCGGGCTCAAAGCCTTCCGTCCCAAGGCGGCGACGGCCCAATCATTCTTCTGATGGAAATGGCTGGTGGCAACGATACGCTGAACACGCTAATTCCATATACTAATTCCATATACCGCGGCGCACGACCGGAAATTAGGCTCGGGACAGAGCACAATATACTGCAAATCACGGACCAAGACGGCCCTAGTGTCACCGGCGAAAATGAGCCGCTAGCTCTCCATCCTAACCTAACTAGATTCAAAGAGATGTGGGATGATGGAGAACTCGGTATCATCAATGGTGTTGGGTATCCAAACCCCAACCTCTCTCACTTCAAATCCTTCGACTACTGGCATTCCGCAGAGCCTAACGGCATGCCAAAAGACGGCTGGATTGGACGCTATTTGGATAATCAATGCGATGGATGTGGCGCCACGACCGGAATTTACATCAACCGCCGTCCAACATTCGCATTCAAGAGTAACGCAGCCACTAGTCCATCCGTGACGTTTCAGAACCCGCAATTCTTCAATTGGCGGGACAAGCAAATACTGGGACGGGAAAAATCGCTCGAAGGGCTCTATCGAAACCTGATCGGACTCGATCATGAGACGGACGATGGGGTAAGTGAAGAGAATGATACTCTAGCTTACGTCCAGCGTTCCGCTCACAGCGCCATGATTAGTACGGAAAGCGTTCAGTTGGCGATGGAGCGCGGTGGTAATCTAATTAATCCCGATTGGCCCAGTAATGGGTTGGCCAACAGCCTAAAAGTCATCGCTCAGCTCATCAAAGGTCGAAGCGACACATCAGTCTACTACGCTCGCCAGGGTGGCTACGATACCCACAACAATCAAGTACTCGAGGACGGCCCATTAAGTGGTCGCCATTTCGACTTGCTGCAAACCTTGAATGGGGCTCTTGGAGCCTTCGTTGACGAGATGAAGGCCCAAGGCAATTGGGATCGAGTAGTCATTCTGACCTTCAGTGAATTCGGCCGCAAAGTGATTCAAAACGGGAGCTACGGAACCGACCACGGGGCAGCGGAAACCCTATTTCTCATGGGTGGTCAGGTAGCTGGAAACCAGTATTACGGACTCTATCCAGATCTGGCGGAGGACGCTCGCGTAAGCCGTAACAGCATGCAATACAACGTCGATTTTAGAACCGTGTATCGGTCAGTCCTAGAAAAATGGATGGGCGTTCCCCCATCGGCAATGTCCGCAATATTTCCTTCGCCGCCAAGGGACTTCCAACCGCTAGACATAATCAGATAGACATGAAGACGATTTCTCACGCCTTTCTAATTTTTGCTGCGTCCGCTATTTCAATAGGCGGTTATTCCAATACTTTCGAACTCGTTTCGTTATCTGGTGATTTGGCAGGGACAAGCTCTCAACAGACCTTAGATTCATTTTCGATCCCGGATATCAATGAAGATGGGCAGGTTTCGTTCGGAGCTTTGTTCGAAACCACCGGTATTGATCGAGTGTACACGGAAGTTCTGGCACCCGTCTTCGAAAAGAGCTGCATAAGTTGCCACGGCGAAGGGGCTGGGCGTCAGAACACCTTCGATCTTACGCAGATTCAAAGCTCCCAAGATCTAATTCTTCGGCCTCTCGCCTTGCAGGCTCTGGTTAATCGCATTTCGAATGGCAGTATGCCCCCAAGCAGCGAACCTCCCCTCGATCCGGACACGCAAGCTACGATTGTCGAAAAACTGCGGCTGTTGAGGGAAATCGCCAATCGTAGCCCAGCCCATCTCGACGCAGCTCTGCAATACAGCAACGGCAACGTTGAATTGATAGCCGCTATAGGCGAGCCCGCGACCGTAAACGGTGAAAGCGGGTTCTTTGAGAGCATTCGATCCATTTCTGCTACTGGCGGTCCCAGTATTGCCTTGGCAGGGAAACTCGCTCCCGGCCATAGCTTCTCGTCATCGGAAATCCTCTTATCAGCTGGTAAGAGAGGCCCCTCAGCAGCAAACCCGGATTTCAAAATCATTGCCGCCACACAATCAGGTCGACCAGTCATCGATTACGATGGGACGGCTTCTCCATCGAAAAGGCACCAATACTTTGGAGCTCCCCAAGGCCTACCATCCCACGGGTTTTCTTTTTCATCACGCCTTCGCCTATCTAATGAACCGGATGATAATGGGATCTGGGTGGCCGAGCTTCCCGCACCTGAAGGTGAAGCAGCGCCCGTAGTGAAACTCGCGGCTATCGAAGGATCTAATCTCAATGGCGGCACACTGGCGATCGCTAAACCCATCGCGCTCGCCCAAAACGCCTCCCTCAATGGAGCCTTGCTAGCCACCATCGAAGATTCAGACGAAAACGACTTCAACAACGAGAGGGGGATATGGGCCCTCGACACTAATTTTAGAGCGACGCTGATTGCCAAATCCGGCGATTCAGCTCCAGGATCCAGCGATCCTTTCCTATCTCTTGGGGAACCCGCGGTTGATGGCGATGGCAATGTCTATTTTTGGGGCAGTCTGCAAAATGCCAACGAAGAGGAGGGCTTGTATCAGTATTCCAATGGCATCCTGAACCTACTGATTTCTTCGGAGCAATCCGTCGATATCTTTGGAATCAATCGTAGCTTCAACAGCTTCATGGATCCGGTCGCCAGCAACGATGGGGAATTGGCGGTCCATGCTGTAGAGTCCGGTGGCAACCTCAGCACCATCCTAGCCAGATCCGCATCAGGCGAGTGGTCGATTATCGCTCAAACGGGACTTCAAGCTCCCGGGACGGCAACAGGTGTCGCCTTCGACTTACTCAGCTTTCCTATCATAAACGGAGCTGGCCAAATCGCCTTCCAAGCTACCTTGAAGGGCCTCGGAGATTCGATCAGCGATACCACGGATAGCGGAGCCTGGGCCACTGACGTAAATGGGGCCGTTGTTCTCGTCGCTCGGGAAGGAGACACATTCGATGTGAAACCCGGCTTCCCTGCTACCGTTAGCGGCGCTGAAATCGGGGGATTCAATTCTAGTGGCCAACTCGCCATGAACTACGCTTTTACAAATGAGGTAAACGCGATTGCGATCGTCGAGATCGAAACCCTGGCTCCCCCTTCAATCAGTTCCCAACCGTCAAGCTCAACTTCGTATGAAGGTGAAACCATTACTCTTTCCGTGGAAGCTTCTAGCCAAGGGCCTTTCGCCTACCAGTGGATGAAAGACGGAGAGGATATCGAGGGAGCTACGAGCGATACACTGACGATATCCACAGCCTCCTCCAATGATGATGGAGATTATACCGTCACTGTAACAAGCCAGACGGGATCCACCGTTAGCAACGTCGCCAGTCTTTCCATACAGAACTTGCCAGGCGCCCCTGCTTTCGTGGAACAGCCACTTGGTGACATCGTTTTGAAGGGCGGAACAGCCACTCTCGACGCCCGAGCTGTATCCAATTCCGCAATCGACTATCAATGGTATTTCAACGGAGAAGTACTGGACGGCGAAACTGGATCCGTCCTAAGCATCGTTCCGGCCAATACCGAACACGAAGGGACCTATCACGTCGTAGCCACGAGCGCAGAGGGATCGGCCACTAGCGAGAGTTCGGAAATCCTCGTGACGGACAAACGCCTCTACAATATAGCTACTCGAGCCCGAGTGGGTACGGGAGCCAATGTATTGATTGCCGGCTTCGTAGTCATTGGACCGGATCCAAAAGAGATTCTCGTTAGAGGCATTGGCCCTAGCCTCGTTGACAATGGTATCGACGATCCACTGCTAAAGCCGCGACTCGAGATTTACAACGCGGCTGGCGAACTTATCTATTCCAATGAGGGATGGGCGGACAACGAAGATCCAGACGCTATCCTCGCCGCTTCCCAACTCGTCGGAGCCGGAGGACGGAATCTTCATAACGATGACACCGCCCTACTCGTCGAGCTTGAACAAGGACTCTATACCGCCATCGTTCGTGGACAGGACGACTCGACGGGAGTCGCCTTGGTTGAAGCGTTCGAGATCGAAGAAGACTTTACTCGCATGATCAACCTATCGTCTCGGGCGTTAGTCGGAACCGGGGCAGACGTGGTCATTCCGGGATTCGTGGTGCAGGGCGATTTACCCAGTCGAGTTTTGATCCGAACGGTCGGTCCAAGCCTCGAAAATCAAGGGATTGCCGGATTTCTAGCCAATCCCAAGATCACCATATACGACATCTCCGGAACGCCAATCGAATCCAACGACGGATGGCAAAATCTATGGGATCCCACCGAAATTACTGAGGCGAGCCAGCTTGTCGGAGCCTTTCCGCTCACTGAAAACAGCGAGGATGCCGCCATTATCATGGATCTCGAGCCCGGTCTCTACACCGTGGTTGCTTCAGGAGAGAATGGAACTACTGGCGTTGCCCTCGTTGAGCTATACGTGCTTCCATAGCAGGCGCCTTTTTGGGGGTCGCCGCTCCAGGTCTTTTAACAAGAGACCTCGATCCGCATGCCGGATCGAGGTCTCGTATTTTCGGGAATTGTAGCGGGTTATCGATCAGTTAGCGTGCCTATTAGGCCCTATTGGATCCGATCTAAGGCGCTAGCCGATTGAATCGGCCAATCAAGCTTGATCCCGGGGTCTACACGGCGATCGTCAGCGGGGAGAGCAATACTACCGGCATGGCTCTCGTTGAAGTCTACGAAGTTGGTTAAAACCTATCTCGGCTCGTCAATATCTCCTCTAGAGCTTTCGTAGGAAGAGGTAGCGAGATCGTAATTCCTGGCATCGCTGTGGTCGGGGACCTTCCCACCGAAGTACGCGTCAGAGCAGTAGGGCCTTCTCATGGATAATTCGGCGTATCCGGTGTGCTGGAAAACCCCGTACTGGAAGTGCTGATTTTCGAGGGCGAGGTGATCGCGTCCAACGACGGTTGGGGAGGCATCACTTCTATAATTGAGGCTAGCCAATCCGTCGGCGCATTCGCCCTAGATCCGGGAGGCCAAGACGCCGGTATGATCATAAGTCTCGAAACCGGACTTTATACACTTAGAATCTCTATAGAGGATGGGACAACAGGAGTAGCTTTGGTTGAACTCTACGCTCTGCCTTAGGGCGTAGAATCTCGCCGCTTCAAGATCAACGCTCTGTCGTTGAAATGGGTCGACCAAAAGTCTTGAAAATGGCGTATACGCTTAGGGGAAACAGGAGATAGAAGATCCAAATTGGAAACATTCGGGCTACCGCCAGGTAGCCGAACAGACCTGAAAGCGCCATTGTAAGCACCGCATAGAGCAATTGGGTTTTCACATGAGCAATGTGATCGCACCCTGTTGAAATCGACGTTAGCACAGTCGTATCGCTTATGGGACTACAATGATCTCCAAATATGGCTCCATCCAATATGGCAGCGGCAGTAAGAAAGAAAATCAATCCGCCGCTTTCGTCAAAAGCTCCCATTCCGTGAGCTAGGGGAAGAATGATAGGGATGAGAATTCCCATCGCCCCCCAACTGGTTCCGGTAGCGAACGCCATCATCGAGGCCACGCCAAAAGTGAAAAGTGGGAGAGACCAGATCGGCATGCTATCTCCAAGCAGGTCGATAAGATACTGAGCTGTACCCAGATTATGGCAAATATCCTGCATCGACCAGGTCATAAGCAGAATAAATACGGCCATCCACATCGTCGGCATTCCACTGACGTATGTCTGCACAGCTTCCCTGATTGGCATAAGCCGTTGTCCAACTGACAAGATGAAGGCTGCCAATCCTCCGAGTAGCGACGCCATCAGCAAAATTGGCATGGCGCCCGCAGAATCCGTATCGCCCACAGCCTCGCCAAACGCGGCTCTCCAATCACTAAAATCCGACCAAGAGAAGGTTTCGCCCGCGATCTCCATTCGGAATCTTCCCAGTAGCAAAATTCCTACCACAATTCCTAGAATAACGATCGCCAAAGGGACTATGGCATTCACCGCTCTGCAAGGTATTCCCACTCTCGGTTCTGTGGAAATCGTCGATTGGATTCCTAAGGTCTCGCTTTCATCTGGAAGAAGCTTCCCTTCCACCGCAGCTCGAGTTTCCGATCGATACATGGCCCCGAACTCTCGGCCCATCCCAGCATTGATGAAAAGGAATATCAATGTTCCCAAACAATAGAACCTCATGGGGAGCAGCTCGATAAAGATAGAGTAGCCCGAAAGCCCTATGCCCAAATTCTCAACCTCGTTACCTAGAAGCATCGCCTCGGCGGCAATCCAGGTAGAAAGTACTGCTAACCCAGCCACTGGAGCCGTAGTCGAGTCCACGAGGTAGGCTAACTTTTCCCGGGAAATGCGCCACTTGTCCGACAATCGGCGCATAGTGTTTCCTAAAATCACGGTGTTCGAGTAATCATCGAAGAAAATCGCCAGACCGCTAACGCCAACGGAAACCTGCGCTCGACGACGACTTGTCGCTAGCTTTCCCACAAAGCTCACCAATCCCAACAATCCCCCATTTCGAGAGATGAGATGCACAAGACCCACTAACGTAAAAAGGAAGAGGAATATATAGAGGCTGAAAAAAGAGCTCAGATTCTCCCATAAAAAATCATGGAAAGCCAAGGAAAGCACAACCAACGGGTTTAATCCATACGACAAGAAGGCGCCCGCTACAAAGGCGGAGAGCAATGCGAACACCATCGATCGGAAGTAGAGCGCGATTAACAAGGCCAACATCGGGGGTGCCAGCGATGTCCAATGACCCAGAATCCGAGGAGCGCGCGAGCCCTCTCTCAATTGATCAAAGAATCCCTGCGATTCAGCAAAGGACTCGCTTTCCGACTGCGCAGGCGGGGCCAGTTCAGGGGTAACCGGCACCATCGCCAGAAATGAGCAGACCCCGAGCAAGGTCAAAAAAAACGCCAGCCAGCGCTCAGATCGTTTCCAATACGGGGTCGATTTCATTCGGGCCAATTAGGATAGAATCTTCCTCCCGACTAGACACGTTACCTGAAAGATTCCTGACTGAAGGCAAAGGAAGCCCTTGACAGAACACTCTTGGATGAATGCGAAAGAGCAATGTTTAAAAGGAATCGCGCGCTTTGATCGGGCGCTCGAATTCGGCTCCCAGGATCAAGCAAGGACTCTAAAGCTCATATCCTTCGAGACGCTTCTCTACCGGCACGCGCCTCAATTTGACATAGGAAGGCAAGCCGTTCTCGTAGCTTACATCTACCTCGCCTTGAATCAACGGCAGGGCGTACTTGACGAATGGATAGTTCATGCTGACTCCATCGTCGTTGATCCAATCAGTGGGAATGCGTTTAGTGCCTTCAGATACTTCGCTCAATTCGGCTAGTCCCGTTTCACAGACATACGTATCTGAGTCACCTCGTTGCAGGGTTACCATTTTACCCGTCTCGCCATTAGCGACCGAAGCGATGACTGCATTCTGTCCCGCCAAATAGGCCTCGTCGGCATCGGTCTGCGAGGCGCAATGCGTCGCGGTCCGTTGGGCAATCCCGAGTTTGCACGATCTAGCGCTTACATTGAGGTTCTTTTGCACCAGCTCTTTCAAGTAGTCTCCAGAGCCGCCGAGCTGAACGTTGCCGAAGGCGTCGATACTCGACGAGCTCATGGACACGTAGTTGCCATCCGCATCAACAAGACCCTCTCCCACTACGATCACGCAATAGCGCTCTCTCTGTAGAACCCGCTGGACGTCTTCAACAAACTTCTGCTCGGAAAAAGCCACTTCCGGAAGATAGATCAGATGAGGTGGGTCGTGGGGCTCGTCACGGCGCTTGCACAAGGATGCTCCCGCGGCAATCCAGCCGGAATTCCGTCCCATCACCTCCAATATGGATACATAGTCGCCCTGGCCGACCGCTTCGTTGTCTAAGGCCATTTCTCGAACCGTCGTGGCAACGTATTTGATCGCGCTGCCATAGCCAGGCGTATGGTCGGTGCGCGTGATGTCGTTGTCGATAGTCTTAGGTATGCCAATGACTCTCAGCTCGTAGCCCTGCTCGGCAGCTTGGCCATTCAACCGCGCAGCCGTGGACATGGAGTCGTTATCTCCTATGTAGAAGAAATATCGGATATCGTGGGCTCCGAATACTTCGAGAGCCCGATCGAAATCCGCCTGCTTCTTAAACTGAAAACGACTGGTACCCAGAGCAGCGCCAGGCGAGGTTTTGAGTCCCCGGATAGCCTGCTGCGATTCGGACGCTAGATCCACGAAGTCCTCGTTGAGAATCCCCATGACCCCATTTAAGCTCCCGTAGATCTCTTCGATGCACTCGTAATTGAGCGCCTCTTCGATTACTCCAGCGAGCGTTGCATTGATCACGGCAGTCGGTCCGCCCGACTGTCCCACGAGACAATTTCCTTCTAATTCGGCCATGTTATAAAAATTTGAAAAGCTTCTGCGGTAACTGGAGAGTCAAAGATTATCCAAACTCGGTTGGCAATCTAAATTAGGAGCTCTTTGTAATGGGTCGTTCTCAGGCCCGATTTACGCCTCAGACACCCCCGAAGGCTTGACCCGAACCAGGCGACTGGGCATGAAAACACGCCTTATGGCAAAAGCGAAGACCTCTCAAAATCCGTTGATGGACGCGATCGTCGGCCTGTGTAAGCGCCGGGGATTCATATTCCAATCCTCTGAAATCTACGGAGGTTACAATGGTTTCTTCGATTTCGGTCCGCTGGGGGTGGAGCTAAAGAAGAATCTCAAGGACGCCTGGTGGGAGGATATCGTCCATCGCCGCGACGATATCGAGGGTCTGGACTCTTCAATTATAATGTCCCCAAAAATCTGGGAAGCTTCCGGTCACGTAGGCGGTTTTTCGGACCCGATGGTCGATTGCAAAGCGTCGAAAATGCGCTATCGAGCTGACCAGTTATTCTATGCTCCTGTCGTTGTAGACAACAACACCCTCGGCTATGTTTCCGCGCTGGAGGACCATGCGATGGAAGCGGACGCCCAAGCTGCTGCCGAGAAGCTGAAGCGAAAGAAGGGCGTTCAAGGAGAACTCGCTCCATTGGCTCTCAAAGAGTACATAGAGGCGGATCCCTCGGAGTACGAACTCATTCCTTCGCCGGCTACTGGTGAACCCGGCTCGCTCACCCCACCAAGGGATTTCAACCTCATGTTCGAAACCAAGGTGGGCGCCCTCAGCGATTCGACCGCTATCGCCTACCTGCGCCCGGAAACTGCCCAAGGCATTTTTGCCAACTATAAAAACATCGTCGATACGGGACGAGTTAAAATCCCCTTCGGCATCGCCCAAATCGGCAAAGCCTTTCGCAACGAAATCACTCCTAGGAATTTTATTTTCCGCTCGCGGGAATTCGAGCAGATGGAGATGGAGTATTTCATTTCTCCCGATGCGGACTGGAAAGCCATGCATCGCGAATGGATAGATTGGTGCAAGAACTGGCTCAGCTCCATCGGCCTACCCGAGAGTATGCTCGGGGAGGACGTCCATCCTCAAGACAAGCTGTCACATTATTCACGAGGAACGACTGACATCACCTTCCAGTTCCCCTTCGGCGAACAAGAGCTATGGGGGATCGCATGCCGAGGCGATTTCGACCTGTCCCAGCACCAGAAACACTCCGGGAAATCAATGGAGATTTTCGACGAGTCTTCGAAATCCAAGTACATTCCGCACGTAATCGAGCCCGCCCTAGGGGTCGATCGCCTTTTGCTTGCGGTGCTAACCGCTGCCTACACCGAGGACGAAGTCGGTGGGGAGAAACGCTCGCTCATGAAGTTTCACCCGAGAATCGCGCCTTACAAAGTAGCGGTGCTGCCTTTGCTGAAGAATAAACCCGAACTCGTCGAGCGAGCCAAGGAGATCTACAGGAAAATCCAGCGTAAGCATACCGCTTTCTGGGACGCTTCTGGGGCCATTGGAAGACGTTATCGCCGTATGGACGAAATCGGTACACCTTGGTGCGTTACCATCGATTTTGAAACCATCGAACAAGACGGAACCGTAACGCTTCGGGACCGAGATACGACCGAGCAGCGGCGATTGTCCGAAGAAGATCTTCTTGCGTTCCTCGATGATCAGCTTTTCTAGGAAACGGATCGCCGTGCTGATTTGAGCTGGAAATATCTATTAACTGAAATTTCGATCGGGAGCTGTAAACGGCATCCAGTCATCTGCAAGCCGCATGTCCAATAGACGAGCGATTCTGACTACTTAGCATGGAAAAGCCATTGGACGATTGGATCGAGGCAATTGAGAGCGATCTTGGCCGCAAGCTCTCCAAGAACGAAAATGGCTTTCTCGAATCGCTCACAGAGCTCTTGGGTCGGCTTGAATGGAAAGAAGGGCTGACCGCCAGCGATTTCGGGTTGCTGGATCAAAGCATACTCTCTATCGAGAAAGATCGGCAACGCAGCTTGACGCAAGAGCTATGGGACTCTTCACCTTTGGATGAGTATTCACTTTGGCAATACACTTCAGTTTTGTGGGACCAGAGAAACATCCCGATTCCGGAGTTTCTAAAGGCTCAAACAGACATTCTAGAAACGAATTCCAGAATAGATCGACGAAAACGGAAAAAGGAAGCCCGTCTTTGGAAGAATCGCTTGGGAAACCTATCTCAGCGTCGCGATTATGGTCGCTCGGGAAATCTGGACATACGTCTCAAGCTCCAAGGCCGAGCCTTCAAATGGGAATGCCATTCGAACCGTGAAACTGAATACAAACCATTATCGGTAGCGGAATTGACTTCGTGGCTGGATAAGGACTACGGCTTCCTTAATCGCTTTTCTTCCGCGAGCCTTCCTCTTTGCTCTCTATTCCAACAATACTATCGATCCACCGGCCGAGGGCGCATCGACCTTGATCAATCTGAAGATGCGGCATTCATCAATGAACTGCTCCACCGCCAGGACACACGCTCTCGTTTAGTGGACAAAGAGGGGGCCCCTCTATCTATCAGCGAAAACCAACTTAAATGGACTGGTTCTGAAAGGGGGCCCGACGAAAGCGGTCGCTATGAATTGAGGCTTGTATTCAACGACAACGAGCCGGCTCCCACCCCTCTGATATATCTTGCCGGGAAAAATCCCCTTTACCTGTACGGACAGCAACTCTTCCCAGGCCCTTTGCTTCTCCAACCAGAAAGAGATCCTAACTTGCCGTTCTTGATACCGAAAGAAGCCATCGAAAGCCCAGATGGCCTATTGTTTCTTCGCAATCACGAACTGGCGCTTCCCGAACACCTCGCTAACCTGATCCTTGCCGTCCCCATGGAATCGGTCCTCTACTGCCGAGCCCAAAGCCAGTCCAAAGATGCCGATGAGCCCGAGTCGCTCGTTGTCACTCTAATGTCTGTTTCCCGTGATCGGGAAAATTGGTTTTGCTTGACCGAGCAAGGCTGGATCGCCGCCTCGAATCCGGAAACTGGAATATCTCCGCCAGAACCCGAAAAAGGAACCCTTTTTGAATATCCCGAAGCCAGCAGCCTTCTTTCCTTACTCAAACAATTCGATCTGGAAGAAGCAGAGTATGGCGAGTGGTTGAAGCCAATCAAATCTGATTTCCCCACACTTTTCTATGACTGGATCCAATCCTTGCCCAACGAATTGCAGGTTATCGCCGATGACGATCTCGAAGCGCTCGTAGAGAGTAAACCCGCAAGCCGATACGCCCTGCGTATCGAAGCAGGAGACCAACAGGACTGGTTCGATGTTCGGCTTGAGCCTGAAATCTTGGATACAAAGCTGACTGAAGAAGAACATCAGATTCTATTTCGGGCCGAAGGCGACTTCGTCTATTTGCCCAAGAAAGGCTGGAAACGTTTTCAACCGGATGTTTCCGCCCTGCAGAAAGATCTTTACGACCAGCTCGGTTATGCGAGCGGTAGTCAATCTGAAGGCAAACAGCCCTTTCACGCGCTCCAACTAGCGGACACATCCTTGGAAGAAGCGATGACCCAAGCTCAAGCTCAGTCGATCCGCAAGCGGGCTAAAGAAATTACTGCTAGGACGCCAAATCAACTTCCCAAAGGAGTCGTCACTCGTTTGAGACCCTATCAGGAGGAGGGATTTCGATTCCTTACATTCCTGTCCAATAACCGGTTTGGGGGAGTGCTGGCCGACGACATGGGGCTAGGAAAAACGCTACAGACCTTAACTTGGTTGGCTTGGCTCAAACTGGGTCGAAACAATGAAGAGCCATTCAAATGCCTCGTCGTCTGCCCTAAATCGGTAGTGCATGTTTGGATCCAAGAAACTCGAAAACACTCCAATCTACTTTCGATTCAGTCTTTTGATCCAGCTGAAGGAGCCCCAACCGTGAAAACGGACATAATCGTGGCGAACTATTCTCAATTGAGGATCAATCAGCAATACTTCCTCAGCGCCGAATGGACAGTGGCTATTCTCGATGAGGGGCAGAATGTAAAGAATCCGCAATCAAAGACAGCGAAGACCGCTCGATCATTGAAGTCCGAAAACCGTGTCGTCCTCACCGGAACACCGCTGGAAAACCGAGTCCTGGATCTTTGGAGCCTATTCGCATTCGCAATGCCCGGGCTACTTGGAAGCCAAACCGTGTTTAAACGCCAATATAGCGAAAACGATCCCCTCGCTTCTGGACGGCTTCACAAACGAGTTCGCCACTTTATGCTCCGCCGGAGCAAATCCCAAGTCGCTCCAGATCTCCCGGACCGCATCGAAGAAACACTCTCTTGCCAGATGGAAGGCGAGCAATTAGCACTATACAATGCAGAGCTAAAACAAGCTCAAAACCGCATTGGTTCAATTCGATCGGATGGGGATTTCAGCCGAGAGCGATTCCATATTCTTTCTTCGCTCTTACGACTTCGTCAAATTTGTTGCCACCCCCGCTTGGTGGACCCGGCCTACGCATCAATTGAAAGCGCCAAGCTCGAAGCGTTGCTCGAACTGGTTTCAGAGCTAAAAGACGAAGGTCACAAGGTTCTCATTTTCAGTCAATTCGTGGAAATGCTCGAGATTATCCGAGCGGAATTGGAAAAACGCGAAACCGCCTATTTGATGATCACCGGCAAGACGAGCGATCGCGAACGATTAGTGGACCAATTCCAAAAAGACGAGAGTATTACCGCATTTCTTCTATCCCTAAAGGCAGCCGGATCGGGCCTAAATCTAACCGCGGCTACCTATGTCATTCTTTACGATCCTTGGTGGAATCCCGCCGTCGAGGCTCAAGCAATCGATAGAGCGCACCGTATTGGTCAAAACAATACGGTCAATGCCTATCGGCTGATCGCCCGGGACTCCATCGAAGACAAGATTCAAAGTCTGCAGCTGAAAAAAGAGACCCTTGCCAACGAAGTCGTTCAAGAGGAATCGCTAAATCAGATTCTCGATCTGGATCGCTTGAAATCCATCCTGAACGCCTGAGCAACCCGCCGCGTCAGCGGTGCTGCGGATTTAGCTTGGCTACAACAACGTTGTCGAAATTGAAGTACTTTCTTGCCGCTTCCTGAATCTGATAGGGATCGAACACTTTAACTTGATTAGGAAAGTCCAGAATCTCGCTATACTCTCTTCCCTCGCGAGCTACGGAAACCAGGTTTCGCAGCCAGAAGCCATTTTCTTTGAGTCCGGTCTCATAGCCGCGTAGGTGAATCTCCTGCACTTTCTCAAGATTCTTAACACGCACGCCCCGCTCTTGCAGATCGAGGATTTGGGCTACTCCCTCTTTAATCAAAAGATCGGCATTTGCCGGATCGCAAGAAAATGCGAATCCCGAGGAAAATCTTTCCTTTGGCTCGCGGGTTAACGACGCGTATACGCCCACTCCATAGGTTCCGCCATTCTCTTCCCTCAAAGACTCCCTCATGCGGATATTCAACAGATCCCTGACGACACTGATTAAATACCGATTCTCTGGCGACCAATCTGCCTCGCCCGTAAACAAGACCCTGACGCTCGTTTTCTCCTCCAGTCCAAAACTGATTTCGACGTTTCGTTTCCCGGGGAGAGGATCATCGCCTAGATGCCGCCCTTTCTCAATCCTCTCTGTCGAGGGGAGAGAGGCCAGATACACCTTGGCCAAATCCTTCATCTCTCCAAGGTCTATGGCTCCAACGAATACGAACGTAAAATCGCTGAAGTCCTTGAAGCGATTTTTGAATATCTGCAGAGCTAGATCCGGGTCGATCTCGTTGAGGAGCTCTAGACTCAATGGCCGATGTCGCGGGTGGTCGCCATGAAGCTCTTTTTCGATGGCGTCCTGAAAAACCGATTGGGGCGATTTTTCCCGATTGGCTATCATCGCCTTTAATCGCGATTCCAATGAGGAATAGGCGGCCCGGTCTAGTCTGGGTTGAGTCGCCTGCAAATAGAGAAGTTTGAAAAAGGTTTCCAAGTCCCTTGGGGAGGACGATCCGCTGAAACCTTCGTATTGGTCTGATATATACGGAGACAATTCAATCGATTTTCCAGCCAACCTTTTTTCTAGCTGAACGGAATTGAATGGACCGGCGCCGCTTTCGCCTAGAATCATTGTGGACATTAGAGCCGACAAATATTCGTCATCCATCATCAGGCTGTGCCCTCCTGGACTAAAGGCGCTCATGAGCACTTCATCATTCTGAAAATCCGTGTTCTTTACGACAACCTGAATTCCGTTCGACAAATCCCAAGTGTGCATATCCACGACTTCATCATACGACTCCGAAATTACTTCCCCAGCTTCAGGGATCCCCGCTAATAGCGGGGCATCCAGAAACTCATCCTTGTAGGGGTCGAGTTCGATTCCATTAGCCCGTTTGATAGCCGCCACCAATTCGTTTTCGGACGGCAACTCTAATCCTTCCTTTTCCGGGCCACTAAAGAGAGCCACTCGGCTACTCTCTTGAGCAAATCCTTGCCCTATGGCGTTAACTTCCCGCAAAGAAATGTCGCCAACAAAGGACTGAGTCATTTCCAGTTCCATCTCTATCCCTGGAATCGGCTCATCCACCGTGAAAGCTCGCGTGTACTCGGCCGCGTAGGTGTCGGAATTCGTTTTATCCCGTTCATCAAAAGCTCCTTCAAGCGATCGTAGCACATCCGCTTTAACTCGATCCAACTCGCTTTCCGTAAAACCGTCGCGAACCACTCTATTGGTTTCGCTAACCAACGCATCCAAACCGGTTTGAAATTGGTCGCCCATGAAAATCACCGACTGCTGCAAGGCTTCCTTTTCCCGAGCGATCCGGGTAATGCCTGCACTCGCTTGAATAAACGGCGGACTCGGCTCACGAGCCCTTTCGTCTAACCGCCGATTAAGCATCCCGAAAAAGAGACGCTCCACGATCATCCGTCTGTAGTCGCCCGCAGTAATATCCGGAGCAATAGGCCGTTTCGTCAACAATCTGAAAGAGGCAATCGTCAACTCCGGATCGGTATCTATCGAATACAAGGTCTCTTCATGATCCGGCACGAGAGTGGTGGTTCGCTCCGCAGCTTCCTCCAGATTCTCGAGATCACCGAAAATATCCACGATCTTCCGCTCGATCTCATCGCGATCAATGTCGCCAACGACAATGACACCCATGAGATTCGGCCGATACCACTGCTTGTAAAACTCCTCGAAACGCTCTCTCGGCGCGTTGCGAACGACGATCATGCTGCCAATTGGCTTACGGTCCGCATAGTCGGACTTGTAGTAGATAAACGGAAGCTGCTTTTCATTCAGGCGCTCGCCGACTCCTTGACGCTGTCGCCATTCTTCTAGGATTACACCCCTCTCTTTCTCAATCTCCAGGGGATCTAAAGTAATGCTCGTCGCCCAATCCTCCAAGATCTCAAACCCAGTATCCAGCAAGGACGGGTCATCCGTCGGTAGCTGAAGCATGTAAACGGTTTCATTGTGAGAGGTGTAGGCATTGACGTGAGAACCGAATCGCATTCCAGCCCGCTCCATAAAATCGACAATCTCGCTCTTCGCGAAACGGCGCGTCCCATTGAAGGCCATGTGCTCCAGAAAGTGGGCCAGTCCTCGTTGGCTATCATTTTCCTGAAGAGATCCCGCGTTGACTACCAATCGCAAAAAAACACGGCCTTCTGGTTTTTTATTTTCCCTGATATAGTACTTGAGCCCATTATCAAGCTGGCCAGCGGTCACGTTTTCATCGACAGGGAGGGCTTCATCCAAGCTCCACTTACGTTCCTGCCCGACCGCTGTGAACAGACAGCCAGCGCAACATAGAAAAAAGGCGTACTTTAAGAATCTAAAGATTGTCATTCGTAGGTTTGCTTTCTTTCGGACCAAAAAAGACGATAAGGCGTCGGCGATATAAGAATGCTCTCGAGGTATTTTAAAGCAAGCCTCTCCTCTCGTTCCCTTTCATCGCCCTTATTCGACTCGCGAAAGGAAAACAGGTTCTGAGAAAAACGCGGATTCCCGTTCAATCCTTGAGAGCCAGCTCAGGGACTTCCTTGCCGAAAGGCAGGCTCAGGATCTCTGGCCCATCGCCTGTCACAATGATGGTGTGCTCAAAATGGGCCGAAACACTCCCATCCGCGCTCAAAGCTGTCCAACCGTCGTCTGACATCTTAACCGCGTGCCTCCCCATATTGACCATAGGCTCGATGCAAAGAACCACGCCTTCTCTCAACTTAGGTCCATTTCCCGGTCTTCCAAAATTCGGTATCTGCGGTTCTTCGTGCAAACTCTTGCCAACGCCATGACCTACAAAATCGCGAATAACGGAGAATCCCGCATCCTCCACCATTCTCTGAACAGCGTTGGATATCTTCCCGACCCGATTTCCCCGTCGCGCTGCCTTAATCCCCGCGTACATCGACTCTTCCGTCACATCAAGCAACCTCTGAACATCCGGCTCGACGCTACCTACTGGGACTGTGCGGCAATTGTCACCTATGTATCCATTATATCGGGTACATACATCCACGCTAATCACATCGCCTTCTCTAAGTACACGGTCTATGCTACCAATCCCGTGGACGACTTCGTCATTCACTGAAAGGCATGTATAGGCAGGGTAGATACGCGAGCCAACTTGATACCTGTAGCATGCGCTTTCCCCGCCAAGCTCATCGATAAAGCGTCGACCGGATTGGTCCAGGTCATAGGTATTAATCCCTGGAGCCACTAATCCGCACATGCTATCGAGCACGGTAGCCGCCACTTGGGCCGCTTCCCTGATGGATTTCATCTGCTGTTCGTTTCTAACAATCATCGAATCCTAAGCAATCCCTATCCCAAAAACTAACTGCGCCTTCGACGCGAGAGAAATCCTATTCATCATCACCCAATTACTCTAGTAGCGACTCTTCAATCGCCTCCTGAGGCAGGGATTTCTGAGCCTTGGCTCCAAGCTTCTTTATTTCTTCTACGCTCCTGACTAAGTTGCCCCTTCCGGATCTGAGCTTATTCAAAGCCCCTTCGTAGGCTTCCTGGCTCTTTCCCAGACGTTTGCCGATCTCCTCCATGTCCCCATAAAAACCGACAAATTTGTCATAGAGTCGGCCACTGAGCCTGGCAATTTCCAGTACGTTGCGGTTTTGTTTTTCCTGCCTCCAAATATTGGCGACCGTTCTCAAGGTCGCCAGCAATGTTGAAGGCGTCACGATCACTACACCTTTACTGAAGGCGTAATCGAAAAGCCCGTCATCCGCTTGCATAGCCATGGTGAATGCCGGCTCGACAGGAACGAACATCAGCACGAAATCCGGCGAATTGATGCCATAGAGAGCGTCGTAGCTCTTGCCGCTCAAGTCGCTGACGTGAGATCGCATGCTCGAAACATGCTCTTTGACCCTGGTTTCCGCGATCTCTCTGTCGGGCTCGTTGACGCAAGCCTCGTAACCAATCAAGCTGACTTTCGAATCCACCACTAAATGCTTATCCTCCGGAAGCCTCACGATCACGTCTGGGTGAAATCGCCGCCCTTCATCATCCTTCAAACTCGACTGGGTTTCGTACTCCTGCCCCGGAGTTAACCCGGACTTTTCCAATACCCGCTCGAGAATCATCTCCCCCCAATTACCTTGGGTCTTGGACTGCCCTTTGAGAGCCGTCGTCAGATTCTGGGCTTCTTCCGACATTCGTTGATTAAGAGCTCTCAAATTGCTCAATTGCTCTCCCAGAGCAGCACGATCCTTAAGCCCGTCGCGATGGGCCTTCTCCACCCTTTCTCCGAATTCCTTTATTCGTTCTCCCAGCGGATTCAGAAGCTTATCTAAATTCTCCTGGTTCTGAACTGCGAACTTCTTGCTTTTCGTCTCAAGAATCCGGTTAGCGAGATTCTCGAACTCAAGGGTCATCTTCTTCTGAATACGCTCGATTTCCTGTTTCTGCTCCTTCAATCGCGACTCCTGGGCGATCGCCCGCTCCGCTGATGCCGCCAACTTGGATCGCAAACCAGTGTTTTCTTCCCGCAAGCTCTCGGCCGATTCACGAGTCGTACTCACTTCCTTATCCAAGCTTTCCACTCGCTCCTTCAGCCGGGCGGACGCTTCCGCTTCGGCAAGCCGCTGCTGTTCTTTTTCCGCTCTCTCTTCGTCAGAGAACTGCATTCTGGATGCCAACCTGTATTTCTGGATCAGCCAAGCGGCGACAAAACCCAAGGCCAATGCGGCAAGCCATCCTAAAGCTACGAGGGTATCATTCATGAAGTTCCACCTGTATTTTTCTGGCCGCAGGAAACCCCAAACTGCACCGATTCCCATCAAGAAAGCGAAGCGATAAGATGCCTGCGTGCCTGTCGCTTTCTACGACTTCGACTTCATTTCCAGGCGTCAACCTATTGGATTCGAGGTACTGGAGAAAATCTTCCGCTTGATCCTCTATCCGGCTTATCGTCGCCGATTTCCCCTTTTCGCATTCATCCAGGGCAACCAGGTTCCTTTCGACGATGACGCCTGATGGCGATGGAATGGAGTCTCCATGGGGGTCCACCTTCGGATGCCCTAGCAACGCATCGATCTCGACGAGAACCCGGTCCGATATCGCGTGCTCAAGCCTCTCCGCTTCATCATGAATCTCGTGCCATTCCATTCCTAGGGTCTTTACTAAAAAAAGCTCTACCAGCCGATGCCGGCGCAGAACGTGCAATGCCAAACTCTTGCCAGAATCAGATAGGGCTACACCCACACGAGGCGTATACTCGACATGCTTGTCTCTGGCCAGCGACTTTACCATCGAGGTGGCGGTTCCAGGCGTTACTTTCAGAGCAGTAGCGAGATCGCCCATACTCACCAAACCACCATCCCCCTGCTCGAACTGCAGGGCGTATATTTGCTTGATATAATTTTCAACGGTGCTGGTGGCCATGACTTCTGAAAGCAGGCCTATTCGTGGCCTAATTGAGCTCCGAAGAAAAGCCTTTAAGGCGGATTCTCCCTCCGGTGTCTATCCCTGCCCGGCCGAGTGCCCACTTCAATTTCTTTTTCCTTACGATTGTTGGCGAAAAGACCAGGCGGCCATCCGTTTCGCAGCATAGTAGCATTCCACCAAACACCTGTATCAAACAATCGTAAATTGAGAAACGATCGAGGAGAGTGATTCACGCAAACCGTATCGTGCCGATGTGTATTCTGGTTAAATGAATACCAAACATACCGTACACATCGTTGAGGACGACCCGACAACCCGACGTCTTCTGGAAAACCTCACCAGTCTCCTGGGCTATCAAGTAGAGTCTTATAACAACGGCTACGAAGCCTGGGATGCCTTCGCAACGATTGATCCGCAGATAGTCATCAGCGACTGGAAGATGCCTGGCAAGGACGGGCTCGAACTTTGCAGGCGTATCCGAGGCATGCATTCCGATACCTATACTTACTTCATTCTGGTAACAGCCCAACGCCGATCCCGCTCCAATCTCGAGCTAGCCATCGGCGCAGGCGTCGACGACTTCTTGAAAAAGCCCATTGGTTCCGAAGAGATTTGGAATCGGCTGCGGGTCGCAGAACGTATTCTCGATTTCAATAAACAAGTCAAGACGCTCGAAAGCCTGATCCCGATCTGCGCCTACTGCAAAAAAGTCAGGAATGATGACAATCTATGGGAGCAGATCGAGCAATACGTCAACGAGCGAACCGGAGCCGACTTCACTCACTCTATTTGCCCTTCCTGCCTCGACGAGCACGTACGGCCGCAAATGGAAGATTATAAGAAGTCCATGAATTCAGGAACCGTTGCGGGCTCCAATGGCTAAGATTCTGGTTTCTTCAGCCTGACGAGTGTAGCTCCCCAGCTCCCTGATGACTCGTCTCCCAAGCGAAAGCTATCAACTCGAGCGGATTTTTTCAGCAATGCATGCACAATTTCTCTTAGCGTCCCAGTGCCTTTCCCGTGGATAACGCGAACGCTGGTTATGCCCTTTTCCATGCAAGCTTCGAAATAATCCGCTAACAAGCCCTTCACTTCCGACGGGCGAAACGTGTGCAAATCGAGTTCGCCATTGATAGGTATTTCGACTGGATCGATCTCTTCCAATTCCGTTTTCCTCTTTGGCAGTGTTAAATCCTCTGTTAAATGGCGAAAGATTGGGCAAGCAGACGTGCAAAAACCGTTGCAGAGTCCTAGCTTAGCAACCGCTCCAAAGCAATTCATGAATGTCTGCAGAACAGCGATAATCCCTATTCTGGCTGCCGCGATACCCTTTCTCGGTTATCCCCAGCAGTCTGGATCGATTAACAGTGGCACTTTAACGGCCCCAGTCGCGATTTACAAAGTGTCGCCGACGCATCCAGAAGACCTCTATCGCAAAGCAATCGAGGGAGAAGCCGTCGTTTCCATAATCGTCGACATATTTGGTAACGCCACGGATCCTCAAGTTGAGTCCGCTTCTCAACCAAAATTCGGCGAGGCAGCGATGAAGGCCGCATCCGAGTGGATTTTCGAACCAGCAACTAAAGGCGGCGTACCTATAGAAGTCCGGGCAAAACTGCCTTTCGTATTCGAAATCGCATTCGAACATAAGATGAACGTCGAGATAGGTCGCGAAGTGTTCGTGGAACTAAGCGGGCCGATCATTCCTTCATCGGAACTCGCCGAGGATCCTTTGCCTAGCTATGTACCTCAGTTCTCCAAGTTCTATCCAAAAGCATTTCGAAGCACGGGCAAATCGGCTGCCGTCAATCTGCAATTCGTCATCTCTCCCAAAGGATTGGTTCTCAATCCCCGCATTCTTTCCATTTCAACAAAGGGTTTCGAAAAAGCTGCCCTTATGGCTATCAGCCATATGGAGTATCAGCCGATTATTGTCGATGGAGAGGCCGTACACGTTTCCATGATACGGCCGATTCAAGTCACTGAATAGCCAGGACTCTTTACCTTTCTCAGGTCAAGAGCTAGTGCTCAGTGAATACCGCTACCGAAGCCGTATACCCATGCACGAAGTTCTTGCCCCCCACCGGACCAAATTCCCCATTGCCAAAAAAGCCTACGACACCTTGGGGCTGTACGAGTGGATAGACGGCTTTAGAATCGTGGTGCAGTTGTCCAAACAGCCGGGTGCCCCTCCCCGAACAATCGCTTAAGCAGGCTCCGAATACTAGTTTGTCCCTCAATTCTTCCCTAATGCGAGCCACAAGCAATTCCAACTCTTCGCTGGCTCCCGCTCTATCGCGAATTTGGAATTGGGCAGTTTGCCCGACTCTTGGGAATGCGCCCACTGCCAAAGACCCTCTTGGCTCACTGGAAGCCAAAAGATTCCTGACCAGGAAAT
>Ga0066378_10000248_pt1 | contig 23362 bp, 23 predicted proteins | sample Knorr_S23_td_DCM_FD_70947 | JGI IMG/M metagenome (GOLD analysis project Ga0066378, IMG submission 70947) | Marine microbial communities from Southern Atlantic Ocean transect - Knorr_S23_td_DCM_ad_71m_LV_A | ecosystem: Environmental > Aquatic > Marine > Oceanic | place: Southern Atlantic ocean...
ATTGGCGGCATTCCAGCCGTCATCTTTAAGCGTGTTGACGATGGTTTTGCTGACGCCCCGCATGCCGGGTATTGCCGTGAGAGTGAGGTCAATGGGTTGCATCGGGAATTCTACAGATGGCGGATTATCGTTTCGACTATCTCCAAGGTGGATCGCGAACCTCCGAGATCGACTGTACGGTTATCGAGGTTCTGTAGCGTCGCGGAAACGGCGCCCTCGATAAGGCGAGCTCCTCTTTCGCCTTGATCCGCATCAAGCCATCGGAGCATCAAGGCCCCGGAGAGAATGGTGGCGATGGGGTTGGCGATTCCTTGGCCGGCAATGGTGGGAGCGGTGCCGTGCGATGGCTGGAAAACCGCATGGGCGTCGCCGATGTCGGCTGAGGGGGCCATCCCCATGCCGCCGACGAGGCCCGCAGCCTGGTCGGAAAGTATGTCGCCAAAAATATTCTCGGTAACGATGACATCGAAACGGTATGGGTCTTGGACTAGAAAAAGGGCCATGGCGTCGACATAAACGCATTCCGTCTCGATCTCCGAAAACTCCTCGGCCACTTCGTTGAAAATCCTGCGAAAGAAAGCCATCGATTGAAGAACATTGGCCTTGTCGACGAGCGTGACTTTCCGACACCGGTTGGCAGCCATTTCAAACGCTGCCCGACAGATGCGCTCGGCGCCCTGGCGGGTAATCTTCATCGTATCCGTTGCGTAATCACGAATATCATCGCCCGGATCGGCGAGCCTTGCTGAGAAAAGCCCCTCGCAATTCTCCCGCATGATGATGAAATCGAGGTTCTGCCCATCGGCGATGCGGAGCGGCGAGTGCCGGGGATTGTATAATTTGATGGGTCGTACGCCTTGGTAAAGGCCGAGCTTTTCCCGGATGTCGATCTGGGGCGTCATTTCCACGCCATTGGGCCAACGGACTTCTGGCAGGCCCATGGCCCCTAGCAGAATCGCGTCGTAGGTTTTCAGCGTCTCCAAGGTGGAATCCGGAAGCGGGTCTCCTTGAGCGAGGTACGCCCCGGCTCCGACGGAAAAAGATTCGTAGGAAATCGAGAAATCGTCCATTCGGTCGACGACGGCGCTCAAGACTTGGCAAGTCGCGTCAACGACCTCGGGTCCAATTCCATCGCCAGGCAAAAGAGCTACAGTGTGGGAGGGCATGACGTTAAGGGCGATATTATCCGGGTTGTGGGAGTCGAGCGCATTTACCGAAGCAACCTGAGGAACTCTGCTGCTATAGCCAAGACTGGAAACTGGTGGTCGCGGGTTTGGCGAGATTATTTAGGCAAATGAATATTGCGATCTCCCCGGCGAAGCGCCAGCATCGACTTGTTGTTTTCGTTGCTATGAAATTCCTCCTACATCGATCGAATTGCGTGTTAGCCGCCTTGTCGCCATTGATTATTCTTTCCCCTCTGGTTTTGCGAGAGGCGCCTGGATCAGTTGAAATCCAGGGCGAATTGAAAGCCTGGCACGCGGTTACGCTTTCTATGGAAGGTCCTCAAGCCAGCGAGCTCGATCGCTCGCCGAATCCTTTTACCGACTACGGGATGTTCGTGATCTTCGCCCACGAATCCGGTTCGCCCGTGCATTCCGTTCCCGGCTATTTTGCCGCTGATGGAAATGCCGGAAATTCCTCGGCTAGCTCAGGCAATGTTTGGCGAGCTCATCTATCCCCTGACAAGTCGGGCGAATGGCGCTACGAAGTGCAGTTTCGCAAAGGAGAGGATGCGGCCCTTGATCCGTCGTCTGGGAAAGCTTTAGCCCCTTACCATGGGGTTAGCGGGTCATTCAAGGTTGGCCGGACGGACAAAAGCGGCCGTGACTTTAGAGGAAAAGGGCGCTTGCAATACGTTGGCGGCCACTACCTTCGTTTCGCTGGTACTGGCGGATATTTTCTCAAGGCGGGACCGGATGCTCCCGAGACTTTGCTGGCCTATTCGGATTTCGACAATACGACAACCGGCAAGCCTGACAAAGGTCCCTTGAAGACTTGGTCACCACATTCTGGAGACTGGAATCGCGGGGATCCCACTTGGGGGGATGGTCGAGGCAAGAATTTGATCGGGGCCATCAACTACCTTTCCGAGGTGGGGGTGAACGCTTTTTCGTTTCTCACTTACAATGCAGGTGGGGACGGTGACAATGTCTGGCCCTTCGTCAACCGCAACGACAAGCTTCACTACGACTGTTCGAAGCTCGACCAATGGGGGATCGTTCTAGCCCATGCTCAATCGAAAGGACTCTATTTGCATTTTAAGATGCAGGAGAACGAAATCGATGACCATCGCGCTGGAGCGAAACGCGAGCCAAAGGTTATTCCGGAAGCTCTGGATGGCGGAAAGCTCGGTCGCGAGCGCAAGCTTTATACGCGAGAGTTGATCGCTCGCTTCGGACACCATCTGGCCCTTAACTGGAATTTGGGCGAGGAGAATACCCAAAGTTATCAGGAGCTGAAAGACTGGTCTGAATATATCCATAATCTGGATCCCTATGATCATAATATGGTCATCCACACGTTTCCTCCACAGCAAGACGAAGTATACACCCAGCTGCTAGGCACGAAATCCCTATTGACCGGGGCTTCTTTGCAGAACCATTGGGATCAGACGCATCAGCGCACCCTTCAGTGGGTTGAGGCGTCGCGGGCTGCGGGCCGCCCATGGGTGGTTGCCAATGACGAGCAAGGCAAAGCCAGTCAAGGAGTGCCTCCGGATTTGGGATACAAGGGTTGGGATGGAACGATGCACGAAAAGGACGATCAGTACACCATGCACGACGTGCGTAAGAAGACGCTATGGGCGAATCTCATGGCTGGAGGAGCGGGCGTGGAATACTATTTCGGGTACCAATTGCTAGAGAACGATCTCGTCGCTGAAGACTGGCGCAGCCGACAGAAGTCTTGGGAGTACTGCGCTAACGCTATCTCCTTTTTTCAAGACAACGACATCCCATTCTGGCGCATGAATAATGCGGATGCTCTGGTGGGCAATGTGGCTCGGGTTAATGGCCGATTCTGCTTCGCTGAGGCGGATGCTGTTTACGTAGTCTATCTTCCAGAGGGTGGTGAAGCCGCGTTGGATCTTTCGGATGCTAGCGGTTCGTTTAATGTTCAATGGTTCGATCCACGCAATGGCGGTCGGCTCCAGCGAGGGAGCGAGCGACGAGTTAGAGGCGGTGGCGAAGTATCTTTGGGCGAGCCGCCAGTGGATTCTAAAGAAGACTGGGTCGTTTTAGTGCGTAAGTAGGGAAGGCTCTCAAGGTTTTACGAGGTTTTCAGTGGATTAGGGAACCGGACTTAGAGTTCACTTTGTTCAGTTCAAAATTGAGCGTTGATAGCGCCTCCAATTCCTACTCGTTTGCTGCTCGAATGCTGCACGAAAAGAGTCTTTCACCTAGTCCAGTATTGTGGAGAAAAATAGGCGTAGATTTTGGTTTTTAATTTCGACTTTCCGAGGGAGGATTATGTTCTCATGGGTGGTGATAAATTCGGATATTTCCAGTCCCTCCGCCTAAGGGAAACCGACTCTTGTTTGGGCTGCTTGTCGGAGTTGCCCTAGCTGCTAGTTCGATCAACGCTCAGCCTAGATCCTATCGTTCCCAACTGCCCGAACCAATCAGGGACACCGACTTCTACGACGACAAGGCTCCCTCGGAAGAAGTCTTTCTAGGGAATTTGCTCTTTTTCGACAAGGAGCTTAGCGGGAACCGGAATATTTCCTGCCCTTCCTGCCACCATCCTACGGCTGGTTTGGTTTACGGCTTTTCGCTTCCCATAGGCGATGGCGGCCTCGGATTGGGGGTCACGCGAAACATCAGTGATGGGCTCGATGCCATTCATGAACGCGCACCACGCAATGCCCCTCAGATTTTCGCGATGGGAGTGGAGATTTTCGATACAATCTTTCATGATGGAAGAATCGAGCTCGATCCAGCTATGCTTTCTGGCATAGCTAGCCCGGCAGGGAAGGACTTGCCGGACAACTTGGACAACGCGCTAGCCGCTCAGGCGATGTTCCCTGTTACCTCTGGAGCGGAAATGGCCGGTCAACCTGGTGAGAATTCCATAGCGGATGAAGCCGCAGCGGGAAATCTAGCAGGAGATGATGGCGTTTGGGCTCAGTTAGTCAAAAGACTCCAAGCGATAGACGTTTATGTAGATCTCTTCATTGAAGCATTTGGCGATGTTAATGATGCTGATGACATCACCTTTGCTCACGCGGCCAATGCGATTGCGGCGTTCGAAGCCTCCAGTTGGACTGCGAATGACGGTCGATTCGATCGCTTTCTAAAGGGCGATCCCTTGTCTCTAAGTAGACGGGAGCGACGTGGCCTGAGATTGTTCTATGGAAAGGCTAATTGCGTTTCTTGCCACTCGGGGCCGCTCTTAACAGGCCTTGATTTTCACGCCATTGCCATGCCTCGACTAGGTCCTGTTAAGGGGCTAGGTATGGAAGGCAGAGAGGATTTTGGTCGCGAGCTCGTCACGGGCAATCCGACAGATCGTTACAAGTTTAGAACTCCCACGCTGCGGAATGTAGCTCTTACGGCCCCTTATGGGCGCTCGGGCGCCCATGATACCTTGGAAGGGGCCGTTCGTCATCATATCGATCCCGTGCGATCGTTGAAGAATTACGACCGGGCGAAGTTTGTCGCTCCCTATCGGAGTGACCTTGAGTCCATCGATTTCTTTGTCATGGACAGCCCGAAACTAGTGCAAGAAATAGCCAAAGCTAACGAGCTAAGGCCAAACCAGCGGCTCAAGGATCATGAGATCCTCGACCTAATTGCGTTCCTCCACACGTTGACGGATACGAGTTCGATTGATTTGCGAAGCGATGTTCCAAGCGGCTTGCCGATATATGAATAAACGGAGTGCTTTTGTGTAATGGATAAGAGATCATCCCAATGCCGAGCAGGGCCTTTTAAATGCATAACCTTCTTCATTTAAATGGCTCAAGTTGATTTTAGGGAGATGGTTGCACTCTTTGTGGGTCCTGGCTGGCATTGGTGCCACGACGCCTTCCTTGCTCTAAGACGAAACCGCTCTTAGCAGCGCCAAGATAGTTTTTGAGATTGGTTCTAGATTGCCTGTATTCTGGGACGGGTGATTTGGCTGATGGCGGCCATTATATTATCGGCGATTAACTGATACCGCTCTTTGCCAGCCTCTTTACCGGGATCGTAGTCTTTCGGTTGTAAGGGCTTTCCGTATACGAGGTGCACAGAAACGGAGAAATTAGGAAGCTTGGAGCTTTTGGAAAGTGCTTTGTTGGCGTTGAAAATCCGGCAAGGAATGACCATGGCTTGAGATTTGGCAGCGATTAGGCCAATGCCTGGTTTCGCGGACTGGAGATTTCCGTCGGGACTGCGCGTCCCCTCAGGAAAGAGGGAAAGGGCTGCTCCCGCTTTCAATGCGTGAAGAGTGTTTTTCATAGCCCGAATATCCGACTCACCGTCCCGGTCGATAGGAATGGCTCCGACTGCATCCAGCCACCAGGAAGCGAATCCTGGTTTCCAGAGGGTCTTACGGGCGAAATAGACGACGACGCGTCGAAGATTGCAGCCGAGAATGGGCGGGTCGAAGTGGCTGGCGTGGTTTGAGCCCATTATTACAGCCCCCGATTTCGGAATGTTCTCCAAGCCTTTTATGTCGCCTAGAAAGAGGATTCGGTAAGCGCAGCGAATCAGCCAGTAGAATAGCCAATAGACTCGAGGATTGAATTTCATTCGGAAAGGGCTTCTCTGACAAGGTCAGATGCCTTGTCAATAACCTCTTTTAAATCGAGTTCCGAGGTGTCCAGGAAGATCGCCCCGATTGGGCATTGTAGAGGAGCATTCTTGCGTGTCGAATCGATTCTATCCCTTTTTTGGATACTATCTTGAATGCCTTCTTTGGCGCGGCGTTCAGCTCGCTTTTCCGGATCCGCATGCAGAAAAAGCCTAAGATCGGCATCCGGGAATATGACGGATCCAATGTCTCGCCCTTCCATGACCAGGCCGTTGAATCCATTCTCCCGAGCGACAACCGCTTGCGATCTTTGGTAATCGAGCAAGTAGGATCGCAGCTCAGGGAGAGCTGCGAAATGGGAAACCTGATCGTTTACCATCTGGCTGCGAATCGCGTCGTCAGGCAGCCAATCGTTGATAGTGATGGTCGCTTGGTTGCCATGGATTTCATTGCCGAGTTTCAAAGCGGCTAGGCCCGACTCGAGGTCGGGGCCGCTTTCCGGCGTTACTCCTGTTTCGATAAGTTTTAGCGTGGTCGCTCGATAGAACGAACCGGTATCCACATGCATGAGACCGAAGCGTTTGCTTAGGCCTTTAGATGTAGATGATTTTCCGGCGGCCGCTCCGCCATCAATAGCGATGATGATGAAATTGTTTTGGGTCACGATTTATGAGGGAAGCCAGCGACCGTCTGGCGCGAAGAAGGGTGTGTCAATTCTATGATTCTAAACTTTGCTGACGAGCCGATTCGAGCACTTCGAAAAAGTCGGGAAAGGTTTTTCGGCAACAGATTGGATCTTTGATCTTCATCCAGGATTGCCCTGACTTCAAGGCGTCATGAGAGCCGAGAATGGCGAAACTCATTGCGATACGATGATCTTCATAGGTTTCAATAGTCGTTGTTTGAAGTGGCCTCGGTTCTACGGTCAAAGTGGATTCCGTATCTCGGGTAGATTGGCCCGTTTGGGATAGTCCGTTCACCATGGCCGCAATCCGGTCGCATTCCTGATGGCGAGTATGCCCGATACCTTCTATTCTTGTTGGGCCGTTTGCCAAAGGAGCCAATGCGGCTCCTGTCATGAAGGTGTCGCTAAAAGCATAATAGTTGGAATTAAGTGGAGGGAATTGAAAGGGCGAAACGTTTTCTGGTAGCGAAACGGTTAGGGCGTTGGAACCCCAATTCAGATGGCCTCCCGAGCTCGCGGCCAAATCCGCGAAAGCGATGTCGCCTTGAAGCGAATTCTTGGATACGCCTTCAATTGTGATCGAGCCGCCAACAGCGAAGGGCAAAGCGGTGAAATAGCTGGCAGCGGAGGCGTCACCTTCGACTAAGTACGGGTCTGCAGGGGCGTGATAAGCGTGTGGCGATATTCTGTATCGATCCGAATGGGATTCCAGAATGCTCGCGGATAGGCCAAATTGCTCCATCATGGCCAAGGACATATCAATATATCCCCGTCGGATAGAAGGGTTGCTCAACCGGACCTCTATTGGTTCTTTGGCCAGAGGAGCGGCCATTAGGAGTGCGGAAACGAATTGGCTACTTTCAGTAGCATCGACTTCGGCAATGCCTCCAGATAGACCAGTTGACCGAATGCGTATAGGAAAATGGCCGTCCGTCGTATCGATTTGAGAGCCCAGGGAAGCGAGCGTGTCGGCTAGTTTTTGAATGGGCCGCTTTCTCATGGCTTCATCGCCATCCAAGGTGAAGTCGCCGTCGGGACAGGCTGACAGCATCGCGGTCAAGAATCGAGCTGATGTCCCGGAATTCCCGATATTGATCGCCACTTTGCGGTTGGGAATATTCCCGCCGGCCCCTTGAACGCCAATGCGCTTGGAGTCGCGATCGCTGGTGGTTTCGATCCCTAGCTCATTCAATGCGGTGACCATGATCTCTGTATCACGGCTAAAGAGGCAGTTCTCCAGTCGAGTATTTCCCTGGGCTAGAGCAGCTAGCAGGAGAGCCCGGTTGGTGATGCTTTTGGAGCCTGGAACGGATACCGTAGCCTGAGAGGGAACCGTGAATACTGGAACTGGGTAAGGGTCCTGCATGCTATTCTTGCGGGGGGTGTTCGGCATCCAGCTTATCCCGAAAGGCTTTTCCGTCTGCGAGCGTTTCGAGAACGGCAAAGTCTTCTTGATTGGCAATGTTTGACTTGAAGCGTTGAAGTTCGTCTTGGAAGGCATCGATTGCCCTGGTGATTTCCGGACGGTTTTGGATGACGATATCTCGCCACATTTGCGGATCTCCCGAAGCGATGCGAGTTGTATCCTTTAGCCCATTACCACAAAATTGGCCTGACTCCGGGAGGGCTGTGGACAGGTAGCTTGCCAGGGCGGACGCTAGCAGGTGGGGAAGATGGCTAACGTTGGCCACAATGGCGTCGTGCTTTTCCGGACTTTCCTGAAGTACATGGCACCCGAGATCTCGCCAAAAGGATCCGACGGTATCCTTGGCATCAGGCTCGGAATCTTCCAATGGCGTAATAAAGCAGGTACGGTCTTCGAAAAGATCGGCCGAGGCATTATCCATGCCAGTCTTTTCCGATCCGGCCATCGGGTGCGAACCGATAAATCGGGCCCGCCCTTCAAGGGCCGCGGAGCAATGACGGCTTAGCTTGCTTTTGACGCTGCCGACGTCGGTGACAATTGGATTGGAATCGAGGCCGGGAGCGATGCATTGAGCGAGTTCGATGATGCGTTCAACTGGGGCGCAAAGGGTGATGAGCGAGCTTCCTGAACAGGCATCTTCAATCGATTCAGGCGACTCGTCGCACCACTGCGCTGACGCTAGCGATTCTCTCGTTTCCTCTCGGCGGGCCCATACGCTGATGCGGTGAGCCAGGGAACGCCCTTTGGCCGCCATCCCAATAGATGCTCCAAGTAAACCGGGAGCTATAATTGTCAATTTTTCAATCACGCGAGGAGAATTGAAACGCATGTTGGACTAAGGTCGAGCAAGCGTTTTGGTTTTTGGGCTCTTGCCATATGGGCAGTAATGTTCTGCAACAAGCCTAAGCAACGCTGCCAACCCAAAATGGATAATCCTCCGGAAGAGATTGAAAAAGCCCGTAAAGCTAAACAGCTGATCTACATCTTGATGGCAATTTTCATCATAGTGCCGATAATCATGTACGTCCTGCAGTCCGCGAATTAGCGGAACTGCCGTTTGGCGAATCGATGAATCAGTCAATTTTATTTATACGTGTCCTCATTGTCCTTTTCTGCGCATTAGGAGGCCATATGGTCTCCTATGTTTTTCCGGACATAGTAGTGTTAGGAATCTTAGCTGCATTGATCGGGGCTTTGTTGGGATCGCTTCTGGTGCTGGTCGATATGTTGCTCAAGGTATTTTCTTTGAGGGCCTTGTCAGGGCTGACCTTTGGCCTCCTTATGGGGGTGCTGGCTGCCCACTTGATAACGATCTCGCCGCTATTCGAAGGGGGCGATCCGCAAGTGGTCTACATGTCCCGATTGTGCGTTTTCATTGGAGTCACATACCTTTCTATGGTTATCGCTCTTCGAGGCCGGGACGAATTCAACCTGGTGATACCCTATGTAAGATTCGAGCCTCAGAATGTGGACGCCCCTTAAGTGGTTTTGGATTCCAGTGCTCTTGTAGATGGGCGCGTTGTCATACTAGCCGAGGCTAGACTGTTGAGCCATGCGGTTGCCGTCCCCAAGCTTATCGTCGATGAGCTGCACGAATTGGCGATTTCATCGATCGATGATGAAAAGAACCGTGGTGTCCGTGGCTTGAACACGATTAGTGAATTGAAGAAGATCGATCACATCGATTTTCGAGTGATTGATAGCGAAGTGGATCGCAATGTCAGTCGAGACGAAAAGGTCCTTTTCATTGTATCCACCTCAAAGGGAGGCTTGCTCACTACAAGTGAGGGATTTCAGCAAAAGGTTAAGCATGATGGCACATCCTTTGTAGATATTCTCAATCTGAACAATGCTCTGACCCGAGAAGTGGTTGTCGGGGAAGCCGGTTCCGTAGAGATCGTTAGGGAAGGCAAGGAAGACGGCCAGGGGGTGGGCTATTTGGAAGATGGCTCTATGGTAGTGGTCAACCAATCTGCCGAGATGCTGGTATCAACGGTCCTGGCCGAAGTTGAAAGTATCATTCCCACCAGTGGCGGACGGATGGTGTTCGGGAAATTGCTGGGGGAAGATAGATAGGCAGCGCTCGCTCCAGAAAGACCTGTATAAGGTCTGCGGCAAACTGTTACGCTGACTATCTCTTTATCTGCAGTTTCCGCGATTGGATAATTTGCAGGAGGTCTGTCTTGAATGCATCGCGAGACATAGTGCTTCGATCTCCGTCGAAGCGGGATCGGACGGAAACATTTCCTTCCTCAGCCTCCTTGGGGCCGACAATGATAACGTTGGGCACCTTGTCTAATTCTGCTTTGCGAATCTTTGCCCCTAGCTTTTCAGCATGTAAGTCGGCGGTCGCTCGAACGCCGCTCGCTTTCAGGTCGGCTAGAAGATCGTTGGCATAGTCGGCGACCTTGTCGCTGATCGGGAGAATGCGAACTTGCTCCGGAGCCAGCCAAGTAGGGAAGTCGCCCCCGAAATGCTCGATTAGAAATCCTATAAAGCGCTCATGCGTACCGAGCGGGGCCCGATGGATACACAAGGGCGTTTCTTTGCTATTCTCGCTGTTGGTGTATTCCAGGTTGAATCGCGGCGGAACAGCGAAATCGACTTGGTTGGTGGCTATTGTGAATTCCCGGCCGATAGCGCTCCAGACTTGGACATCAATTTTGGGTCCGTAAAAGGCCGCTTCATCGGGAACCTCGACGTAGTTGATTCCTGACGATTTGAGCACATCTCGAACCATGACCTCGGTCTTTTTCCAAAGCTCGGGATTGTCCACGTACTTCTTGCCTAGTTTTGCAGGATCATGAGTCGAGAAACGCATGAGGTATTTGCCTAGTCCGAAAAGCTCGAAATATTTCAGGTACATGTCATTGACTGCATTGAATTCCGCCTCGAACTGATCGGCTGTGCAATAGATGTGGGCATCGTTCATTTGCATGGAGCGCACTCGCATTAGTCCCATGAGCTCGCCCGATTGCTCGTAACGGTAGCAAGTCCCGTATTCGGCAAGCCGCACAGGAAGATCGCGGTAGCTTCTGGGGGAGGCCGCGAAGATCTTATGATGATGCGGGCAATTCATCGCCTTGAGAAAGTAGCGAACTTTCTCGCCGCCAGTTTCTTCTTCAAACTCCATAGCTGGAAACATGGAGTCCTCATAGTAGGGCAGGTGCCCACTGGTTAGATACAAGGATTCCTTGGCTAAGTGAGGGGTGCGTACGCGTTCGTATCCAGCATCGAATTCTGTCTCTTTAGCCAGTTTTTCCAGTTCTTCTACGAGAACCGTTCCTTTGGGCAACCATAGGGGAAGGCCGGGACCTACCTGCTCGGCGTCGAAGGTGAACAGCTTCATGTCCTTGCCGATACGTCGATGATCTCGCTTCTTCGCTTCCTCGAGCATCTCCAAATACTCAGCTAGCTCGTCTTTTGTTGGGAAAGCGGTGCCGTAAATCCTTTGGAGCTGTTTGTGTTTGGAATCCCCCCGATGATAAGCTCCAGCGATGCTCAGCAATTTGAACGCCTTGATTTTCTTGGTATAGCCGACATGCGTTCCAGCGCAGAGATCGAGGAATTCGCCATTCCTATAGAACGAAATGGTATCTCCCTCCGGAATATCGTCGAGACGGCCCAGTTTGTAGGTTTCCTGACCCATCTCCTTGATCATCTGGACGGCTTCCTCGCGTGGCACCTCAACGCGCTCGAATCGCTGGTTTTCCTTAATCACCTTTCTCATCTCCGACTCGATCTTCTCCAAGTCCTCGGCGGTGAATTTGTGATTCAGATCGAAGTCGTAGTAGAAACCGCTATCGGTGGGAGGGCCGATATCGAGTTGGGCGTCGGGAAACAGACGCAGTACGGCAGTCGCGAGCACGTGGGCTGACGAGTGTCTTATTTCCTCTAGCGGTGTCATGTTCTCTTTCATATTGCGTTATGATGATGCCTCTCGAGGGCAGGTCTTTTCATGGATTCCTGGAAATGTGAACTTTGAAAACCGGTTTTTCGAATTTTGAACTAGAGCGCTTCCAGATCGAAGCCGTCTTTGCGGTCGAGTATCTTCCAGCCTTTGGCTTGAACTCGATCGCGCAGATCGTCGGCGGCAGCCCAATCCTTCGATTGCTTAGCTTCCCATCGGGCTAGGGCGAGTTCCTCTACTTCCTCTGGAGCTTCTGTTTTCGGTTTCTCGACAACGACTTCCGACAGATCGTAGCCGAGAGCGAAGATGAGTTTGTGGAAGGCGATGGCGATCTCCGATGGGCTGCTATCGCTGTGCTCTTCTTTAATCGCAGAGAAAACCCCTCCGAGCGCTCCCGCTGTATTCAGGTCGGTTCTAAGGGCGTCCCAAGCTTTCTGAAAGGGCCCCCAAGGATCATTAGCGTGCTTGCCCTTTTGTACTGCTTTAGTAAGGTCGCTCCATTTTACCCCAGCGGCTGCTAGGCTTTCATCCGAAAAGCGTCGCAGGCGAACGAGGGCGCTTTGGGCGGCGTGCAGCGAATCCATCGTGAAGTTGATGGTCTGCCGATAGGCGCCAGAGGTAAGGGCGTATCTCAAGACGACTGGAGCGAATCCCTTCTCCACAATATCATCGATGGTGTAGAAATTCTTAAGGCTCTTTGACATCTTGCCACCTTCCACGAGCAAGTGAGCACAATGTATCCAGTAGCGAAAGAATTGAGTGTCGCAGCTGCATTCGCTTTGAGCGATCTCATTTTCATGATGCGGGAATATGAGGTCCTCGCCACCGGAATGGATATCGAGGTGGTTCCCTAAATATTTCATGGCCATCGCCGAGCACTCCAAGTGCCAGCCTGGCCGTCCTTCTCCCCAAGGGCTTTGCCAGTAGACGTCTCCGTCGTCTGGCTTGCGGCTTTTCCACATGGCGAAATCGGCTAGAGACTCCCGATCGTATTCATCCGCGTCGTTGGGGGATTCATCGGCCACGGTGGTCGTTAACTCTCGCTCCTTCAAGCGAGATAGCCTGCCGTATTCGTCGAACGATGACACTTTGAAATAGACACTGCCATCTTCGGTTTGGTAGGCATGTCCCTTTTCCAGGAGAGCGGATATCATTTCGATCTGCTCCTGTATGTGATCGGTCGCCTTAGGCTCGATCTGGGGTGGCAGCATATTGAATCGCTGGCAGTCACGATGGAAGACCTCCGTCCAATATTCGGTCACTTCCGAAAGCGATTTTCCTTCCTCTCGCGACCGTTTGATTGTCTTGTCGTCGACGTCAGTCAGATTGCGAACATGGAGGACGTCGTAACCGGCCATCTGTAATGTTCGCCTCATGACATCTTGGGAAAGAAATGTCCGGAAATTCCCGATATGGGCTTGGGCATACACGGTCGGACCACAGCAGTACATGCCGATGCGATTACCAATAGAAGGGACTATCGGTTCGGGACTTCTGGAAAGCGTGTTGTGGAGGATAACTTCTGACATAGAATAGGTGTGGCGAATAGCGGCGATCGATTTCAGGGATCAGGTGGTCGCCTTGCGCGCCCATGCAAGGCGAATCCTTTTACCCGTGCAGTTAACAGGTAGGGGCGGCGTGACAGGTTCGGCAAACGCTTGCCTTTGAAAGCGCTTCCGCTTTGCGTGTTGTTGCTAGTAACCCCATATTGCCACGATTTTCAAAATGAAAGATCCTGATAGCACGGAAGATTTCAAGCTCGATTTAACCCGCCGTCCACGCCGGCTTCGTCGCCATGCGGCGACGCTAGCTATGACGCAGGAAACCTGGCTTCGAAAGGAAGATCTCATAGCTCCTTTGTTTGTCATTGACGGGGATGTTCCCAGGGAGCCGGTGGATAGCATGCCAGGAGTGTTTCGAAGCAACATTTCGGACTTGGTCCAAGAGTGTCGAGAGCTCGAATCGCTTGGCATTCGGGCAATCGCGCTGTTCCCCAGTATCGATCCCGATTTGAAAGACGAGGTGGGTTCCGAGGCGGGAAATCCGGACAACTTGGCGTTGAGAGCGGTCAGAGCCATCAAGGAAAGCGTTCCGGAACTTATGGTTGTGGCGGATGTAGCGTTGGATCCGTTTACTTCTCATGGCCACGATGGCGTGCTCAATCAGGCTGGAGACTATGTTCTCAACGACGAAACCGTTGAGCGGCTTTGCCAAATGGCGGTTTTGCAAGCGGAGGCCGGTGTGGATATTGTGGCCCCATCGGACATGATGGATGGTCGCGTTGGGGCTATCCGTCGATCGCTTGATGGATCGGGCAATATTTATACCTCAATCATGGCTTATTCCGCGAAATTCGCCTCCGCCTATTATGGACCTTTTAGGGAAGCGGTGGGAAGCGCGAGCGCCGCAGGAACGAAACTTTTGGACAAGAAGACCTACCAGCTCAACCCGGCTAATCGTCGCGAAGCCTTGGCTGATGCGCTTCTCGACCAGGAAGAGGGAGCGGATTACTTGATGGTCAAGCCCGCGGGTCCTTACTTGGACATTATTCGAGAGACGCGTGATGCTACGGCACTCCCCGTGGCCGCCTATCAAGTGTCAGGCGAATATGCTCAGATCCACGCGGCGGCCAAAATGGGATGGCTGAACTATGAGAAGAGCCGAGACGAATCGCTGATGTCGATTAAACGAGCGGGAGCTGATTTGATTCTGACTTATTTTGCTCGGGAAGTGGCCGAGCAATTATAGCTCAGGACTGGCAGCCGAAAGGGTTTCAGCGTTATAAAAAGCTTAAGGATCCGAGTGGCGTCTACTCCTTCTCCTCGGCTTCTTCTTCGTCGTCGGGAGGGCCGCCTTGGTAGGCTTCGTCCTCAGTCTCTTCTTCCTCGTCCTCGTCCCACCTCAGATTTTCGCTTTCGCTGATCTTCTTGGCTTCTTCGTCGTCGATATCTGGATAGTCTTCGATATCCTCGTCTTCTTCGACTTCGTCTGCTTCATCGCCGTCTAGTTCCCAACCCGTTGGGACGTAATCCAGGATACGAGTGATTTCGTCGAACATGTGAACGGCACGTCCTTCGATAAAGCTGTTGTTCTCCTCCTCACGCAATTCATCCTCGAGTTCATCGACGGTGAACGGCTGTTCGAAGTCGATGATATCGTTGAGCATGCGCAATCGGATTTTCGAAATGTGATTCAAAAAGTCTGCGTAGGGCCCATTCTCGTCGTCAACGACATCCGGCAATCCGAATAGGGGTTCTTCCGTGTCCAGCAGGCTTTCGTTTGTGCGCTGAAGCCGAACCAGACCTTCACCTAGATCCTTTGAAATTTTGAACGGGATGAAGGCGCGGTCCATGGTGTCTTGGGCAAAGCTGTATTCGCGTAGTGGTTCTACAAGATCGATCATGTGCGAAATCTGCCGAGGATCGATAATGCTCAGCCCATCGACGTCCCAATGGACGTCGTCGCTTACTTCTGTTACCCACCAATTTAGATCTTCGCCGATCCTAACGGTGCACCATTCAATCAGATTTGTAGTGTTTGGCATGTTCTACGCGTACGTTCTTCAAAAAACGGGTGTGCTTACTAAGTCAACCAATGAAAAGGCAAAAAATATGAGAAAATTCCACTTCCTCTGAAATTGTTCGAAAAACGGGGATCTCGCTTGGTTTTTCGTCTTCACTATCTGGATATGAGCACCTCCTTATAGGCGGAGAGTTTGTCGAGTTTAAATCTCGATTCGATCGGGAGCATCATGCCTCCGCAGATGGGGACCTCGGCTGGCGGGAATAATTTTCTTTTCAAGCCGAAGTCACTCTGATGGCCTCCCGTAAGTTTATGAGCGCCTTCTACAAGAGCTTGGTAAAGCCGCTACTGTTTCGCCTAGAGCCTGAGCGGGCTCATGAGCTGGCAATCGACGCCCTATCTATCCTGGCTCGAATGCCTGGATTGCCTGGCTGGATGAAAGCGTGGAACCAATCGCCTAGATCATCGAGCTCGCCGATTGAAGCATTTGGACTGTCTTTCCCCAATCGGGTGGGATTGGCGGCTGGATTCGACAAGAATGCTGTTTGCTGGCCAGCTTTCCAGGCTTTGGGCTTTGGGCATGTAGAGATCGGGACAGTGACCGCCAAGCCGCAACCAGGGAATCCCAAGCCTCGAATGTTTCGCTTTCCAGAGCAAGGCGCGCTGCTTAATCGGATGGGGTTTAACAACGAGGGAGCAGACGCGGTCGCCGAGCGATTGAGCGAGCTTCCGGGGCCCGGTCAGCGCGGGATGCCTTTAGGGATCAATATCGGCAAGTCAAAGGTAGCTCCTTTGGATGAGGCAGTGGCGGACTACCGACACTCTTTTCTCACGCTAGCGGACTATGCCGACTACCTTGTCGTGAATGTTAGCAGTCCTAACACCCCGGATTTGCGCAAACTGCAGGAAGAATCTCGCTTGCTGGATCTGCTGGGCGAATTGCGGCGTTTGAATCAGGAACGCGTTGGGCAAGCTGATAAGCAGCCGATTCCAATACTTCTCAAAATCGCGCCGGACCTGAGCGATCCGCAATTGGATGCTATTCTGGGAATCCTCATGGACTTAGAGCTGGCGGGAATCATAGCTACCAATACGACCATGGCTCGAGAGGAATTCTTCGAGAATGTTGATGAAGCAGGTGGCATCAGCGGCAATCCGGTGGAATCCGTGTCGACGGACATCATTGCCCGAATCCACAGCAGAACGGCAGGCCGTTTGCCGATCATCGGAGTGGGAGGTATTTCTAGTCCTGATACGGCTAAGCGAAAAATTGATGCTGGAGCGACGCTCGTGCAAATCTATACTGGCATGGTCTACGAGGGCCCGTTCTTGGCCAAACGGATCGCCCGAGCTTTGGCGGAATGGGTGGCGTGAAAGCACTCGAATCGCGACCGTTCTAAAGCTTTAATGATGCTTGGGTAGAGGAATCCCAAAACGCCTTTGCACTCGATTGGTAGGGAGGACCGGCTCGGTCCTCCTATTCAGATATCGGAGGATCGAGCCGATCCTCCCCACCTTAAGAAATATCTGGCAGCCTTAAACTTCGACGTTGCCGGTGAAGACGACTTTGGCAGGACCGGTCAGGGAGATGTCGCTGACTTCATCGCCTTCCCGGTTGAAATCGACTTGTAACGTGTCCCCGCCTCGCACGCGTAAGGAAATCGGAGTGGGCAAATTCTTGGTTAGGTTGGCGGTGATGGCAACGGCCACGACTCCTGTTCCGCAAGCGAGGGTCTCGTTTTCCACGCCGCGCTCGTAGGTGCGGACTATTATGAGACCATCATCTTCGATTTGGGCAAAATTGGCATTGGTCCCGTTAGGGAATCGTTCGTGATAGCGGATGGCGCTGCCTTCAGGCACGATGTCGATGGCTTCGACATCGTCGGTAAACACAACTACATGTTCCACTCCGGTATTCATGAAGGCATAATCATAGGAGCCATGGTCGGTTACAAGCGTTTGGCGGAGCTCAATAGAATGCATGGGTGTCATGCGGATCGTATACTGACCATCATTCGCGTCTGCCCGCATTGGCCCCGCATCGGTCGTGAAATTCACCTGTTTCCCGTTTCCAACTCCATTGAGGATCGCGAATGAAGTGAAGCAGCGGGCTCCATTGCCGCACATGTCTACCCGGCCTCCGTCGGCGTTATAGTAGACCATGGTGGCGTCGGTCGATTCCGCGCTTGGGGGATTGAGCAGAATAAGCCCATCGGCGCCGATCCCAAAGCGCCGATCGCAAAGTCCCGCCACTTGCTCGGTCGAAAGTTTAATGGCTCCATCGAGATTTTCGATCATCACGAAATCATTCCCGGCGCCGTGCATTTTTGTGAATTCGATTCGCATTTTTAGAGACGTACCAAGGAAACGATTCGATGTCGCTTGGCAATGCGGAAATCGACTGCGGATTGGGAGCCGGTCTCTTCCGGCTCTCATTTCCTCGACATCGATGGGCAAACCGCCTTCGCTAGGTTTAGCTCGCTTTCTGCGGGCCGATATCCCCCTTCATCATCAATGGCCTCCCCGAAACGATCCCGCCGGAATCTAGCCCAGGATCCTGCTCATAAGCAGGCTTGGGGGCCGCTTGCAGGCGATTGGGTCGGCGAATTGAAGGCTGTCCAGTAGCTGGCTTGCGAAAATGCGGGACGGAGAGATAATCCAGTATAATTTGAAGATAACGTTATGATACTAGAACAATTCAATCTCACGGGCCGCTCCGCTTTGGTAGTCGGGGGAAATCGCGGTTTGGGAATCGAAATGGCCAAGGCGCTCGCCGAAGCGGGAGCTTCTGTGGCGATCGCTGCCCGAGACGCTGCTAAAAATGACGAGGCGCTTGGACTGATCGAGACCGCGGGCAATGCCAAGAAGACGACGCGGACCTGCGACGTGACCGACGAGGCTCAAGTGGCGACCATGGTCAATGAGATTCACCAGGAGTTGGGCTCGATCGATATTCTGATTAATTCCGCTGGCATCAATATCAGGGGATCGATTGAGGAAGTTTCAGCCGAAGACTTCCGGAGCGTGATGGATGTCAATGTGACGGGATCTTGGCTCACCTGCCGGGCGGTTTCCCCGATCATGAAATCGCAGGGGTACGGGCGGGTGATCAATATCGCATCCATGTTGTCGGTAATCGCCATTCCGGACCGGACGCCCTACACGGCAAGCAAAGGAGCGGTCATGAACGTGACGCGGGCGTTGGCGGTGGAGTGGGCCCCCTATGGAATTACTGCTAATGCGATTCTGCCGGGTCCCTTTGCTACGGAAATGAACCTTCCTCTGCTAGATGATCCGGAGAAATATCAGAATTTCGTATCCAAAATCCCCTTGGGCAGATGGGGCGAACTGACGGAAATTGGCGGGGTTGCCCTCTTTTTGGCGTCCGATGCCTCTTCCTATTGCACCGGGGGCGCTTTCACGATCGATGGCGGCTGGACGGCCCAGTGAACGGGAGGGAATCAGTAATTATACTGCAGTTTGACCCTGAGGTAGTTTTTTCGAAGAATTGGGTAGCGGGCGATCTCCGAACGCCCTCGAATTCCGCAAAAATTAGCAGAGGCTTCCAGGCTGTGTTCCTGCGCTTTGGAAACAGGCAGGATGCCTGTTCTACTCTTTCGACTTGGACGCTCGGAGACCGCCCGCTATCTGGACGGATACCAACAGGTAGAACCTGCGGCTTAAATTGACGCGATCAAATTATCAATAATCTCATGAAAATCGTCATACTTGATGGACACACCTTAAATCCAGGCGACCTCAGTTGGGAAGCTTTCGAAGCATTGGGCGAAGTCGTTGTTTATAATCGCTCTACACCGGAAGAGGTTGAGGAAAGGGCCAAAGGATGCGATGTTCTGATTACCAACAAGGCCATCGTATCAGCAGAAACGATACGAAGTACTGGAACTTTAAAGTATATTGGAGTTACGGCAACTGGCGTGAATATTGTTGATGTCGAGGCAGCCACGGAACGCGGTATCCCGGTGACCAATGTTTCTGGCTATGGACCGGATTCGGTGGCTCAAATGGTATTCGCCCACATATTGAATTTCACGAATCGTATAGCGGAGCAAATAGACGATGTTCGTGATGGTGGCTGGACACGCAGCGCGGATTTTTGCTATTGGCTTCACCCCTTGACCGAGTTGCGGGGTATGACTATTGGCATAGTCGGATTGGGCGAGATCGGTGGCGCAGTGGCTCGTATCGCTCATGGGTTTAGAATGAAGGTGATCGCCTACACGCGAGATCCGAATCGCGAATCTCCTGATCACGTTGAATGGGTAGACTTGGACGAGCTGTTCGTGGGTAGCGATTTCGTTACCCTTCATTGCCCGTTGACTCCAGAGACGGAAGGAATGGTTGACGAGCGGCGACTCAGGCTGATGAAAAATAATGCTTATCTTCTGAATACAGGTAGAGGCCAGTTAGTGGATGAACAGGCGCTGGCGGATGCTCTGAATGGAGATGAGATCGCAGGCGCTGGCCTGGATGTGCTATCTTCGGAGCCACCGAGTCCCGGTAATCCTCTGCTCAGCGCTAAGAATTGCTCGATCACGCCGCATATCGCCTGGGCGACTAAAGCGGCCAGAGAACGTTTGATGCAAATGTCCGCAGATAACTTGAAGGCCTTTGCTCAAGGAGAGGCGATCAACACGGTGAATTAGGGATATTCGTCTTGCTGGGCCGTTCTGAATGAACTTTTTGTATGAGCGGCTTTATGCCGCGATCAACGAATAAGGCGAATCGCGGCACAAAGCCGCTTCTACGGATTGTAGGTCCAATATAGAATAGCTCTTATAACCCCAACTTCTCCCAATTCTTGACGCCGCGCTCATTGCGATTGGCATCTAGCAGGTCAATGACTTCTTCCCAAGTCACCTGTTCGATATCGGATGAGGGGTAATTGCGGAGGCTGATGACGCGGGAACGGACTTGAATGGACTCCGCTACAGACGTAGCCCGCCTTCGACAAAAAGATTGGCTCCGGTTACGTATTCGCCGGCCTTGGAGCACAGGAGCAGGGCGGCTCCGCTGCAATCTTCCGGTTGGCCAACCCGACCGATCGGGATTCGAGACAGCATCTCGTTTCGAGCATCGGAGTCGGCAAGAAAGTCTTCGTTGCGCTTGGTTTCGATCAAGCCGGGAGCGATATTGTTGAAGGTGATGCCTTCGCCGCTGAAGGATTTGGCCAGGCTTTTGATGAGATGCGTTTGGGCCGCTTTTAGCGCCCCATAGGCGGCGAATTTGGCGTTGTAGGTCTCCTCTTGCACGCTGCCTATGGTTATGACGCGACCCCAACCACGTTTGCGCATGTCTTCTAAAGCGAGCTGGATAAGAATGAAGGCTGCTTTGAAATTGGCTGAATATTGGTAATCGATGTCGTCTTCGGTTACCTCCATGAATGGCATGAATCGTTGAACCGAAGCATTGGATACAAGTATGTCTATCTGTCCGGTTAGGGAACTAGCCTCGCGGAAAAGGGATTCGGCTGCACCCGCTTTGGTAAGATCCGATTTGCAATACCAAGCCTCTCCACCGTCAGCCGCTTCTTGAAGTTCGTTTACGGTGGATTGGGCGGTTTCCGGATCCACTGTTCCGTTAATGACAACATTCGCTCCCGCTTGGGCCAGGGTTCGTGCAATGGCGAAACCAATGCCCTGGCGAGAGCCGGTAATGAGTGCGGTCTTGCCGCTGAGATCGTACGCGTTGTCGAATTGCTCCATGATTTTCTGAGAAGGGTAAAACCATTTCGACCCTAGATTTGCAAGCTAAGGAAACAGGTCCTGATCGTTGGACATCGAGTTAGTTGACCCGGCTCTCGATTCCCTACAGCCAATCTCCATACCCTCCATCACGGTCTATGCCCGATGAATTGACATGTATCTCAGGTTGTTTCTTACGCCCTGAGCTCGCTCGTCTTCAATCATTTCGCTGCGGTTCGGTCCCGGTACGGGGGAAACGTAAATCAATTCGAGCAGGTTGATGAGTTCGCGTATGCGAATGCCTTTAGCGAGGGAACCGCTCTCAAGGATACGGCGAAGCAGATCCTCGTCGACTTGGATCTAGATGGGCCTCATTTCGTCAGTGGAAATTTGCAATGCGACCACCTGACTGTTATGAGGCAAAAAGGGGTGGGGGTTACTCGGCTTTCCAACTTTCCAGGCGAAGGGAAGGTCGTGGTTGAAGATCAAGTAGCGAACGCGGCGAATACGCTCACCCGCATTCACATTCGCGATGGATTCGAACAGAATTATTGGTCGGCGAAGCTTTGGGGCCTGGGAGTGGAAGTGACCGCCCTTTCGACGCTGTTCTGGATCCTCTCGAATGCTGGGTGGCCTTTTCGCTCTAGGGGGATTGGGGCTCTTCAGCCTGTTGCTGTTCACGTTGTAGCCAACGCCTAACATGAAATCAAAGAATCTCATTTTTCGGCGAACCCATTTGTACCTGGGGATGTTTTTTGCGCCTTGGCTCTTCATTTACGCCTTTTCAAGGTCCATCGTAAACCATGGATCTGTATTCAGGAAAATCGACCCGCTCCTGACGCCTGGAATCCGGTTTGGGAAAAGGATTACTCGATCGATTTGCCCCAGGGGTAGATCGCCGTAACAGAGCGGGCTGAAGACCTTTTGGAAACGGAAGGGATTTCGACTGCTCGATTCGGGGTTGACCGCAATGCCTAGCGGGCATTGATCACCTCTCAACGATTCTTGAATCCCCTTCGTATAGCCTGCCGTTTCGCGGATGGCCGCTTGATAGCGGAAAAGCGGGAAGGCTCTTGTGTGGAAGCGCTGTTGTGCACGCACTTTCGAACCGGCTATGGGCAGGGCGACCTTCAGCAATTTGTTCATGGCTTGATCGTCGATATCGTTTGCGTCGCCTTCATCGTATGGATGGGGACGGGCTTCTATCTTTGGTGGAAGATTCCGCGTACACAACGATGGGGGATAGTCGCTCTCGCCGGTGGATTTGCGTACTTCGCCGCTCTCGTTTTGGCCCTTTAGAAACCGATACCAAATCTGCTTACAGCAGTTTCGATAAAGGTTTTAATATGCCGAATCGGCTGACTGGGTTGCATCTACACCGCAAAGAACTGGAGTGGTTCCGTATCCCACGCCAAGGCGGGCGCAGCCCATATCGATGAACCGTTGAGCATCCTCAATTGTTCGGATCCCTCCTGAGGCTTTCACCTTGGTTATACCGCCGGATGCATCGAGCATTGCTTGGACGGCTTTGATGGTGGCCCCGCCTGGTCCAAAGCCAGTTGAGGTCTTAACAAAGTCGATTCCGATGGCGGCGCATCGCCGCGTGGCCTCCGCGACTTCCTTAAGGTCGAGGGCTGCCGTTTCCAAGATTACTTTCAGAGGAATACCGTGTGGCGAGAGAATCTTGTATACCCCTGTAACATCCGCTTCAAAGGCGTTCCAATTACCGCTTTTGATATAGCCGTAGTTCGCCACCATATCGACTTCGCGGGCCCCGAGCTTAGCGTAGGATTCCGCTTCAGCCGCCTTGGATTCCGATAGGGAAACGCCGTGAGGAAAGGCGAGAACCGCGCAGACCTCGGTTGAGCTGTCACGAGAAAGTTCACAAGCGAGTTCGAGGTCGCAGGGCCTAACGCAAACGGTTCGCGTTTCGAATTCGATGCCGAGCTTGATGGCAGCTTCAACATCGGCTCGAGCCATTTCCGGTTTTAGAACCGCGTGGTCGATGTAGCGATTAAGGGATGACATTATCAAGATTGGGAGCCCGCAGGCGGGCCATAACGAGCGCTTCGACTTCGTTAAGCGTGGGCATGGCCGTCTGGGCTCCCTTCCCGGTGGTCGAAAGGGCCGCGGCTGCGTTGGCGAATCGAACCGCATCATCGATGGCATTTCCACGGGCCAACGCCATTGCCAGACCGGCATTAAAGGTATCGCCTGCAGCCGTTGTATCCGTAGTATCGATATGGAAGGCGCCCCGGATTCGAGTCGATTCGGAGTCGGTAACGTAGGCTCCTAGAGAGCCCGCTTTGGTAACGATCAGATTGGCGCCCCGATCGATTAATTGGCAAGCAGCGGCATCGATTTTGCTCTCATCATCT
>Ga0066378_10000250_pt1 | contig 23355 bp, 20 predicted proteins | sample Knorr_S23_td_DCM_FD_70947 | JGI IMG/M metagenome (GOLD analysis project Ga0066378, IMG submission 70947) | Marine microbial communities from Southern Atlantic Ocean transect - Knorr_S23_td_DCM_ad_71m_LV_A | ecosystem: Environmental > Aquatic > Marine > Oceanic | place: Southern Atlantic ocean...
GGAGCAAAATCGATCATTGATGATACGGTTGCAGAGTTCGGAACGATCGATATTCTGATAAACAACGCCGGTATTCTGCGTGACAAGAGTTTCAAGAAGATGCCGCTTGAAGACTGGGATATTGTGATGGACGTCCATCTGAATGGCACCGCTTACGTGACACATGCCGCGTGGCCCATTATGTACGAGAACAACTATGGCCGCATTGTGATGACCAGTTCAACATCTGGCATCTACGGAAACTTCGGGCAAGCCAATTACGGTGCCGCCAAGATGGGCATGCTGGGGCTGATCAACGTGTTGTCGAAGGAAGGTGCCAGCAAGAATATTCGTGTCAACGGCCTATCACCAAACGCGGCAACACGTTTGATCGCCACAATCCCCGGTCGACAGGATCTTGACCCGGACAATCCAGCGCCTGAGGCCCATCCGAAGCTGGTGACACCGGCTGTACTCTTTATGGCGAGTGAGGATGCACCTAATGGCAAAGTAATTCAGGCAGGTGGCGGCCGCTTCTCGGTGTGCGCGGTATACAACAACGATGATGTTGAGCTAGGTCTGGACGTGACCTTCGAAGACTTACAGTCTCATCGAGACCAACTGCTTGATATGAGCAATGCGCAGGAAGGCTGGAACCTGATCCGGCGACATCGCGAGCAACAGCAAGAGTAGTCGCGGATCTTTAGCTGTCAATCTTGGCGAGTGTTTCCTGGGCATCTTCCATTTTGTCTTGGAAGTAAGGCAGCGTGGAATCGACTTGGCAGTTCGTTTGCTCTTTCGATGCTCGCTAGATCACCCCTCAGCTTGAGCATTTTAGGAGGCAAAATTCGTCAACAGAGACCCTCCGTTCACAGAATCCCTCTTTCGACCAACATCATCGGGGCGATATGATGATGCCTTGGTTGTCGATTATCGTTCCTGTATTGAACGAAGCTGCGAAGATCAATGGTCTGATATCAAGCATCCGCGGCGTCACAACGGAACCTGGGCTCGTCGAGATAATCGTCGTTGACGGGGGCAGTCAGGACGAAAGTGTCGTCCTCTCGGCTGGTGCGGATCAGGTATTGTTCTCTGAACCGGGAAGATCGTCACAGATGAACGTCGGTGCCAGGCACTCGCGAGGAGAAGTGCTCCTCTTCTTGCATGCAGATACTTACTTACCCGACATGGCAATTGACCATATCAAGGCTTGGGCGAGTGCAGGCGGGCAGTGGGGTGCATTCGAGGTCACCGTAGTTGGTCAATCACCGTGGTTGTCAGCCGTGTCAGCCGGTATCAATTTGCGATCACGCCTGACCGGCATTGTCACAGGAGATCAGGCAATGTTTGTCACCCGTAGAGTTTTTGATGAAGAAGGTGGCTTCGCAGGCATTGCGTTGATGGAGGACATCGAACTCAGTCACAGGCTTCGCAAGCGTTCATGGCCTTATCTAATTCGTGCGCCAGTACGCACGTCAGGTCGGCGCTGGGACGACAAAGGTGTATTCAAGACTATGCTGTTTATGTGGCGGTTGAGGCTCGCATATGCTCTGGGTCAAGATCCTTCAATTCTGGCTGAACGCTACTATCCTCGGCGCTCTATGAGATAACGTCGCGAAAGTAGTCCCTATGAATCAAACAGTTATTGTCTTCTGCAAACAACCTCATCCCGGACAGGTCAAGACTCGACTGGCGGCGCAGGTTGGCGACATCGAAGCCGCTGACATCGCATTGAAATTGGCGCACCGGACCATTGATGCTTGCCTCAAGCTTGGGGTGAGAGTTGAGGTGTGGCAAACCCCGCGCTTGGACGACACATTCGCGGCTCCAGGCATCGACGCGATTCGCTTACAGCGCAGGGGAGATCTTGGAGAACGAATGGGATACGCGATCGATGAAACCCTCAAGCGCTGTTCCTCAGTGGTCTTGATGGGGACTGATTGTCCTGGAATCGACTCGACATACGTCGTGCAGGCGTTTGCACGGCTCGAAGATTCTGATGCGGTCGTAAGTCCCGCCGAGGATGGCGGCTTTGGCTTGATCGGTATGAGACGATATCCCGAGGGTTTCTTCAGTGGGATCGAGTGGAGCACGCCACAGGTCTATCGAAAGGTCTGTGACCGACTTGATCTCTATTTCGAACAGTGGGAAAGGTTACCCTTGCTGTGGGATGTAGATCGACCGTTTGATCTGCTGCGGTATGAAGTGCTCGGAGAAGGCTAGCTCGCGTGATCCGTTTGCATCGCGCTGATCAAGGCGCAGATGGGACGACATCAATTAGATGATCCAGGAATGCCGTGAACTGCTGAGTACACCATCCGTTTCGATGTGGCGCACAGATGTCACCGACGAAAACATGGGATGCCTCATCACCACCTGGCGCAACCCGAATCAGACGCTTGACCGCAGAGCCCCAACTATTGTGTGCGGATATTGCGGCTGCAGGGTCGATGGTCGGATCGTTTTGCATGTACATGGTGGCAAGCGGGATGGTGATATTGGACAGGTCCTGATCTTGAACCCAGTCTACAACCTTCTGCATTTCGATCAGCGATGAAGCAGGCTGTCGGGTCGTCCAGAACTGACGTTGCTGCTCTGAGATGGGTGTCCATTCACGGTATCCGCCTGTCAGGAGTGGTACCCATGTGTGAGCCCAGGGCCAGGTCAGGAATCGGGCAAGGCGAGTCCGTACTCTATAATTTGGAGACAGATGTAGGAGTGCTGCGATCTGATCCGGGAACTGTTGCGCCAGCCAGATGGAGAAGGCGGAGCCAGTGGATGTTGCGACGATAATGACCTGATCTCCTAACTGCGTCGCTAACCTGAATTGAGTGTCAACAGAAGTAAGCCAATCTTCTGCAGACACTCGCATGCCTTCGGTACCACAGCCATGTCCCGCAATCCGAGATTGGAGAACATTAGCCCTATAGTGATCGGCGAGCTCTTGAGTAAGTGGCGCGGTCTCTAGCCAGGTGGCCGAAAAGCCATGCAAATAGAGAAATACCCATGGCGTTCGTGACGGTTGGTCTGGCTCGGCAAATACGATACGCGCTTCGGTTCCCGGGTTAGGCGCTGCTTCCTCCTCCTGTTGCGCCAGCCACTCACTGAGTTCAGACAAAGAGGTATCGACGGGCGTTTTGCTTTCTGTGACGGTGGCGTCCTCGAGACGGGGTTTGGGTCCGATCAAGAACAGGATGCATACACAGATGGTGAGCGCGAGTGTCAGCAGCATGAATCTCGTGTGTGATGGTGTTTCAAGATTGTTCCACCTTACCTGTGAGGAACTCGCAGGATCAAATTGAGAAATATGCTCGAGTACTGTCCCCGGGTGCAATTTGGTAAAACGCACGCTACTGTAAGTAGGATGAACACGAAAGAGATGACGGAACAGCAAGCACTGCTGACTGTTCGAGGTCTGACCTGTGAGCGTGGTGGCAACGAATTGTTCGCTGGTATGACGTTCTCGGTAAACAGTGGCGATCTAGTGCAGATTGAGGGCTCCAACGGCAGTGGAAAATCGACACTGCTCAGGTGTCTCTGCGGCTTTTATAAAGACTGGGAAGGCGAGATCAACTGGTACATTGATCATCATCCACTCTACATTGGACATAAAGCGGGTGTCTCTGCTGACTTGAGTATCGAGGAAAACCTGGCCTATTTACTTGCGCTACATGAGGTACCGCAATTGCCACAACTAATTGAAGGGGTTGTGGCAGACGCGGGTCTACTCGTCCACCTCAACCGAGCGGTGCGTGAACTTTCAGAAGGACAGAGAAAAAAGGTGAACCTCTGTCGATTGGGTCTGTTGCCCTCGCAAATATGGCTCCTTGACGAACCCTTCTCGTCGTTGGATGGTGTGGCGGTGGACTGGCTCATGTCGATGATTGAGGAACATCGCGCTAATGGTGGCAGCGTTGTCTACACCAGTCATCAGGCCATTAAGTTGGACCAGAAGCATGTGCGTCTGGCGGATTTTGTTTCCGAGACGATCGGAGCATGCACACCATGAGCCATCTATTGATGTCCTTCCTCAGGGACTTTCGCAGCTATCTGCGTCGACCTGGTGATCTGCTCGCGCCTCTCGTGTTTGGTTTTGTGGTGATCAGTTTGTTCCCATTGGGTATTGGTCCTGAACCCGCGCAGTTGTCTGTTCTCAGCCCCGGAATCATCTGGGTTGTATTACTCCTGGCTAGCCTGCTGAGTGTTCACTTGCTGTTCCAACGTGATGACGAAGAGGGGGTCCTGGAGCAGCAGATTCTGTCTCCAGCATCGCTGTACTTCGTCGTTTTGGGAAAGGTCGGCGCATACTGGATGATGACGGGTATGCCCCTGGTTTTGGTTTCACCGCTGATGGCCCAGATGATGTCTATGAGTGGTTCAGGAACCTTGGCACTGACACTGTCCCTACTGCTGGGCACACCGATTGTGTCTCTGTTGGGTGCGGTAGGCGCAAGCCTTACGATCGGTATCCGAGGTGGTGCTGTCCTGGTCACGATTTTGATTCTGCCGTTCTATATACCAATCCTTGTTCTAGGCACGGCGATGACAGAGGCAGGCCATTCAGGTGAGAGTATGGTTTTCCATGGTGCGCTACTCGCAGCCGCACTTAGTTTTGGCTGTGCATTCGCACCTCTGGCAGTGGCAGGCGCGCTTAGCGTTTCGGTGGAAAATTAGTCGATACTGTCCCTTTACAGACTGTTCGTTCCTCCACCTTGCCGTTCCTTTCGTTAAGGAGGACCAATTGGGCAGGTGTCCGATCTTTCGGATGTACAAAGATCATGACACGACAGCGACATGGGTGGATTTTCCCAGTTTTGTAATGCTCTTTGGAGATGGATCGTTCTGGTGTTTTTTACTGAGCTACGCTAAAGCTGTCGTCTGGAAAACCAGCGGCGGTTTCCGTGTGACCGATTCTGTGCGTAGTGCAAATGTAATCTGTGTAACACCAATTTTGAAGAATCGCTGCTAGAATGAAGAACTTTTAAGGAACAGACTCGTCTTACAAGCATGTGGAACTGGATTCATCGTTGGGGATCTCCGCCCGAATTCTACGGAATGAGCGGACGCATACTGCCGTGGTTTGCAGTATTGACAGTGCTGTTGTTTGCGATCGGACTGCCCTGGGCACTGGTCATAGCCCCCGAGGATTACCAGCAGGGGAATAGCGTACGCATCATGTATATCCATGTACCCGCCGCGATTCTAGCGCAGTCGAGCTATTTCATGATGGCTATGGCAGGTGCGATTTTCCTGATCTGGCGAGTCAAGATTGCGGATGTGGCTATGGCCAGTGCGGCCCCGGTTGGGGCATCGCTGACGCTATTGGCAATCCTGAGTGGTGCCATCTGGGGAAAGCCGACCTGGGGGACCTACTGGGTGTGGGACGCGCGCCTCACGTCAACACTTGTGTTGTTGTTCTTGTTTTTTGGTGTGATGCTGTTGCGTTCTGCCATGTCGGAACGTGCGGGGGCGGGCCGCGCCTGTGCAGTTCTGGCCCTTGTAGGCGTTGTCAATATTCCGATTATCAAGTACTCGGTTGATTGGTGGTTTACGCTTCATCAGCCGTCGACCTTTACGCTGACAGAAAAGCCAGCAATGCCATCGGAGATGTACCTTCCGCTTGTGGTGATGTTGTTTGCATACTACAGCTTCTTTCTTCTTGTTTGGTTGATGCAAATGCGGGCGGAGGTAATTGCGAGGGAGGCCCGGTCCGATTGGGTCCAGAAACTGGTGACGTCACAGTGAATTGGTTGGATTTTGGCACGCACGCATCCTATGTCTGGTCGGTCTATGGTATCGCTTTGGTGATCTTTGCGACCAACGTCTTAGTGCCCATGATTCGTCATCGCCGACTCATGCAAGGGATGACGCAAAAGAACGCAATGGAGCGGCAAAAGTCGTGAAGTTTGGTCCTATGAAGCCAAAGCGTCGGCAGCGTCTGTGGGTAGTCGGTGCCATTGTCACACTGTCCGCGATTGCGTCGGGGCTTGCGCTGTTCGCGTTACAGGACAACGTTAATTTCTTTTATTCCCCGGCACAGATCGTTTCCGGAGAGGCACCAGTGGGTCAGACCTTGCGTGGCGGAGGCATGGTGAAAACAGGCAGTATCACCCGTGAACCGGAAAGTCTCTCAGTTTCCTTTGTTATCTCAGACCTCAAAGGTGCTGACGTCGCTGTTCGATACGAAGGGATTCTGCCGGATCTATTTCGCGAGGGACAAGGTGTAGTTGCTGTTGGGACGCTTGATGAAGAGCGCGTATTGATCGCATCTGAGGTTCTTGCCAAACATGACGAAAACTATATGCCACCGGAAGTCGCTGACGTGATCGATGAGGCGTACCTTAAGTCGGACGTTGAGACTTTTCAGCCTCTTTAGATGATTGTAGAACTTGGACATTTTTGCCTGATTCTGGCGTTGATCCTGGTGGTTGGGCAGGCAGGGCTCGCTTTCTTGGCGGTCTCAAACGCGCAAAACCATCATTGGATGCATTTACCTGGATCACTTGCAACCGGTGCCTTTCTGTTTGTCCTTCTAGCGTTCAGCGCGCTAACTTTTGCGTTTCTGCATGACGATTTTTCGGTGCAGTATGTCGCCGAGAATTCAAATTCACGATTGCCGGATGCTTTCAAATTCTCTGCGGTTTGGGGTGGTCACGAAGGGTCATTTCTTCTTTGGACACTGGTAGCAACGGGTTGGACGCTCGCTGTGGCCATGTTCAGTGGTCAGCTGACTGAAGACATGAAAACTAGAGTCCTCGGTGTTCTAGGGTTCGTGAATGCCGGATTTCTTATCTTCCTCATTTTTGCGTCGAATCCTTTCGAACGAATGTTACCGGTTTATCCGCAGGATGGGAGTGACCTCAATCCGCTGCTTCAGGATTTTGGGCTGATCGTACATCCTCCGATGTTGTACATGGGATATGTCGGATTTGCAGTGCCATTTGCGTTTGCTATTGCGACACTTTGGGCGGGTCGACTTGATGCGGCATGGGCTCGATGGTCGCGGCCATGGACAAACGCGGCGTGGGCATTTCTCACACTTGGGATTACGCTCGGTAGCTACTGGGCTTACTACGAACTGGGTTGGGGTGGCTGGTGGTTCTGGGATGCCGTCGAAAATGCGTCCTTCATGCCATGGTTGATTGGCACAGCTCTGATACATTCGCTGGCTGCGACAGAGAAACGCGGTGTGTTTCGAAGTTGGACGGTGCTTCTGGCGATATTCGCGTTTTCGTTTAGTTTGCTCGGCGCGTTTCTCGTTCGTTCCGGAGTACTGACGTCGGTCCATACCTTCGCTGTTGATCCGGAGCGAGGTCTCTACATTCTCGCATTTTTGGTTGTGGTTATCGGTGGATCACTAGCTCTGTACGCTATGAGGGCGGTGGATGTCAAAAGTACAGCGAGGTTCTCGCTTTCTGGTCGTGAGGCGATGTTGCTCGCAAACAATGTGATCCTAGTTGTCACGACAGCGGTTGTTTTGGCCGGGACCTTGGCACCGCTGATTTACGAGAGTTTGTTCGAAGGTGACAAACTTTCAGTGGGCCCTCCCTGGTTCAACGCGGTGTTTGTGCCGCTTGTTACTCTCCTATTCCTCTTTATGGTCCTTAGTCCTTATTCGCGGTGGCGATCAACAGCAGTTTCACGGATTGTGGTTCCGGCAATCGGGAGTCTCTTGGTATCTGTTGTGCTCTCGTCTCTTTTTTTCTGGATCGGCGGTGCGTCATTTGAACCCGTAGCTTGGTCCTATGTCACTTTAGCGCTTTGGATTGTTGTCGGATTGTCGTGGGACATGGCGAACAATCTCCGTAACAAACGTGATCGAATCGCAGCTTTGTTTGGACGGAGTTGGTCCTACTACGGAATGTGGCTCGGTCACAGCGGTATGGCTGTGTGCATCCTCGGCGTTGCTGCAACGCTTTACTACAGTGATGAACGCGATGTACGAATGCAACCGGATGATGTTGTTGTTCTGTCTGGCTACGAGTTTCGATTTCTTGGAGTCGACCAGATTGAAGGACCGAATTATGTCGCGGATCGGGGCGTGATCGAGGTCAGCATGGATGAATCACCAATTGCGAGTATGTATCCAGAAAAACGACGTTATCTGTCGTCAGGGAATGTGATGACTGAGGCCGCGATGAAGCCAAGGTTTTTTGTCGATCTTTATGTCGCATTGGGTGAACCGGTTGGGGATGACGCATGGGCCGTTCGAGTTCATTACAAACCTTTTGTCCGCTGGATTTGGATCGGTGGTGCACTTATTGGCCTGGGTGGCTTCATAACGTTATTCGACCGGCGATATCGACGACGTCGTCAGGTGAGAGAGGAAGTAGCGTTGGAGGGAGCGGTCTAAAATGCGTCGGGCCGTGTTTTATGTACCTGTTGCCTGTTTTGTTTTGGTTGCACTTCTCCTTGCATGGTCTTTTACGTTGGAGGATGCGTCGAAGCTGCCTTCAGTGCTGATTGACCGACCATTCCCTTCATTTGAGCAACCAACCGTTCTATCCGGTGATCTGAAGACAGAGATGGATCTGAAAGGACAACCCGCATTGGTCAACGTATGGGCTACATGGTGTACGAATTGTCTGGTTGAACATCCGCTGTTCATGGAGTTGAAGGATGAGGTTCCAATTTTCGGCATCAATTACAACGATGATACGGACAAAGCGAAACAATGGTTACGCCGGCACCAGGACCCCTATCGATTCAGTATTATTGACGCTGAAGGCAAACTCGCGATTGACCTCGGCGTATATGGTGCGCCTGAGACCTATGTCATAGATGCAGAGGGGACGATACAGTATCGACATGTCGGGATCGTCAGTCGTGAGGATTGGGCATTGACGATTGCTCCGTTGCTTGAACGTCTGGAGGGGTCGTGACCAGACGACTCGCTATTCTGGTCTTATTAATTGGTTGCTGTGGACGATTGTCGCCTGTCGTGGCGACGATAGAGGCTCATCCTTTCCCTGATGACGAACTGCGAAGCCGATACCATGCACTGATTGCGGAGATTCGATGTCCGCAGTGCCTGAACACCAATTTAGCAGGATCTGATGCAATGATTGCCCAGGATCTGCGAAGAGAGGTTCACCGGATGCTAATAGAAGGATATTCGGATGAAGATATCCTAGATTTTTTGTTCGAGCGTTACGGGGATTTTGTGCTGTACAAACCTCGTGTGACGCCTCGAACAATTCTGCTTTGGGCGCTGCCAATCTTATTGTTCGGGTTGGGAGCCATCATATTTTGGCGGGTGACAGAAAGCAGCTCTTCCCGTCGTAAGGTACACCGAGATCTGGCTGAGGAGGCGAGGTTGCAGCGCCTGTTGTCAGACAGATGATGTTCTGGATTGTCGCAATCGGGTTATCCCTGGTGGCGAGCGGGTTCTTGGTGTTACCGCTTCTGCGAACCGCACGACACGCAGCGGCCGATCGAGACAGCGCAGTAGTACAAATCTTCAGGGACAGACTGTTAGAACTCGAGGAAATACGGTCTGAGGGTTCGTTGTCGGAAAGTGAGTTCGACCTGCTCAAATTGGAATTGGAGGACTCCTTGTTGGCGGAAACAGCACCGAGTCCCGTGACCTCGTTGACTGACGCTTCAGATAACCATCGAGTTGGTCGAACATGGACCTTGGCAATAGCTGGCCTGGTACCCGTCCTATCGTTATTGTTGTACAGCGATGCCGGAATGTCGCTGGGGGCCATCACAGATCACCAGCTCGCAAAGTCTCTGAAAGAAACTGACCCTGCAGACACCACCCGGATGCGCCAGAACGTCGATGACTTGCGCCAGCAAATGGAGCGTCAGCCTGATAACCATCAGGGATGGTACTTGTTGGCAAACTACCTCGTCAGTGCCTCACAGCCTGAACAGGGGGCTCAGGCGTATGCTCACCTCGTGTCTGCATATCCAGGGGATGTTGGAATTGCTGCCCGATATGCGGAGACGCTGTTCATGGCGGATGAGCGTACATTAACAACCCGTGTTGAGAAGGCGATTTCTAGAGTGCAGGAACTTCAGCCAATGCATACCGGTATGATAGAACTCAGAGGCATGGCGGCTGCAGCATCTGGAGATTTCGGGAGCGCCTTGACATATTTTGAACGCGCGCTTGCGACACTGACCCATCAAGAGCGCGCAGGTGAACGAGGCAGGTTTCTTCGGGCTGCGGTCGCTCGAGTTACCGAATTGAGGGTTGGCACAACTGCCGCAGACATTACAACTAAAGGCGACACACAATCCCGCAGTATTCAGGTTCAAGTGACGCTTTCACCACAGCTGAACGTCTCACCCGATATGCCATTGTTTGTGTATGCTCGCGCCGCAGGAGGACCAGCGATGCCTCTCGCAGTGCAACGGTTGCGTGCAGCAGACTTGCCTGTCTCGGTTGAACTGACTGAAGAAATGGCGATGATGCCTGGAATGTCGTTGGCGGGTTTCGACAACGTCGAGGTTATAGCGCGTCTTTCCTCCAGCGGCATCGCCAATGCTTCACCGGATGATGTTGAAGCTCGATCGCGGATCATCAATCTTGGTCGTGAAAAAAATACTGTATCGTTGGAGCTTTCGAAGCGGCGCGATGAACGAGGCAACGAAAATTAGTCTACGGTAGAGATGCCAAACCCATTCGTGATTGCACTCTTAGTCAGGTAAATAGAAATTGATAATTGGATCCAGGAAAGTGGTTTCATTCTCATACAAACTGAGAGATGAGTCGGGGCAGGAGTTGGAGTCTTCAGAAAACGATCCCATTACGTTCCTGTACGGACGAGGGCAAATTCTTCTCGGGTTGGAAGATGCGTTGAAAGGACATTCGGCAGGCGACGAGGTCTTTGTGACGCTGACGCCCGAACGAGCGTATGGGCTCTATGATGAGGCCAATAGGCATCGGATTTCTGTTAAACACATTGTGGGGAATATCAAACGCAAACGCCCGGGAGACATTATTTCGATCAACACGCCTTCGGGTGTGCGTAACGCGCGCCTCATCAAGGCAGGAAAATTCAATGTTGATATCGACAGCAATCATCCGCTTGCAGGGAGAACCTTGCATTTTGAGATGACGGTGAAGGAGGTAAGGGATGCGAGCCCAGAGGAGCTGGGTGATGGTCGTACACGTTGAATATTTCCGTTTGCGCCTCGCGCAACGATTGGTAGCTCGTTAATTGTGCGGAGAGATCACGTTCAAAATACCAATAGTGTTTTACATCCAGTTCTTCCTTGCCTAATAGACCGGTTACAGAAACGTTATGCCATGTGGGGGTGTAGCGGAATAGAAGCCCGGCTGGTTTGTGGGCGGAGCCACGTCACATTGCGGTCAGATTCGTTGGTCCAATTAGTCACCAATAGCTGATTTTTCAGGGTGTGTTACCTGGAGTGAATGGCGAACCAGTCCAGTCATTCAGGACTGACTCGGTGAACAGCGTACCTCAATCCAGGGTGCGGGTCCGAAAGTGTCGGAGATCGTTGAGGCAATGATCTTACGAAGCTGTAAAGTCGATGACAGAGATGAATGCTAGGAAGTCTGTGTTTTTTCTGATTGTGATGTAAGGTTATTGCGAGGTTTCACTCAGGGGGGTGGTCGCCGATTATAGGGTATTGTCGCAGTCTCATTAGGTCTCGGCAAACGACAGTCTTGCTTCGATGGTGCCAAGCACTTCCTCTGCTGACACAGTGATCGGGGTGCCAGGGCCAAAGATGCCATGCACGCCTGAGTTATAGAGGAAGCCATAGTCCTGTTTTGGAATGACGCCACCGACGACGACCACCATGTGCTCAGCGTTGGCCCTTTTCAGTTCGGCCAACAGTTCCGGAATCATCGTCTTGTGAGCACCCGCAAGAGATGACACGCCTATCGCATGGACACCCTCGCCAACAGCTTGTGCCACGACTTCCTTTGGGAGAGAGAACATTGGTGTGAGGGATGTTCGGAAACCCGCATCGCCAAAAGCAGAGGCGATGACTTTGGCTCCTCGATCATGTCCGTCCTGACCAAGTTTACAGATCAGGATAGAGGGTGGCTCACCGTGTGTATCGACAAACGCATCGATTCGACGCCGAATATCACTCCAGGATTCATTTGTGTCCATCAGTCCGCCATACACCCCAGAGACGGTTTTGCTTTCTGCCTGGTATCGGGTGAACGATGACTCAAGCGCTTTAGTAATTTCCCCACCTGTCGCACGATCGCGAGTGGCGGCGACCGCGAGTTCGAGCAGGTTGCCCGTGTTTGTAGCAGCAGCCTCTCTTAGTGCAGCGAGACGTTCCTGGACTCGTTGCTCCGATCTTTCGGCTCGAATATCCGCCAATCGATCCAGTTGCCTTTTGAGGACCTCGGCATTGTCGATTTCAAGTACATCGATGCTTTCTGGTGTTTCGGTATGGTATTTGTTGACTCCGACGATGACCTGATTGCCGCTATCAATTTGCGCCTGTCTCTTGGCAGCGGACGCTTCGATACGAAGTTTAGGGATCCCCGTCTCGATTGCGGCGGCCATGCCGCCCTTATCTTCGATCTCAGAGAAGAGTTCCCAGGCACGAACTGCTAGCTGACTGGTCAATGATTCCATCATGTAGGAACCGCCCCATGGATCGATGACGTCAGTAATCCCCGTCTCCTCCTGGAGTATCAGCTGCGTGTTCCTGGCGAGGCGTGATGCGCTCTCGGACGGCAGTGCGATGGCTTCATCGAGTGCGTTGGTGTGTAGTGATTGAGTTCCGCCGAAAATCGCAGCCATCGCTTCAATGGTTGTTCTTACCACATTGTTGTGCGGGTCCTGCTCGGTCAAAGACCAGCCCGAAGTCTGACTATGTGTACGCAACATTTTCGAACGTGGGTTGCTCGGGTTGAATTCATCGACGATACGGGACCACAAAAGTCGAGCTGCTCGAAGTTTCGCGATTTCCATGTAGAAGTTCATACCAATGCCCCAGAAGAATGACAGCCTAGGGGCGAAATCATCAATTGCTAGACCCGAAGATAACGCGCAACGAATGTACTCTTTACCGTCCGCGAGCGTATACGCAAGCTCAAGCGCTGAGTCTGCGCCTGCCTCCTGAATGTGGTACCCGGAGATTGAGATAGTGTTGAATCGAGGCATGTGCTCTGTGCAGTATGCGATGATATCGCCAACGATCCGCATCGAATGTGCTGGTGGGAATATGTAAGTATTCCGAACCAGAAACTCCTTTAGGATGTCATTCTGAATGGTGCCTGAGAGCTCGGCTTGGGAGACACCCTGTTCCTCGCCGGCAACAATATACGCGGCCAGAACAGGCAGTACAGCGCCGTTCATCGTCATGGATACAGAGACCTGTTCCAATGGGATACCGTTGAAGAGGATCTTCATATCCTCAACTGAGTCGACTGCAACGCCGGCCTTTCCAACGTCATGGATCGCTCGGTCGTGATCGGAGTCGTACCCGCGATGAGTTGCTAGATCGAAGGCAACGGAGATGCCTTGTGCGCCCTCAGACAACAGTTGGTGATAGAAGGCGTTGGATTCTTCAGCAGTAGAAAAGCCGGCATATTGTCGAATTGTCCAAGGCCGACCGGCGTACATGGTAGCTTGCGGTCCTCGGATATAAGGCTCTAGTCCGGGAAGCGTGTTGGTAAAGGTCAAACTCTCGACATCATCCGCTGTATACAAGGGCGACATGGTAATCCCTTCAGCGGTCTCGACGTTCAAGGTGTCGATGGACTTTCCCTTCAGTAGTTTTTCCGCACTCGCTTCCCAGTCCGACAGATTTGACTGAGGAGGTTGATAGCTGTCTTTACTCATATCCTGTTACTCAATAATGCTGGTTCTCAGTTTTCGGATACTCATTCAGTTCGATCAAGACACCGTCACAAGACTTCGGATGGATAAATATGACTCGCGTATTGTGGGCGCCTATTGACGGCTTATCGTTGATGAAACGGTAGCCCTTTTCCTTTAAACGCTTCACATCAGCGTCGAGGTCGTCTGTTCGAAAACAAAGGTGGTGAATGCCAGGACCACGCTGTTCCAGGTACTTCACGAGAGGTCCCTGACCGTCTGTAGGATGTACCAGCTCTATGCTGGTACCTGGCACTGGAAAAAATGCAGTGGTTGTCTGCGCAGCGGCGACTTCCTCTGTGCCGTCGAAAGTCAAGCCGAAGTCGCTGAGAAATCTGTTGATAGCTCGTTCCAGATCCGGCACGGCGATCGCGATGTGGTCCAGCGCTGTAATCATGCGACGTCTCCGGTTGTGGGTGCTTCGATTGTAGCCAAGAAAGCGTCAGTCGCAGTCTGTCGTTGGCTGGCGATTTCCTTTTCGGTGGGTAGTACAACAATTTCGTCGGGCGTCACCTTAAACAAGGTCTGACCCTTTTTGACAATCGTCGCGTCATCATCAATCAGTACCGCGTCGATCGTCCCTGAAAATGGTGCTTTCACCTTGTTGAACATTTTCATGACTTCAATGACACAGAGATCGTCACCTGCATTGAAATGGTCGCCCTTTTCGATAAGAGGTGGACGGTCAGGTGCTTCGCGTGCGTAGTACATACCTCCCGATGGTGCGGTCAGCTCATCGGAGGCAGCTGCCGGAGGCGGTGAAAGAAAGCGCAGGCTCTCGGCTGTCACGTCTGAGTCTGCAGCCCAGGCGGGAACTTTAATTGTCAGATCTTCGGACACTTGGAAATCATGATAGCGAGCACATTCCGCCAGGAATGGGAGTACCGACAATAGTTCTAGTCCCATTTGATATCCATGATGTGCGCCTATGACGTCAGTGTCTGCACCCGCTTCAAGCTGACCGTCTACCGAGATCATGTCACGGTCGCCAAGTTCGTGATAGAAGTCCAAACCCCGGTCGAGTATTTCAAGATCTTCGGGCCAGATGGCGTATAGCGGCGGTGTGTCATGGTCAGGCATCATGTTGAGAAAACGGTACATGTCTGCCAGAACCTGAAGCAGATTCGTACTCCAGATGACATGCCCATTCTCCACTGAATAGTTTGCCTGATTGCGGGCGAGCCAACCGGCGAGAAAATGCGGTTGGTCGAGCAACCCTTGTACAGCTCTGATGACCAGATTGGACTTGCGCGTCATGATCTCTGCGATGACTTTGCTTTGTTCAGCGTCGCAGTCTGCCAGGTACTTTTGTTCCAGGGCGGACCAGGCATAATTGAGGTCAACATCGCTCGCGTGCTTGGCAATTTGGCCAACCATGGTGAGGTATGCCATAGAGAAATTGGTAGAAGGACGCGCTTGTGCATTCTGACCAAGCAGCCAATTCACCAGTCCATAATGGAAGTTGAGATTGGTACTGAGGTTCTCTCCGGAAATTTTCATTGCACCCAGTAATCTGGCTGCGCGGACAAGGGCTTCTTCTCGATCTACGCCGGTCGTAAGCTCGAGCGCGATGTTGGAATCGTAAGCGCCTGCGAGATAGTAGCGCATGAACATATCGGTGTCGGGATTGAGCAAGCAAATGCCTTGATCGTCCCTGATCTCTTCTTCGACGGGAGCAGACCAATCAGTGATGACGCCTCCTGCGTGGGGTTTCAGCGAATCGTCACTCGCGTTCAATCTGATTTCAGCAGCCGCGCCCTCCCTTCGGACTCTGGAAGGTTTTGGCAGTCTCTTCCCGTGACGGGAGAGCAAAACCATCAATTCAATAATGGAATCGACAGTAAATTCGTCGTCGATATCATCTGGGTTCGCAAATTGAAGTGAGTAACACAACTCACTGACCCGGTGTTCGACTTGTACCCGGGTGTTCATTTCCATGAAGAAATGTCGTGAAGGATCGACAATGCACTCAAAAGTGGATACCGAATCCAGACCCACCGCAGTGCCGAATCGCGATGCTTCTGACTCCATCTTTTCCAACGTCACCAGATCCTGTTCCAGTGTCGCAGCGCTACTTAGGTCCCCCGCAGCTTTTGCAGCCTTGATGGCATCTTCAAGTTCAGGAACGGTTAAAGAAAGCTCTAAGAGCTTTTGTTCGTTCATCTGGACTGAACAATCACGTCCACCCATGGTCATGCACCAGACACCATTGCCGACAACCTGGATTTCGATATGACGAACCGTTTCTATGTTGAGTTCGGCGAGAACATTCTTGTTGTCACCGATGCCGCCTGTACCCACTTCAGACAAAATTTCGTTTAAGAGAGAATCGACACTGGAAGTGGCAGCCTGGATGTCTGCATCACTCTGCCCGGCCGGCGAATCAATTATTCTTTGACCTTTACCGCCACCACCACCAATGGCTTTCAATCGAATCCTGTACCCGGGGTGCTCTATCATGAGTTCCCGAACACTTTCCGTCAGGGTTTGACTCAGCTCATCGATAGTAAACAAGTCGATGCCATGGTCGTAGGAAGCGCTTAGGACCTTTGCTGTGGCTGTTTCGAAATCAAGGTTCGTGATGTCTATATCGAAGTGGTGTTCGCTGATGACCGCTTTCAGCGCGTCAATATTTGGATGACGTTTTTGCAGTGTTCTTTCGGTTGCGTTGTCGACGCCAGGAGTCACCGAAACTTCTTCAGCGATTGCCGTCCGTTTCGCCAGATCTTTGTTACCCGCAGCGCGAACCGTCGCCGCACAGGGACCAATAAAGGAAACCCCCGCGGCTTCGAGCGCTGTGACCAGCGTTTCGTCTTCAGCCATAAAGCCATACCCGGCAAAGACAGCGTTGTAGTCGTGGTCCTTGGTGATCTGAATGATCTCATCAACGCGCTGGACACGTTCTTCTTTTGTTTTGCCTGTGTAATCGACAACGCGATGAATCCTCTTATCCGGTAGTCCTGTTCTGATTTCCGGTGACATAGCGCGCGGATAACTGATTGAGTCTTTCTGTGAAAGCAGAATCCCGAAGTGATGAATCCCCATCTCTTCGAATACGGTCATTGCCTCAAGACGTACCGGTCCACGACAGATAATGAGTGGCTTTACATCCGAGCAGTCAAAACTCTGCTGCCAGGCTGACCTGCCTGATCTTGTGCGAGGCTTGTGGATCAGGTGATTCCGATTGTGGTGACGTCCCAAGACTTGCGACTCCTAGTGAAACTCGCGCTGGATACCTTGGAAGGGTCCGGGCTCGTAGTGGTCCAAGTGAAATTTGAGGTGTTCCGACAGCACGGAACGCAGATCATCAGGCATGACCATATGCGAGATCGATCCCAGGCTGAGCGCTTCATTTGGGTTCATCAGCTCTTGTTCATAGCGTCTCGCGAGTTTGATTTCTTCCTGCGCGAGCCACCCTGGTTCATGGTTCTTGGCGTCAGCTCTCAGTGCTCTCATTTCATCTTTATACACAAACTCGACGCCTGGAGGTCCCATGACAGCGACCCTCGCTGTTGGCAGCGCGATGACGAGATCCGCACCCGTATGATAGTTGTTGTAGGAAGTATATGCCCCGCCAATTGCGTTCCTGACAATGACCAGAAACCTTGGTGTCCGCAGGTCGATGGTGGCATCTAGCATGGCACGGCCGGCTTGCACGATACCTCTGCTTTCCTGCTCACTGCCTGGTAGGAACCCGGTGGTATCTTCCATGAAGATCATTGGGATGTTGTACAGGTTGCAGAATCTAATGAACCTGGCGTTTTTGTAGGCGGCGTCGATGTCGATCTGACCCGATCCAACCGCGGAATTGCTCGCTACAAAGCCAACAACGTTGCCGCCGATCCGACCAAAACAGTTAACTGTATTGCGGGCCCGTTCGGGTTGTAGCTCCAGGAAGTCGCCATGGTCGCAAATCTGCTGGATGAGCAAGCTCACTTCAAACGGCGTGTTGAAACCGGTTGGAGAATCGAAGGCCAGGCGGAACAAGCGGCCAATGTCACTCGTCTGTCGGTCAATCGGGTCAGAGCTTATCCGAAACGGTGCCAGTTCAGAATTGTTGCCTGGGAGGTACCTGAGCAAATCCCTGGCTTTAATGAGGGCCGCGACCTCATCTTCGACGACGAGATCATTGACGCCAGTCTGGCTATGAATCCCTGGGCCTCCTAACGCGTCTGGTTCTATGTCCTCGCCAAGCACCGATTTGACAACGCCTGCGCCCGTGAGCCCAAAGAATGTATCTTTGGGCTGTATTACGAAGCTGCCTTGTCGCGGCAGGTAGGACCCTCCTCCCGCATTGAATCCGAACATGCACATGATCGAAGGCACGACACCGCTGATCTTCCTTAACGCCGTGAACGCGACTGAGTAGCCGTCCAGACCGCCTACTCCAGCAGGGACAAAAGCACCCGACGAATCATTCATTCCAAGTAGCGGAATACCCCGTTCACCCGCGAGTTCGAACAGATTGGCCAGCTTACGGCCGTTGGTGGCGTCCATTGACCCAGCGCGGACCGTAAAATCGTGTCCGTAAACCGCAACATCGCGGCCGTCTATACTTAATATGGCGGTGACCAGCGACGCTCCGTCGAGGTTGGGTCCCCAGTTCTGAAACAGCACTTTGGGTGGTTCGCTCGAAAGAACCTCCAATCGCTCCCAGACGGTCATCCTGTTCTTCACATGCTGACGTTGGATGTTCTTCCATCCAGGTGCGGTTCTCGGCTTTTCGATCAGTCTCTGCGTTGCGCGCAACGTACTCTCGTACAGATTTGGGTGAGCCTGTGATGGGGACTGATCGCTGTCCAGGTGCCGCAATGGGTTGTCCAGACTGGGTGTCGGCTTCTTGCTCATAGCTGCTATTCGTTGGGGTTCGTGATTCTATCACTGGCTCATCGATAGGACTATGCGGGCTCTTAGGCGTAACAATGCGATAAATCGTAAAGAAATTGGACAAAATGAAATTTTGTTGGCCGGAAACGGGCTGACTGGACAATTTTTGAACCAGTTCAAAGTTTAGACATGCCGCACCAGCGCACAATTGGCCTCAGTGAAAAAGGCTCTGAGACTTTCTCCAGGTTCGCAGAATGCACGTTGAGGACTCCAATGGACAGGTCACTAAAGGATGTTGTGACTCTGCAGATTCCGAACACCCAAAGGAGTGCATCTGGGAAACATCGGAAAAAAGGAATAGAGAGAACTATGCTGAATCAGAATATCATTCCAGTAGATTTTGCCGTTGGCGGATTCACTCCCCTGGATGAGATTCCAACAATCGACCTATCGCCATTGAGGCGAAGGCTTGAGCATCTGTTAAAGAATGTTGAGGCGAAAGTCCTCTATCCGCGAGATATTCCGCGTCAAATGAGAGTCCTACAGTGTGTCGCCTCGATACGGCCCCGTTCCATCAGGGCGGTAAAGTGCGTCATGCATTCAGTGCACCACCGCAACTTGAACCCTGACCGGCTGTGCAGCCGTAACAATGCTCGCCAATGTTGATGGGGTAACCTGCAATCTCCGCGTCCAGCAGCTGTGACAGGTGAACTTGACGGTCTGAGGCAAGCGGCATCGCCAGCATCTGATTGAAGTCGCAATCGTAAACATAACCACGATAATCGATACTGATGAGAGACCGGCACATCACTGTTTGAAGGTTGTCTGGTACGAAAGCGTCTCGAAGCAGCTTCATGTAATCTGCATAGTCGCCTTTGGCGAGGAGCCGTGCGCCAAAACGACTAATGGGCATGTTCGCAAGGCAATAGAGATCGTTGAAGACGATGCCATGTTCAGTGGCTAGTGCATCCTTATAGTCCGCGGTCAATTCCTGTTGAGGTGGTGGGAGGATGGGGGCGTCAGGGTTGTATACCAGGTTTAATGTCAATCCCGAATCAGGCTGTCCATAGCCGAGTGCATTAAGTCGCTTAAGGCCTTCGATACTCCGTCCGTAGACCCCCTTGCCTCGTTGTCCATCGACGTTCTCTTCCTGGTAACAGGGCATCGAAGCGACAATCTGGACCTGCTGGCTAGCGAGAAATTGAGCAAGGTTTTCGTATCCGGGCTCAACGAGTATTGTTGGATTGCATCGATCCATGACGTTGATGTCCATAACACGCGCGGAGCGAACAAGATTGCAAAACCCTGGGTTCATCTCTGGTGACCCACCCGTCAGGTCCAGTGTGCCAACGTTTCGTTCACGTGCGAAGTCCAGTACCAGAGACAGCGTCTCGCTATCCATCAGTTCAGTGCGTGTGGGACCTGCGTTGACGTGACAGTGAGTGCAGCTGATATTGCACAGGTAACCGAGATTGACTTGCAAGGTCTCAAGCCGATCACGAGTTATCGCTGGGAAGTCTGTCTCCAGCAGAAGTGGACGGGTATCTTGCATCGATCGACTACTCTATGTTCAGTTTTGGGGTTAGCGGAGTCGGACTGATCGGATTGCCCATTAGACTGGTCGACCACGTTAGAATTCAGACAGGCGCCGGTCAATGTATATTATAACGAGCTTCGAGCAGTGATAGGCGTCACAGCACCATCTTCACGCAACTGAATTCGTCGGACAGCTTCCGAGGCAATTTCGAAAGAACGAACCCGCATGTGGTGTTCGAACATCGAGCTTACCAGCATGAGTTCGTCTGCACCGGTCTCATCTATAAAAGCGGATATGCCAGCTTCAAGATCATCTACTGTTCCGGTAGCGATAGGGTTGTTCATCTGTTTCAGGATGGATTGATCCAACTCGTCGAGCTGGTCTTCCAGATCTTTAACCGGTGGTGGTAACAGGGTTGGCGTTCCCTTGCGCATGTTCAGGAATGAAAGTTTCGAAGATGATCTTAGAAACTCAGCCTCCTCTCGGGTCTCCGCCCCACAGATATTGAACCCGAGCATCACGTAGGGTTGTTTGAGATTCCCGGACGGTTTGAACGTCTCGCGGTAAATTGAAATGGCCTCTGCCATCATGGCGGGAGCGAAATGTGACGCGAAGGCGAATGGTAGGCCCAGCATAGCGGCCAGCTGCGCACCAAAAAGGCTTGAGCCCAGAATCCACAAGGGAACATGGGTATCGGCGCCCGGTGTCGCCACAACTCGTTGACCCTCCTGAGGTTTACCAAGGAAGTGCTGGAGTTCGACGACGTCTCTTGGAAAGTCCTCAGCGCTCCCATTCAGCGTTCGACGCAGCGCGTGCGCTGTGATCTGGTCTGAGCCTGGGGCCCTTCCAAGTCCCAGATCGATACGACCCGGAAATAGGGACGCCAACGTCCCGAATTGTTCTGCTATCACAAGAGGTGCGTGGTTGGGTAACATGATTCCTCCTGCTCCGACGCGGATCTCCCTGGTGCCTGTTGCGATATGACAGATCACCACTGCGGTGGCAGCACTGGCGATCCCCCGCATGTTGTGGTGCTCGGCAACCCAGTATCTTTTATAGTCCAACTGTTCTGCGTGTTGTGCGAGATCGAGTGAGTTTTTCAACGCGTCTCCAGGTGTACTCCCTTCTACGACTGGTGAGAGGTCGAGCACAGAAAATCGGGTCATTGAGTTGCTCCTTTTCGTCTAATTGACACTCTAACATGGTACGAACACGACCATGGGAAACCAAGAATTCCAGTCCTTTTGACGGTTTGTGGATGTTTGGCACTGATGCGAGAATTTTGCGCAGCAGCAAAATTAGAGAGGGGTGCCTTACGAGCTACATTCCACACTGAAAAATGCAGACCCGATTCTCTGGGACTACGCTTTTTTTATCTTGCGATCATCATGACGTCTGGGTGTTTTTTTGACTCGTATCCATGGTTCTGTCCATTGCTCATCATGGTAATGTATTCGACGAAACTCGCGAAGGGAAAGACAAGTGGCCCCAACCCATCATCGGCGGATGGACTTTAGATGACAAGCCAACGAGTCGGTCGGAGTCGGGCCTGTAGCCCGTTTGCACGTTGGCTTGGGAAAACAGTCAATCGGTGTACAGGATGGCACGTTGCAGGACACGCACCTGATGATGCAAGAATGTTGATTATCGCTGCGCCGCACACCAGTAACTGGGATTTCATCTACCTCATCGCGGCCGCATTTTCGCTGGGTTTATCCGTGCACTGGATTGGTAAGGCGAGTTTGTTCCGCTGGCCGCTGGGATCGATTCTTCGGTTCATGGGAGGTGTTCCTGTAGATCGCTCACGACGCAACAATCTGGTCGCCTCGCTTGCTGAAGAGATCAACTCGAGTCCAGGATGTGTTCTTGTCGTACCTCCCGAGGGCACTCGCGGTCGAGCACCCCATTGGAAGTCAGGCTTTTACCGCATCGCGCAGGCCGCACGTATTCCGATGGTCTGTGGCTATCTGGATTATCCAAGGAAAACAGCTGGGTTAGGACCTGTTATTCCCTTCGACGTCGATGAGACGTTGCTGATGGACATGCTTCGTGAGTTCTACGAGGGTATAGAAGGGAAGTATCAAGACAACTTCGGACCGGTCCAACTGAAGGAAGAGGCTTGATGGTCTCCCTCAGATCTTTGAAGTCGGTTTGATTCGATGACTACCGCGCGTCTCAACTTTGAGCACGGCAATCGATACTGCGACGATAGCGTAGAGTGCAAAGAACGTGAGAAACGCCCAGTCATAGCTGCCGGTGTAATCATAGATCCAGCCGGTCAATGGTGGCCCGGCGAGGTGTATAAACGCCATTAAGAGATGCATAACACCCAATACCTGACCGAAAGATGCGCGACCGAAAGCAGCGCCTACGACGGCGCCCTGCATGGGCACGATTCCGCCCATACCAAACCCGAAAATCGCGGCCCCTACGAAAAATAGAAGATAATCACTTGTCAAAAACATGACCGCTTGACCGACGATTTGGCAAGCAACAGCAATCCAGAAGGCAAGACGAACTGGCATTCTATCGACCATGGTTCCGAAGGCGAGTTTGCCTGCGACTCCAGTTCCCGCGCATACGGAGGCGATGAATGCGGCTGCAACAAGATCAATTCCGATGTCGGTGGCGCGCGGCACCATATGAATTAATGTGGCGCTCTGGATACCAAACAGCAGCCCTATGATGATGACCATGACAATAAAATTTCGGTCGACGACTATCTCGCGGGTCTTTAGTGGGGATCTGGCCGGTGGTAGTTGTTGAGTGCTAGGGAGACCGTCGGGCAGCTGTCCGACATTCTCGGGTCGGGACACTACATATCGAAACACAAGTGGGACAAGAACGACCAGAGTGATAATCCCATAGACGATAAAGCCCTCACGCCAGCTGAAATGAACAATGAACCAGGCGCTGACGGCGGGCATCACCATCCCACCGACGGAGATCCCGGTCGAAGCGAAGCCTAGGGCTGTACCACGTTTCAGTACAAACCAATTGCTGATGAGTTTCAGCGAGCCGATTTGTGCAGTAGCTGTCGAGCCGAAGCCCATGAACAAGCACATGACTAGATAGAACCAGAGTGGCGAGGTCGTAAATCCGAGCAGTATGAAGCCAATTCCCAATGAGGTGGCTGCAAGGGCTATCACCTGTTTGATGGGGTAACGATCGAGTGCACGGCCTATGAGC
>Ga0066378_10000251_pt1 | contig 23308 bp, 20 predicted proteins | sample Knorr_S23_td_DCM_FD_70947 | JGI IMG/M metagenome (GOLD analysis project Ga0066378, IMG submission 70947) | Marine microbial communities from Southern Atlantic Ocean transect - Knorr_S23_td_DCM_ad_71m_LV_A | ecosystem: Environmental > Aquatic > Marine > Oceanic | place: Southern Atlantic ocean...
GAGCAAACCATTCGTTCACCTCTCGCCGATTGCGGTCTAGGAAAAGCCGAAATCCGTTTGCTTGCCCGCCGATTTGAGCTGCCGGTTTGGAGCAAGCCAGCCAGTCCCTGCATGAGTTCGCGTATTCCCTATGGTCAGGCCGTATCCAAAGAGAAACTATCTCAAATCGAATCCGCGGAAATCACCCTCAACCAGTTTGGATTCGAGGAAGTCCGTGTCAGGCACTTTGGCAACACCGCTCGCATCGAAGCTCCAAACGATTTGATTCCGCGACTGAAAACCCTGTTTCCACTAATCGAGCGCGCGCTTCAAGGCATCGGCTTTCAGAAAATCGAAATCGACGAGGAAGGTTTGATTTCCGGAAAGCTCAATCGAGCAATAAAAGCCAATGGATGAATTCATTTTGGATACCGATCGCGAGAAGCGATTAGGGTTTCCTGAAGTCATCTTCGGAAACTCGAAATCGGTAGAGCTTCTCCGTCGCATTCTCAACGAGTACCAATCAAAAGGGGAGAATGCCTTGGCCACCCGCGTGCAGCCCGACAAAGGCCAAGCCCTTAAAGAATCCTTTCCCAACGCCCACTACGATTCGGTTTCCCAATCCTTCCTACTCCAACATCGTGAACTCGATAACGAGAATGCTCCGATCGCCATTCTAAGCGCCGGCAGCTCCGATCTGAGCGCGGTCAACGAGGCCTATTTCACCCTAAATTTGTTGGGCACTCCCGCTAAGCGAATCAATGATGTAGGTGTTGCAGGGATACATCGCCTATTCAATCGGCTCGACGATCTCAAAGCCTGCCGAGTGCTCATTGTGGTAGCTGGATTCGAAGGCGCTCTTCCCAGTGTTGTCGGAGGCTTGCTATCCCAACCGATAATCGCCGTTCCGACGAGCGTTGGATACGGTGTCGCCCAAAGCGGAACCACCGCCCTCCACGCCATGCTAACTAGCTGCGCCAACGGAATCACAGTTACCAATATCGATAATGGCTACGGAGCCGCGATGGCTGCCTATAGGATTTTGAGACAGATCGGATTGGACCCATCGTAATCGCCCGATGCCAAAGGGACCCCACTGCCACCTCTATTCATGAAAGCTCTCTACATCGAACCTTTCTCCGGACTATCCGGCGATATGTTTCTCGGATCCTTATGTGGGTTGCTCGATGCCTACGACGAGATCCTAGATCTGCCAGAGAAACTGAATCTACCAGACGGGCGTATCGAAATCACCCCTACGGAGAAAAATGGAATCGTTTGCAAGCAGATTCGCGTCATTGACCTAAACGAGACATCCGAAAATTCGGAGCCCCATCATCACCATGATGAATCTGAAAGCGACCACCATCACCACCATCACCACCATCACCACCATCACCACCATCACCACCATCACCACCATCACCACCATCATCGCCATTTAAGCGACATCATAAAGATCATCGACGAAGCGGCGATCCCAGCGAAAGCGAAACAAATAGCTAGGGAAATTTTCCAATTTATCGGTGAAGCCGAGTCCCAAGTGCACGATATCCCGATCGAGAAAATCCACTTTCATGAGATCAGCGCTGTGGACTCGATAATCGATATAATCGGTTGCGCGGCATTGCTGGAACGCCTGGAGATTTCCGAAACCTATTGCGACCCCATTTGCGTTGGCTACGGAATGGTTTCCACCCAGCACGGAAGACTACCCGTTCCCGCCCCGGCAACGGCCAAATTGCTGTATGGAATGCCTACCTATAAAGGTGACGAGGAAGGCGAACGGGTCACTCCCACCGGCGCTGCGATTCTCAAGTACTTGAATCCTGTCTTTGCCTCGCCGGAAATCGCAATCGAAGAAAGCGCTTACGGTCCCGGGCAGAAGGAATTCGTCGCCCCCAATGTTCTTAGACTCTCGATCGGCACTGTCTCTGGCCAGGCGGATTCCCTCTTCTCCGTAGAAACCAATTTAGACGATTGTCCACCAGAATCGCTGGGATCCCAGTTTCAAGACCGCCTAAAGGAAGCTGGAGCAATCGATTTTACCATTTCCCCGGTCACAATGAAGAAAGGTCGCCCCGGCTTCTGCCTGAGCGTCCTGGCGCCCAAAACCCAACTTGAGACCGTCTGCGATGCCATCCTGGAAAACACCAGCGCCATCGGAGTCCGCTATTTCCCGGTTGAACGCAAAATCCTAGAGCGTACGGAAGAAACCCGAACCACGCCCTTAGGTGAATTCCGCATCAAAACCGTTACTACGCCCTCTGGAAAATCGAGGTCGAAAATCGAGTCCGACGATCTGGAACGGGCGTCGCGGGAGCGTGGTATTCCCGTAAACGAACTGCGACGCAAACTGGAAAACCTATAGCCCAAGCGCGAGGCGCCCCTTCAAAAGCCTTTACTCAGCAACCGCTGCTGAATACATCTGCCTCCTGAGCTAAGGACCCTCGGATATTCCATGATTAGCAAACGCAAACTCGTTAAAATCGCAGCTCTATCGACCCTACTCCTGCCTCCCCCCGCCATAGCGGAGGACACCAAGATCCTTTTCGTCGCCGGCAAGAAGAGCCACGGCTACTTCGCTCACGAACACAATGCGGGCTCCTTGTTGTTGGCCAAGGCCCTGAACGCAAGCGAGCTGAATTTCGACGCCTCTGTCTACCATGATCCCGAAGATCCAGGCTGGCCCCGGAACAGAACCCTTCTCGAAGGGATCAAGGCAGTAGTGATGTATTGCGACGGCGGCAAAAGGCATGTCGCCAACAACCATGTCGCTGCCATCCACGCCCTCCAAGACAGGGGCGTGGGCGTTGGTTGCCTTCACTACGCAGTAGAGACAGTTGATGGCGAAGCCGGCGATGCCTTCCTTCGCTGGATGGGCGGCTATTACCAGCTATACAAATCAGTAAATCCGCATTGGACTCCAAAATTCGAAAAGCTCCCCGATCATCCCGTCGCAAATGGTGTAGAACCGTTTTCGATCAACGACGAATGGTACTTCAATATGCGCTTTCGCGAGAATATGGAAGGAGTAACCCCGATTCTCTCAGCCGTACCTCCGCAAGACTTGCTCCCCGAAAAGGACCATCACCACAATTCCACACCCGACGGTCGAGCAGCGGTAGCTCGACGGGACCTTCAGCATGTCATGTGGGTTTCCGAGAATGAGAACGGCAGCCGCGGATTCGGTTTCACCGGCGGGCACTTTCACGACAATTGGCAAGACGACAATTTACGGACAGTCGTCCTCAACGCAATCGCTTGGATCGCCCACCGGGAAATTCCCTCGTCCGGCATCCCTTCTCGAACACCCACCATGGAAGAGCTGAAAGAGAATCAGGACTTCGAATACGATCCCTCAAAGATTCGCGAAGACAAATACGCAGACCGGCGGCGGCGCTAAGCTCAATCGATGCTGTCTCCCGAATACTCAGTCGCCTCGCTTGTCGTCGATTTTCAGGAGACAATCATTCAACGAGCGGAAAAAGCGAGAGATTGGTTTACCGATACAGCGCCGCTATTTGAGCAATCGCCATCCCTTTCGTCCTTAGTGCAAAAGGCGATCGACGGAGAACGCTTCTGTAATGGCGAGATCGCCCACCGATATAACGAAGGACGTTCCCGAATAGCTCTGGTCGCCCAGTGCATTCCCCTGCCAGCCCATTCTCTGGTGTTCGTCACTCTGACCGAATCCAGTAACAAATCCGGCAGCGCGGAAAACTCTGGAGAACGGCAAATAGATATGCAGAGCGCTTTTTTGGCCAACATGAATCACGAGATTCGCACTCCTCTCAATGGCATGATCGGGATGCTGGATCTCCTGGAAGACACAAGCCTAGACTCGGACCAAAAAGAAATGCTCGAAGCGATCCGGGCCAGCGGCGACACCCTTCTAACGCTCATTAATGACATCCTCGATTTATCTCGAATTGAATCAGGGAAGTTCGAGATAGAATCCATCCCCTTCTCTCCAAGGGATTGCATAAACAACTGCGTCTTTCTAGTGAAAAGCAAGGCCTTGCAGCGTTCGATCTCCATAAGCGCCCAAATCGACGAGAGCGTACCACGTATAGCCGTGGGCGACTCAGCCAGGTTGAGGCAAATCATCCTGAACTTGGTTAATAACGCCTTGAAATTCACTCTGGAAGGTGAAATCGAGATCAAAGGTTCAGCAACCCGGATGTCGGATCGCCAAGCTCGATTGAGCGTATCGATAAGAGATACAGGCGTTGGCATTCCGACCGAAAAAATGCATCGGCTCTTCAAGCCATTCTCGCAGATCGACGCTTCGATTTCCCGCCGATTCGGAGGGAGTGGTCTGGGCTTAGCCATTTGCAAGAATCTGGTTGAACTCATGGAGGGAGATATTGAAGTCGAGTCCGTATTCGGACAGGGCTCTGAATTTAGATTTTCGATACCACTAGAAACAACAAGCGATTCCAAGGAGGAACCGACTAGCGGTAAAGGAGACACTCGAGAAACAAGCGAGCGATTTCCGCTTTCGATTCTCATTGTCGAGGACAACCTTGCCAACTTGAAGACTCTCGAAGCCATGCTAATCAAATTCGGATACCGGCCAGACTTGGCGAGCAATGGCCAAGACGGACTGGATTCCTATCGCAAGCGTAGCCATGATGTAATCCTCATGGACATGTACCTTCCGCTCGTCTCAGGCTTTGAAGCGACTCGCGAAATCAGATCGAGCGAGAACAAGCAGGACCAACCTTGGATCGTCGGTATTTCTGCAGCCGCTACGCGATCGGAACGACAGCGAGCCATGGATTCTGGACTGGACGACTTCCATTGCAAGCCGTTATCTCTCAATGCCCTGCACGACCTTCTCGGGACCGCCTATTGCGGTTTGCAAGAACGTAGAACGAAGCAAGGCGCGGGCTAAAACCAGTTCCCCACTTGGTAGACGACTATAGACACGCCCCAAGCGAGGGAGGTCATCAATACGAATGACAAGACCGCCCACTTCCAACTCGTTTCCTGGGCGATGATCGCCAGAGTCGCTCCGCACTGTTGGCAAAGGGCGAAAAACACCATGATGCCTATGACAACCGGGATCGTAAAGATGGGTGTTCCTGCTCTCGATCCCGAGGGCCAGGTTTGATTGGCCATAGTCTCCCGGAGATCGCCCGCTTCCTCATCTACATCTCCTCCCAGGCTGTAAATGATTCCCAAGGTTGAAATTATAACTTCGCGGGCCGGGAAACTGGCGATTATTCCTACCGTAACCTTCCAATCGAACCCGGCCGCACTGAAAACGGGCTGTACCGTTTTGCCCATACGGCCCATCAAGCTCTGTTCGATGTAGGCTGAAGAAACTCGATTCTCAAGCTCGACTTGTAGTTCTTCGCTTTCCTCAATCGCCTGCAAGGCAGCTGTTTCGGTAATCGCCCTTTCAGCAGCGAGCGAAGCAGCAAAGCTGGCCCTGGTTTCATCCATCACGGATTCAGGTCGCGGAAAATATAGCAATGCCCAAATGACTATCGTTATGGCGAATATAACGGTCCCAGCATTGACCACGAATTCTTTGCCCTGACTGTACATTTTGATGAAAACGTCTTTCACCTTGGGAATCTGATAGCTTGGAAGCTCCAGCAAGAAGGGCTGGGGAGGGGTCTTTAATACGTATTTGTTCATCACATACGCAAATGGCATTGCCACCAAGAGACCAACAAAGTGCATCACGAACAACGTAGCCCCCGCCACCCCTGCCCCATACCGAGGCTCGATAAATGCCCCGATCATAAGCACATAAACGGGTAGCCTAGCAGAACAGCTCATGAATGGGGCCACCAAGATCGTGACTAGTCGGGCTTTCGAGTCCTGGATTGTCCGAGTCGCCATCACTCCTGGTATCGCGCAGGCATAGCTGGAAAGCAGAGGTACGAAGCTCTTTCCAGAGAGCCCACACCAACTAAAGAGCTTATCCATTAGAAATGCCGCCCTCGCCATGTACCCAGTATCTTCCAACAGTGAAATGAAGAAAAACAGTATCAAGATTTGCGGCAGGAATATAACGACCGCCCCCACTCCTTCGACTATTCCGTCCGTAACCAGGCTATTGATTATCGGCCATCTTTCCAACCAGGATGAAACGGCACCCTGCAAAGCCGACTTTCCACCATCAATCAAATCCATAAAGGGGCCGGCCCAGCTATAGACAGACTGGAAAACCAAATACATTAGACCCAAAAACGCTAGCAATCCCCACCACTTATGGGTCAGCAAGCTATCAATCGACTCGCTCCCTCGAGTCTGCGATAAGGCATCGTGCTTTATAGAGGAATCGATAATCGTCTTGATATGGCGATACAGGAGTACGGCCTCGACATTAGCCGGATTCAATCCCCCTTTGAATAAGACTTTCTTACCGCTATTCAGGGCTTCGGCGACCTGAGTCTCAGACGCCCCGGAGCGGAGCAACCGTTCTTCATCACCCTCGAACAAGCTACGCAGCAAAGCAACCTCATCCAATTGTTCCAAACTCTCGCTTGGAAGAACGGCTCGCATCTCATCCAACGCCTCGATAACGGAATCTGGCCAATCGGGGGTTCGCAAAAGCGGCTGACTAACCAGAGTTTCCGCGATCGCTTCTTTCAGTTCGGCAATCCCTTCCGCCCTAGAAGCCGATATAGGCACTACCGGTACACCCAAACGCGAACGGAGCTCGGCAAGATCAATATCGATTCGCCGCTTCTTGGCGGAGTCCCAATAATTGAGGGCCAGCACCATGGGCAATCCCAATTGCCCAATCTGATACGCCAAAAATAGGTTTCGCTTCAAATTGGTGGCGTCCAAAATGCACAGCGCCATGTCGGGACGATCGACATTCTCGATCTCCCCGCGAAGGGCTTCCACAACAACCCGCTCGTCAGGGGATTCCGCAGCTAAACTGTAAGTCCCCGGCAAGTCCAAGATCTCTATGTTATCGCCGCCTAAAGAAGTAATGCCCGTCTTTTTCTGAACGGTGACACCGGAATAATTACCCACCTTTTGTCGCAGACCCGTAAGACAATTGAATAACGTGCTTTTGCCGGTATTCGGGTTGCCGATTAAGGCCACGCGTTTCAGCTGTTTCGATGCCGATACACGGGCGCTACTGTCTGACGAGGGCACGATTCAATAAAGCCGCTCCACGGCTTCCTACTCGGGTTGCACGTAAATTTGAGCCGCATCCTCACGACGCAAGCTCAGCTGACGGCCTTCCACATCTACCGCAATGGGATCCCCCAAAGGAGCCGACTTGATGAATCGGACGCGGACGCCCGGCATCAATCCCAACTCCATCAATCGACGGGATGCCCCAAGCGTTTGCTTGTAGGAGCCGATTTTCACGGTCTGGCCATCGACTAGATCATTGAGGGTCTTCAAAATAATTCTCCTTTTGGGCTTGTTGAGACCGAGTTTCAGTAGTAGGTTTTTAAAGTCAATCCGTTTTGCGCCAATGCAGCAACTTTTGGAAATCGCCATCGTAATATCTATCGTCCTAGCCGCTTTTATATGGCTCGGCAGCCGATTTCTGTCGGCTAACAGATCCGCCAAATCCAGCTGCAGTAGCGCTTGCGGCTGCTCGAAACCGAAAACTGCGACCTCGCCGCCAAAATCAATCCGAGACTAGAGCCGAGGGATCGTCAGTCCCCCATCGACCATGATGACTTGTCCGGTCGAATAAGGGAAATCGCCTCGGGCAAGCGAAGCGACTGCCTTGCCGACATCGTCCGGGTCGCCCCAGCGCTTAGTGACACACAGGCCATCCTCAATGAGGCGATCATATTTCTCCGTAACCGCGGGCGAGGAGGTCATGTCTGTTCTAGTCACTCCTGGACGAATCTCATATACCGGTATTCCACATTCCCCCAAGCGGGCCGCAAAGGCCAGGGTGAGCATACTTAAGCCGGCCTTGGCGATGCAGTATTCAGCTCGATTCACCGACGCCACGGTCGCCGAAATCGAAGAAATATTTACGATCGACGCCTCGAATCCCGGACTCGATTCCCGGGCGGCCACCATGTCTCGAGCGATCGTCTGGCTGAGAAAGAAGGGGCCCTTCAAATTGATATCTAGAACGAAATCGTAGTTGTCTTCGGTCGTCTCCAAGAGATCGAGGCGTTCTTTTGGAGCGACGCCCGCATTGTTGACGAGGAGATTCACGGCTTGGGCTGCACTGGCCTTCAGGGCAACTTCCCGAATAGCATTCCGGCCTTCGGCGCTCCCGATGTCACCCTGGGCATAGGCAACTTGGCAATCCAGAGCTCGCAACTCATCGAGGACAGAAGTTACCTGATCCTCGGGCCGAATGCCATTTAGAATCAGATTCCAGCCCTCTTTGGCTAAGGCCTGGGCAATGCCCAAACCAATTCCTCGGGTACCCCCAGTAACTAAAGCCGTCTGTTTGATCGAACAATCACTCATATTTCATGCCCCTTCTAAATTCTACAGGCCGGGCACGTCGAGCCACTTGCGCTCCTCCCAGCTTCGCAGTCCCAATTCTGCTAGCTGCACGCCTTTGGCTCCCTCAAGCAAGGTCCATCGAAATGGTGTATCCAGAACAACATGCTTCAGGAATAGCTCCCATTGAACTTTGAAGGCGTTGTCATAGAGCTCTTGATTCGGAACTTTCGACCAATCGTCGAAAAAGTCTATAGGCTGATCGATGTCTGGATTCCAAACTGGTTTGGGAGTGTTGGCGTAATGCTGAACATGGCACTCACGAAGACCAGCCACAGCCGACCCCAATTCTCCATCGACATGCAAGGTAAGCAGATCGTCCCTACGCACACGAGTGCACCAAGATGAGTTGAAATTGACAACGATTTCCCCTTCCGGTCCATCGATTTCGAACATCGAATAGGCGGCATCGTCGGCGGTGCAGGCGTAAGGACTACCGCTTTCGTCAACTCGCTCCTTAATGTGCGTCGCCCCGCGGCAGCTGACCGCATTTACGGGACCGAAAAGGTTATCGAGCACATATCTCCAATGGCAAAGCATATCGATCATCATGCCTCCTCCATCTTCCTTTCGATAATTCCAGGAAGGGCGCTGAGCCGGCACTGTATGCCCTTCGAATACCCAGTATCCAAATTCTCCGGTCACCGAAAAAATTCTACCCAAGTAGCCTTTTTCGATGGCCCGCTTGAGCTTTACCAAACCAGGCAGCCACAGCTTATCTTGGACCACTCCGCTCTTAACCCCTTTATCTTCACAGAAGCAGTGTAGCTCGACCGCGGTCTTCGTATCCACTGCGGTAGGCTTTTCGCAATAGACATGCTTGCCTGCCGTCGCCGCCGCTTTAACGGCGTCTGCCCGCCTCAGAGTGCTTTGAGCGTCAAAGTAAACCGGGAAGTCCGGGTCCGACATGACGCTGTCCAAGTCCGTAGTCCATCGTTCGACGCCCGACATCGCCGAGAGATTCCTGAGCTTCGTTTCGTTTCTGCCCACCAGAATCGGCACTGGCATTATCGTCTCCTCGGGGTTCACCCAAACGCCGCCTTGCTTGATGATCTCTACGATCGAGCGCATGAGATGCTGATTAGTGCCCATGCGCCCAGTGACGCCGTTCATTATAATACCAACCTTGTGAGTTTTCATAGAGCTATTCAGTAAATTGATTGACTACGCTAGAGTTAGGAAAGGCCCTGGTAGGCCTCGATTATCCGCTTCAGATATTCATCCTGATCCATGGCCCAGTACCTATTGGAAAAGATTTCCACTTCATCGTATCCAGAAAATCCTGTATCACGAACCAAACGGCGAATCCTGGACACATCGATAACGCCTTCTCCCATAATTCCCCTGTCGTTGAGCATGTCTTCAGGAAGATTTTTCCAATCACAGATGTGGAAAGAAAACAGCTGATTCTTCTCAGCCGCGATCTTGATTTCTTCCTCCAGACGATCGTCCCACCAAATGTGAAACACATCGGCCGTAATCCCTAGATTCGGATGCCCCACTTCATCGCAAATCGCCGCTGCCTGCGACATCGTGTTAACGGCGCTTCGACTGTCCGCATACATTGGATGCAAAGGCTCGATTCCCAGTTTAACTCCAGCTGCTGCCGCATGTTCGATTGAAGCAGTGATTCCTTCGGTTATCTGTTTCCTCGACTCGAACAATGATTGTCCCGGAGTCGCCCCGCAAACGAGAACCACCAGCGGCGCCCCAATTTCCGCAGCCTCGTCGATAATACGCTTATTCTCGTCTATGGCCTTAGTCCGTTCGGCTCCTCGCAAGGCGGTGAAGAAACCGCCGCGCACATAGCTGACTACTTCGATGCCTTCGCTCCGAAGCATTCTACCTGCTGCTCGATAGCCATCATCATAGGCCGCCGCCGCATCCTGCCAAACGGAAATCCCGCCGATGCCTGCAGCGCTGTACTTGACTGCTGCCTCGCGTAATCCCCAAGGCTTAGTCGTTATACTATGAATACAAAGTTTCGATAAATCCGTCACAATGAGGTCCCCTAGTGCCTAGCGGTTCAAAAAACCGAAGAAAGTGTAATACGAATCGTTCCGAATCTCGCGCTGTAACATGAGAGCCGCTTCTCGTATGTGGTAGTCGCCCCACTGACTGGACTCCCCACAGGCGATCTTTTGACCTGCTGGAACATTGTCCCAGCCATTGGGCTCGTGGTAGATCGAATGCAGTAGCAATCCTTGATGCGCGCTGTCTTCGCTCAAATAAGGCGAAGCAAGTAGGGATCGCATGCTGGTAAGTCCGGCCTGCCAGTACTTCGAGCCCTCTTCAGTTTCCATCCCCAAATAACGACCGAGTCGGAGCAAGCCCTGAGCTCCGATCGCCGCGGCAGTGCTATCAATGGGTTCCCACTCATTGTAAGGATCAGATTCGCGGTCCCGCCAATCCCCAAGCCGATGTAGTTGAGGAGCCCCGCCATCCCAATAAGGAATACCATCAAAAGGCGTATTTTCGATAAACCAATCGCATGTCGCTTTGGCCGCCTTCAGGCAGGTTTCCTGGATTGCCGATTTTCCGCCGAAAGCTGCGAATTGATCGTCATCGAGCGTATCGATGAATTCGAGTTCCTCGGGGAATCCAGCCATGGCCCAAGCTAAGCCACGGGTCCAAGTCGTGTATCCGCTAAATCCTTGCTGGGCGTTCGGGCATCGGTAGCGACCGTCATTGGTATTGAATACGCTTTCATGGGCCGTCCTTCCCCACTCGTCATATTTATCGCGGCCTTCGCCATAATAAACGCTGTACTTGGCCGTGGCGTTCATGTGATCGATGGCTCGCCCAAGAAGACTGATGGGCGAATCGTTCTCTCCCATAAGCACATGCCCCAGAGCATGAGCTACCATCAAGATACGGCAGCTTCGAATTGTATCCACAAATAGGCTATGCGGACCATTGAATGAATATATGTATCCTCCTCCATCATGCGTAGTGGACCAGCGGCTTGCTTGCACAGCTCCCGATGTTTTTAGAGCGAGCTCGCAAAAATCGCGCTCCGCTTGCGGCCCTGCGGCTTTGCCTTCGTGGAGCAAGCGCAGCCAATTTCCATAACAGCTCAAATTGTTGAACCCGTGGTCGTGGACACCCACATGGCTGACATGCGTCGCCATGCGTTCCACGGTATGCTTCTTCGCCAATTCCAGATATCGTTCATCGCCAGTGGCATCGAATTGCAAAAACGAAGAACCGTAAACGAAACCTTCGGTCCACTCCGTCCACCCCCGAGTGTCGTACTTCCCATTGACCGTGAAGACGGGCGAGCCTCGAGACATGTCGTACTCGGCTTCGATCAGTTCAATCTTCCGACCCGAAAGCTGCCAAAATTTTTCCAGCGAGCCTTTAAGCGAGTCCAACGTAATCGTAGTGTCGATTCTCATACAATCTAAATTCTAGTAGCGTTTATCTTTCCTGATGTGGACGATCATAAACTGACAATCTTCCAAGGCTTCATAGGTATGCTCTTGGATGGCATCGAATTGAATGCTCTGCCCTTCACGCAGTTCTCGGATCTCCTGAGGCAACGTAATCCGCAACCGCCCTTTCAGAACCCAGCAAATTTCGTAATCGTCATGGTGCACCTCAGGCTTGGAAAGGCTGGCGCCCTTCTTGGCCTCGCCCAACAAACAGTTAGCATTGGCGTAGCGAACAGCTCGAAAGAGGAAGCCCTCGGAATTATAGAACTCCGACTCTTTTAGATTGGAAAGCGGTGCCTCGGCCAAGGTGAGCAAATCGGTAGCCCGCATTCCAAAGACCCGGCCAATCTTGTACAAAGTCTCTACCTCAGCCTGCGTCTGATTGCGCTCCAGCTTGGAGATGACCGCTATGGAGACCCCACTCGCCTTGGATAAGTCGCTCAAAGTCATGTCAGCCCGTTTGCGAATCTCCCGCAAAACGGAAAAATCGAACATCGGCAAGGCGATATCTTCTTCTAGCAAAACCACTGACATCGGCGTATCATTAAATATTGATATTTTCTCTAGCAAGAAAAATCGAAAAAATTTTTATCTATTGGGAAAACATGGGGCGTGACGAGCACGACTCCTAATCCCGCTAGTCTCGCCTGAATTTTGATCTAAAAACCCCATCCTTTTGAGGATGGGTTCGACAAAAATTGAATATCCGGATCGCTCCTTCGATCGGTAAATCGAGGTACGCCGGAATAAACTAGATAAAGTCGTTAACGATCTGTTCGTAACGCTCCTGCTTTCCGCTAATTTGCTCGGGTTCGCCCGCTGAACTACCAATAGCGTAGAGATCTTGAAGGGATAGCTCTCCCTTTTCAAAACGGGCGCCCTCTCCAGAGTCAAAACTAGCATACCGCTGGCTCTTTAATTCAGGCAGCTTGGATTCGTTTAGGATACGTTCAGCCGTTAAGGCCGCTCGAGCGAAGGCATCCATGCCTGCGATATGGGCGATAAAGATATCTTCCAGGTCCGTGGAATTCCGTCGGGTTTTGGCGTCGAAGTTAACGCCTCCACCTTTGAAGCCCCCAGCTTTGAGGATGACTAGCATCGCTTCCACGAGTTCGTTCAAGTTCATGGGGAATTGGTCAGTATCCCAGCCGTTTTGGTAGTCGCCTCGATTGGCGTCGATGCTACCCAAAAGGCCAGCGTCCGCCGCCATTTGCAACTCGTGCTGGAAGGTATGGCCCGCCAATGTAGCGTGGTTCACTTCCACGTTCAGCGAAAAATCCTCAAGCAAATCGTACTGCCTCAAAAAGCCGATAACCGTTTCGCAGTCGAAATCGTATTGGTGCTTGGTAGGCTCCGCTGGCTTGGGCTCTATTAAGAACTGTCCCTTGAAGCCTTGAGAACGGCCATAGTCCCTAGCGATGGTCAACATCCGGGCGAAATGCTCTTTCTCGCGTTGGGTATCGGTATTCAGGAGCGACATGTAGCCTTCCCGCCCTCCCCAGAACACATAATTTTCCCCACCCAAAGCGATCGTAGCATCGATTGCGTTCTTCAATTGCGCTCCCGCATAAGCCACGACACTGAAGTCAGGATTGGTCGACGCACCATTCATGTAACGCGGATTGCTAAACAGATTGGAAGTGCCCCAGAGCAGCTTCACACCCGAGGCCGCTTGCTTCTCCTTGGCATAATCGACAATGGCTTGGAGATGGGCTTCGGATTCGACGAAGCTGGATCCCTCGTCCACAAGGTCAAAATCGTGAAAGCAATAATAGGAGGCCCCGATTTTGGTGAAGAATTCGAAGGCGGCGTCCATCTTGCCCTTGCCTCGGCTAATGGCGTCCGAACCCTCATCCCAAGGGAAAGCCTTGGTGCCCGGCCCGAAAGGATCGCCTCCCTTTCCGCAAAAGGTGTGCCAGTAGGCGATCGCGAATCGGAATAGATCGCCCATCGTCCTGCCGCCAATCTCCGTTTCCGGACTGTACCATTTGAAAGCGAGCGGGTTGTCGCTATCAGGTCCTTCATATCCGATCTTCCCAATCCCCGGGAAGTACTCTTTGTCTCCAATTGTGATGCTCATGTTTGTTTGTGTAATTACGTATTAATAAATTCGAAACTTCATCCTTCGAATCACTTCGCTCGAACGAGCGAAAACTCTTCGCCAATAACTCGAGAGCCTTTTCATTATGCCAAGATTAAAGAAGCGATATCCTTAATCATTTTCCCAAATCCTAGCATTATTGTCTCATCGCTATTGAACCGCTCGAAGCTGGCCAACTATTTTCTCGAGGCATGCAGGGCGCGAGGCACCAAAACTTGCTCGGCAATAATCAGCGCGATCGTATTCCAAATCCAATATTCATGACCGGCATTCTGGCAGAAGGCAGAAACTACTTTGAGGACGTCGACTATCCGATAACGGCGAGGCACGTCCTGACATCGACAACCAACAAACCTTCCCATGAGTACGATCTCACGGAGACGAAGCACGCCCATGACTTTTGCGAACTGGTCCTCATTGTTGGCGGCACGGCGATGCACTGGCTCAACGGCGACGAGTTTCCCGTGGTTGCCGGTGACGTGTTTCTTCTCCAAGGCAAGCAAGACCATTTTTTCCACAAACGGGAACGACTGGAGATGATCAATATCATGTATGATCCAGCCCAAATCGGACTCCCCGAAAACCGGCTACTGAAAATGCCAGGATATTGCGCATTGTTTCTTCTCGAGCCGGTTTTTCGGAAGCAACACCGGTTTTCCAGCCGCCTCCACCTCGAACGGCTGGCCCTTTCTCGGGCTGAGCGAATAGCTTTGGAAATGGTCGACGAAGTCGATCGCCGGGATGATGGCTATGAGTCCGCCCTCCTCGGCAAGCTCATTGATCTCATGGTATTCCTATCCCGCTCCTATCAGGAAACACAGTCGGAATCAAATCGATCAGCTGCCCTGTTAAGAGTAGGTTCGGTCATCAGCAGTATGGAACAGGACTACGCTCGAGATTGGAAACTGGAGGATTTCGTGGAGATGTCTCGTCTGTCGCGAAGCCACTTCATGCGAATGTTCACCAAAGCCACTCGCCAACCTCCATTCGATTATCTAATCCAATTGCGGCTCCAGAATGCAATGCGATTGCTGCGGGACTCTAGATTGACCGTGTCTCAAATCGCCTACGAAGTCGGCTTCAACGATAGCAATTACTTCACTCGCCAATTTTCGAAGCGTAGAGGGCTATCTCCAATGGCCTACCGAAAATCATTTGGCGGCAGTTGATGACCCAGCCGTCGCAATCGGATCTAGGATGTTATATTCAGCCATCCTAATTTATACGTAGACCACAACGCAGATCCCCTATCCCAGGCCGTCATTTTCGCTCCCCGCGAATCGAGAAATTCATGGACCCAATTGAGGAATTTACCTCATTTGTGTGAATCCGGGTTTAAGCCAAAAAAACAGTTTCCGTTTGATTAGGATCTATGCTTCGCGACCTACTAGGATTTCCCATATTCTCCACACTAATTGCTCTGCTAACTAGCTTCGCTTTCGCTGGCTCCCAAGATGCGGAACAGCCCAGGCAAAAATCAGATGGAGTACCCGCAGCCGATTCCCCAGGAGCCTACTTCGCCGGCCTTATGGACGCCTGCCGGCAAATCGATTTTCTATCGCGGAACGAGCGCTTCGAAGCGCTCCTGCAGGCAAGCCAGCGCTTTCGTGACTAACTCAAGGACGCCTCCGAATATTTGCCTCCAAGCGAGCCGCGTCGACTAGCGAAGTTCACTGCAGCCAAACGCTCGCTCGAGAAACTTTCCCTGGCGATTCACAATTTCCTCTGGCGCAACGATGAACGCAGTCTCCGAGCCGCTTCAGAAAAACTGCAGTTGTTGGCAAACCACACGCAGTCCCTGCTTTCCGCGGAAGAGATCGAGCAAGCCCGGCAGTACAAGCAGCTTGCTAAGAGCTAAAGCTTGCTAGCAACCACCTCACTTTGGCGAGGGCCTTTTCCGAATAACGGAAATCTGGCCAAGTAACCGCGATCATGGGCGTCAACGGGGAGGGCTCGCCCAACCACGTTCCCCAAGCGATGATGCCCTCCTCGGATTCGCCTCGATTCCAGGCTTCGCCCGTTTCCTTGGCCAACTCGATTTCTCGTATCAACTTTTTGGGACTACCAGCCCGGAGTAAGCCTGGCCGCTGACTCAAGGCCAACTTGCCCATGGCCATGTGCTCGAGAGGAATCTTGCGGCCAATGGGAGGAGCAACCCGGACACGGCAATCAGGCTCCTCATAATGCAAATGACGAATCATGCGCCCTTGAAGCTGACCCAATATCGCCATCTCCCCAATCTCACCAGCGATGCGTTCCATAAAATCACGGTGAGAGTCGATTAGCTCCTCATCCCTATTCGACATTCGCCATTCCCTAAATTTGCCAGTGACGCGATAACGCTTGTCCGCGCCTCGCTCAACAAGACCGTAGTGAATCAAACTATCGAGGATGCGAATCAAGCTGCTGCGGGGCAGCCCCATCCCTTCCACCACTTCTCGAATAGCTAACCCTTCCGAACGCGCGCTCAACATGCTCAGCGCGTCCAAAGCTTTGAACAACGATGTGGCTAGCCCTCTCGAATCAGTTGACATCAACAAATTATATTATAGCGTTGTCGGTTATTTAGTTATATTTGTCAACTATACTGACAAAAATCCGATCAATTCCTATGTTCCCAACCGAGTTGCACGCCAAATTAAAAGAGACCGTCATCATAGCCGTCCTGGTTATCGACGACGCAAAACAAGCGGTCCCTCTCGCTCAATCTCTCCTGCGAGGAGGAGTAAATGCAATGGAGCTGACTCTCCGCACCGACGCCGCCTTGGATGCTCTTCGAGCGATTCGCCAAGAGGTGCCGGAGATTCTTGCGGGCATAGGCACGATACTGACCACCCAGCAAATCGACGAGGTCGTCAGCGCCGAAGCCGCATTTGGCGTAGCTCCGGGCCTAAATCGCCGCATTGTCGAGTACGCTCGAGATAAGGGTCTCCCCTTCGGCCCAGGCATCGCTACCCCTAGCGACATTGAGCAAGGGCTCGAACTCGGCTGCCGAACATTGAAATTCTTTCCTGCTGAAACCTCCGGGGGTCTAGCCCAACTCAAGAGCATGGCCGGCCCTTATCAACACCTGGGAATCGATTTTATTCCTCTCGGGGGCCTCAATGCTCAAAACATGAATTCCTACGTTGCCTCCCCGCTCATCTCGGCGATCGGCGGATCATGGATTGCCAAACGCGATCTAATCGTGGCCAGCAATTGGGACCAAATCGAAGCTAACGCCAGGGAAGCCCGCCAAATCGTGGAAGCGGCACGGGGGCAGGATTAGCCAAAGAATGCCAAATACTAATGCTGTCTCGTCGGCAAAACTTCAATACAGCTATTTAAATGAAAACCATCGTTACCTTCGGAGAAATCATGGGGCGACTCTGCCCTCATGGACACAATCGATTTCGTCAATCGCTACCGGGCGACCTCAATCTAACATTCGCCGGGGCCGAAGCTAACGTCGCCGCCTCCATTGCCATGTTGGGTGGCGATACTCGATTCGTTACGGCCTTGCCCGACAATGACATTACCCAAGCCTGCCTTTCTACACTTCGCGGTCTCGACGTAGACACGAGTGCCGTTGTATTGACAAACCAAGGACGATTAGGCTTGTATTTCGTGGAAGCTGGAGCCAACCAGCGTCCCAGCCGAGTAATCTACGATCGGGAATACTCATCTGTCAGCATGACCCCTGCCTCAGCTTACGACTGGGAGTCCATACTAGATGGTGCGGGCTGGTTTCACACGACCGGTATCACACCATCTCTATCAGAAGCGTCAGCTAAAGCTACGATCGAGTCTGTGAAGCGGGCCAAAGCCGCAGGCCTGACTGTCTCCTGCGATCTGAATTTCCGCAAAAAGCTATGGGCCTGGAACCCGACCCTGTCTTCGAAAGAGCTCGCCGGCGAAACGATGCGGCGGCTGCTCCCCTACGCGGACGTGATCATCGGCAACGAAGAAGACGCGTCCGATGTTCTTGGTATCACCGCTGAAAATACGGATGTCCATTCCGGGAAAATAGACGCAAGCAAATACGTTACGGTCGCCCGCGAAATTGTAGAGCAGTTTCCCAACGTTTCCCGGGTCGCGATTACGCTTCGCGAAAGCGTATCGGCATCGCACAACAACTGGGGGGCCATGCTCTACGACAAGTCCAGCGACCATCCCTATTTTGCTCCGCTAGATGGCAGCCACTATCAGCCTTATGAAATCCGCAATATCGTAGACCGTGTAGGTGGCGGCGATTCTTTTGGCGCCGGGCTGATATTCGCCCTCAACACGCCGGAGTTAAAGGAACCGCAAACAGCCATCGCTTTCGCGGTGGCCACTTCATGCTTGGCCCACTCTATATATGGCGATTTCAATTTCTCGACCAGAACCGAGGTAGAAGCCCTCCTCAATAGTGGCGGCTCAGGTCGCGTTGTTAGATAGCGAGAGTCGACTCTGCCCTCCAGCAAATTGAGTTCATACGAACCATCTCTCCCGGTCCTTCGTTTCCTTTCGAGACTTCGAGTAATCGACTAGCCCGACGACGATTAGGATCACGCCAGCTATAGATGAAGCCATAACCGAGGGAATTCCTTAGAGAAACCCTATCCCGATTGAATCGAAAATTCCTGGCGAAAACGATAAGACGCGATCTTCGAAGTCGCCGGCTTTTCTTCCTCTTGAAAACCTAATGTATCCACAAAAAGCTTCGTGTCTATTCCTCCCCGCCCTGCGGCATGGCGAGTTGGATGTGGTCGATTTTCATCTGGAATCGACGGTCACTTCGCTATCGGATGGATATCGACAGCCTTTCCTTGCTATTCTCTGATACCGATTGAATTCCGCTCACCGATTCTAGGATGGGCTGGTCCTCACCAACTCTCACTGTGTAAGTACCTTTTGTATACACTTTGGGGCGATACCGCGTTCCCTTTACGCGTGTCGTGTAAAGTATCTCGCCTGTCGATTCCTCAATCACTTGAACTACCGGATTGGATATCCCCCGAAAACGGATCTCCGGCAAATAAGCGACCGCCTCTCTGCCGTCATTATCCGCCATTTTGAAGCGTTTGGGCCAGCCGGGAAACTGCTCGGCATCGCCCTTGCTTACATCCGAAAAACGTGGCCAGCATTCGAATACGACTTCTTGCCTATCCTTGTAGAATCTAGCCAAGCCATAACCGTCAGCCCAATCATCCTCCGGATCTCTCTCGTCTCGTCGATTCGCTTCCGGATCTGGGTTAGCATAAGCGATCATAGTAATCTTGTTGCCCAATCCATCTTCATAGTCGCCTGTCCATGGCAGCGGACTCCCATCAATTGGATTGGCGCCCGCCTCGCCTCCCTCTGGCCACCACCAGCGGCCATACACACTGTTGACAATAGCAGGATTGACAAAGGTGACTGGCCCATCCCGCCAATTTTCGATTCCATGCTTAGTAATTACCGATAGATGCTGGTCTCCCGCCAAGTGAAAGGCCATTCCTCGACGCATCTCCGATAGGGCCTTGTTTCTCCCCGTTTGTGGCCACCCATTACTGTCTAGATCGGCGAGAAGGCGATTCTCAAAGCTGCCATGCAAATGCACGGCGCCGGCGAAATTCGTGGCTGAAAGGACGCATTTCATATCGGCATCTGTCCAGTCTTGAGAAAACTGATGCAAAAAGGCTAACTGCCTATCCCCTAGGAGCTTGAGTCCCGACACATCGACAGCTGAACGCTTGTAGGTCGGCTCATTAATGTGGTCCGGCCTCGGGCCCATATCAGGAATCTCGCCGTTGGGACCTGTCTTGAACTTCCGGTCCTCAATGATGGCAAAATCGATCCCCCCAAGATTGTAGCTTGTGTAATAGACTCCGATGCCTTGAGCGACAGGCGTGGCGTCGTAGGGATCTGGCAGATGCCAAGTTTGGCATCGCTCAACCATTCTGACGTAGTCCGCTGGGTAGAAATAGCCTCCATCGTTGCCAGCTCGTATCTTGGCCTGAACGCCTGCTTCGCCCCAGAGGTTTCCTTGACCAATATCATGGTCGTCAGGAATGGTTACCACAGGCCGGTCCTTGATCACCTCCTTGAATTGCTTCCCCCACAATAGCCAACCCGACGTATGCTCGGTATGATCGTAGGTCTGGTCTCCAGCGAAAAACAGCATGTCTGGATCCTGATTAAGGAGATTGGCGACAATGGAATTGCGATCGCCTCTATGCCATCTGGAGTTGCAGGACAAGGATCCGATGACAACCTCGTTCTTGCTGCGATCATTGGCCCGAATGGTCCCCTCGAACTGGGCGCCTTCTCCGTGACGGACACGATAAGGAACGCTTTTGCTTTCGTCCCATCCATCGATTCTAAAATGAGCAGACCAGCCGTGCTCGTATATAGGGGCCCTGGCCACTTCTTGCCATTGGCCATCTATCTCCAGCTCTAGGCGGGCCACTCGTTTTTCGTGAGGGTATAGCGGATACAGTTGGGCTGTCATTTTGACCGTATTCCGATCCACCGTGTACAAAGCGAACCCAACGACTTGGTCCCTCGGAACCTTAACCATTTCCAGCCACGCCTGGCTCCCCGTGTGCTTTTTGTTCCACCATTCGCCTTTTACGGCTGTATCCATCTCATCCAAACTAGGGGCGATGTCAGCGGCTTGGGCAGCGGAAAAACTAAAGGGTATAAGGATAGCGAGTAGGCTGTGTAGTTTCATTGTCTCTAATCTGATAGGTTCCGTGTAGCGACGAGCTCGACATTTTACTGATTCGCTCCACATCCTCGTTCCCAAACCAAACACACGCCTATGTCAAAGGAGATTCGTTAAGGATAAGACTCGCTTGATCTCTTTCCTCACGGAGATCTATGGGAACCTTTGCCAAGCTGTGATTTCCACTTTACCAATAATGATCAATATCGAGAGTCGATTTCCGTTGGTAATCATTGAAGCCATAGCGGCAGCATCTTTAGCCCTTGGAACAGCTGCCGAAGAATTTACCCGCAAGGCTCTTTTCGCCCCAAATAAGGACTACCCTTACTTTGAATCCACCTCCTTTCCGAGCTCCGCCAATGAGGACGCATTCGATCTGCAAGTCGCTGGATTCCTGGCCGAAGCCTCCCTGCTCGTGTACGTAAAGGATCCAAAGTTCATCGAAACGGCTCTCGATCAGGACGGTTTTTCAAAAACTCGCTTCTTCGAGAATCACGGGACATACGCCTATCTGGCAATCAGTGACAGCGATCTGATTCTCGTTTTCCGCGGAAGTGAAACGGCTGATACGGGCGATTATACCACAGATGCGAAAATCATCCAGACACCCTACAAGCGCTTTGGATCGGCTCATTCGGGATTCGTCGAAGCCGTAGGTTGGGTCAGTGAGTCGATCGACAAGGAAATCAACCAATTGCTAGAGTAGAAACCGCGATCGCTATTGATCACTGGCCATAGTCTAGGGGGAGCTTTGGCCACGCGATATGGTGTTCACCAAAGCGACCAAACCACTGCTATTTATTCGATTGGAGCCCCTCGGGTCGGCAGTATCACTCTGGCAAAGGAAGGTGAGGAAAAGATCCGACTCTATCGGCTCGGGAACTGTGGCGGAAAAAAGAGCGACCTGCCGCCCAGTTGGAGTGCGCTCCATGATCCAGTCGACATCATCGATAAATCCCATTCGCAGCATTTCATCCGCTTCGTCGAGGACGACACAGCTCAGCGATTGCAGATCGATGGTTTCCCAACGCATGTGGTCCATCACCCGCCCAGGGGTTCCCACGATGACATGAACGCCATGCTTGAGTTGACGCAGTTGAACCCTGAAATCCTTCGAGTTTGGAAGCCTATTTCTGAAAAGCTTCAGCCACTTGAATAGCCAACTCGCGAGTGGGCGTCAATACCAGCGCCTGGGGTTTCTTGCTCCTGGCTAGATCAATCGTGGATAAGAGCGGCAACGCGAACGCCGCCGTCTTACCGGTACCGGTCTGAGCCTGCCCTATGACATCGCGCCCTTCGAGAATTCGCGGAATGATAGCCGCTTGGATGTGCGACGGCGTCTCGTAGCCTATTCCGTCGAGGGTCTTAACGATCCGCTCGGCGAGTCCCAGGGCGTTGAACCCTTGTGTATTGTCTTTGTCTTCGCTCATGTGTTGTATCGTCCTGTGACAAGCGATCCTGGAAAAAGCCCGCAAAAAGGTCGCGCATTAGGCTTCGCATCCTCCAGCGCCGCAAGCAGAAACACGATTCCGAACCGTCGTTTAGCCGAACCTATCCGTTGACAGCCGAAGCGCGACCTCGATCATTGAACCCATGAAGCCTTTTCTACTGCTCCTTCTTCCTGTCTTATTCGGCATTTCCATCTCGGGGCAGGAGAGTCCGAACATTCTTCTCATCGTTTCCGACGACATGGGCTACTCCGATATCGGCAGCTTTGGTGGCGAAATCGAAACGCCGGCATTGGATGCCCTAGCGGAAAACGGTCTCCGCCTTGCCAACTACTACGTGCAAAATATGTGCTGGCCGACTCGCGCCAGCATCATGACCGGATTGTATCCGAATTCGTCTCTGGCAGATGGTTCGGTAACGGGAGGGCTTAACCCGGAAGCAACATTGCTGCCCGAAGCGCTAAAATCGGCAGGCTACGGCACCTACATGGCCGGCAAATGGCACCTGTCGGATCCGGCTCAGCCAAACGGGCCCAGCGCTCCCCATAATAGAGGGTTCGACAGCTCCTACAGCACCTATTGGGGAACCTCCGACTTTTTCGCTCCAGTAGATCTCAATTTGAACGGGGAGGATCGCGAGTTCGAGTGGCGAGGGAATCCAGATTTCTATTACACGGATTCGATTACGGACTACTCACTTAGGTTCTTGGAAGAGCACAAGCGCCTGCCAGAAGAAAAGCCCTTCTTCCTTTACGTTGCTTTCAATGCCGCCCATTGGCCCCTACACGCCAAGCCCGAGGACATCAAGCGATACGAAGGCCGCTACTCCATGGGCTGGGACACTCTCAGACAGCACCGCTATCAAAGCATGCTCGAACTGGGGATCATTGATACCTCCTTCGAGCTATCTCCACGACATCCCGATGTGCCTGCCTGGAACGACGAGCCCTACCAAGATTGGCAAGAACGTCGCATGGAGGTCTACGCGGCCCAAGTAACGAGCATGGACCGCAATATTGGTCGAATCATCGACCGACTCGAAACCATGGGGGAGCTCGATAACACTATCGTCATCTACCAGCATGACAATGGGGGCTGCCATGTAGAATACCCGCCCGAACGGACGGGCTCCTGGACACGGGCGTTTACTACGGACGGGAAACGAGCGCCTATCACGCCTGGGAATATCCCGCACGTCATGCCCGGTCCCCAA